>JAABUX010007831.1_pt1 | contig 12421 bp, 8 predicted proteins | sample 5561851 | NCBI WGS metagenome assembly JAABUX01 (sample SAMN10711883, study PRJNA513361) | rock metagenome | isolation source: Antarctica rocks | place: Antarctica: Victoria Land, Richard Nunatak red sandstone | collected 2016-01-03 | reverse complement strand
CATGCGCCGAAACCGGACGAGCCAGCTCAGCCTGGGTATCAACCGTCGGATTGGCGTAATCGCGAGCGAGATTACCAGCAGGCGCAGCGTACCGAGGCCTGTGAAGAAGGTCACGGTCGCGGTTGGATCGGGCCCCAGTGCCGATGGGTTCCCTGTCGCGCTCTGCCAAAGCCGCCAGACCAAATAAGCGAGCGGTTCCAGGCAAGCGATATGCGCCAGAATCTTCAACCGTATGATCCATCGATTCGGCACCTCCGGTCTCCTCTGTAATCCGTCTATCGGCAGTTAATAATATTTCTTCAGGTCCATGCCGTTATAAAGGCTCGCCACCTGGTCGCCGTATCCGTTAAACATCAGAGTGGGCTGCCGTTGCTTCCAGATCGGCGCGCCAATGACGCGTTCACTTTTCTGCGACCAGCGTGGGTGGTCCACATTCGGATTCACATTGGAGTAGAAGCCGTACTCGTTTTCGGCCAGCTCACTCCAGGTTGTCGGGGGCTGCTTGTCCACGAAGCGAACAGTCACGATCGCCTTCGCCGACTTAAATCCGTATTTCCACGGCACGATGAGGCGAACCGGCGCGCCATCCTGGTTAGGCAGCGTTTCCCCGTAAAGCCCAAAGGTGAGCAGCGTCAGCGGGTTCATGGCCTCATCCATCCGCAGGCCTTCGGAATAGGGCCAGTTAATGCTGGACTCCCTCATTTGTGGCATTTGCCGCGGGTCATCGAGGGTCAGGAACTGCACGTATTTGGCCGAGGAAAGCGGCTGGCACTCCTTGATGAACTCGGAAAGCGAGTACCCCACCCAGGGAATGACCATGCTCCAGGCCTCGACGCAGCGGAAGCGGTAAATGCGCTCCTCCTGCGGGCGTAGTTTTACGAGCTGGTCGATGGAGAAGGTTTTCGGCTTCTGCACCAGGCCTTCTACTTTGACGTTCCAGGGATACGTCTTCAGGTGCTGTGCATTTTCGGAGGGATCGCTCTTGCCTGTGCCGAACTCATAATAATTGTTGTAGCTGGTGATGTCCTTAAGCGCGGTCGGCGTCACACCCGTCGTCGATAACGGGCTTTTCACTGTCGTCAGCTTGGTCGCAGCCTCAGCATTGACGTCTGGATGCAGCAGCTGCTTTCCGGCAAGCGCGGCGACCCCGGCCGTAGCCGCGGCAACAGCCATAAACCGCCGGCGATTTGCATACACGCTTTTCGACGTAATCTCGGAGGACGAGATTTTGCTCGGCTTGCGAATCAGCATTGAAACTCCATTCCGGTTTCGGTGGACTACCCTTTTAGACGGTCTGCCCGGTCTTTAAGAGTAACGCAAGGCAGGGCCGTTCCGATGAGCTGAAAAGTGGAGTATTGCTTGCCGTGTTACTTCCGTAAAGAAGTGGCAGGCGAGTTTTTCGGAGTACCAGACACTTCATTCCCAAATGGGATGGGACCAGAACTTTGAATTGCCCCTAGAACTTTCATAAAGAAATGCCGATAAGCATTCAGCAAGCGAAGCGGAGCATCATGAACGCACCGAAGCATACAGTTCAGGAACAGCGGCATGTCAGCCTGGGCACGCCTTCTCTGGCCGAAATCATCTCGGCACTTTCGTTCGCTCTTGACCTGACAGAGGGCGCGGTGCCCGGGCATGCTTTGCGGAGCTGCCTTCTCGCCATGCGGATCGGCACGGAACTTCGCCTTTCCGACAGCATGCTTGCGGATCTATACCATGCAGCGCTGCTGAAAGATGTGGGTTGCAGCAGTAACGCTGCCCGCATGTGCCAGATCATCGGCGGCGGTGACGATCGCGCGGTCAAGGCCGGTGTAAAGCTGGAGGACTGGACGCGCCCGCATCAGCCGAAGCTCTCGACGCTCAAGCTGCTATGGCGCAACGTTCTGCCCGAAGCGGGCGCGGGCAAACGGGCGGTACACATCCTGCGCATCGGCATGACCCAGCACCGCAATAATGAGGAAATGATCGCACTGCGCTGCGACCGAGGCGCCAGCATCGTGCGTAAGATCGGCATGAGCGAGCAGGCGGCGGTGGCCGTGCGCTCGCTCGATGAGCACTGGGATGGCAGCGGCTACCCGCAGCGCCTGAAAGGACCTGCGATTTCGCCGCTGGCCAGAATTCTGGCCGTGGCCCAGCACCTTGATGTCTTCGCGCTGATGTCTTCGCGCTCGAGACTGGGCCAGAGCAGGCCTTCCTCGTCTTGCGTGAGCGCAGCGGGCGCTGGTTCGATCCCGAAGTGGTTAAGGCTACTGAATCGCTTGAAAAGCGTGGTGCCCTATGGCAGCAATGCTTGCCGATGGGCGCCTTGAGCGGCGCGGCGCTCGAACCTCATACGCGAGCCGCTGTGCTCGACGCGGCCCCGGGAGAAATCTCACGCATGACTCCCTCGCACATCGACCTGATCTGCGAGGCATTTTCAGAAGTCGTGGACGCCAAATCTCCATTTACCTTTCGGCATTCCATAGGCGTTACGGAAGCGGCCAGGATGATCGGCGGCGCCATGGGTCTTACCCCTGAGCGGATACAGCTCCTGCACCGGGCAGCGCTTCTGCACGATCTGGGCAAGCTGCGCGTTCCGAATTCCATTCTGGACAAGCCCGGAAAGCTCGACGAGGCGGAGCGCTCGGTCATGCAAGAACACTCCGGGCTGACCCGCGAAATCCTGGCCCGTATTCCTCAATATTACGAACTGGCAACCATCGCCGGCGCCCACCATGAGAAACTCGATGGCACCGGTTACCCGAACAGGCTGCGCGCTGAAGAGCTGTCGCTCGAAGCCCGTATTCTTGCCGTCGCCGACGTTTACGGCGCGCTCACCGAGGATCGGCCGTATCGAGAGGGGTTTTCCGTAGAAAAAGCTATTGCGATCCTGAAAGCGGACGTTCCCTACAAATTGGATGGAGAGTGTTTCGAAGCGCTGCTTTCGGCTGTTGAACACGGCAGACATGCGGCGGTCGCAACCACACCTGCGTACGATGTGCCCCCGGCACTACTTGGCGGATCTCAAACTGCTGCGGCTTGTGGAGTTTCTGCCCGGCTTTGATCGGACAAATCATTGGATATCCTATTGGAAGCTTAACTATCACGGGAAGCAATCGCTTCCTCTAAGTGCATCCCACCAAGGCACAACCGAGCAGAACGAAGGCCAGCGAAGGGTGGAACGGATGGGAGCAGGTTGGACCAGGCAGGCACATGACGCGCTCAGGGAGAGCGAACGCATCCAGGAGACAGCAAACCTCCTGCTGAACGCCCGACGGGGACTCAAACCGATCGCCGACCTTGACCCGGCGCTTCAGCCCGCGACGCTCAATGAGGCATACGCCGTGCAGGACGCGATGGCCGAACGCCTCGGCGGTCCTATTGGCGGCTGGAAGGTTGGAGCGCCGCGTCCCGATGCAACGCCCATGTTCGGCCCCATGCCGCTGAATCTCGGATTCCTGGGCAGCGGGCAGCAAATGCCTGGGACCAGCAGTCGCCTGCGCGGGATCGAGGCGGAAATCGCGTTTTTACTTCGAAAGGATCTGCCCCGGCGCGATGCCCGCTACTCGCGCGAGGAGATTCTGGAGGCGATCGGCAGTGCACACCCGGTGATCGAGGTGCTTGAGTCTGCCTTTATCGCGCCCGATGAAGCCTCGCACCTCGCCATGGTTGCCGATCTACAGATGAACGGCGGCTTTGTTTATGGCCCCGCCTGCTCGGACTGGCAGAAGATCGACATCGCGAGCGAACAGCTCCAAGTCGTCATCGACGGCATTGTGCGCTGGGAAGGCGTCGGTAAAAACACGAACGGCCCAGATCTGTTGCGGCTGGTCGACTATCTCGTCAACGAAGGGCAATATCGCACCGGGGGCTTGCAGGTAGGCCAGTGGATCACGACCGGTAGCTGGATGGGCAAGTTGCTGGCCCATGGACGATCCTCGGTCGAGGTGCGCTTTCAACACTTCGGCCCTGTTGCCTTCTCTTTTGCAAAATAGCCCGCTAGGCTGCACGCTGGCGCTCGCGCCATACATACAACAGCGCGCCGGAGAGGCCGAGCGCGCCCGCGAACAAGAGTTCACGAACTGCCCCAGCGCGAAAAAACAGCAGAAAGCCGAATCCCCCGAGTGCCAGCAAAGGCGGCAGCGGATAGAGCCACATACGAAAGGGCCGCGGAAGCTCGGGCTGCCGCACCCGCAGCACGATCACGCCAATCTGCTGCAATCCGTACTGCAGCACGATCCGCACTGCAACCAGCGCAGCAATGACTGAGCGGAGGTCGAAAAAGCAGAACACGGTCGCAATCGCGCCCAGGGTCAGCAGCGCGAACTGTGGGAAACTTCGCTGCGGGTGCAGCTTTGCGAATGGGGCGAAGAGGTTTCCGTCGCGCGCCGCCGCATAGGGCGCCCGCGAGTAGCCCAGCAGCAGGGAGACGACGGATGCAAATGCAGTCCACATGATGAGCACCGCGATCCCGACAGCCGCTGACCGACCCACGCTGCCGGGCAGCACGGTGCGCATGAGCACGGCAGCCATCGGCTCCTCTTGTCCTCCCCGTGTCACTAAACTGCCCAGCGGCACCGCCCCCAGCACGGCAAAGTTCATCAGCAGGTACAGCGTGGCGACCAGGGCGATGGAGGCGAGCACCGCGCGCGGGATGGTGCGGCCGGGCTCCCGGACCTCGCCGCCCAGAAAGCACACGTTGTAGTAACCCCAATAGTCGTAGGTCGTAATGAGCGTGGCCGCACCCAGGGCTTCGAGCAAACCCGGGCCATGCGGCCATGCAAGTTGCGCTGCTACGAGCGGTTTATGCAGATGGGTGATCCCCACCGCGATCACCGCGAGCAGTGTCAGCAGCACGCCTGCCGTGAGCACCCCGGCCGTGCGCACCACCGCACCCAGGCCGCGAGACAGCAGCACGACGACCAGTACGCACACACTGGCGGCCAGCAGATTTGTTCCCCTTACGGTTACAAAACCAAAAGCTAAGCCGCGGTGTAAATCCGGCAGCAAAAAAGCCGCATATTGCGCAAGTCCCAGTGCTCCTGAAGCTATGGAAAGCGGAGCGGTAAACAACAACTGCCATGCATAGAGAAAACTCAGGAATCGACCGGCATCCCATCGCGTTCCGCTTGTAACCGTCGACCCGCCCGGTTCTGTTATTTCTCTGTTTTCGCTTGTATCCGGTCTGCCAGGCTGTGTTTCCCGGCTAAGTTCCGAGGTCTTTGGCTTGTAGATCTCCTTCAGAAAAGCGTAGGACCCCCCTGCCCTCGGCAGTGCCGCGCCCAGTTCGGCCCACACCAGCCCGTCGCAGACGGCCAGCAACGCGCCCAGCAGCCAACCCAGCCAGGCGCCCGGCCCGAGTGCGGCCGCCACCAGCGGCAGCGTGATGAACGGGCCCACGCCGATCATGTTCATCAGGTTGAGAGAGAGCGCACCCGGAAGGGTCACGCGCCGGTTGGCGTTCGGTGCGTCCGAGCCAGCCGGTTCCGGCAGGGGCGCGTGATTTTTCATGGGGTGTTGCATAGGCTGCGAAATTGTACACTTCCCTTGTGTTCCCAACCTGCTTTCCCTTCCGCATCTCATGCCGACTGAGCGCCGTCCTGCTGTTGACTTGCGCACAGGTTTACGCCCAGTCGGTTCCGTGGGCCACCACGCCTGCCGCCGCGATCGACAGCACCACGTTGCCCGAGGATCGCGGTGCCGATGGCTTGGCGCAAACGCTGACGAAGCTGCGCACCTGGGGCAGCCTGCTGATGATCGTCGCGCACCCGGATGACGAAGACGGCGGCATGATGGCGTATGAATCGCGCGGCGCCGGGGTGCGTACTGCCCTGCTTACGCTCACTCGCGGCGAAGGCGGCCAAAATGCCATGTCGAGCGAAGCTTATGACGCGCTCGGCCTGATTCGCACCAATGAGCTGCTCGCCGCCGACCGTTACGCGGGCACCGAACAAATCTGGGGCACGGAGGCCGATTACGGCTTTTCGAAAACCAAGGAGGAAGCTTTTGCGCAGTGGGGCCATAACCGGGTGCTGCGCGATGTGGTTCGGGCGGTGCGCGAGCAGCGTCCGCTGGTGCTCACCTCCGTGTTTGTCGGCGCCGTCACTGACGGCCATGGGCATCACCAGGTCGCGGGCGAGCTTACGCAGGAAGCCTTCAATGCCGCCGGCGACCCCTCTGTGTTTCCCGACCAGATCGCGGCCGGCCTGCGCCCCTGGAAGTCGCTTGCGGTTTTCGCCCGGACGCCGTTTGCCCCGGTCACGACTAAGGGCATGTACGACTATGCAACCGATACCTGGGCGCCTGTCGCGTTTACGAACTACGTCACCGGCGAACACTCGGCCATGCCGCCCACAGCCGATATTACGATCCCGGAAGGGCAATTTGACCCCGTGCTCGGCCGATCCTACCTGCAAACGGCGCGCGAGGGCTGGGGTTTGCAGAAGTCGCAGAACGGCGGCGGCAACCCCCCGCTCGCCGGACCGGATGCGGTTACGTATCACCGTTACGGCTCGCGCGTGAGCGTACCGGCAGACGCGACGGGCTTTTTCTCCGGCATCGATACTTCCCTGCCGGGCATGGCCATGCTCGCCCGTACTGCGAGTTCAGGGGGAGATACGGCATTCGTCACCGCGGGCCTACAGCGGATCGACCGCGCCGCTACCCATGCGTTTTGGGGCTATACGCCTGCCGTTCCCAGCCGGATCGCGCCCGATCTTCGCGAGGCCTATCTCGCGACCCAGGATCTGCTCACCGCGGTCGAAGGCAGCAAGCTCACTGCGGATAGCAAAGCCGACCTCGCGCACGAGCTCGACATCAAGCTGGTGCAATGCAATACGGCGCTGGTCGAGGCACTCGGTCTGCACCTGGACGCGCTTGTCACCCCGACCCCGCCGCGTGACATCAACGGGGGAAAGCCGCGTGTGCTGTCGCTGTACCCGGAAATCTCTCGCACCCACGTCACGCCGGGCGAAAGCTTCGATGTGCGCCTGCACATCACCGCTGCCAACAGTTGGACGGCAGTCGCCGGCGAAGGTCTTTCGCTCGCGCGCACTGGCCTCAGCACCCCGGCCGGAGAGCACTGGGAGGTCACCCGGACCGAAACTCCGGGCCTGAACGCCGCGCAATCGAACGTGGGCGAGGCGGTTTTTCGGGTCACCGTCCCGCGAACCGCCGCGCCGACCGCGCCGTACTTCAGCCGGCCTTCGATCGAGCAGGCCTTTTACGATATCAGCGATCCCGCGCTTGCCGGCCAGAGTTTCGCGCCCTACCCGGTCTCGGGCTTTGCGGAGTTTCGCTATGACGGCGTTCCGTTACGGGTAGCCGAAGTGGTGCAGGGCGAGGAGCGCGAGCGTGGTCCGGGAAATTTCACAACGCCGCTGGTTGTCACGCCGGGGCTCTCCGTCGTGCTGGGGCAGAGAATCGCCGTGCTGCCTGCCGGCGCGCGACAGCTCACGGTTGAGGCTTCCGTGACCAATGAGGAGGCCGAGACTGCGGACGCTACCCTGGCGATGTCCGCACCGGCAGGCTGGCAGGTGCAGCCGCAGGCCGCCCCGCACACGCTCGCGCCGGGCGAGCGCGCCACGCAGCGATTTACAGTTACGGTTCCCCCGGGGACACCTGAAGAAACCTTAAAAGCTACTGCGCGTTCCGGGAACAGCCTCTACTCCTCAGGCCTTACCACGGTTGGCTATGAAGGCCTGCGCCCTTACACCCTGTATCGCCCGGCAACGCTCGAAGTGCGGCCGGTGGACGTGCGCGTTGCACCGGGCGTGCGCGTCGGCTATGTCATGGGCACGGGCGACGAGGTGCCGGCAGCACTCCGCGCGCTGGGTGTTTCGGTTGACCTGCTTACGCCGGCAGACCTGCTCAGTCGCGACCTGAGCGCCTACTCCACTCTGATGCTGGGCGTCCGCACCTACACCGCCGCGCCAGCGCTCGCGCAGGCGCAGGCCGTGCTTGGGCAGTTCGCGCGGTCCGGCGGCACGGTCGTTGTGCAGTACCAGAGCAGCGATTTCCCTGGCGCGCCGTTTGCACTTCACCTCGGCAATACACCGGCCAAGGTCGTCGATGAGCATTCTCAAGTCACGCTGCTTGTCCCAAATAACACATTGTTCACCACGCCCAACCGCATTACGGCGGCCGACTTCGACGGCTGGGTGGAGGAGCGAGGCCACGGCTTCGCTGCTTCCTGGGCGCGCGAGTGGACGCCTTTGCTCTCGACCGCCGACCCCGATCAGGCGCCGCAGCGAGGCGGGCTGCTGGTCGCGCCCGTGGGCCGGGGCCGCTATGTTTACCTTGCTCTCGCGCTTTATCGGCAGCTGCCGGAGGGCATTCCCGGCGCGTATCGCCTGCTAGCGAACCTGGTCAGCGCCCCTATCCTGAATAGCCTTGAGAAGTAATTCGACTGAAAAGATCGATTCCGTGCCGATTCTTTCCCCGGAGTTCGCCAAGCTGTAACAAAACTCTGGGACGATAAAGGCGTTTAAGCGCACTTGCCTGCCAGGTAGCAGGCAGAGTCCGGCAAAATACCCGAAGTTCGCCCCCTGTACAGATCGGCACATGTTCACCACTTTGAGAGGCCCCATGAAAATGAATTTAAAAGCGCTCGCCAGTCTCGTGCTCGCGTCGGCCGTTGCAGGCCAGGCGCATCTGGCTGTAGCCGAAACGGCTGCGGCCCCTGCGAAGACCGCGGCCAAGCATCGCGTCCGCGTAAAAAAGACCGCGCGCCCCACCGTGGAGTCGCAACTCGAGCAGTTGCGCAACGACATGGCGACGCAGAAAAGCCAGATCGACAACCTGCAGCAACAACTTTCGGCGCGCGATGCCCAGCTCCAGCAGGTACAGCAGCAGTCGCAAGCGGCGGTTACGCAGGCCACACAACAGGCACAGGGCGCTATTGCCGCCCAGCAAAGCCTGAACACGCAGAACGCGACGGCTGTTTCGAGCCTCCAGAGCTCTGTCACCAACCTGCAGGCAAATACGACCTCGCTGGCTACCACGGTGCAGACCGACCAGACGGCGACCAAGAAGGCCATCGAGAATCCTGATTCGATCCATTTAAAGGGCGTGACGCTCTCGCCGACCGGCTCGTTCATCGAGTTCGCGACGGTAGACCGGACCAAGGCCCTCGGTGCCGACATCAATACACCGTTCGCTACGATACCTTACTCGGCTTCCGACAACGGCAGGCTCAGTGAGTTTTTCGCTACCGGCCGTCAATCGCGCCTGGCTCTCTATGCCTCAGGCAAGGTGGGCACCACCCAGCTGGGCGCGTACTACGAAATGGACTGGCTCGGCGCCGGGGTCACTTCAAACAACAATCAGTCCAATAGCTATGTCATGCGAGAGCGCCAGCTCTGGGCACAGGCGAACTTCCACAGTGGTTTGACCCTGACGGGCGGGCAGATGTGGACGCTTGCAACCGAAAACGGCCACGCAATCGACAACCGGATCGAGGTTCTGCCGCAGACCATCGACCCGCAATACCAGGTGGGCTTTGTCTGGGCGCGTCAGCCGGGCTTCCGTGTTACCTACCGGCTCTCTCCCGTTACCTCGTTCGGCATCTCGGCGGAGCAGGCGCAGACACTGACGCCCTCCTGCACCGCATCGGCAGGCGGCTTTTGCGCGGTCAATTACCTGACCGGCGCGCCTGGTACGGGCGGAGGTTTGTATAACGGAGGCGGCGTTCCGGCTGCCGGCGCGGTCGGCGGCACGCCCGGCATTACCACCGCGTCGGCAACATACGCCGATGGAGCGCTGGCAACCTACAGCTATAACGAGGCTCCGGACCTTCTGGCGAAAGTCTCCTTCGACCCGAAAAACGCCCATATCGAGCTGTTCGGCATTGCCCGCACATTCCGCGATCGTGTGTATCCAAATGTGAGCCCGCAGACCGGCAAGGTCGTCAACGCAACCCTGGCTTCCGGCGCGGGTGCGTATAACGACAGCACCATCGGTGGAGGCGTCGGGGGCAGTGCCCGCTTCTTCATTCTCGCCAAGCGCGCGAACTTCGGCGTGAAGGGTCAGTACGGCGACGGCACCAGCCGTTATGCCACCACGCAGTTGCCGGACCTGACCGTGCGCCCGGATGGCCAGTTCGCCCTTTTGCATAACTTTTCGGCAATGGGCTTCGTGGAAGGCAACGTCACCCCGCGTCTTACGATGTACGGGTATTACGGCACCGATTACGTGGGCCACGAAGTATTCCGGGACGGCACCGGCCAAGCCGGCTATGGTTCGCACCTGCTGGCGACCTCGGGCTGCGGCACGGAGCTGGCTCCGGGCACAACAACCTCCGGCGCGGCCAGTGTCGGCGCTGTCAACGGCTTCTCGCCGACCTCGGTGGGCAACTGCGCTGTCAATACAAAAGACGTGCGGGAAGCGACGGCCGGCTTCTGGTATGACTTTTACAAGGGCCCCGCGGGGCGTTTTCGCGAAGGCTTTCAGTACTCGTGGGTGGAGCGCAACACCTACACCGGGCTGAACAGCATTACGCCGACTGCCATCGACAATATGTTTGAAACCTCGCTGCGCTACTACCTGCCGTAGTTCTTGGTTTCTGCAATGCGAAAGGGCGCCCCTGTCTGGGCGCCCTTTCTGTTTGTCACCGCGACATTCCATCAGACCAGATGCCCGCGTTACCGCACGATCGTCGTCTCCGCCTTGGTCGGCTTGGCGTACACCTGTTTCGGCGTCGGCAGGTCCGCCGAAGTCCAGCCGCCGCCAAGCGCCTGCACCAGCTGCACGGCCGCCGTCATCTGCTGAATCTGCGTCGTGTAAAGCGTCTGCTGGTCCACAAGAAGCGTGCTCTGCGCCGTAATCACGTTGAGGTACGGATCGAGCCCGGTCCGAAAACGATCGACCGCAAGGTTCACATAGGTCTGCGACGAATTCACCGCTTCCCTCTGCTTCGCGATCTGCTGCGAGTAAATCCGCGTCTCCGCCAGATAGTCCTCTACCTGCTGGAACGCGGTCAGCACCGTCTCCTGGTACGCCGCTACATCCGCGTTGTAGGTCGCGATGTACTGGTGCACGGTCGAGCGCCGCAGCCCCGCGTCGTAGACCGGCTGTGAGAACGACGGCCCGATCGACCAGAAGCGGCTCGGCCAGTCAAACCAGCGCTTGAATGTCGAGCTCTCGAAACCGCCATCCGCCGTCAGCGTCAGCGTCGGAAAGAAGGCCGCCGTTGCCACCCCGATCTGCGCATTCGCCGCCGCCATCGTCCGCTCTGCCGCCGCTACGTCCGGTCTCCGCTCGATCAACTGCGAGGGCACCCCCGTCGGAATCGGCGGCGGCAGCATCGCATTTCCCCGCATCCCCAGATGGAAGTCGGTCGCCGGCTTGCCGATCAGCGTTGCAATGGCATGCTCATAGGTCGCGCGCGGCGCGGCCACGGCAATCGCCGCCGCTTCCGCGCTCTGCAGCGTCGTCTGGGCCTGCACCAGCGAGATCTGGTCTGTAATCCCCGTCTCGTACTGTCCCTGCGCGATCTTTAGCGAGTCGCGGTCCGCCGCCACCGTCGCGTTCAGCACGGACTGCAAAGCGTCCTCGCCGCGCAGCTCAAAGAACGCCTCGGCAAGCGCTGCCTGCTCCACCAGTCGCTCGTTTTCAAGGTCCGCCGCGCTCACCTGCGCTGAGTACTCGTCCGCGCGGATCGTATTCCGAATCCGTCCCCACAAATCCGGTGCCCAGCTGATGTCGAGCGGTGCCGACCACAGTGTGCTCTGCTGGCCGCTGTTCGTCACCACCGCATTGCCCCCCGTACCTGCGCCGGCACCGGTCCCAGTACCTGTGCCGGTCGAGCCCAGCACCGGCGCCGCGTTGCGCAGGTTGCCCGAGGACTTCGACCGGTTGAACGCCGGACCGATCGCCACCGTCGGAAACAGCGATGCCCGCGCCTCGCGAATCAGCGCGCGTGCCGCCATGAACTGCTCGAACGCCTGCTTGATGTTCTGGTTATTGACATCGAGCTGCTCTTCAAGCGCGTTCAACTCCCCATCGCCGAATACCTGCCACCATTTGCCGCGCAGCATCGCGTCACCCGGCGCGGCCGGTTTCCAGGTACTGCCGTCGTCGGCTATGCCCGCGGCGTTTTCCGCCGTCGCGCTCGGATACGCGGTCACCGTGGGCGCGATTGCCGCTTGCGGCCGGTACTTGGGCCCCACGCTGCAGCCGCTCAACACCAGCGTGGCCCCCAATAGACCCGGAAGACAGCGCGCATGGTTCATATGGTCACTCCTCAAAGAGCACGCTCCACTCGCGCCTGCGGATGAAATACGTCGCGCGTTCCCTTGCGCAGAACACGCATGCGCAACCGGTCCAGGTACACGTAAATGACCGGCGTCGTGTACAGCGTGAGCAATTGCGAAACCAGCAAGCCGCCCACGATCGAGATACCAAGCGGGCGCCGCAGCTCCGAACCCGTGCCCGTGCCGAAGGC
>JAABUX010007829.1_pt1 | contig 12425 bp, 12 predicted proteins | sample 5561851 | NCBI WGS metagenome assembly JAABUX01 (sample SAMN10711883, study PRJNA513361) | rock metagenome | isolation source: Antarctica rocks | place: Antarctica: Victoria Land, Richard Nunatak red sandstone | collected 2016-01-03 | reverse complement strand
ATGCTAGTGCCCCTCAAGGTCGACGAAGGCGTCACCGTCCACCGTCCCGTTCTTGGCGAGGCGCAGGACATGGCCGCCGATAGAAGCAAAAAACTCCCTTTGGCCTTCTTTGAGCACTCGCGCCAGATCTCCCCGCGCAAGAAGAGAGAAGCCTTGTCCAACCACATCGTCGAAGAGCCCACTTTTGGCCCCGTACGTGACGCGCCCCTGGATGAATAGAACACCGGAGCGTGGGTCGTCCGTGCACAAGATGCCTGGCCCGAGATTGTGGGGCGGATTCGGAATCGGCGGGGGAGCCGTCTGGTCCGCCGTCGAGCTGATCATGCGTTTGTCTCGCTCGGCGGCCGCTTGTGGGTCGGCGATGCAGATAATGCTGCCCAGTTCAACGGAGAAGTCGATGAAATGACGGACGTTGAAGAGCCGCTCGGACTCGTACGTGTCCAAGATTGCATCGGACGCCTTTCCGGCGAGAACGAGATCCAGCTTCCAAGCTAGATTCATAGCGTCTCGCAACCCTGAGCACATTCCCTGACCGGCGAACGGCGGCAAGCAGTAGCCGTCCCTGCCGCCATGAGTCTGCCCAGCGAGCCTGGAAATGGTACACAACATGTCGCTCAAGCGTGGCATTGTCCGGGGTCATCCCCCATGGCTCAAGTAACTGCCAGGCGGTTTCAGCGGTGTTGAGTTCCTCGATGCTCTCCCCGGGGAGTCGCATGAACTCCCAGCGCCGTCGACCGGGGCCACCGGACACGATCGTGGTCGGGCGCACTGGGTCACACAACTGCCAGTTCATCGGCCGCCAGAGTCGCTGCTCATGTGGAATGATATCCAGAATGAGCCAGTCGAAGGCAAATCCCAGAGCGGTGACCGACGTGCCCATATGTTGACGCACGGCACTGTTCGCACCATCGGCACCAATGAGGTAGTGCGCCCGAACGGTTCTTATCGCCTCCTCGGGTACCCACTCGCCCGCTTGTCAGGCATGTCCCTGCTCTGCCGTCAGTTCAACGTGGTCGTTGTGGTCCGCGAGCCGCTGGACATCCCAGCCCTGGTTCACCTCGACCGTCGGCAGTGACTTCACCCTCTTGTCGAGCACCACCTGGAGTTGCGGCTGGGCGAAGAAGTTCGCGACCGGCCAGCCTGAGAGCCCCCGTCCTGACCAGTCGAGGCGGAGCAGGGCCTCACCAGCCTTGTTGCGCCACTCATAGAAGTCCGGCACCGACTCGGTGACCTTCAGAACCTGATCGGTCACGCCTGCTGACTGGAAGATACGTGCAATCTCGTCGTCATAATGCACTGCTCGTGGCAGGGCATAGATCTGCGGCCAGCGCTCGAAGATACTGACACGATACCCCTTCTGCCCCAGGAGGATTGCTGCCATCTGTCCCACCGGCCCATAGCCAACAATTACAACATCGAACATTTCGTCTCGCATCGTTGTACTCCTTGTCTCTTTCGCTGCCGAAGAAGGAAGCTTCTCTAGCGGCCTGTGAATTGTTGTTCGATAAGCTCAGGAGAGATGCACTCTTCGCTCAACTCCCCTAAGCTCGGTCAGTGCTACAATGGAGCACGCGGATCTCCAAGGGGCACGCGCAGGTCCAAGGGGCCGACGGGTTTAAACTCACCGGCATAGGCACGCCGGTGAAGTTCTGCAAATGAGGCACCGGCCTTGCGTGCTACAACCATTTGAGCGGGATCAACAGGCATGCCAATAGGGTCGGCAGCGAACTGTGGTGAGGTGCGCATCCACTCGCGCGACTCCTCCCAGTTCCCAAAGTTGTCGACCTGCAGTTCCACGCTGTTGCCGTCGGGATCTACGTAATAGAACGAGGTGGTCATGCCGTGATCCAGACAGGCATGCGGCTCGATGCTCAGATTCTTCAGACGTGTGTAGGTATCCAGTAGGTCATCAATCGTGGCGTACTCGAAGGCACTATGATGAATGCCGGTGTGTATGAGCTTGTCGGGATCCTCGCTCAACTGCGGTGAGGTGAGAAGTGCGAGACGGTGGTTGGCTGCGTCGTTGGTTAGCCAGGTCCCGCCTGGAAACTGGTACGTGGGCGTCATGCCCACCACGGTGGTGTACCAGTCAATCATTTCCTGGAGGCGCTTGGTTTTCAGATTGACATGGTGCATAGTAGGCCGAATGATGGTATTGCCCTCAGATACTTCTGACATACATCTCCTCCTTTGATGGTGCTTGGATGAGACGCATCTCTGTGACGAGACTCGTCTCCTTCTTCTTGAAAAATATGCTCATAGGACACGTGCTCATGCTCACTACTGAGTGCGCATCACCGGGTTGCGAATCCGGCCAATGCGTTCGATTTCGACTTCAACGACATCCCCATCCTGTAAAAAGAGAGGGGGAGTACGTTTGAACCCCACGCCGGATGGCGTCCCCGTCGCAATGATGTCCCCAGGCTCCAGTGTCATGAGAGAACTGAGGAACGCAATTGCGGTTGCCACCGAGAAGATCATGTTGGCGGTACTGGCATGCTGCACCATCTGCCCATTCACCCTGGTAATGAGCGTAAGCGTTTGAGGATCGGGAATAGCAGATGCCAGGATGATCCCTGGTCCCATCGGCGCGAAGGTATCCAGTGCTTTGCCAGCCGTCCACTGACTCACTGACTCGTTTGCATTTGCACGTCACGAGCGCTCACGTCGTTCATGATGGTGTAGCCAGCTACATACTGGAGTGCTTCCTGCTCAGACACCCCTTTGCAGCGCCGACCAATGATGACGGCTAACTCCCCTTCATAGTCGATCTGCGTGCTCACACGAGGTAAAAGAATGGGACTGGTCGGACCGATTAAACTATTGCGGAACTTGGCGAAGAACATGGGAACAGCGGGCAGTTCCTGTTGGGCTTCAGCCGCATGTTCACGATAGTTCACGCCCAGACAAATAATTTTGTCCGGGTCTGGGACAGGTGGGCCAAGTTCCAGTATGTCAACGGGGAAGAGATCACTCCTGGTATCGAACTGCTGCTGTGCCCAGGCAAAGACCTCCACTACAGACGATGGCCCCTGTTCGAGCAACCCACGCACGGACAGGTCTCCTTGCCCAGGTACCTCGTCTGTACAAAGCAACCCACACGAAGTCACATCAACCACTGTCCCTTCATGGGCGATACCTGCATGCCATGCAGCATCCGAGCTCCGAGTCTAGTAATTCACGAGCATCATAGGGAACGCTCCTTCTTTCCAATGCTGTGCGATTGCTCCATACAGCATTGGTCACCTGAATACACCGGACGCTCCCCTCGCATAGCTACCATCAGGCTCATTATGCTGGGAGAGACGCAAATGAGAACAGCTATATCCAATGTATAAGTTGAAAAGAGTACGCAGAAGATGGGGAGTGCACAAGAGAAGCTGTTTCTCTCCTGATTTGAATATCCCCATACATCACTATCCGGTGACTCAATAGTTCCATTTTTCAAAAGTATATCCAACTTATTTCAATTTGTCAAGAAAATTATATCCATTTTTCCTTTCGTTGATTTTTCTTCTTTAATACTAGACGATGGACTTCCCTTGTAATCATAGGAATATTCCTCATAAGCAGGAGAAGCAGAAGAGAATTGGATATAATATTCTTGACAGAGCAAGCATGATTGTATATAGTTTAAGAAGAGGAGGAACATCATGGCGAGACAGCACACTATCCAGGCTTCATCTCTCTCTTCCCTGGAGCAACTCGATATGTATGAGAATACCGTCAGTGGAAGGGATAGTACCGAGGCTGCGTATCTCCAGTTGAGGAGAGCGATCTTACGCAACGAACTACCCAGTGGAAATCACCTCTCACAAAGAGAACTCGAACAGCGGTTTGGAGTCGGTCGGACGCCCTTGCGCGAGGCCCTGCGCATGCTGCAGCGCGAGGGACTAGTGGAGGCCGAACCGAACCACCGTGTCCGTGTGGCAGGTTTCTCCTTTCCCGACCTTGAGCAAGTGTATGCGATGCGTATCAGTCTGGAAGCACTGGCTATTCGTTTGTCCGTTCCTTGCCTCCAAACTGTTGAGCTAGACAGACTCGAAGGGTTTCTTACCCAGATGGTTGAACTGAGTACTCCCGAAGCCTATGAGTGCTGGGAAGTTCTCCATCGGTCCTTTCACCTCGGTCTGATCGCTCATGCTGGTCCCCGTATTGTGAAAATGGCGGCCCAGTTGTCCGATCATGCCGAGCGCTATCGACGCTTCTATAGTACGAAGATTCCCTATGCCTTTGAGCAAGGGATGCGTGAACACCAGTCGATTCTGGATGCCTGTCTTGCGCGAGACCCTGCTGCTGCAGCTGAACGTCTCGCCCGTCATTACTCATCAATAGTGCTGGGTACGCTTGCCGTGCTAGCTCCCGAGTATGACCCGGTGCTGGTACGTACAGCACTCCATACTACAATGCAAGAGCAGACCAATGGGAAGAATGGAGCACGAGTTCTAGGATAAATACCTGCTCTCAGTATGTTTCGTCACGGTGGTTATTTGGACTCATACACTCGAGGCAAGGGTAAGAGCTATCTTCAGCACCAGGAAAGAAGGAAAAACTATGATGAAGGATAACCTCTGAAAAGCTGTGTGCGGTCAAATCGCTTACTTTTAATTATTACTCAACAGCGATATACTATGGTGAGAGAAGAACGCTTATTCATTTTGAGGAGGCGTGAGGGATGATTAAGAAGGAAAGGAAGGGAACAGTTCATGCTTGATCAGGCATATGATGTTATTGTCATCGGGGCTCGAGTTGCAGGGGCAACTGTTACCGCTTTGCTTGGGGACGCAGGCTATCACGTGTTGCTCGTCGATAGGGCGAGCTTTCCAAGTTCAACGCTCTCCACCCACTTTTTTCGCGGTGCCGGGTTGCTGACGGTACTTTCGCGCCTCAAGCTTCTTGACCGCATCCTGGCTCTGGACGCTCCACCCCTACAGCATTGCTACTACTACAGCGAAGAGACAGACCTGCCGATCGTGGGACCACCCCAAGAGCCAGGTACGCTTGGCTACTGTCTCTCCGTGCGGCGAGAACCGTTGGACGCTCTCCTTCTCCATCGGGCAACAAGCTCTCCCTCCGTCGATGTGGAAGAGCGCATCTCCCCCATCGATCTACTGTGGGAAGGGAATCGAGTGGTGGGAGTACGCTTGGTGACACCCAATGGACCGCGAGAGATTCATGCCCGCATCGTCATTGGAGCAGATGGCCGCCACTCCTTCGTTGCTCATGGTGTTGCAGCCTCTTCCGAAGAGGCATCCCCTGCTACCAGAGCCTTATATTACCAGTACACGCGAGACTTTACTGGACTTGCCGGAATGAAGCCAGACGGGGCAGAGTTCTCGCAGCGGGGAGACGAATTAGCCTACATCTTTCCCAGCGATGCAGGAATGACCTGCATTGCCCTCTCCATCAATCTGGCGGATTTTGCATGGATACGGGTGGCACCAGAGCCGCGCTTTCATGAGCGTCTTGCCCAGCACACGAGCATAGCTAAGCGGCTGGCAGCAGCGGTCTCCGAAGGCCCAGTGCTGGGTTGTGGACCCCATCCTAACTACATACGTATCCCTTTTGGACCAGGATGGGCACTAGTGGGCGATGCCGGGTTGCATCAAGACCCGTGGAGTGGTTTGGGAATGGACATGGCGAGCGTCCACGCGACGTTCTTAGCTGAGTCTCTGATTAGTTGGTTTCACCAGGACTTGTCTGAGCAGGAAGCGTTGGTGTCCTATCATCAGCAGCGCAATGCACATGCACTGGATGGCTATCACCGAACTATCACACTCGCGCGTGACCTTCGACAGCTCAGGAGGAATCTGAGCTAGTTTGTAGAACAAACGAGCAAAGCTTATCGGACGTCGCAGAAGCAAATGCTCGCGACATGACAGTCTTTGTCTCTGTTTTATTCCTGTGCGCCATTCGATACGTCCTGCTAGAAGGTCTGGGAAAACTAAAAAATATTCTGCACGCCCTGTATAATCTCTTTTGCCTCCGTCACCATTCGTTTTATTAGCCCTTGTGACGTTGGCACGTCATGGATTAGCCCCACAACCTAACCTGCCCAGACAAAGCCTTCATCAATCTCTCCATCGAATCGCACAAGCGTCCGCAAAGTGGATCTCAAAGCAGTGCAAGAGGTCAAAAAGCTAGCCCAGAATCCTCTGATTGGAGCGTATCGCGTGAGTGCTGCCCTCGAACAGATGGGGGTTAAACTCTCGCGCGCGACCTGTGGACGTCTGCTGGCGCTTAATCGTGACCTCTATCATCTCCAGGTACCACGCCGACCCCGACCAAAGGCCGAGATGCCGTTCCGCGCCTCGCGGAGACACGAGCTATGGAGCGTGGATAAACGCTACTTGGATATGCATACGTTGGAAGGCGTGGAGATGGTGTACTGCATTTCGATCCTCGAAAACTTTTCGTGGACGATCTTAGCCTCAGCCATCTCGCTGCGCCAGGACAATGAAGCGTTTTTTGCCGTGTTCTATGCCGCGATCCGCAAGCATGGGGTTCCAGAGATCCTCGTCAGCGACAACGGCAGCGTCTTCATCTCGCACGCCACCAGGCGTGTGTGCGAACAATTTGGGATCGAGAAAAAGGAAATCAAAAAAGGACGGCCCTATCAAAATTATATAGAAGCCGCGTTATACGTTATTTGGAATTACCCCTCATGGTAGAATTGCAGTAACGAAATGATGCTTCTTACCATCAATACGTGAAGCGTCCGAAAGGGGAACAGATGTCTTCATCTCACGATCCTGATCCTATCGAGTGGTTTCGCTATCCATTCATTGCAACTCACGACCTCGCACGATCCTGGCTTCAGACTGAAGGACTGCTTGGTTTAGCTCCCAACACACTTGATGCCTATGCACGTGGTCTCAACGACTTTCTTGGGTTTTGTCAGCGAGCTGAAATTTCGCCGCTGACTGCGACTCGAGGTGACCTTGCTCGTTATGTTGGTGATCTCCGCCAGCGTCCCCATTCTCACCCTCATCAAAATACTTCCGAACTCGTCCCAACTGTCGGCTTGTCAAACGCAACTCTTCAACAGCGACTGACGGCCGTCCGGCTGTTTTTCGATTTCCTCATTGAGGAAGGACAACGATCTGATCACCCTGTTGGTCGTGGAAGGTATACTCCGGGCAAAGCCTTTGGTGCTGATCGTGAACGGGCACTGGTACCTCGCTTTCAGACCATGCCTTGGATACCCAGCGACGAGCAGTGGAGAGCCTTTCTAGCCGTCGTCAAACAAGCTCCTCTGCAGGCGCGCTGTATGGCTGCTCTTGCGTACGATGCAGGACTGCGCCGCGAAGAGCTGTGTTCTCTGCAAAGCACTGACCTCGATCCGGCTCACCGGATGGTGAATGTACGGGCTGAGATTGCCAAAGGGAGTCGAGGGCGCGTCGTCCCCTATTCGGCCACGACCGGAGAACTTTTGCGAGCATATCTAGTGCATCGACGAACTATTGCAACAAGCCGTGGTCCGCTCTTTCTCTCTGAGTCGCCAAGGAATTTTGCCCAACCCATTACCCTGTGGACATGGTCAAAGGTCGTGCGGAAGCTCGCCTTACAGGCGGAGCTTCCTCAGTTCTCAACCCATACCTTTCGGCATCTCTGTCTTACGGACCTCGCCCGTTCCGGTTGGGAGATCCATCAGATTGCACAGTTTGCAGGGCATCGAAACCCCCAAACGACACTTCTGTATATCCATCTTTCTGGTCACGATCTTGCTGAACAACTCACACGGGGAATGAGCCATATCCACGCTTGGCGAGTGCAAACGCTCGCACAAGCCTTCAGCGACTCAGAAACGCACACGTCAGACACACAGCAGGAGGGAACAAACCATGGATCAGGGGAATGAGAGGCGCATCAAAGACCTTCTTCCGGTCATTTCATGGGTATGGCCGATTGACGAGACACACTACGCCCGAAATACTACACTGTCTCCAAAGGAACTGGAAGCCTTGGCTCCTTTTCTGCAACTGCGACCACGTGATCGTGCCACCGTTCTTGCCACCTCAGAACAGCAGGGAGCACTTGCTTCCCTCATACGCCCCTTACGTGATGCGTTTCAAGCGGTAGAAGGTGAAGAGCGGCTCAAAACGCATGGACTGTATCTCCTTCTACGGATGTGCGCGCGGGATGGCCGTCCTTTCTGGAGTTGGGAACACACAACATGGCTTGCAGTCCTTGGTACGTCGCGAGACGGCTTCTCCACGATGCATCAACCAGGAGCTTCGACTGAACTACGTCAGTATGTTATTGCTGCTGCCTACCTGCTGAATTGTTTCCGAGATTTCCAGGCGCTGGGAGGGATTGAGACGGCGATCTTGGCGCACAAAGTCTTCGGACGAGAGCATGTAGAGGCCACCTTTGCACCAATTCTTACGGTCAATGCACAATGGGGGTACAGTCAGAAAGATGAGGCTGCCTTCCGGAGTGTGATTGCGGAAGTGCTCTTGCTCAAGGGAAATCCTGATGCCAGTCACCTCACCCTCCCTTTCTTGGAGCACGTGCATACCTCGCAGGCTCCGATTCCACGTCGCCGCGCCATGATTTACCGACTCAGTCGTATCCTTGCACATCTCGAACTGCTTGAGGGACCCTTGCCGCTTCACGGAGGTCTTCCTGCATCAACCTACAAAGTAGAGCGAGAGCGTGGCATCGCGCCAGCGTGGGTCGAGTGGGTCGAGCGTTGGTTTGCGACCTCACCACGGCCCCTTTCCGGTCGCGGTGACATGCGACGCGATCTACTGCGTGTAGGACGGTGGCTTGCGTTGTACCATCCCGACGTGACGGCACCCGCTCAATGGACCCGTGAACTCGCCGCTGAGTTGGTGGCCGCCGTCAATGAGATGAACATTGGGGATTTCAGTTGCGAACATCTCAATATGCCCCTCAAAGATCCAGGAAAACCCTGGTCAGCGACGCGAAAACATGGTTTTCTTGGCGTGCTCCGCCGAAGTTTCAGCGATGCACAAGAATGGGGATGGATTGAGAAACACTTCAATCCGCAGCGTGTCTTTGCGACTCCACGCAGCCTCAAACGACAGTTTCGGGTTGCCCCTCGTATTATTACAGATGACCTGTGGGCAAAATTGCTCTGGGCCGGGCTCAACCTTCGCACCGAGGATTGCCCGATTCGAGGACATCATCGCACCCGTGATGAGGCGACATTGAGGCCAGGAAATGCACAGAGGGTATCGGAAGGTGAACCGTTTTATCCGGTGGAGATGATTCGTGCGCTTGCCATCCTCTGGCTGTTCGCAGGACTTCGTAGTGATGAACTGGCGCGTCTGCGCGTGGGATGTGCTCGCTTGCAAACAGCGGTGACCGGAGGCGAAGGAGTCTCTCCAACGACTAGTGAGCAGAAGAAATCTGTCTGTCTCCTTGATATTCCTGTCCACAAAACCGGACGCGCATTTACCAAGCCAGTCGATCCTCTCATTGAAGAAGCCGTTACTGCCTGGGAAGCTGTTCGCCCAGCACAGCCTGCTCTCGTCGATGCGAAGACGAATGAGCGAGTACAATTCTTGTTCTGCCACCGGGCCAAGCGTCTCTCGAAATCCTACCTGAACAAAGCACTCATTCCTGCTTTGTGCCAACGCGCTGGCATTCCCCGTACAGATGCTCGTGGGTCCATCAGTAGCCACCGAGCACGTTCAACGATTGCGAGCCAACTCTTCAACGCACGCGAACCGATGACCTTATTTGAATTGCAAGCCTGGCTCGGTCATCAATCTCCTGCCACAACGCAGCATTATGTGTCTACCAGTCCAACGAAGCTTGCTCAGGCGTACAAGGATGCAAGCTATTTCGTGCGCAACGTTCGTGCCATCGAGGTTCTTGTTGACCGCAATGCTATCAACAGTGGGGCTGCGGCCACCGGCTCTCCCTGGCACTACTACGACCTGGGGCACGGCTGGTGCAGCTATGAATTTTTCGATCAGTGCCCTCACCGGATGGCCTGCGCTCGCTGCGACTTTTATGTCCCGAATGCTTCGGAACGTGGTCAATGGCTTGAAACGCGGGAGGGGCTGCTCAAAATGCTTCAGGAAATTCCCTTAAGTGATGAAGAGCGAGCAGCGGTCGATGGCGATGTGGAAGCACTCAATCGGCTCTTGGAGCGATTGTCAGCTGTACCTACCCCTTCGGAATCACTTCCAGATGAGCCGGTAGGAGCCTTTATCCCGCTGCAGGCACTTCAGAAGTCGAGCCGGAGAAGGAGCTCATGAGACGATGGACTAATGACACTCTGTGTCGGAGTAATAGGGAGGAAACACGTTTATGAAGCTGCCATTACAGGATGGCGATGTGCTCATTCGCGCACTGCTACTGAAGCACTGGTGCCTTGAGGTGCCGAACATCCATTTCATCCCCATTGGGGACTCGGCCTACTCATACCATGTGGAGGTGCTGCCAAGCAGCAGCTATTATCTCAAGGTTGTTGACCTGCGCTCAGCTACCGGGCAAAGGACAGCCGCCCATATGGAGTTTTCGCTTCCACTTCAACACCTCGTCGCACAACTCCATCTTTCGCAGGTGAATGCACCGCTTCCCCAGCCTACCATTACAGGACCATTTCATGTCATCGATGAGTCGTTCCTCTTTGCTCTCTACACCTTCATTCACGGCGAGACGCTCGCTGACGCCTATCCGATGTCATCAGAATTGGTCGGGCAGATTGGTCAGGCACTGGCAACCCTGCACACGATCCAGCTTCCCAAAGCTCTTGAGCAACAAGCATCCCAAGATGATCTCACTGCACCTTTCGACGCCGCTCTCCTCGCGGACCTGGCTGCACTCGAAACCATCTCTTCTCATGATGCACCTTTCCTCCAGCAACTCCGGGAGATCACGTGGCCACGACGTGAACAGATTCGAGCCTTTCTGGCCCGGGGCCAGGAGTATGCACAAAAAGCGCAGCAAACGCACGTAGCATCGGTGGTCTGTCATGGAGATGCCTGGGGTGGAAATATGATCCTTTCTCCTTCTGGTCAACTTACTCTCCTTGATTGGGAGTCGGCAGTAATAGCTCCACCAGAGCGAGATGTGTTCATATATATGGGTTATCTCGGACCGGACTTCGCAGCCTTTGACGCTGGCTATGGGATGATTCACAAAGAGCCAATGCACTGGCACACAAACTGGTTGGCGTACTATGCCCACCGCATTCAATTGAGAAACTTAGCACACTGGCTCCACAGCGTGCTTCATGAGCCACTTGATGGGGTACAACGTGACAATGACGTGACCATGATTAAGGATCATTGCCTGGAGCGCTTAAAAAGTGTGGAAGATACCGCTGATGAGTTGCTGGCACGTAGTGTTGATGGACTCATCTAAAAGGGGATGAACTTTTGTTTGATCAAAATCAATTCCACATAATTGGTGTGCAAAGACGCATGGTCGACTGGAGCTTTGAGAAAGCGCACACGTGGGAGGACTTGCTGGCGGCCCATGACAAATGGATGACTGATTACAATTTCCAAAAACACATGGCGCACGAAGAACGGCAGGACGGGTGCCATACTTTCAGGGGGAGGTTTTTGACAAGAGCAGAAAGGAGTAGGTCAAACAGGCTAGAAAGAGGAACAAGACATCGAGTTCTGATACGATGAAAAGGATCAATCAAATCATTTCAGGTATCGGAGGAACACCATGTCTTGTCAGCAGGCATTATCGCAATGGAAAGAAACGGTGTCAACCGCCTTGCCCCATTTGAGTCGTCCCCAAGTGGTGGTGTTAGCGATGTGGAGCTTCGCCATGATTTTCGCTCGCAGTTGTGGTACGACGTTGTGCGGAGCATGGCTTGCCCAGTTGGTCGGAGGCTCAGAAGAGGCCTGGCGACAACGTTTGCGCGAATGGTACTACGATGCGGCTGACAAAAAAGGAGAGTATCGCTGCCAGATCGAGGTGCGAGAATGTTTTGCGCCCTTGTTGAGCTGGGTGCTCTCGTGGTGGCCTGCCGACAAAAAACGGTTGGCCTTGGCCTTAGATGCCAGTACGCTTTCTGACCGCTTCACGGTGTTATGCATCAGCGTGCTGTATCGACGCGGTGCCATTCCGGTGGCTTGGTGTGTGCTGCAAGCCAACGCCCCGGGCGAATGGAAGCCGTTGTGGATCGATCTGTTGGAGTCCTTACGTGGCAGTGTGCCTGATGACTGGACGGTGCTGGTCATGGCAGATCGGGGATTATATGCGCGCTGGCTCTATCAGCACATCCAGCAGGTGGGATGGCATCCGTTCTTACGCATCAACACGCGTGGCAAAGCGCGTCCAAAGGGGCAAAGTGAGTTTCATTGGCTCTCGACCTATGCGCCGGTGCATGGCTACGTGTGGAGTGGACAGGTGCGCTGTTTTCCCGAAGCATCGTCGCGGCTGGACGGTACGTTACTGGCTCGATGGGATGAAGAGCACACCGA
>JAABUX010007827.1_pt1 | contig 12427 bp, 25 predicted proteins | sample 5561851 | NCBI WGS metagenome assembly JAABUX01 (sample SAMN10711883, study PRJNA513361) | rock metagenome | isolation source: Antarctica rocks | place: Antarctica: Victoria Land, Richard Nunatak red sandstone | collected 2016-01-03 | reverse complement strand
ATCAGAGGTGTCTCCGGCATTGCACAGCAGGTAGCTGCGGTGCGATTTACAACATGTTGCAACCGGCGTGCAGCCTCCGCGTGCGTCTCATGTTTGGTGTGCTGTACGCAGCGGCCAAGCGCAGGATGAGGCCCATGACCTTCGAGTACGGCTGCGAGCTCCTGCGCTGGTTGGAGGAGGCTGAGACCTTCGCGCTGGCGCCGCTTGAGAACCGCTGCGAATGACTTCCGAAGGCTCACATGCCCTTGGCGGCAGCAAGCAGCCGATTAAACTTACCTCTCTCGACTCATGCTCACATTAGCTTTGCTTGCCAGGTTGTCCTCAGAGCATAGTCATCAGAACTCATTCAATGTCGCCAGGCTGTTACAGGTAGCGGTTCCTCGTGCATTGATGATCACAGCATCGAACAGCTTGATATAATCCAAATGACTACAGGCACTTGTGTAGATTTATCACTGACCCTGTCAATCCAGCCATGTCAAGTAGGTCATGTGCCTTGCCGTGTTTGTGGAGAAACCCGAGTTGCGGAGAAAAGCAGCTTCAGAAAATGTTCACTCAAACCAGACTCAGTCATGCCCTGAAGGGCTTGCCGGAAGATCAGTGTTCGTTGCAGCCCAACGCACCAATGTACATGTACGTCAGGCATCGAAGTAGTATCGTGGTCCACCTGTGAACCTTCGCAGATGGATTGAAGCCAATTCAGCTGGACACAGAACCCTCTTGAGTGTACAACACGGCGACGAGTGTGCTTGCTGAGATGTGATGAGCCCAGAAGCTTGGCCTCGCTGCGCTGAGAATTACACAAAGACATCCTCGCTGCAGATCCCACGTTTCACAGCCTTCAGGCCGTTGCTGAAAGCTGTGAGATACTCATCAGGAGCTGCTACGCCTCCGACGCCAGGGCTTCATAGCCCTCCTTATAGCGTGCAGGTTTGGCGGAAGCTGCGGTCTGGAGAGGCATGTCCGCATCCGGGAAGGTATACACCGGACGCTGCGTGACGCCTTTCGGGGCCTGCATGGGCAGCGGTGTGCCTCAGCATCTCGACGGGTCAACAACATGCACAGGCGCTAACACATGGGCCCAAGTGTCTGCAGCAAAGCGTCTCACCCCGCCTTCGAGGAATAAGCACGTTCAGGCTCGAGACACGGCAACGGTGATCAGGGAAGGTAGCGAGGATGAGGAGGTGCACCTTCCCCGTGAACCAGCTGATGAAGCGGAGCGTCTTGCAGCCAGACCTGATGAAGATGGAGGAACCATCCCACCCTTGGACGACACGGATGCCCTTGCAGCTGTTGCCCTTCACCTGCCATGTGAGCAGCGTCGCCAAGTCAGCATGACCGCAGACTGTGTGCGGCAAGTGTGGCCAAGCTCTCGCTTGGTATGTGCCGCCGTGTCAGACTCCAGCGTCGACCCGAAGCACTTCGTGACCGAGGCAAGGCGGCTGTCGAGAACCGCTAAGCCGGCTAGACAACGGACGAGGCAGCGCAACTGGCACATGTAACAGGCAGCCCAACGTCAATGGGCAGCTGCCTACTATATTAGCCGCACGTGCTGTGACTGAGGCAGATGCGCACCTCGACAAGGTAACCCAGGAGCACGGCGCCTTTCGGGGGCTCGGCGCCGTCGTCGACAATGGGCACGTTGTTCACGGGCTTCATCAGGATGACGCGGAAGGCGTCGCCGTCCCTCACTCGAGCTCCAGAGCGGCACATGTTGGCAGCGCTGCACGGCGCAAAGGAGAGTATCAGCAAGAGTTGGCACGCGACATGGCTTGCTGTCGCAAGCGCATGGGACATGGCAGTCATGATCTGCTGTCCACGCAGGGTGTTCTTGCTATCCCTCAAGGGTCGCAGAGAGCAGTCATCTGAGCATATCAATGCTTGTCTGCTAGTGGGTGCCTTCCGTGGCAGGCAACGGCACGCGGGGTCGGCACGCTTCTGAAGAGGGTGGGGAGGGTGGGCAGATGTCAGATGCCGCGACGTGCGTACAGAAGTGGCACGCACCCACAGAGTGATACCGCGGGTTCAGCTTTGGCTGTGAGGCGAAAGGGGCATGCGCAGCGCACTGTCCGTCAGACAAGACGTTGCTGCGATGTCCAGATCTCGGAATGGGATGCGCGTTATGGGAGCATGACTACCGGGGCAGAAGCAACGGGGTTTTGTAGCAACGCATCGTCAGCATCGCTTTGTGCATCGTGCAGCCTTGCTTGCTAATATCGTCTTCTGGAAGCGCCATCTCCTCCTCATCGAGCAGACAAGTGACTTGCATCTGAGCCTCGTCAGCTGATCGGCCACAGGCTGACACCCCTTGGCTTGGAGTCGTTCAGATCGCTGTTTGTGACTTAATCGTGCTTGCAGCGCTGGACATCTGCATCCTGCCACAGCTCACAGCGGTCAGCCAGCTTTGCGATCGTAAGCGCGCCATCGTCGTCGGTTGCGATGTCGATAGCATGCTATCTTGAGGCCCACAGCATACGAGTCAACGAGCGCGACCTTCAAATACCCAGCGCGGCGGCAAACTAGCAACGATCTGATCCGCATGCGCACTCGCGATGACAGCCCCGCGCAAGGTGGCCCCCGGGAGGTCTCGGCAGACGCCGTCGCCGGCACGTCTCCGAGAGGTCAGTGCTTCGCGTTGCAGCAGTGCCTGCCTGGCGATGTAGAGACTGCCTTGATCGTGCGCCAATGCACAGATGGACGTCCGGAGCAGTGGTGCCCGGCCAGGCTCTGCCGCCACCGCAGACCGAAGGACTCCCTCGACCGTGACTCGGCCCGGATCAGCCCTGCCTGCAGCCCACCGGAAGCCTGCCCTGCCGACGCATGTGCGCGACGTGTCTAAAATCTGCTTGTCCAGTGTTCACAAACAAATACAGCAGAGACCGGATCAGCACTGTCAGACAGCGTCGCTGCCGCTCATGCTGTGTCAAATATCAGGCAAACGAGGAAATGACATGCTGCGTGCCGCGCCTAGGCGTCTGCACGGCGCCTGCAGCATGCGGCACCCGTACCAGAAGCCGGTCCGCTGCTGCAGAAGCCACTAGCGCAATGTGCCACCGCACAGCAGCCACACAGAGGTACTGCGGATGCAAACCTCATCGCACACAGCGGCGTAGGTGCGCACCGGCGGCAAACATGAGCATGCAAACCCACTGCAATGGTCGCGACAGCTCACCAGTTTGCAGAGGACATGAGTTTCGCCGTCCAAATTTATGCATGCCCATGTTGCTGAACCCCAAGGCGAGAATGCAGCATTGTGTAATTGCCCAGGTACAGGGGCGGCACAGCCGAGCGGCGACAGACGGCAGACCGGTGCCGAGGGACCACCGGCGATTAAGGCTCGCCACAGTGGCGATCGAGCTGCGGCGCTGGCGGCCGAGCTGCAGTGCAACCAGGATGCCATGGCAGGCGCAGCCGCAGAACGCAGGCAGGTACTGCTGCACCCTAATCTTTCCTCGTTTGCAGCCCAGCGTCGGTAATGTGACCCGCTTCGAACCTGTTTGGCCGCAGCTGCTGGTGCCAGGCCAGGTTGCTGCCAGACGTGATGTTGCTGTGTCACATGTGCCCTGACGCCACACAGCAGTGTCCAACAAATGGTCGAGTAGGTGCCTACGGCTGGTGAACAGCAGCTGATGATCCGCAGAAGGGGGCTGCATGGCGTTCGCCAGTCTCTGCTGGCAGACGCTCTGGCGGGCGTGGTCAGTGACTGGTCAGCTTGCGGAGCCGTGCTGCAAATCGTTGCGGTGCGCGCTGAACTGTGCAAACCTCAGCGTTCGTTGCAGTCATCGACACATGTCACGGGAAGGTCACACCAGAGAGCAATGCCATCAGTCTTGGGTTTGGTGCTTCGGCAGGGTGTCATGCAGTCCCCTCTGCCACCTGCGGATCACATCAGTGGCGCTCAGATTGCAGCCAATGCAGAGCTCTCTGCAGAGGTGATGCCCGCTCACTTACACCCTGCGCTTTGCAACCAGTCTCACATACTTGAGAACTGCAGAGAATGGTTGCTGAACAGTCGGCCGGCAGGCTTACGTCCTGTGAAGCTACTGCTCTGATTTGCTGGCTACAGCATAATCACCCTGATCGACGGGTGTCGACTTGCACGCTGCGTCAGCAGGTTGCGCAGCTGAGAGAGGAGAATGCAGACCTCAGACAGCGGCATGCGGCTTGGCAGACTGAGCGTGCGGAGCTGCTGCTCCGAGTTGACAACCTCAGGTGACTTGTAAATGCATTCTCCCCATCTCCATGCCATGGTATGGGCACCTGTTCCGGCCTTGCTTATGTCATTCCATTTCGTCGCTCAGGGGGCCAATATGCAACAGGGATAACCTGTGAACCGAATGGTCAGCCATGCTGCACATACAATAAACGGAGCACTGATAACCTGCGTCTCCGACAGGCAGTCGAGGGATCACTGCCAGACGGAGGCACAGGAGCAGAGTGCTGCGGCGGCACAGCACAGCGCAACGGTCAAGCGGCTCACCGCGCTGCTCACTTCCGTCCAGGTGTGCGCTCCCCAGGGAATCCTCCCCGTCTGCCAATGTATGTGCTGACCCGCCAAAAACACTCATGATGTCAAAAGAACTCCCAGGCGTTGTCCGAGATCCACAAGCGGCTCTGCAGAGCGAAGTCTTGCCGTGAACAGGCAGGCGGTGCGTCCGTGTTACCTACGCCGGCTGTGCAGCTCAGCGGCTGCACCGTGACCATGCAGCTGCCGGGCGCCCAGGCACCCCCTGAACGCGCCAAAGGCGTCACGCAAGCACGACCAGCACAAGCGATGTCACCGCAGCACTTGAGGCCTCGGCCGCAGAGCGGCGCACCACCGAGCAAGTCGCGGTCGTTCCTGGGCAGGCTGCAGCAGATGTCGAAGTCGCCGGCAAAGGGCCGCCCCCAGCAGGCGACCGTGCCGGCGGCCGCTGCGTCGGCAGCGAGACCGGCCGTCAAGCAGCGCGTTGTTTCTGTGCAGCCGCAGACCGCTGAGGCTCGTGCTGGCGGCGGGGCTGCGAGCGGCAGTCTGCCAGGCGTTACGGTGCAGCTGAGCAGCGCGAACTGCATGCAACGGCAGAGCCCCGCAGCATCGAGCACATCTCAGGTGACAGCGGGTGCAGATGAGGGCGCGACGCCTGAGAGTGACAACATCGACGAGGGAGACGTGTCATGGGCGGTCACGCTGCCATCGCGGCCGCCGGCTTCGCGGCCCGCGTCAGTGCCGCTGCTGAGGATGGACTGGGGTCCGCGTAGCACTGTGTCGCCGGACGAGGCAGATGTAGTGCCAGCATAGCTAGCGCTGGTGGCTCGCATTTGCTGGAACCTGCGTGATGGTGAACTGAGATCAGGCCAGGGCACCGTTTTTGCATCCCAATCCTGGGCAATTGATGGTCTCGTAAGCGACTTGCTGAGGCGTATTTGTGGCTAGCCTCTCTGCATAGGCTTAAGCGGAGCTTAGCTCGATCAAGTTGGCTGGAGGCACCAACCGATTGACAGTGATGAGAACGTGGCGAATAATAGGCTGAGCAGCTACCCGCTCTACGACACTGTGTGCACCATCACTACAGGGCGCTTAGTCGCAAGCTCGTACCCGCACGAACACGCTTCAGCCAGCGGCATGACCAGCCCAATGCCTCAGGGCCAGCGCGTGCGCTTGAACAATGTCAGTGCTGACAGGGGGACGACGCAAGCAGTATCCTGGTGCCTCGACGTTATGATGTGGGCCGGTTACTGGGGCTCTGTATGCGCTCGTGACGATGTCCTTACAGGCCTCGTCTCTCGACACCAGCCGCCATGAGACAGCGTTGCTACACACTGCTACTCTCAGTGCGATAAGCACAAAGGTACACATCACACACGTCAGGAGTTCATCACCCTCTCCAGCTCCTCTTGCAATGTACCGTCCGTGTATGACTCTGCGACAGTCCGACACGGGACACCCTCAGAACGGCAGCACACACAGGCACACGGGTGCGCAGATGGGCAAAGCAGTGCTACTCGCTGCAGCAGGCACCTATGAGGATGTCGCAGCCGCCGTAGAATTCGCCGTCGACGTAGACCTGCGGGAAGGCATAACGATAGTGATATGGACTTCTGAACGTATGAAGATGAACAGCGTTCAAAATTGTATTTGGACCATAGCGTGCATCTCGCACGGTATCCTCTGCGCTTGGTAAGCCTATGTTTACGCGTGGAGTGAGGTGCATTGCTGGAAAACCAGCAGTTTCCTGTTGTTACGAGTGAGCGGAGACCTGCGGGAAGGTGGGCCACTGGCTGTACTCCTTCATGCCGCTGCGCAGGCGCTCGTCCTCCAGGATGTTGACCGCCGTGAAGGGCGCCTGCAGCTGGTTGAGGATCTGCGGGCGCAGCCAGTGACCAGGGCCGTCAGCGTATGGAGGCCCTCCCCCCTCGGTGCTTGGAAGTGTGTCGGCGCAGCATAAGCCATCACGCGGAGGCTCACTGACGCAGCAGCGGTTCCCCAATGTGCATTGTCATGGGAGAGGATCGAGATGGGTCGGCCATAGCCAGGACGATGCTGAGGCAAACGGCCATCAGCATCCGGCTGCTACAGTGAGGACGCTGGGTGGGGCGCGCCTGTACGCAGGTGTTAGAGAAGCCGCACTGCGGGAACTGCTTGGTGCCCTTCATGAAGAGGACCACCTACAATGGCACGATGACAGGGTTGCACTCAGAAGTTTCACTGCTGTTCTGGAAGGAGGAGCTTCCCACAGCACTTGCTGAATGCGTCGCGAACTCCCTGTTACGTTGCTGGATGCAAAAGCATTGGCGTCACAGCAGCATTGGAGAGGAATGCGCGCCTTATTGTCCCTGACAAAATCATCAATAGCAGACTTCAGCTCCGGCGCAAGGCCAAATCCTGTGTCCAACTGACCTGCGGATGTGTCCAATTGACCTGCGCACGACGCGCTACGCTCGCCGCGACGTGCTTGACCAGCCTGGCCGGTGGCTGTGCCAAATTCACAGGGCACCCACGATCCGGGTACCACCCAGAAGGGGTGGCAGACAGGGACGATAGCGCAGACTTCGCATCGTCGAGCCGGATACCAGCCATCATAAGCGTTTGAGGTCAAAGCATGGGCGGGGACGGGCTCAGTCTTCGGCACCTGATTCCACGGCGTGCACGAGCACCGCTGTTCTGCGTCCCGCGCATGCTGCGCTACCCCATCGCTGAGGCACGTGCCGGTGCGGACATCGTCGCTGCAAAAGCTGAGGAGCGTATGACGTCGATGGCGTTTGCCCCACGGCGGAAGTGCATTGGCAACCCACCACCGCTTGCATGGCTTTTGCGCAATTAGTGCAGCGGTCGCCCTACGGCTGATTGTCGTGCAACACGGAACTCAGAGTACGTTCAGCTAAATTTGGCACCCTCACCTCTTCCCGTGCATACAGATTCTCCAGGGTTCGCTCACGGCAGCTCTAGGTCTCTCGCTTTCACAAGCCTCGACCGACATTCGCGCGTCACGTCTCGTCGTCCGGATGCACGTAGGGAGCTTCCCTGTACGCTCTGCCCTTGGGCGCGTCCGTGCCCGTGGCTGCCGCCCACGCCGCCGCCAGCTGCCCCAGCATCGCCTGCCGCTGCTCGTCAGCCACGAACGAGTACTGGAAGGAGTTGGCGGCCAGCTCGTAGACCTTCTCCGGCGTCAGGGCGACGTGCTCCGCCCAGAAGGCGAAGTTCTCGTTGACGTAGCCGCCGAAGAAGGGCGGGTCGTCGCTGTTGACCGTCACCCGCACGTCCGTCGCCATCAGCTCCCGCATCTTCTCCAGCAGCACGCCGCGGTAGATTTGCAGCTACAGGGCACACATGGGCTTTGGCGCTCATGAGGGGTGCACAAGCGATGCGTCTGATGCTAATAGCATGTCGTGCTCGTTGGAGACCACCAGGCAAAATGGACGTGTCTGCATCGATCTGGCACAACCGACCGCGATTCGTCAGCTTGAGGTGCTCAAACGTGAGGACCTTGCGGAAGCCGGGGCGATCGGCGGATACAGTTGCAGCCTGACATGCTGGTGAGCACCCAGGTTGCCTGGGTGATGTGAGGAATGTTCTAAATTTAATTTTGTATGAGGTGGGGATCCCACCATGTAGTTGGAGCGCGGGCAGACGGTGAGCGGGACCTGGGTCTCCGCCAGGAAGGCGATGCAGGCGGGGTCCTCCATGGCGCGGACGCCGTGGTCCAGCCGCGCGCACTTGAGCAGCTTGATCGCCTCCCACACCTCGTCCGGGGACCCCTCCTCCGCTGCGCATCAGGCAGGTCTGTTTGTTTGAGCCGCAGCGAGTAAAGACGGACAAACGGCTGCTGCGTGGCCGGCAACGAACCATGCAAGAAGGGAATCAGTGAACGGTGGAGAGCGGACGGCATAACAGGTTGGGCATACACATTGCAGCAGCCAGATGCTGGCATAGTGTGCAGCAGGTGAGACAGACGGGATTGGCGGACATGGCACTCGTGGCGCACCGACGTGCGCTGTGATATGCCAGCCGAGGCCGCGGCAGCGCTCGATGACGTCCTTGAACTCGGCGTGCTGGTGCTTCTCGCCCTTGAAGTTGGGGATCCCCCGCGCCAGGCCCACCGCCACGATCTCGTCCTTCCACGGCATCGCCTGCGCGTGCAGCATCGGCTGTTGGTCGCAGCCAGCATTCGCACAGCCACTGCTGAAGTCAGTCATAACGAGAGTCGATCCGCTGCGGCTCTGTGCACGCGCAGGCTGAGGGCAAACGGCGGCCAAGTTGCTGGCAGGCCTCTCATGACATCAATAACCACAGGAGTTCTCAATTGATGGCGATGTAAGGGCGCAGGGAAGCTCTCGCGCTGCATAGCGGCCTCTCTAGACGACCAGCTCATCCCCACGCTGCGTTGCCCAGTATACCCTGCGTGTTTCGACATGCTGGGGCGCCGCACCTGCTCCAGGGTTTTCGTCGCCTCGTCGGGGCTCAACTCCGTCATAAAGCACATGATCAGGCTCGCCGTGATGCCCAGCTCCGCCTCCGCCTTCTGCGCAATCCAGCGCTAGGAAGTTTACTCTCGAACTGAAAATGCAAAACCAGTTTGTTGTTTTGGCAAGTGTTTAAATAAAAAGAAGCAAGCCTACACTGACAGCGTTGGTCTCCGAAAAGCACCGCTGGTAAGGTCAAGACACGCGGTAATCACATGAGAAGGCTTTCAGATGCTTAAATTCCGTATGGCTTTCTGCAGACGCCGGCGCCAGACCATGCTAGCGATTGCGGATTGTGGTTCCAAAGCTTTTGGGTTGTATAGAATTTGGCTGCAGGGCAAAAAGACCGGGGAAGGCTTGCCCTGATGGCCTTCACGAAGCCGGTCATGAAGGTCGTGAACTCCACGCCGCGCAGCGTGTGCACTTGCGGGTCGAAGAACATCTCCGTGTGCAGCACCTGCGACCATGTCAGAGAAACTCAGCGTCCCACTACACCACCGAAGCTATTCACACAGCACCAGTCGTTTTCGATGTCAAGCGCAATGGAGGCGGCAACACGGCCGGTGTCTGCAGCGGGAAGTGTGGATCATGAGCACCTATGAGGCACCTTCTGGGCTGCCACGGTCTGCAGGTACGCCCAGGTGACCTCGTAGAAGTCCTGCTCCTGGATCAGCACCTGCACAATGGACGCACGTAGGTCGACCAGGTTTGGACATAGAGCAGACACTGCAGAGAGCGGCGAGCCTATCGAAACATGACGTGCTCACAGCAATTGCAGGTCCAAAACGCAGCTGGACTGTGCAGCACGAGACATCCGCTGCTTGAGCAGTGTGAGGCATTTGTGATGCACCGAGAGGGTGGCATCCCGGAGGTCCAGGAACTGCTGCAGGTTGTCGTAGTGGCTGTACGCCTTGGCGGCGCCCTCCACCGTGCTGAACGGCAGCAGGTGCTCCAGCTTGTTGCGCCGCGCCAGCTCCAGTGCCAGGGGCGGCTGCACAACAGACAGTTGTAGGATCAGCCTTCTGCGTCAGGTCGGTTCGGCTGCAAGAGCTGCGGCAATCGCGACCCGTGTCGATTTCACAGCAAGGTTGTGGAAGCATGTAGCTATTGGCGCCCCGGCAATCGGCGAGTGGGCGAAGCTGCCAGGGCAGCAATCCTCTGATGAGCCAGAGCTGCTCAGCGCGGCTTGCGTGCGCCTGCAGCTCTCGTGCAGGGGTTCGGACTGCGAACAAGCACCTCAATGCAGCCCTCGATGTGCACATGGAGCTCCGCCTTCGGCAGCGACTCAATAAGGTGCTGCACGCTGGCCGCTACCATGGGTGATCCGTGCTGTGTAGAGACCACAGAGTCGCTTCGCGAGCCGCTTGACCCGCTGCGCCTTAGTCAGAGATGCTAGGGTTGCTGTACTTGAGCAAGTACCACTGAGCCGTGTGGAGTACTGAATGCTGGCGATCCGTGCAGCAAGTAGCCCATTGCGGCTATGACCTCACATCACGGCTGAGCAACAGAGCACGTGCTACCTTCTATACCTTCAATAAAGCGTGCAGTAGTCCCGGCGCTCGCGTGTGCACAGTCATGCAGGCGGAGGGCCACGTCGCGTTATCCCGCCTGTTCGGTCCCGGCGCAGCTGAGTACAGCCTGCCACCGGAGGATGCTGACAGTGTTCCGCGACTCGACCGCCACCGGATCACATATGACGAGCTCTGCGATGCGAGGTCAACCCCCTCACTGCTCGCACACCTTGCCTGCGCTGCAAGACTGCATGACAAGTATGCGTCCCCCGCAGCGACTCACACTTTCGTTCTGCGATCAGGTGGGCATCGCTGACAGCCGCAGAGGGGATGCAAGCCGACGCTGCGAGGTGCCGCGCCCGCCTGCCTGCCTGCTCCGTCCGTCTGCATGACCGCACGCGACATCACGGTAGGCAACCGTCCCATTTGCTCAATCATGATGCTGCGGCAGGGACGCGCGGCTGCGGCGGCGGTGGCCGGACGATCCGGCGGGTTCGCGGCAGTCGGTGTCCAGCTTCCTCGCGGAGGTACAGCAGCGGCGGGAGAGCCGCCAGCGAGATGCGAAGGCCCGGCGCGCGGACAGGAGGCAGGCAGCCGCCGGCCAGCGCGGTGCGGCAGCCTCGGAGGCGGTCCGGCAAGCCAGGAAGGCCCGCCGCATGGAGACGGAGGCTGCTATGCTGCGGCGGCGGGCGGCGGCGCCGGAGGAAAGGGGTGTCAGCGCGGCAGCCACATGCAGCGTCGAGAAGCATCTCAGCCCGGACCCAGTGATGCTACAGCTGCCGCAGGGCTCGGTGCGCGTCACGACTGGACGCAAAAGGCCGGCGCCTTCTGCAGACCCAGTGCCGAGCGCGTCCTTGCCGCTTGAAGCGGGTCAACATGGCCACCACGATGCGAGCACACCAGAGGCAGCCTCCGACAGCAGTCAGAGCGACTCCAGTGCCCCCGGCGAGCGCAGCGGCTCGCCCGGCATTGGCGACGGCAGCGACGCCGACAGCGCCACCGCCTTTGAAATCGTTAGCAGCATCGATGCCGGCGGCTCAGGTGCTCAGGAGCCTCAGGAGGGGGGCGAATATACAGCAGCCCGGCTGCAGCACAGTGGAGATGAGCCGCGATCGTCAGCAGCAGCGCTGGCTCGGGATCCCAGCGCGGCGGTTCGGGCGTGGGGTGCGGCCGCGCCACAAGTCGATGCGGATCCTGCCGGTGACGATGACTCGGGCGGGTCGCCAGGCATGCGGAAGCTGCGGCGCGGCATGCTGCGGAGGTCCAGAGAGCTGCTGGCCCTGCGAAGGCACGGTCCCGGTTCTTCCGCAATGGCCGCAGGGTGGGACAATGCAGCTGCTGGGCCAGCTGCGCTTGGCGCAGACCCTGCGAGAGGCTCGGAGGCTGCACGTGTCCCCAGCGAGCACGCTGAGGACCCTGGACAGCACACAGACGCAGACGGTGTCAGCTGCGGGCCAGCGACTACGGTCCGCTTCTGGCTGTACCCTCCGAGCAGCAGCTGCAGCGTGCTGCCCAGCTCTGCGGAGCCAGGTGCACAGGAGCATCCAGACATGCAGGACCTTGAGAGCAAGCAACAGCAGGCAGGACACTTGGCGAGCCGGGGCGCCAATTTTGCGGCACAGCTGCTAGGTGCGCAACGTAGTCGGTGGCACTGAGAAGGAATGCATCGAAACTCGCAGCGCTCTGTCTGGCCTGAGATTTATCATGTATGGTGCCGACGGCTTCATGTCTTTATTGATGTGTGCAGGATCGTTTCTGCAGCGGCAAGCAGAGGGTAGCGGCGGTTTAGGGAGCGAAGCCTTGATGCCTTCTACATGTACCACGTTGCCGGAGGATGTCGAAGCCATCTTCGAGACGGCAATCGGGTTGAGCATGCAGGACGGGTGCTTGGGAGCTGCACTCTGCCGCTACAAGGCCGCTACAGCCTCTCTATCTGTAAGCAATCAATGACGAATCGGATCATCATGCACCGGCAC
>JAABUX010007825.1_pt1 | contig 12435 bp, 23 predicted proteins | sample 5561851 | NCBI WGS metagenome assembly JAABUX01 (sample SAMN10711883, study PRJNA513361) | rock metagenome | isolation source: Antarctica rocks | place: Antarctica: Victoria Land, Richard Nunatak red sandstone | collected 2016-01-03 | reverse complement strand
CGCGGCACCTGCCACACCGTGCGGGCGCCCGCTCTCCGATTGCCGGCCGTTTGAACTGAGACGTCTCCGACACAGTTGGTCGGCTGCGTGCAGGAGCGCGACGAGCTGGCCGGTCTGGAATGGGTGCAGGAGCTGCTGTCCCGGCCCGCCATGGAGCAGGTCCTGACCGCCGGCGCACTACTTTCGAAGACCAGCGTGCTGCCGGAAGACCACATCGTGCGCGCTGCTAGTGCCGGTTCCCAGTGGCAACCTGTTGAGCAATGTATTTTGCAGGAGCAGCTTCTGTGCTCCCCTGGTATGAAGTGTTTAGCTTAGGTTCCTCTTGCGCACGCACTCGCTGCATGCGACGCCTGCACAGAGGCGCCAGTCGGTGCAGAACATCAGCAGGATGCACCGCGTATGTGCCGCTGAGCTCTATTCAGGATTGACCCGAGCCTGTGCACCACGTGCGCCTGCTTCGCTGCTGACCAGTTATCCTGTCCAATCCCACAGTTTACAGCACTGCTGGACGCCGGTTTGCTGCGGGACATGCTTAGCCTGTACGACGGCCAGGCGCGGCAGTACCACGCGATCGCCGCGCTGGGCGACAGCGTCTGCGGCCACAGGTGGGCAGCACAGAACAATCGCCGCCGCTCCATGTCTGTGTTATGCCTAACAATGCGAAGTCTCGCCGCATTTGCTCAGAGGGTATCGTACCTATGTTGCTTTGTACATAACGTACACTCGAGCCACGCAGTATGCTGACTGTGCAGTGGTTCACAGGGGTATCGTGCACGGCGGGCTGAGCGCGATGATCATCGACGAGGCGCTGGGGGCTCTGGTCTACCTGCTCAAGCGGGAGGAGGTCTTGGGGCCGGGACCCGCCTTTACAGCGCACCTGGGCGTCGATTACAACAAGGTCAGTGCCGCCCTGCGTGCGACACCACGTACACACGTCTGCCAACCCTTTCAAGGCGTCATTGTCATTTTCTCGCCACAAGGATAGGAGTCTCCGTGGTTGCAAGACCAATGCACCACTGCAATCTTGCCCCGCACACAGACTGTGAGAGTGCCAGCAACTTCGCCTTTGCCAACATGCCAAATTGGGGACGCAGCTGCATGAACACCAACAGGGCCGGCAAAAGCAATGCTGTTTTTTTGAGCTGAAATCAGTTGAGATGGGTCGTGCCGCGTGCAGCCTCTGCCGGCCGGCACGACCGTGGTCTGCACCACATCTCTGGAGAGCGTGGCAGGCCGGAAGGCCTGGGTCACGGCAGAGCTGCGCGACCGGCCGGGCGGCGAGCTGTACTCCTCGGCGCGGGCGCTGTACGTCGTGGCCAAGAAACCGATGCCGCACCTGGAAGGAGAGTTCGAGTTCCAGAGGAAGGCCGTGACCGCATAGATGGTCAGCTGCACTCAGCCGGACGATATGTTGTCATTTTGAGAACCTAACGGAACAGAACCCACTGAACAAAGAGATGGCTCAACGGCGCACCACATGGGTTCCAACAGGATGCCAGAAGGCGTGGGAAGTTTGGACAGGTTCATGCTCGCAGTATAGCAGCGGCTGTGTTGTGAACCATAGCAGTTCGGATTCCGGCAGGATCACAGATGGTTTCAGCGTTCAATTCTGTCAACCATTGTCCACAAGCAGCGCGCAGCTCTTAAATCAGGGTGTTCCCAGCTGGCCGTTGCAGCAGGCTACGGCGCATAAACATGATCCGGTCGTCGGGACATCAGGTTGCCTCCACGACAGCTCCAAGCTGTGTCACCGAGGGTGATCGCACACCGTGCCCTGGCAGGCCCATTGCTGTTGTCTCCCACTGCACGACCAAGACTTTGAAACCAATGTAGAGGATGCTGCTGGCGATGTGGCTGTCGTGGTTCATATTTGCCATTCGTGTGCATGAATGCGTCTGCTGACTAAGCGACACTGCGGTCTGACAACTGTCTGACGACCGTTGTTGCAGCATGCCAGCTAGCAGCAGCGGACGTCTCACGTGCGACGAATGTAACAGCAGCATTTGATCAGAGTGCGTATCCCCTGGGCAATGAGCGATGCTGCCTTGAGGTGGTCTACACAGGGGGTCGTCAGGCGGATTGATCGGCAAGCTTGCAAAGCACCGCAAGGCACCCACTCGAGCTTGAAGCCCAGACGCTCGGCTGTACCAGCGAGCTCGTCATCCAGCATAGCCCCGGGGCTGCTGCTGGATGTGACCGAGCTGAGCGATCAGCACCACGTGCACCTCAACCGCTATGCTCAGGTGTTATGCTGACCCACTGCGATTACCACCTCCGTCTGCGCGCTGATCCCCGCTGATCGGTGCAGCTTCCATGGATGAGCACAATGCTCCCCCACCCCTTCCTCTCCGCTGCTCTTTTCATAACTGCCCTCATGAGTATCACGACGCTCAAACGAGGAATGCACTGCGCTCAGGAGCGCGAAGAGCTGTCTGGCTTGCCGTGGGTGCGGGCGCTGGCAAGTCAACCCAACATGGAGCAAGTCCTCACCGCTGGCGCACTGCTGTCAGACTCCAGTGCCCGACCCGAGGACCATATCGTGCGCCTTGCAGGCTTTACCTGTCCTGTCTTGTTCTGTAGTGTTCTGTCCTGTCCTGTTCGGTCCTGTCAAGCTCACGCCCGCACAACAAGTGTGTCACGCATGATCACGAAGCGGTGCTCTTATTAGCAATGATGAGCACTCTTGCTGCACACAATACAATGAGAATTGCACCTGTCAGCGCATGCAGAGCCAGCGTCAGCCATGCTGCATGGGCGCGTGCGCTGTCGGCGCCATGCCATAGAATCAGCGCTGGTGTCTCCGTTTTTGCTCCATGTCTCGCTAGATAGTGCATCGCATGGCCCCGCATGGCTTTGTACTGACGGAGGCCACACATGTGCTGGACGCCAGTTCACAGCGATGCTCGCTACCGGCCTGCTGCGAGACATGCTCAGCCTGCACGACAGCCAGAGCCGCCAAAACCACGCCATCATCGTGCTGGGCGACAGCATCTGCGGCCACAGGTGAGCAGCGTCTGCGCTTGCACCGCAAATTGCAAGCAATGCAATTGGTTGGGGTTCCCCTGCTCAGGCTTGTCAGGCATAGACGGCTGATGGGTGTTTGCTGATGCCTTCTGGCCGTCCGCTCCCAGCTGCTTGCAGTGCTGCTACAGCTCACGGACTCTACTCACGGCAGCGTCTGTGCTGACCGAGCGATCAAAAACCGGGAAGCTTTTAAGGCCTGCAATACGCTGCCACGGGTTTGTGCGGCCTACCTCACCGATGACACAACGATCCGATGTCGCACCCGCAGTGGCATCGTGCACGGCGGGATGAGCGCGATGCTCATCGACGAGGCCCTGGGTGCGCTGGTCTACCTGCTCAAGCGCGATGGTGTTCTCGGGTCTGGTGTCGCCCTCACCGCGCAGCTCGAGGTCAAGTATAAGAAGGTGAGCAACACAGTCTGGCGCACTCAATAGTAGCAACAGCATGAACGTTCTGGAACGAAGCATCATGCGCAACTCGCACCCAGTCATGAGGCGAGGGCAGCAACAACGGGCCAGACCCCGTTGCATGACCCCGCGTTTGCAACTCTTTGCGATGCTTCGCGACCGTGCTGTACAACAAGCAACTGTGCCCGCACTCGGTTACAGCCTGGTTGCGCCGGCATGTGTAAGTGGGTTGGCTTGCAACGTGTCACAATCAAATGTGTGGCTCTGCACTATGCAGCCGATGCCAGCCGGCAGCACCGTGCTGTGCACTGCATCCTTGGAGAGCGTGCATCGGCGGAAGGCATGGCTCACAGCGGAGCTGCGCGACCGGCCGGGGGGCGCGCTGTTCTCCTCTGCGCGGGCTCTGTACCTGATAGCCAACAGTCCGCCGCCGCAGCTTGCCGGCGAGTTTGAGTTCCAAGAGCTTAAGAAGGCCTCTAACCAGTGAGGGGCATTGTTTGTCTCAGCTGCGCACATTGCTAACGACATCAAGTGCCAAGTTTTGGCTTGCCTGCTCAGCTAGACAATTGGCGCTGTGTTTGAGGACATGACTGCAACAAACCAGCGTCACACGATCGCCAAAGCGAGTTATGATGCAGCGTCGCCGGCGAAGAGCAGCGCCCAAGCACAGCAGCGTTAATACTTTGTTAAACAGATCGTTGCTTGCTTTCGCAGCCAGTATAGTCAGATATGCACGACTCTTGAGCTTGAGGCTGTACGGCTGTCCTTCTGCTCTACTTACAGTGACCCAGTAGGCACGTTGATCTGAATTGCCAGTTCCCGATTTCATAGCAAGTGAGAACCTAGCCACGGCTCCGTCGAGTCAGCGTGCTGAAGCATGCGCAGTCGAGGCAATGATTTACAGACCAATTCTGATCGTTTGGTGCCTAGTGACTAATTTTGTGGCAGCTTGGCCAGAATGTAGCTTTGCGTTGCCGTCTATGGCACCCAAGGCGACGATGTACTGACACCAACATGCCGCTCTCATGCTGCAGCCATGCTACGACGCATACTGGACCGCGGCCCTGAGCAATTGACCAAGTTCCGTCAATGCGCCGAAGATTGGGCCCGGGCCCGGCCGCCGCAGGATGTCCAGCGACCGCTCGCCGAAGGTGTCCACGACGCTCTGCACCGCCGTCTGCGTCACGTCCTGCAGGGCCGCCGTGCTGGCGTCCACCGACTGCGCGCCGGCCCCTGCAGGCGCCGTTCGGATAGCGTCACGCAGCAGCCTCGGGACCAACTTGCCTCTGCACCGTCCGCTGTGCTTCCTTTGCTGACGAGAAGCCCACAGTATGTCCTCCCAATGAGAAATCTGACAAATCCGAGCTTGCGATAAAGGCCTCAGACAAACCAGTACGATGACGGAGGGTGGAAGGCAGAGCTCCTGCCATCTTGCTGTTCATGTCCGCAGCCATGGCGCATCACTGCAGCCTGGAGCGCTGCAAGGCGGTCAATGCTTGAGTAGGCACACCATTCGACAGGAACGCGAAGCCGAGCCGCCGTCGCAGCGCCTCTGACACGACGCCCCAAAGGCGACCGGCCAGGGTGGGCGGCCGGGGCGGCAGCGCGCGGCGGGCGAACGTCTGCAGCGCCAGCTGCGCGGACAGCAGCAGCTGCAGCGTCGCCGTGATGTCCGGCTGCGTCAACTGCAGCACCCCGAAGCGGTCCTCCTGCGAGCGGTCATCACATCCCCTCAGGTGCAGGTTTTAATCATCGTGCCGGCAGCGGTGTGGACGAGATGACAGTCCAGCACCTGGGTGTCATGCGCTGACATGCAGCCCGCATACTGCCAGGCAGAACTTACGATGACACTTACCATGACACGCAGCAGTGTCATTGCATGCATAGTCGTGGGGACGGATCATGCAGGCCGTATGTGCAGCAGCCCTATGAGGCATCAATTGCCTTAGCGTCGGACTTGTCTCGTTATGACAAAACATTGGGCATGATGCACGCGATTATGCAGGGCCGGATCGTAAGCAATGGCGCACCTGCAGCGAAGCTTGGCAGAAGCCAGCCAGGGTGCGCACGGCCCAGGCGGCCCGCTGTCGGCGCGACTGCACCGCCGCGCGCGAGACGACGAGCTGCCGCGCAGCCGCCGCAATGGCGCTCTTCGCCTGTGGGCGTGAGCAAGCAGTGCTTTCAACACTTTGCTTTGTTTTGCCAACGGTTGGGTTCCGGCAGCAACGGCCGTGATGCAGCCTTTGACGTGCGTGCAGGCCGGCACTGCTGCTGTGCACAACCCGTTTTGCGGATCGGCGGGATGATTATCGAGCTGTAATTGCTGACGATGCTGGCCGGGTAAAGTTATGCAACAAAGTTTGCGCCGGTTGTGCGATGCAGGCGGGGTCGGGACGCCGCCCTACCTGCGATGACAGGTTCTGGGGGCCGCCCTGCGCGAGCAGCAGCTGCCGCATCTCCCGGAAGCTGGGCAGCTCGCCGCGGCCCGGCGCGTCGCCGCCCGCCTGCGCCGCCTGCGCAGCCTTCGCCGCGTTGGGCAGCGCCTGCGCCACCTCCCCCACCAGGGTCTCGACCTGACGACCACCACAATGGCACACGAAGTCACCAAACCTGAAAGATAGATGTCGGTGGAAAGTACGGTCGACGTCTGAGACGGCTGCAATGCAGCAGGCTAGCGCGTTGGGCTTCAGTGTTGCAGGGACGTTTTGAGATAACTTACCGGCCGTACAAGGCTGCTGCAAATGCAGACGGCCTGCCACGCCTGCTGCACCCAATGTCACAGGCACTCCAATGATGTCATGCGCGGAGGCAAGCATTAAGAAAGCCGCACAGCGTCGACATGGGCTTTCCTGCGAGATGCAACAATAACGCTGACCCCGAAGGATTAACGCCCCCGCGACACCCACGCAGCCATAGGCTGGTATGCTCAGAACCGAGCTGGACAGCGCTGTGGCACTGCCTTCGAGGAGCTGGGTCCGAAGACCCAAAGTGAGGCCCGCGCACGCACCATACCAACCCTGACCCAAGCTTCGGTTGCACGACCTGAACTGGATGCACCCGAGAGCGGAAGATCACAGAGTTGGCGCCGCTCGTGGCAGGGCTGTCCGACCCCAAACACACGATCTCGATCAGCTGAGAGAGTGCGGGCCCGCTGAAGTCGACAGTGCGGGTGGGTGACTGCCTCGCGGATGCGATGCTGGTCGCGGTGAGGACGCCCGCAATATCGTCCACATGCCGGGAATTTCAGCCGTCGCACCCGTCAAGGACGACTTCCGGGAGGCAGTCACCTACCGCAACGGCGCTTTTAGCGAGTGCCGCACTTTCTCAAGATCGTGAGTCCGGTGTTGTCGGACATCCCTGCCACGAGCGGCGCCAACTCTGTCTCTGGTCGGACTTTCGCTAATATCGCGGCGACTGATGTGCAAGCGCTGTCTGACGCCGGCTATGAGTAAGTCCCCCTTGCGCCACGCCAAAAATAGCATCCTTCATACGCAAATTTCGTGTGCCAAAAGTTTATGGTATGATTGGAGCACTTCCGACCTGAGAGAGTTGGCTGTCATGGCTGCTACACGAATTGGATGCTGCGATCCTCTTGGCTGTGCAGCCGGCGTGTTTATGTTCAGTGAACACAGCGCCGCACCTCCCGCCAGCAGGGCAGCGCGACGGCGCGCCACGTCTGCCCGGAGTCGTCCTGGAACACCTGCCGCCGGGGACAAAACTGATCTGTAAATCTTGATTCTCGTCCCTTTCCGTAATTCAAGTCAAAAATCTATGATGAGGTTTAGACGCCAAAATAAATGACCAGCTATTCCTGCCAGTCTAGGTTCAACCCAAAGTTCATTTGTCTGCATTGGGAGGGATACTCAGAAGTAATCATGGCGCACATTTGACATCAAGTCCTCAGCACAAATACAAAGAGAAAAATCAATCTGCCCACACCTGCCGCCGCCGCCAGGCCGCGCCGTGCGGCTCCTCGGCCACTACGCATGCGTCCAGGAATGCCAGCTGCTGCACGATGGGGCTCTGCAGCAAACATCACAGAAGTTATGACCTTCGATAATGACATGAATGAAAATTTGTCAAATGTCTACACACTGGTGCGCACACCCTTTGTGTGAGTGTCGAGCAGTTGACAGCCAAACAGACATTGGCGGGCATCAGCGGGTGCTCAGGGGGCTACAGGGGTCATCTTCTCCGGTCACATTGAGCAATACTTGTGCGCTCGATGACAGGGAGCAACACTTGGCGACGCAGCCTCAGCACGTTGAGTTAAGGACCCAGCAGTGGAACTTGTGTTTCGAGCAGCTGTACCGCCTGGGAGCCCAAACACCACTGATGCGTCGCCGAAAGCCTCGGACACTATGCCGAAACCAGCAGATCTGCATGCTCAGCGAATCGCGAGCAATGCTGCGGTTGCACACCTTGTCGTCGACCAGCGCGCGGGTCAAAGCCTCCTGGTGATTGTCCCCAAAGTTCCGCGCAAAGTCAAGGCGCTCCGTGAACACTATCTCCAGGAGCGTGACACCTGTGGCAAGAAGGATGGACGTCGGAATGGCATAACACGCAGGTGCTGGTAGCCAGGTAAACCCTCGCACTCCTGAGACCGGTATCAAAACCATCGCCATGGGGTCCCGGAGCAGCCTGAAATCACTGTCTATTGCACATGATTGCTCCTACGGCGACGGCAAACCAATTGCCACTGCCGCAACTGTCAACACAAGTCGGACTCAATCTCGCTTCCTGTGGGATAGCGATGGGTCAGGACATCATAATGGTGAGCAGCGAACTTCACAAATCATGATTTCCGGCTTGGTCGCGCACCGGTCTGGAACAGGAACGCCACGAGAGTGCCTGTCTGGAGGAGCACCGCGTAGCCGGTGACGAGGCCGAGCGGCGCCGTCAGTCGCAGCAGCCGCGGCACAGCGATGCTCGCGGCCAGCGCCAAGACTGACAGGCGCAGCGCAGCCACTAAGCCTGCATACGTCAGTCAGCGGACCGTGATGCATCTTGCCTGGATCCCGCATTTTTTCAAATGTCTCGTGCTTGCGTACGTGAAACCTTGCTGATGCACAGGTTCGACAAAAAGGTACACCGCAAGCGTTGCGACTGCCATGTAAAGTTTGCGTCGCCGTGGTTTGGCGACGATGATGCTACGCGCTGCTCACAGGGCCCGAGACGGTGCTTGAGCCGGAAGTAGCGGTGCCGCTGGATGACCGGGAACGTGAGCACGTCCCGGTCGCCGCCGATCAGCTGCAGCGCCACCAACGTCCCGAGCACGGCTCCGTACGCCAGCAGTCCTGCGCCAGGGAAGCAGCGGAGCATCGCAGCTGGACATGAGGTTTGCGTAGGCTGTATCCGTAAGGGAGCAAGCTTCGTGTGATTCTTGTTTGTTGTCCGTGGAGCTTGATCTGAGCGTCGTTCCTTCAATTGCCGTTGTCCCCCGACTTCAAACCCTGGCCGCGGCCGTGGCCATGACCACAGCTGCACCACAGCACATGCCTGCAAGGGTGTCTGTCGTCTGTGACCTAGGAGCCTCACCTGCCAGTGGCGGGCCGCCGCCACCGCTGACCAGCCGCGCCGCAAGCACCACCGATGCCGCACCGACGGCCGCATGCGTCGCGAACAGCGTCGACGTCAGGAGAAATCCCGGTCGCTTGAGGCGCGCCAGGAGCTTGGCCGCCGTCGCCGGCAGCCGGACCCCGAAAGGGCCGAACAACACCGGCTGCGGTGCCGAAGGGGTGATCACCTGAGCAGCACCCGCAATGCTATGGTCAGCTGGTGATGTGCGAAGTGCACGAGTACGTCGCCGAACTCGGCTGCGCTCACGGAGGTCCTTGCGATTGTTTGCCTCACGGACTGCATCGCGGGTTGCAGAGGGACGCAAGCTGTGAACACAGGAAAGCGGTGTGCGAGCTCACACGGCAAGTGGGGCTGCAGATGGACATCCGAGTCGACGGTGCGCCTCAGCAAGCAGGGCGCCGGCGACAGAGGATCTTGCAGACGTGTGAGCACAGTGAAACTGTGCATATGGAAGTGATTGCACCTGCCGCAGCACGAGCACCGTCGCGGCTTGCAGCGTGGCAAGTGCGCAGACGGTCAGCGCGGCTCGCAGGCTGAGGATCGTGGCGACGGGGCCCCGCGTCCAGGTGCGCAGCTGCGCCGCGTTCCACAGCGAGCCGGCCAGCAGCGTCGTGCCGACCTGCCATGTGAGGGCGGCCAGCAGGCGCCAGTGCAGCACATCCGCCCGGACGGCTGCGATCTCGTCAGCCATCGTGCGGCATCAGCGTTCTTGTGTCCGCTGCGAGTCCGACCAGCGTTCAAAAGGTGCCCTGACTGCCGGTGGTGCCGCGGCAGATCGCCCTGAATATCTAACCTCAGTCCGAGAGACAACAGATCAGATGATAGGTAGGCGTAGAACATAGGCAGCATGAGCTCCAGAAGGGCAGGCCGCACCCTTAAGGAAGTGTGTTTGGCACTGGATGCGACATGCCGTTCTCATCAATCGAAACGCGCGGAGACGCACTTCCTATGCGCTGCGACCATCATGTATGGCGCACTCACCTCAATCAGGCGCATCGCACCGCCAGGCGTATGCGCGTCTGCTCAGCGTCGACTCTGCGGTACGTTTGACGCCATGTGCCAGCCCTCGCCACCCTGCCCTTCACACACTCCGGCATGGCTGCTCTACACTGTGTCCAAGCTGGACTTCTCGCTGACCCGCAGGTCCGAGCAACGCTACTGGAGCAAGGCGTCAGCGGACCGGCACACTCCGTCACCCTCAGCATCCCGCACTACGATGGTCGCCCAGCTCGGGACGACATCCTGGTGTCTGCCGACAGCGCGGAGCGCCTGGACACGTGCCTGGCGGAGCTTCGAGCGCGCTTCGCTGCGGAGGTCGCGTCGCGCAGGTGCGTACTGGTGAGCTCAATACGCAGATCAGCTCCAGGGCAGTGCTCTGTACTCAGCTTGGGCACCGAGTCACAGTCGGCTTGCGTCAACAGCTTATAGCATGAGCTACCAGCACTGATGTCGGCGAGCCGTGTCAAGTTTTGCATCACTCGCTGCAAGGTCATGCAGGCTACACCGCTGATGCTCTCTTCCGTTTGCAGACATTGATGTGCCGGTTAAGGGCCGCGGTGCAGTGTGTTTCGGCACCGCCTTGACTGCATCGCAGTGGCGTGCAGGCGGGACTACACGCACTTCGTGTCCATTCCGGTTCCCGGCGCTGCCCCCGTGTACACCGCACTCCGCGACAGCGTCATGCTGGACGCGGCAGGTTTGGCTATCTCGGACCGCCTTGTCCCGATGATTGCCTGCCTTGGCGCGACGTGACAGACCGTCACATGCTGTTTCTCCTCCTGGCTTTAGGCTCCCTGTATTGCGCCCACTTGTTACACCCTAGCCCTGTCCGAAGTTCGGAAGCCTGCCCAACACTTGCTCGGCAGGCGCCGCCGCGGCGGGGCTTGATCCCAGCGTCTGGGTCTCCCCAACCAGCCTGCACATGACAGTGGTCATGCTCAAGCTTTACAGCGGCGAAGCGCGGCGTCTGGCATGCGAGGTGATGCCGAGTCCCCCTTCCCACGCACGTTCATCGCGCTCTGCTGCTGTCCTTCAAGCCTACGTGGCTATGCGTGGTTCATGTTGATCTGCGGTCAGGACCAATTGTCTCGTTTGTGTGTAAATAGTCGCTCGAGAGCGAAACATCGAGTCAGCACACCCATTCTGTCGTCCAGAGGCATCCGCAAGGCAGCAGGGCCGACCTCGGGCGTCAACAAGAGCTTTTCAGAAGAGCTCTGAGACCATCACTGTGCAAGCAGGTGCTGCAGAGCGCACAGGACGAGGTGCAGGCCCTGAGGGGCGATCGGCCGCTGCGCATGAGCGTGCGCGGGCTGCAGCTCATGAAGGGTGACCCGGCGGCTGCGCACGTGCTGTACGCCAATGTCCGGCATTCACCGCCGGATCCCGATCCCAATGGGTACAGTGACCCAGACCGGGACACGGAGGCGAGCGTGTTTAAGCTGCAGCAGATGTGCGCCGTCATCATTCGCGCCTTTGCTGCTGCGGGCCTGGTTCCGCCGCATGACGTCAGGTGCAGTCCATCCACCGACAAGCAACAGCGATGCATGCCTCCAGCCGCCCCTCGTCTGTCGAATAGCTGACATCTCTGTACGGCTCACGTTCGTCCTTTGTGCAGGGATGTCAAGCTGCACCTCACGCTCATTAACACGCGGTACCACAAGCCGCACAGAGCCTCGTCACTGACGACCAGCAGAGACCGCACCGTGGCAGCGACAGCACCAGATGAGCACCGAAGCATGCTCGCTTTGGCGCATCATTTGCCGCCCACTCAGTCTCACGCACCAGTACCAAACCATGACAGCATGCACGACGCAGCAGCCACAGCAGCGGCTGTGCAGGGATTCGGCATCAATCGCGGCGACAGTGCTACGCGGGTGGTTTCATCGGCACCGATGCGGGAGCCCCCTTCTACGCCGCGCAGTGAAAACAGGACTCAGCACAGAAAATCGCGCAAGGTGGCAACTCTGTCTGGCGGCAGGCAGTTGAGACAGCCATTCGATGCCCGCACGCTGCTGGCGCAGCACGGCGACTTGGACTTGGGCGTGCATGAGCTCGCGGAGATGCACCTGTCGCAGCGGCAGCTGCAGCCGGGCAAGTACTACACCATGCTTGATGTCATCGACATGTGACATGTCGTTGCGACCGCTGTACAGACATTGTGTATACATTGTGTACCGCAGACCTGTGCTGAGGCATCTGCTCGTTGTACTGCGTCCCCTGTAACATATGAACACGCGCAGTTGTTTCGTCGTCTGCAGTTTTGTGCTTCTGAGGGTGCAAAATTTGTTCGTTAATGCTGCACACAATGTTCCCAATACAGTTACCGACCCGTCACAGTGCCGGTGTGCTGACGATGCAGCCTGAGCGGTGCTGCTGACAGCCTGTACATCCCGTCAGCGATATGTGGAGTCAGGCTGCCTACACT
>JAABUX010007824.1_pt1 | contig 12435 bp, 18 predicted proteins | sample 5561851 | NCBI WGS metagenome assembly JAABUX01 (sample SAMN10711883, study PRJNA513361) | rock metagenome | isolation source: Antarctica rocks | place: Antarctica: Victoria Land, Richard Nunatak red sandstone | collected 2016-01-03 | reverse complement strand
TGCTTTGGCGGTCTGATCTTCGCCGGCATTCGGATGATGTCGGGACGCTTCCAGGATGCCATTCCTGGTCTGTTCGGCGCGCTCTTCGGCGCTGGCGTCCTTGGGTGGGGCGCAGGCTGGATCGGCTCGCTCACCGGACAGCAGCAGTAGGCGATGACTATGACCAAACGAGGAGAGCCGTTACCGATCAACCAGGCGCTAAACCGCCCGAGAGCCAAGCTCGGTCTTGAACTGGGAACCTGGATGGTTATCGTCTTCGTCTCGGTAACGGCTTTCATCGTTGGCTTTCGCCTACTCGCCATCCTGAGTTTTCCAACGCTGGCAGTCGGTGCCTGGCTGATTGTTCGGAAGCACCCCAAGATGTTTCAACTCTATTCACTCTCGTGGAGCCAACACAACTACTATGATCCCCGCAAAGACTGACCATAAACATCTGCAATGGCTGGCGCACGCCGGCTCCGCAGCCGGCATCGTTCCCATTGCTCGATTCGTCGGACCCAGCACCTTCGCGCTGAAAGGAGGCGGTTATGGCCGCCTCCTCTCACTGCAAGGGATCGACGAAGAAGGCCTGACCGATCAGGAACTCGAGTCGCGCGTGCGCGGGATCGAGGGCTCACTGCGCGGCCTGCCCGAGGGATCATGCCTCTATCAGTACGCGCGAGTGATGTCCGGTTTCGACCTTCCCCGTCAGGACGCCTACAGCGATGCGGCCACCGAGGGTTTCGTGCACGACCGGTTGGCCTTTCTTAAAGAAACAGCAGCGTTCCGCCGCATCGACCTTTTCTGGTGCCTCACCATGGAGCCAGGCACAGCAAACCCGTTCCAGCGCAAGCCCAAGGAACAGGCTGACGAGAACTCGCGAACCCGAGAACACCATCATCGTGTCGCCCGACAACCGGAGTCGCCAACAGATCAACCAGGCCGTTCGGTACGAGTTGCAGGAGAATGGAACGCTCGCCGCCGATGGCAAGAAGTTTGACACGCTTACCCATCGTTCGGACATGACCGGCGCGGACCGGACCTGGGCCGTTCGTTACCAGCCAGGGAATGTGGTCGAGTACACCACCGGGAGCAAAGACCTTGGCATCCAGCGTGGCAGCTACGCAACCGTGCTCTCCACCAACGCCCGCGACAATACCATTACGGTGCAGACGCAGGACGGGCAGACCGTGACCTACAATCCCAACCGGCTCCGTGGTGTCAACGTCTATCAAGTCACGGAGCGCGAGTTCGCTACCGGAGACCGGCTCCAGTTCACATCTCCCGACAAGAAGCTCGGGATTGTGCGCCGCGATCTTGGCACCGTCACGAAGGTTGAAGCCAATGAAATCACCGTGCGGATGGACGGGAAAGACGAGCGAAGCATCGGCTTTAACCCCACTAAGTTCCGGGCGTTCGATCATGGCTACGCGATCACTTCCTACAGCGCCCAAGGGCTTACCGCAGGGCGCGTGATCGCCAACATAGACACCGATGGCCCACGCGGACTCATCAACAGCCGACTTGCCTATGTCGCCATCTCGCGGGCATCGGAGGACGCGCACATTTACACGAACGATGCCGCTTCCCTTGGAGCGAAACTTGCGACCGATCATAGCAAGACTTCTGCCGTCGACTTCCGGCAGCTTCCTTCGCCAAAAGTCCAGGAACAACAGACTCGCATCCACGAGTACGCGCACCCGGAGCATCGTTTAGCGGCAGTCGCGCGAGACTACGCAGCCAAGCCGGATCGAGCCATCGTTATCGCCCCCGACGGGAGCGAGCGCCGTGAGCTTACGCAGCTTATCCGCGTGGACCTGCAAGCAAATGGAAGGATTGCAGCAGACGCCAGTTCTCTTTCGGTGCTCATTAAGCAGCATATCGGCAATCCCAAAATTGCCGCGAACTACAGCCCCGGCGACCAGATCCACTACCGTACCGGCAGCCCCGAGCTGTACGGCTTTCCCATAACGGCAGCGTGACGGTCGTCTCTGCCGAACCCAAAAGAAACATCCTCACAGTGGAAACAAACGCCGGGGAGCGAGTCGCCTACGACCCGTCGCAGCTCCGGGTTCAAACCGCACAGAGCACGGTCTACCGCGAAGAGACCCGTGAGCTTGCCGTAGGCGACCGCATCCAGCTCACCACGCCCGACCGCGACCAGCGCATCCGCTCAGGCGACTTCGCCATGGTCGAACGCATCGGGCAGGACAACTCAATAGGCGCATGTCTGGATAACGGTAGAGCAATCGACTTGAACCCAGACAAGGCGAAGCACATCGAGTACGGTTATGCGGTTGATGCGGGACAACGCGTCTCCGCCAATCGCGTTCTAGCCACCGGCGAAACCCTAGACGCCAAAGCTCTCGCCGGCATTCCGCCCGCAGCCCGCGAGATCGCCCTTCACACCTCTAATGAGCCCAGTTCGCAGAAGCAGTCAGCTAACTCGCCAACCAACGAAGTGTCCCAGAAACAAACACCACTCATACAGCAACAGAGCCAGGGCTACGGCCTTGGACTCGGCCTCTAAACATCACCAGCGTCCACCGGCTCCCAACAATTCAGAAGCCTTTGCTTCTCGCGTCGCGTGGCCCTTTATGTACTCATCCGAGAAGGCTAAGCAGACACAAAGCAAAGGTTAAGAAGCAGTGAGCGTTTGTTCTACAGCATGGAGACGCGCCGCTTGATTTCGTCTCTGGTCTTACGAACTGCCTCAATACCCTGTCTTTTCGGATCTGGAAGGGGCCAATCGTCTCGAATTAGACCGGGAATATACGGACACTCGTCTCCGCAGCCATCGTGATCAGCATCCGCACCTTGGGCGAGTTCGACCGTGAGCTTCTGAGGATTCGCCCCGGCCAGGTCGATTCCGACCTCGCGCATGGCTTCCACCACAACAGGGTGAATGTGTGCGGCGGGGTTTGTTCCAGCGGAGATTCCTCTAGCGAGGGCGGGATCGACCAGCAGGTTGAAGAACGCAGCGGGACATCTGAGAGCGGCCGGCATCGTGAACACAGGCAAAAATGAAGGTGCGCATCCGAAGTTGAATCTCCAAAGGGCTTCCCGGCCGCTATCTCTGCCCGATGCTGTCGAGCTCTTTCTTGAGCGCCATGCCGTCTAGCGTGGCCAGAGGCAAGCAAAGGAACAAGCTGATTCTGCGGTCGAGAGCCGCGAATGCTTGGCTGTAAGCGCGGCCGATCTCCTCGTCCGTGCCGTGGACGGCAGCGGGATCGGGAATGCCTCAATGAGCTGTTATGGGCTGGCCCGGCCAGTGCGGGCAGACCTCTTGCGCGGCGTTGTCGCACACGGTGAAGACGAAATCGAGATGCGGAGCCTCTGGTCCCGTGAATTCGTCCCGGGACTTGCTACGGAAGCCTTCGGCGCTCAGGCCAGCCCCCCTCGATGCGCTTCAGCGCCTGCGGCTGTACGGTGCCGGTGGATGACTTCCGGAATTGTACGCGTGAAAGTTGCCTCGCCTCTTCCGTTGCAAAATGACCTCAGCCATGATCGACCGGGCCGAGTTCCCGGTACAAAGAAAGAGGGCGTTGTACTGTTTCGATTCGGTCATGCCAGATTCTCCGTGAGGGGTACAGCTCTTGAGGGTGTTATTTCGCAGGGGAGCAGCACGTCGGGCCACAGCATGGAGCCTTAGCCGTCGCCGCAGGCTTCACGGCGTAGACCTTGACGCTGGCAGCGGCGGCGTTCACGTCGTACTTGCTCAGCAGCTCAGTCAGGTCCTCGTGGAGTGTCGCAGGCGTTTCCGTCGCGCAGCAGGGTTCCGCGACGATGTTTAGGCTGTTCCCCGCATCCATCGCCGGAGAGCAGCAACCGGCCTGGTTCTCCACCTTGGCGTAGGCTTTCAAGTCCGCACCGCTGTCCACGATCTCGACGTGCTCGAATCCCGCAGCCATTAGTCCCTCGCGGTAGTCGCTGATGAGGATCGCGCCGCCGATGCAGCCGACGTAGGCGGCCATGCTGCTCGCCACTTCGGGCGGCAGCTCGCTCTTGAGGGCGATGTCGCTCACGGCCAGGCGGCCGCCCGGTTTCAGCACACGCGCGATTTCACGGAAGACGGCCGATTTGTCCGGGGCGAGATTGATGACGCAGTTCGAGATAACGCAATCGACCGAAGTGTCCAGCAGAGGGAGTTTGTCGATCGTTCCCAGGTAGAACTCGACGTTCTGATAGCTTCCAGAAACGGCGTTTGCGCGGGCGCGTTCGATCATGGCTATGGTCATGTCGATTCCAATGGCTTTGCCCTTTGGACCGACCAGCGGCGAGGCCAGGAACACATCGAGACCGCCGCCCGAGCCAAGGTCCACCACAACCTCACCCGGCCGGATCGAGGCGATAGCCGTGGGATTGCCGCACGAGAGGCCCATATTTGCATCGGCAGGGATCGAGGTCAGCTCTTCCGCGCTGTACCCGAATGCCTGTGCTACGGCTTGAACGCCCGCGTGATCATTCGATAGCGTGCTCTCCGCCACCGCACCGTACTTCGACCGAACCGATTCCAGCAATTGCTCCGACATCATCACCTCCCAGCAAAACGTATTTGCCAAGGCGACTATATGCTGTCACTATAGATACGTCAACACAGATATGGCGGTGACGATGGCGAAGCAAGCAGCTTTCAATATTGAGCGATTCTTTCAGGCCTTGGGCGACATGACGAGGCTCCGGCTTCTCAACCTCATGGGAGACCAAGAGATTTGCGTCTGCTACTTCACCGAGATTCTGGCGCAGCCGCAGCCGAAGATTTCCCGTCATCTCGCCTATCTGCGGAGCGCGGGGATCGTGGCCGTGCGACGCGAGGGCCGGTGGATGCACTACCGGCTCGCTATGCCGCCCCACATCGGTGCTGCGCAGATTCTCAAACAAACGCTCGAATGGCTGAAAGAGGACCGCGCGATGCAGGCCGACCGCGCCAAGCTCTCGCGGGCCTGCTGTACCCCGGCCAAGTTTGCGGCTCTCGAAGGCGCTCCGCTCCCCATTCCAGTCGAACCACTCACCATGCCCGCTTCGAGGTAAGCATGTCGAGCATCCCGTACACCCAAGGCCAGGTCTGCGCTCCGTTGCCGCGCAAGAAACTCTCCTTTCTCGACCGTTATCTAACGCTTTGGATATTCCTTGCAATGGCGATCGTCGTCGCGATCGGGCACTTCGTGCCCGGCTCCGCCGGCTTCGTCAACAGCTTCCAGTCCGGCACGACGAACATTCCTATCGCTATCGGCATCAGCTCAAGAAAGGGAAATTTACGTATGCTAGTGACCGAAGCACGTTGAAGACATTGCACTTGCATTCCCTAGTGTGGCTAAATGTCGTGAAAACGACCGTTATTGTGACGGCAGGCGAGGTGCCTGCAACGGCCCCGATTAGCCTCAAATCTGTCTCAGAAGCCGTCCTGAAATCAACGTCCGACTAATGGCGATCTCCTTTTGCGACAGCCAAAGCCGCTCAGTCATCTAAACGTACGTAAATTCCGTTTCTTGAGGTGACGCCAATCTGACCGATCAACTCCACAAGTGCGCGGCAGCTTCCCGCCTCTGAAGAAGGAGCGGAGGGCGACACAATCGTCGATGTACTTGTTTTAGCCATGGCGGTTTTCCTTGGGTTCACGCGGGAAATCAGCCTTACGAACAAAATAGTGCTCTCTTGCGAACACCATACTTCCTATTTTATCGTTGCACTAGATCAAGGCGTTAGGAGATCGAGGATCATCTATGAAGATTGCAGTGTTCGGGGCGTCTGGGAGAACGGGTTCCCTGGTAGTTGAGGAGGTACTCAAACGCGGGCACCGTGCGGTCGCTGTTACACGAACAGCCCTGAAACTACCTACCAACAATCTTCTGGAGAACCGTGTTGGAGACGTGACCAGTGCGAGCTTTGATTCAAAGGCCATTGAAGGGTGTGACAAGATCATTTCCTGCATCGGGCAGCGACGCAGGAGCCCACTGTCCAAAAGTTCCTCACCCAATGACATCCTTTCATCTGTGATGCGTGCTGTTGTGGGTGCGATTGGGTCCGGCTCTTCGCGGCAGGTTGTTTACCTGAGCGCCTTCGGTGTCGGAGAAGACCTCAAGAAGCACTCCATCATCTTTCGCGCAGTCCTGAAGCTGTTTAGCATCGGCGATGCGTACAAAGATCATGCTGAAGCAGAGATACTTCTCAAATCGTCGGGAGTGAGTTGGACAATCGTCAGACCGGTAGGTCTGGTGGAGAAGGGCAACGGTCAACCTGCCGTGGATCTTGGGAATCAGTGGTCGTCATTTGACACGGTGTCTTTTGAAGCAGTTGCGCAGTTGCTCGTAGATTGTGTGGAAGACCCTGGTACCGTAGGAAAGACCATGACGATTGGGAAACGTTCTTAGATTGCGCTTGAGTCTGGCTGATCCGAATTAACAAAGAGGCTGTTTGAATGACCCTCTGCATATGTCGCGGAAACGGTGGGTATCTTCTGCGACTGCCAGGGCCTTCCAGCCGCCTAAACGTACGTAAATTTCCCTTTCTTGAACTGTCCCCTATCAGGGTGAACGATGTACGACAAGGACGGTCAGCGGTCGCGACTGCTCATAGGCCCTCCAAAAGAGAATGTGGTTACTTCGGCGAGTCTTGCGCGGCGGCGACGTACGCCGGCACGTTCCAGTAGAACAGGCCGAAACTCCGTGATCCTGCCGTCTTTCACCGCGACGACCTGCACCATTGGCAGCTTCATCTCTTCTCCGGTCTTGCGTAGCCGGCAATGATCCCCCAGGCAAGGCCTGCGGTAACGCCACAAAAGCGTGCTGTCGCTCTCTGCTCTCAACCGTGAGTAAACGTTCGTTTTCAAGAGGAGCATCATGCCCCGTCGTTCGATCCTCTCCGCCGCCGAGCGGGAGAGTTTGCTTGCCTTGCCCGACAACCGTGACGATCTGATCCGGCGATACACCCTGAGCGAATCCGATCTTTCCAACATTCGGCAACGGCGTGGAGCTGCGAACCGGCTGGCTTCGCCGTGCAACTCTGCTAACTGCGCTTTCCCGGCATCGTGCTTGGCGCGGACGAGCTACCGTTCCTCCACTGCTTCATCGTTGCGGGCCAGTTGAGGATTCGGGTGGAGCATTGGGCCGAGTACGGCGGTCGCGCTCAAACCAGGAGAGAGCACCTCGTCGAACTTCAAATAGTTTTTGACTTTGAGCCGTTCACATCAGTTCATCATCGGCTGGGGGTCCAGGAGCTGATCGAGACGGCGATGCAAACGGACAAGGGCATTGTGCTGGCGATGAGGCTGGTCGAGATGCTGCGGGAACGGCGCATCGTGCTGCCACGCTTGAATGCGATCGAGTGTGTCTGCGCGGAGGCGATCACACGTGCCAATCGCCGAATCTACAAGGGGTTCCGTCAGCCCGTCAGCGTGGCGCGTGGGGTCAAGAAGTGGTTTCTTATCTATATCAACACAAGGCGACTTCCCGGGACTGATTTCGGGTTGCTAACTCGGCAACGATCCCGAGAGATAAATTTGGAGCACCGCGCCAAGTGACCGGATGATCTGGCTACGATCCATCGCCACAACGGGTCTGTAAGCGAACAGATAACGACTCACGACTAAACCAGCGATTTGCACGAGAATTAATCCGATCCGTTCCTCTTGGCGGTCTGGCGTGACAACTTTGCGGATCACTGGCAACGCCTGGCGCTGCACGACCTCAACGAAGCGTTGACGGGCCTTCTCATGCGTGCCGGCCGCACGCAGCAACACTTTCAGCTCTGGACCGGTGCCTTCCCCCTCCCATTGCTCCAGGATGTGCTGGATCAGCGCTTCGCCTCGCCGTGCGGGGTCCACCAGGGAAAGATCTGGCATGTGGAAGTCAATGGAGGCAGCGGTCGCAAACAACTCCTCCTTGCTCCCGTAATAGCGCATGACCATCGACGGATGAATTTCGGCTGCCTGAGCCACCGCACGGATGGTGGTTCTTTCGAAGCCGCGTTCCGCAAAAAGCTGGCGAGCATGCAGCAGGATACGTTCGCGTGTCGCGTCGGAGCGCAAAGGCTTCGCCTGCAATTGTTGCATCTCTGATTTCATCTCTCTTCAGATTGCATCACAATGGTATGCAGACAATTGTTTGCATACCATTGTTTACCGCGTTCATACACCACTGACTCAGGAGAGAGACATGCCAATCACCCCGTACGACCTCCAGCGTCGGGTAGCGCGCTTTACAGACCAACGCTGGTTGCTCGATGCGGTCATCGAGCTTATCGGTCCGGAGTTCGACCAGAGCCGACTGCACTATCTGAGTGCTCCGATGGGACCCGATTTCCAGGGGCCGGTCATGGGTCTGAAGGCCTTGATCAAACGGTGGGACGACATTTCGCGTGAATTCTCGGGACTCGCACGCCGGTTCGAGCTGCAGGCGCAAGCCGCACAGACTCAGGGGCACGCCACCACCGCGAGCGACGGTTACTTTGCCGCATCCCTCATGTACGGTGGTGCTCAATGGCCCATCTTCCAAAATACCGAATTGAACAAGACGTTGGAGAAGAAGAAAAACAGCTGCTATGCGGAGTACATGAAAGGAGCGGATCACCGAATCGAAGCGGTGGAGATCTCCTACCGGGGCAAGTCGCTGCCGGGCTATCTGCATCTGCCTCCAAACCACGATGGCAAGCCGTTGCCCTGCCTGGTCATGATCGACGGCATGGATGCCTTCAAGGAGCTGGCTGTTTGCGCTGCCGGGGACCGTTTTCTGCGTCGCGGCCTGGCCTGCCTGGTAATTGATGGCCCGGGACAAGGATCTTCGCTGCTGCGCGAGAACTGGTACGAACCCGAACACTTTGGTGAGGTAGGAACGGCTGCGGTGGACTGGTTGCAGGCGCGTCAAGACATCGACCCAAAAAGACTCATGGCCTGGGGGTTATCGTTCGGCTCATTCTGGGCGACGCAGATGGCGGCCGCAGAGCCACGCTTTGCTGCATGCGCGGTAATGTACACCTGCTTCCAGCCGACCAATTGGCCGCTTTACGAGATGGCCTCGCCTTCTTTTATACAGAGATTTATGTACATGACCGGCGTAGGCGAAGAGGCGGACTTCCCTGCGGTCATGAAAAAGATGGATGTTCGGCGGCTTAGCGCGAAGATCGATATGCCCTATTTTGTGATGGCAGGGGAGGACGATTCCCTCAGTGATCTGAACTGCACCATGGAGCACATGAACCATGTTCCTGGGAAGAAGACTCTACTGGTCTATGCCGGTGAAGATCACGGCATGGGTGGAGCGCGATCCTCGCAGTTGGGCACGCCACACTTCACTATCATCGCGGACTGGCTGGCCGACAGAGCGGCAGGAAAGCCGTTGCAGTCGACCTACAACCTGGTAGACCGGACAGGACAGATGCACACCGAGCCTTACGGTGAGCAGCGGGTCTATGAGTATGGTGCGCCGCTCGGCGTGCAGCAGTTGTTCTCAGACAAGCCTCCAGTCGGGGTGTGTTGACCCGTCCCACGAAATAACCTTCCAAAACCGATCAAGCTTTGTTGGGAGGGAAGCACCTGCGGTCTGCACCTTGTCAAGGTGCAGACAATGTTAATGGCTGAAATTTAAGCAAGGAAGCATTCCGTCGTAGTCCCGGAAACGCTCATCTCGTTAGTTAGCAATTGCTTGCGAGAGCGCTAGTTAGGATATGTCTCACCAACCCGCCAATCCCACGCACGCAATCTTCGCGAACTGGGTTTTGGCACATGTCATGGGGCCCACCATCGGCCAACGATTACTGATCGGCCCCGCATGGTTACGGAACGCATGACAATTGGAGATTAGCATGAGTGACAAACAGCCGGACCCGAGCATCAGCGCAGCCGATCCGCATCCTCGCAAGCGCTGCCGGGTTCTTGATTCTGAGATGAGCTACGTCGACATGGGCGAGGGTGACCCGATTGTCTTCCTCCATGGCAACCCGACGTCGTCGTATCTCTGGCGAAATGTGATCCCTCACGTCGCCGACCTTGGTCGTTGTCTTGCTCCCGACATGATCGGGATGGGAGAGTCAAGGCGCTCGCTGCTCTACGACTACCGTTACGCCAGCCATGCCGCGTATCTGGACGCGTGGTTCGATGCGGCCGACGTCGGCGATACCGCCATCTTCGTCGTGCACGATTGGGGCTCGGCCCTGGGCTTCGACCGCGTCGCTCGATGTTGCAGGGGTCTGCAACCACGGCTTGGAAACCTTCTGCAGGTTTGAGTGAGGGTCTGTGGACTAAAGCCATCACGTTGTGGCCTCTCGCTAAAGCCTGTTCTGTTACTTTCTCCCCCGTGCGACCAGTAGCTCCGACGATGAGCAGACGCATAGCTATTCCTTTCTGACAATTATTTGTTGTGTTGCAGAGTCCCAGCTCACGGCACCAGTACGACCTTGCCCCGAACTGCTCTCGATTCAGCTAGCGTCATCGCCGCGGCCACTTGGCGCAGAGGGTATTCTGCGGCGATCGGCGGGTCGATGGCTCCTTCGCGCACCAGTCCACAAAGCACCGTTAGATCTTGTGCAAGCTGGTTCCGAAATCTTGCGGGCCGAAGAATGCGGCCGCTCCAGAAGTTATAAAGAGTGACATAGTGTCCCTTGGGACGCAGCTTCCGAAGGAGTAGCTGGCGCATGAGCCGGAGGAAGACTCGCACCGTCGACGTCTTCTGATTCAACGTCGAAGCATTCCCATAGACAATCAATGACCCTTCGCGAGCGAGCAGACCGTAGGAGATGCGGGCACTCTCAAGCCCAAGGTGATCGAAGACTGCACCTACTTCCTGCGGAGCAAGCACCAGAACCTGTGCTGCGAGATCAGGCGCGTTGTAATCAAGCGGCTCCACATCGATCGAGCGCAGCGCATCATGGTGGCGAGGCGATGCAGTGCCAATGACCCGAATGCCATAGTGACGGGCAAGCTGACAGAGGGCCGTGCCCACACCCCCATTTGCGCCATGCACCAGGATGTCGCCATAGCTTCTCCTCCGGGCAATGAAGTTACACAACGCGTCTCTTCTTCCGATTTTTGAAGTTTATTTTGATGACCCTACTCGGCATAGGGTGCATTCTGCAGCCTGTCGGCGGCTGAAGGAGCTTTATACCCTTCGACGTAACGTTCGCCGAAGTCGCGGACGAAATTGTCGTAAGTCGTCTGCGGCTTGGTGCGTACGATAGCGCACATGTCGTTTTTGAACTGTTCCTTGATCTCTAGCCTGGGGTATGCCATTGTGATCGCGGCAATTTGCGGAGCGGGCATCTTGTCAAGACCAAAGCCCAGGATGTCGCAGCCTATGCCGGCACAACAGACGGCCACCTCCGGCTGCTTGTGAGACGCGATGGAGGCGGTCGTATGCAGCGCGATCGCGTCCCATACAAGTTGCTGATCGTGTGCGTTGATTCCCTTACCTTGCAGGAAACTCCGCGCAGCGTTCGCTCCGTCGACCTCAAAACGATTGGACGCTTCATACTTCTTGCTCAGGCCCAGATCATGCAGAATGACGGCGACCGCAAGAACCTCGGGGTCAGGCTTCACATCGCCCTTTGCTGCGATCATCGTAGCGAGCAACCAGGAACGCATGACATGGTTGAACAGATAAGGCGAGCACAGTGTTTGTGCAAGATCGATCGACTCTTTTACAAGAGGGGAATCGACAACTTCAATTCCGGCTATCCGCATTGTGTTCACTCCTTTTCGTGTGGGTTGGGTGCTTCCAGCGGACAACGCAGTGTATGGGGCGTTGCTGGCAAACAGGCTTTTGGGCAACACAGGAACTACGGTCGCAATTGAAACGAATCGTAGAAATACCCGGCGAGATCCGTTCATACCGTCTCCCTTCACTGCCTTCAGTATGGAGGAGTGCTAGTATGACGTAAAGGACATGCTTCCCTCGTATACCGCCATGATCAAACGAGTTTCGTTTCTCATCTATCCCGGATACCAGATGCTTGATCTCTCGGGCCCCATGTGCGCCTTTGAGGTTACTGAGCGCTTCAGCAGCACAGTACGTTATCGGCTGCATGTCGTTTCTGTAAGCGGGGGGACCATTCTTAACAGTGTCGGCCTTGCAATTGAAACAGCTGCGCTGGGACGTTTTTTCTTCGACACGCTCATCGTTGTTGGAGGTGGGCGCTGGTTGATGAAACCGTCGGACGTAGGCGCGGTTAAACGGGCGTCGGCGAAGGTGCGACGCGTCGCGAGCGTATGCACGGGAGCCTTTGTGCTTGCGGAAAGCGGCCTGCTGGACGGCCGCCGGGCCACGACCCACTGGCGCGCGGCGGCTGAACTCCAGCGCGACTTTCCGGAAGTTCGCGTGGACGCCAATCCGATCTTCATTCGAGACGGTAAGGTCTGGACTTCAGCGGGCATCGCCTCAGGAATCGATCTGGCACTTGCTTTGATCGAGGAAGACTGCGGCGTCTCGGTCGCTGCCAAGGTCGCACAAGAGCTAGTCGTGTATTACC
>JAABUX010007822.1_pt1 | contig 12437 bp, 16 predicted proteins | sample 5561851 | NCBI WGS metagenome assembly JAABUX01 (sample SAMN10711883, study PRJNA513361) | rock metagenome | isolation source: Antarctica rocks | place: Antarctica: Victoria Land, Richard Nunatak red sandstone | collected 2016-01-03 | reverse complement strand
ACGGAAGAGGTGAACGGCTGGGCTAGAACCGTGATAGTAAGGAGGTCATCCCATGACGGTAAGCGCAGGCGGGCCGAAGATGCGCGGTGTGGGTGAACAGTATGGGCGTCGATCGGGGATGCTTAGGGTATGGCAGATCCTCCTCACTCCCTCGGACAGTGGCGCCCCGAGACTCACGACTTTACCCGCCAGGGCGTCGACATCTACGACGATGCGCTTCTGCTTGTCGACGCCGCGCACATCCATGTGGGCGATCACGTCCTGCTCCGCTCGCCGCAGGGTGTGGCGCGGTATCGCGTACAGTATGTCTCGTACTGCCCTGGCTACCCCGTGTATTGGCGCGTGCGGATCGAGGTCCTGGAGCCCACGCCGGGATCGCCGTTTGAGAGGGCCTCATCATGAGAGATGAGTGGCGGCGCAAGACCGACGCGTTATGGACATATCGCCCCAGGGGCGCCGCGCAGCCGTATGGGTCTGTCGTGCAATACAAGGACACGGCGCGCTCTTACGGGGACTGGGACGCGATGGTAACGGCCGGGCGCCTCGACGACGACACGACCATCGCTGAGGGGGTGCCGTTCGATGAGGCCAAGGTGGCGCTAGAGCGGCACGCCCAACAGCAGGCCGATGGCATGGACAGGGCCGCCAGCATGGACAGGGCCGCCAGCATGGACAGGGCCGCCAGCATGGACAGGGCCGCCAGCATGGACAGGGCCGCCAGCATGGACAGGGCCGGAGAGAGAGGCACAGGTCTATGAACGCGGCGATTGTGATCCACTGGATTGAGCGCGGCTCCGACCTGCTTGAGGCCCGCGCAGTGCTGCCCGACGGGCGCGATGTCTACGCGGGCTACGTCGCCGCGAGTCCCGGCCAGAGCGTCTGGCGCGGCTACGTCGGCTCCAACTTCGCCCCGCTGGGTATGGGACCGCAGGGCGTGATGCAGCAGGCCATCGCGCAACGGGTCGCGGAGATCCTGCTCAACGCGGGTGCATGTCCGCAGCTCGCCACGCTCCCCGCCAGAGACGACCAGGGTGACGCTGGCTAACTTGACACACGCATGACCATTGTGTACGATATATATAGGTAATATATATTCAGCAGGGGGTCAGATGGCAACAATTCGGCTGAGTGTCACAATACCCAGCACGCTACATGAGCGGCTGGAGGGTTTACGCGACAGAGTGAATGTATCCAAGGTGTGTACGGTGGCGTTAGAGAAGGAGTTAGACATGTTAGAAGCTCGTCCGTCTATTGCCGATCCAGAGATTGCCCAGTTGGTAGAGCGGCTTAAGGGAGCACGCCAACGCTGGTATGATCGTGGCCACGAGGACGGGAAGCGCTGGGCCGTAATGGATGCGAAACGAGATGACTTAGAGTGGGCGTCTGACAATATGGCTACCCTCAACAGCATGGGTCTGCAAAAGAAGCGGGGCGATCTCCCTGGTTATCCAACCGTAGATGGCCGTATAGAGGCATGGGTGGCGCAGGACCTCGGCCTGGAGAAAGTGCCGCCTCGTTACGAAGAAAACGGTTCTACCATGAACGGGGATCATCTCCACCTTGACCAGGAGCGGAGAGACAACACAGATGAACCCGCCTACCTCGAAGGGTGGCGCGACGCCCTCGTAGAGTTGTGGAAAGCCGTCGCGCCTGCGCTGCGCTAGCGACCACCCTTTGGCCGGCGCTCGTGGGCCACGACGACGACGACATGCCCACGAGCGCCGGTGATCCCTACAGGGAGGCTTTTAACGAAAACGGTAGCTAAGAGTCGTTTAGACACAAACTAACGAGGAGAGCGGAGGGTTACTTATGAGAATGAGGCTTCTCACAGAAAAGGAAACGCGATGATGACGTCAACCGCCACCACATCCGGCGCCGTGGCCGTCCTCGACGGCGTGATCAGCGCGCCGCTCGTAGTGGCCTCAGCGGAGGACGCGCCCCCGGACCAACGACCGGCCGCCGTGTACCTGACTCGGCTTGCCGTGGGCGCCCGTCGGGCGCAACTGGGCGCGCTACGCACGATGGCCCAACTCCTGGCCGGCGCGGGCGCCGACCCATTCACCCTGCCCTGGCACCAGTTGGGCTATCAGCACACGCAGGCGTTGCGCACACAGCTTGCCGCGCGGTATGCGCCGGCGACGTCCAACCGGATGCTGGCGGCGCTTCGTGGCGTGCTGACCGAATGCTGGCGGCTGGGGTTGATGGACGCCGAGGCGCGGGCGCGAGCGTCCGATGTAGCGGCGGTACGTGGGACCACGATCCCCCGCGGGCGGGCGCTCAAAGGCGGCGAGCTGCGCGCCCTCTTCGCTGTTTGCTCCGACGGGAGCGCGCCCGGCGCGCGTGACGCGGCCCTCCTGGCGACGCTCTACGCCGGTGGCCTGCGCCGCTCCGAGGCCGTCGCGCTCGACCTGGCCGACTACGACCCCACGTACAGCGCCGACGCGAGCGCGCTGACGATCCGCCATGGCAAGGGTCACAAGGAGCGCATCGTCTACGTCCAGAACGGGGCGCGCACGGCCATGGGCGACTGGCTGGCGATCCGGGGCGATGCGCCCGGCCCGCTCTTCCTACGACTGCGCAAGGGCGGCGTGCTCGTGCATACGCGCTTGACCGACCAAGCCGTGCTCGACATTCTCCAGCGGCGCTGCGTGCAGGCCGGGGTGAAGGCGTGCTCACCGCACGACCTGCGGCGCACGATGATTAGCGACCTGCTCGACGCCGGCGCGGACATTTCGACCGTGCAGAAGCTGGCCGGCCACTCCAACGTCACGACGACCCAGCGCTATGATCGCCGCGGCGAGGCCGTCAAGGCGAAGGCGGCTGGGCTGCTGCATGTGCCCTATGGCGGGCAGGAGTAAGGGATGTCACTATGTGCATAGCAGCGAGGTGCGATACAACGTGGTAGGGACAGCGTGCGTCCAAGGGGCACACGACTTGGTGGCTCCACGCCACACCAGGATATCGCCTCTAGTGTGACGTGTATCAAGCTGAACCACCACACGCGCTAGGAACCAAACAGATAACGGGTGGGTGCATCGTGGCACGACGGGACAGAGGAGATGGTGGCGCGTAGCCATGCGCCACGGCCCGACCGGACGTGACCAAGGACGGCCATAGGGCGATCTGCGGCGCGTAATCCGTGGAACGTCCGCACGCAGGAACGAATGACACGTTGTCTAGCGCGCAAAGCTGTCAGCCAGTGACGGCATCTTAACATCACATATCACGCCTTGTGCGCGCCAGATCCTATTTATCGACACAGGGCATGGCAACCTGCGCGCTATCGGATGTGTGTGAGCCAGCATGATAGCGTACTTTGATGGTACATTTTCGAGAAACGTGATATGGATTATCCAGCGTCGAGCACATAGATGACCCGGCATAGTATGTTTTCCTGACGTTTGCTTGCAATGGCCGCATATTCGCGTTATGCTAGAGATAAAGCGGCGAGCAACGGACGGATGAACGTTTCAACACAAAAAGCGCCGTATGTGAGAAGTCATGGGGAGGGCAAGAAGTTGCCAGGAGTTGAGTGGGACCTCTTTCAATTGCGCGGCGCACGGCTCTCGCAAAGCCCCGAAGTCACGATCCAGGCGAGGGGATCGCTTTCCCTCAATAAAGCAGCGCGCGACGCCCTCGGGAACCCCGAAGCCGTCGAATTGCTCTACGCCGCGAAGGAAAAACTGATCGGCATACGGGCGGCAAAGCGTGACAACCCGTACTCCTATCCGCTCCGCGAAATCAGCAAGTCCTCGTTCGCCATCGCCGCCGGGGGTTTCTCCCGCTACTACAACATCCCGACCGGGGATACTGCTCGCCGCTACAAGGCCAAGATGTACGACGACGTACTCGGCGTCAGCCTAAAAGAGGAACCCATCACGGTTCTTGGTTCGCGCAGCAAGCAGCATCATGAACTCGCAACAGCCGCAGGGTAGTGGCCGAACACTTGGGCAACGCATCCACATACGGCGCGTCGAGTTGAACATGAGCCAAATCGAACTGGCAACCTTGGCCGAGATCAGCGGGACGAACTTGTGCAGGATCGAGCGTGGTCAGCACAAACCGGCGCTGACCACGCTTTTGAAGCTAGCGCCGGCACTACAAACAACCGTAGCCGAGTTATTGGAGGAGGAAAGCCGGATCGCTTGAGCACAAAGGGCTCAGGAACACAAAAACCGCGGTGCCACCCGCGGTTCTCGTGCGCTTGTCCAAGCTGATGGGAAGGTTTTGAGCAAACTCTTGTCCCACCCTAATATTGACACAAAACGCAAAACTTTGCCAGTAGTAGCAACATCTTGTCACACCTGACAACTACTTGACTCCGCTGACAGTTACTTGCCAGACAAGCCAATAAGGGTCCCTCAGCGATGCGAGCGCCTTCATTGATAGAGGTTATCGCACACGATGTCAACGTACAGCACCCCCGCTTACCAAGCGGCTAGACATAGATACGCCCTCCCTATCCTGACCACCACATTCCATATTCGCATTATAACCAATAGCCACACAACCATAAAGCCCACTGCCTGGACGATCGGCGGTGCGTCATGGTAGCGGAACGTCGCCCCTGGCGCCGGGTCAGCCGCCGCGAGCGCTGCCCCATTTGCGATGACCACGACTCGACGTGCCTCATGTTTGATGATGGTGACGTACTCTGTGCGCACGTCACGTCCGACGAGCCATGTGAAGAAGGCACTTTCCTCGGCATCGGTTGGTGGCACCGGGCACGCAATACCGATCGCCCGCTGTCTTGGAGCCTCCGCACGCCGGCGCCGACCGCCACGCGACCAGTCCTCGCCGACCTCACGACATGCGACGCCATCTACACGGCGTTCTTCCCCCTCTGCCCCCTCTCAGACGCCCATCGTGCGCAGCATGCGCTCACCGACGCCCAGGCGCGGCGCTACGGCACGGTGCCACCCGACCTCGCCGCTCGGCGTCGGATCATCGAGGAGTTACTCCATACCTTCACGCGCGACCAACTCCTCAGTGTCCCCGGCTTTGTCGAGCGCAACGGTCACATCGAAATACGCATGGCTGGCATGATCCTGCCCTGCCACGACCTCTACGGCCGCATCGTGGCCGTGGACGTGCGGCGTGACGCGCCCAAGCCGAGTGAGTCCAAGTACTACAAGGCAAGCTCGCGCACCGCGACCGCGCCGGACGCGCCCAGTCCCGGCACACCCGCGCACCTGGCGCTGCCCGCCGCGGGTGTGCGGATCGTGCACGAAATCGGGATTACGGAGGGCATCAAGAAGGGCGACGCGGCAGCCGATGCGCTCGGCTTCCCCGTCATTGCCGCTGCCGGCATCGGCTGTACGTCGGACGTTATAACGGTCCTCAAGCAGATCGCCGACGAGCGCCCTGACGTGACCGTAGTCACGCTCATGCTCGACCGCGACGATCCCCACAAGAACGACGGGCGTACCGTGGCCGCTGTGGAACGCGCCGGCAAGAAAATAGCGGCGGCGGCCGTCGAGTATGGCTTCGGAGTCCGCTATGCGGTGTGGGACCATTGCGATGGCAAGGGCATTGACAATCTACTGGCGGCGGGAAAGGGTTTCACCCTGGAACGCTACCGGCCGGCAAGCGGATTAAGCCCGACGCTCGACGCGGCAGGGGCGGACGAGACGCCCTCTTCGTCAGGGAACAATCCGGCAATGGCCAAAACGATCCGCGTGCAACAGGACGCGTTGCAGCGCGCCTACGCGAAAATCGACGTTCTCATGCACGCCATTACCGTGCTGATTCGCCTCCTCCTGACCGAGCAATACACCGAGTCCGAGAAGAAGATGCTTGTGTGGACGTTGCAGGAAAAGCACGGCTATAGTTTCGGCCTGCCCATCCCCGAGACCTTCGCCACGGTCCGCATCACGGACGCGGACAAGCCGCGAGCGGGCCTGTCCGTGAACAGTTTCGACACGGCGCGGAAACGCCTCGTCACGGAGGGCGTCTTCATCGCAGAGAAACGACCACCGCTGGAGGGAAGTCCTACCGGACGGCCCTTCGATGTTTTCACCGTCGATAGGGAGCGCCTTGAGCACCTTATCGTGGGTCTCAACACCGACCCTTGCGCGCAGACCAAGGAACGCCAGGCACGGGCCGCACTACGCGCCGAGGAGGCGCGCACACGCTACGCCACGGCGCAAGAGGCGCGCGAACGTCGCGATGAGCAAGATCGCATTACACGCCAGCAACTCGCCAGCATAGGCGCGCAGCGCCGCCATTTCGCCGAAGTGACCGAGCAGCTGTCCCACCAACTCACCGAGAAAGAAGCCGAGGCTGATGCGATGCGCCGGGCGGCGGAGGACGCCCAGCAGGAGGTCCAACGGATTATCACCCAGGCTCGTCGGGACAGCATCCCCTGCGGCGGGTGTGGGTCGCTGATCGCTATCGAGGATTGGCGGTGCGACGATTGCCGCGCCGAGGGGACGGACGCGGATCGGTTTGAGGCGGGGGAGTTTTCTCCAAGTTTTGGGGGTAAGGGTTACGGTAATGGGAAGAGCAGCCACGGCGCAGACTCCCATCATTCACCGTCGACCAGTCCTATACCCCCAAAACTTGGAGAAAACTCCCCCGCCTGTCCATCGGGCGATGATCTAAAACCCTGTCGGGGCGGTTGCGGCACGCTGACGCCGCACGGCTGGGAGTGTAAGCCTTGCCGAGGACGGCCGGTAGCGTCGCTACACATACCGGAGGGTTCCGCGGCCACGGCGCGGGCGGTGCACTCATGACCCTCACCGTCGAGCGGCCGCCGGCACCACAGGATGCGCCCCCGGTCACACAGGACGCGCCTGACGTGGTCGAGCCGGGGCTCCTGCACGTCGAGGTCGACCCCGATGCCCCCTTCGTGGCGGGCCATCTCAGCGCCGTGGATATGGGCAAGGCGGCGACGATCCTGACGTACCTCCGCGAGCGTGGCGTCCTCGTGACGGCCGGCCAGGAGGAGATCCTGCTGGTCATCAGCCGCGAGATCGCGCCCGTGCTCGTCACGCGCGTCGCGGTCAACGCCGCCCTGCTCCGCGCCTATCTAGCTTGCCCCCAGTGCGGTCAACGACATAGCCTATGTCCACCCTACGGTTGGTGCTGGCCGTGTGGTGAAGAAGCGCAACAGGGCGAGCGCGGGCCGTGTGCGTTCCTATCCCGCGTTGCTGAGGCGGGTGAGGAAATGCCCTATGGTCGCTAATGGCACGACGCCGACGCCGGTCGGCGTCACCGTCGACGTCGTCCGCTTCATAGTTATGAAGGGGGCTCGAGCCCTCCCCTACACTCTCTCCCCTGAACGGTCCATCGAAGCCGGCGGCGACACAGCCGGCGGCAGTATGAATGCAAAAAAGAGCCGGGACGCGTCTGGCGCCCGGCTCATCGCTGGGAAGAGGAAAGTCATGCGCCGAGCGGAACTATGGCCGATACCAGTCTGGCCCAACCACGGTGCCCCGTTCCATGCTCACGCCGGACTGTCAAGGCGAGTCCCGCTCGGTGCGTACTTTCAGCATCGCACGTCTGTATGAAGCTCATGTGTTGAGCGCATCAAGAGTTTGTGACAGAGACAGCGGAGATAGAACCCATGACTAAGAACTCCAAGAAACACACCGTAGATACGCTCGGCGACGCCCCGCAAGCCCGTTTCACCGTCCTGCATAAGCGGGTACCCCTACCACACGGTAAGCGGCAGGACAACGGGCTCTCCGAGGCGTTCGTCGCGCACCTCTGCCCCGAGGAGGACGTGCTTGACGCTGCCAGCGATAGTGAACGTGACGAGCTCGCCGACCTCGACCAGCAGCGGGAGGCGGTAGCCCTCGCACGGCTTGAAGCCGAGCACCCGGACCTGTACGGCGTCGTGTGGCTCGTCGACTATCGCGGCCTGTCTCTGCGGGAGACAGGCCGGTGCTTGAAAAAGAGCCATCCCACCGTGAGCAAACACCATGCGGTTGCCCTCGCGAAAGTACGGGCATGGTGTACGGATATACAAGATGCGTCGTAGGAAAATAGGGGCTAATAGAGGCGATGCGTATAAAGTATATTGACAGAGGGCTTACCATTATGCTACTATAAGGGTGTATTAGTGTCCCTACAAGGCCGCGTTTCCGAAAGGAGCGCGGCCTTTTCTTTTGGGGCGAAGGCGCCAGTCACCGAGGAGGTTCATCATGACCACGGCCACGTTACCGCGGCGACGCGGGCAGCGACTCCAGATCGCGCCGCGTCGGGAGATCGGCTTCACGCTGCTGCTGAGTGAAGATGAGCGTGACGAGCTTGACCGGAAGGCGTTGGCGGCGCAATGCACGAGTGCAGCCGAGTTCATCAGGCGACAAATCATTGGCGGTGCGCCGCGTTCGGCGGCGTGAGTGCGTGTGGGCAAAAAAACACCGCTGGTTTGGGCTGGAACCAGCGGCACTGTTGAGGCGGATTGGGCGAGGGGGCTGTCGATCTCGCGGCCGCCTCTTGTGACATAGCATAGCCGCCCTCGCGTGACGGATGCAATAGGCCAAGTAGGCCGGGTCGATTGGGTGAGGACAAAAAGGAGGGCCGATCGTGGAGTGCAGCCCATGCCCCCGCGATCAGCCCTCACACCGCTTGGTATCGCCGCACAACCCGAGCAACGATAACACGCTTCTCTGTTATAGGGGTATCGGGTGTGTTTGGAAGTAGCCCATTTGGGCTATCGAGTCCCGCATGGCGGGTTCGTGATGAAAGATGAAAAAAGGGCCGCTGATAGGGGCGGATGCCCAACACCCCTCAGCGGCCCGCCAGTGGCTTGCGAGCGGTGGATAGCGCAACCACCGCTCACTCGCTACTCTTGGTATCGGCATTCCACATGGTTTCCGGTAGGTCCTAAGCCCGCGCGGGCGCGGCAGAACGAAAAGCCCCTCGGTGAGGCCGATAAGGTGGCCGCCGAGGGGTGCTGGGATGAGGATAGATAACGGGGCACGCCTTTGTGCTTACCTACTGTAGGCGATGAGGGACACGGACGCAAGACCCGATCGGGCCATGCTGATCGTTCACATGCGAGCAGTGCCGCACCCAACAACCTAAAGGTAGCCGATGTCAACCAACAACAATACCCTCGACGACACTGGTGCGCTCTTACCCAACGAGGTTCGCCTGGCCGATGGTCGCCTCGTCCGTGTGCGCGCCGCCGATCCCGCCGCCGACCGTCGCGTCGACCTTCTGCTGCTCCAGGCGGGCTTCTATCGTGGGGGGTGCGTCGATGCCCTCGCCACGGCGATCTTTCGCGTCCTGCTGTCCATCACGCATATCGACGGCGCGCCCGTTCCCTATCCGCCCGTGCCGGCGCGGCGGGAGCGGTTGCGCGCCTACGCCGCGACGTTCACCGACGACGACCTTACCCATCTGTGTCGCTGCTACACACGCCTGAACCCCACGCTAACGCCCCTCCTGCGCCTTGGTCGGCGTGGTCGAGGGGCCTGAGAGGACACGATTATGGATTCACTCTACGAGATGGCGGCGCGCGTCACCATGGACGTGACGGGCATGACGGGTCCGGCCATGGCGGCGTTCACGATGATGAACCGCCTCCATGCGCAAGCGGGCCTCACCACGACGCAGATCGACAAGCTCGGCGCGGCGTTCAAGACGTTCGCGGCGGGTACGGCGATCACCGGTGTCGGTGTCGGCCTCGCGGCCCTCATGGGCGACGCGGTGAAACGCGCCGAGGCCCTACAAACGATCGTGATCGGCATCCAGACGCGGACCGGCGCCTCGGCCATGCAGATGGCCGCGTTGCAGACGCGCGCCACGACCATCGGCCTGACCAATCAGATGAGCACCACGGACGTGATGGGCATCGCCCAGTCCGCCTCGCGCGCCGGTATCACGGACATCGGCCAACTCTCGCAGATGCTCAAGCCATTGAGCAACTACAGCGAGGTGATGCTGCGTGCGACGGGCGCGGACCCGGCGCACAGCGCCACCATCGCGGCGGAAATGGCGCATTTGTACGGAGCCTTCGGCACGAAGCAGATCGGCGGCGTGAGCGACACAGCCTATCTGGTCGATCAGTTGGGCAAGGCCATGCAGATCGTCCCCGGCTCGCAAGACCAGTTCCTGCACCTGCTCTCGCAGTTCGTGGGCACAGAGCGTCCGCTCTACAAGGGCAAGCCGCCGCAAGCGCTCATCAGCGACACGATCAGCGAGGCGACGCTCCTCTCGCAGATGGGCCAGGGGACGCGGGGTGGCAACCAGATCGCCCGCATCATCACGAACATGATGGGCGGCGCCAAGGGCAAGACGGCGCTGGATGCGATCGCGGGTATCCAGCGCGGGACGGGTATCCACTTCGCCAACGCGCAGGGCCAGATCAACGACCCGTCGCTGCTCTTGAAGGCGCTCGCGACCACGGCCCAGAAGCTCAACCCGCAACAGACGCTGGCCGAGTTCTCGCGGGCCTTCGCGGCGAATGGCGCGCGGCTCGCGGGCCTCTTCGCGGACCCGACCGTGGGGAGCCGCTTGCAGACCATCGCGAACGCCATGAAGGCAATGCCGAATCTCGACGCGCAGCAACGACAGTACAACGCCAGCGTGCCGGGTCAGTTCAATCAGGCGCAGAAGAATTGGGACAGCGCCCTGACGCAGCTAGGCATCCTGTGGTTGCCCATCGCGGCGCGGGCGGCGAACGCCCTCGCCGGTTTCACGGCCGGCCTCGTGCGCTTCACACAGCAGAACCCCAAGATGATGGAGTTCATAGCGACGTTCGTGGCCGTGACGGCCGCTGTGTCGCTCGTGGTCGGGCCGTTCTTGATGCTCGCGGGGATTGTGGCGGCGATCGGCGCCGTCGGGGGCCTGACCGTCATCGTGCCGCTCATCGCCGGGTTGGCGCTGGTCGGCGTGGCCGTGGCCGGTCTCGTCTTGGTCGTCACGCATTGGGGCGATATCATGAGCGCGACCGGCAACTTCTTCGGGCTGCTCAACACAGGTCTACACAACCTGTTGATGACGCTCGGGTTCATCCACGACACGCGCCAGTTGCCCAAGCCGACCGTCATCCCCGCGAATCAACCGCCCAAGCCGGGGCAGATCCAGGCGACACAGCCCACGGGTGGGACGGTGGGTATGCCGACCTACTTGTACATCAAGCCTATCGTGCCCGTGGTGCCGCACATCCCTCCGACGAAGGGCGTGCCGGGGCATACCGGCGGTGGTGGGTCTATCTACGACGTGTTGCAGGCGTCCCTAGCGCTGCCTCGTTTGATGCCCCATCTCGCGCCGACCCCTGCGACGATGCCGGCGTTTCGGGTTGATCCGCCCGCACATACAACGCCCGTGCATACGACGCCCGTCCACGCGTATCACGAGGAGGTCGTCACGCATCACAAGACCGAACGGGCCACCAACCCGGCGCATCGTGGGGGAGGGGCGGGCACGGGCACGAGCCCTGTTGTCCACACCGGCCCCGTGTCGATCGGTCCCATCCACATCAACGGGATGAAGCATGAGGACGACGAAGCGCTGGCCCATCGCCTGACACAGCATATCGCGCGACATTTTGGGGACGAGGTGTTGCATGCGCTGACGTCGGGCGCCCCGTCCGTGTTCGGGCTCTCGCCCGTCCTCAACACGCCTGCACCTCGCTAACGACCATTTGAATGGCATATAGATAGTACAGCGGCGTTATCCAGAAGTTGAGCGGCGCCGGCCACGGCTTCATTCGTCCCAGCACGGCGACCGGGGCCACGCTCGTCGGGCAGGATCTCTTTTTCAACACGAGGCAGGTCGTGAGCCTCGGCGAGGACGCGGCTCCCCTGACGATCGGCGATGTGGTCGAGTACACGTACACATCGCCTGTCAATCGTGGCGTCGGGACGGCGCCGAGGACGCCGGTCGCGGTCGAGATCGCGCGCATCGAGCGCGCTCCCCAGGGCGACGAGCGCGGGCGATCGGCCAGTGAGGCGACGCGGGCAACCGGGGCGAACGCCGGCCCCAGCGTCGAGGAGCAACTGCGGGCGAACAACATATACAAGGCCATTTGACGGTGTGTGGCAAGCGGGGGTCGCAGGGAGGTCTAGCACAACATGGCTTGGGAACAAAGGGCGCGCGGCGGACGGTATTACATTAGACGGTATTACATTAGAAAGCATTGGCTGGCCGGCCGCTGTGTGTCTGAGTACATCGGCGCGGGAGAGGACGCCGTGCTGCTGGCCGGCCTGGATGCTGCCGCGCGGCGTGGACAGCGACAGGGGCGGGCCGTGCGCCGGCGAGAGGACGAGGTTGAGGCGGCCCTCGACGAGGTGACAGAGATCATGGCGATCCTGACCACGGCGACGTTGCTGGTCGCGGGGTGTCACACGCATAGAGGCTATTTTTGCCCATCCCCCGTCAGTGTAAAATCGGGCCACTGATTCCTCGAGTACGTCTTGTAAACGGTACTCACGGCGCTAGGTCACTGCACGGCTCCTGTGACTCACTTTCGCACGTGTACT
>JAABUX010007821.1_pt1 | contig 12438 bp, 21 predicted proteins | sample 5561851 | NCBI WGS metagenome assembly JAABUX01 (sample SAMN10711883, study PRJNA513361) | rock metagenome | isolation source: Antarctica rocks | place: Antarctica: Victoria Land, Richard Nunatak red sandstone | collected 2016-01-03 | reverse complement strand
TTAAACAGGCGCCCGAGCTTTGGGTGACCACTTGCGATCGCGCACGCTCGAACGGCCGCCGGCGCGATTGTTTCCGGGATGTTGCCGACTCGTCGATCGTCGCGAGCTCGGTCACCGTCGGCGGGTCCGCGCTCTCGACCGCGGCCTCGAACTCCTCGGCCGGCACGTTCGCGACGCGCAGCGCCGTCTTTCGCTGGTCGTCGGACATCCCGGCATCGGCCGCGGCTTGGGTCCGAGTCAAACTCGGGGGGGCGTCCCCCCTAGTTTCCTTCGGCGGTCGCCCACCCGGTGCCGGTTGAATCGACTGCAAGAGCTTTCCGCAACGGCGCGACGCGCGCGCTTGGATGCGGTCGCACATCCGGCGCAGATCGTTGTCCTGGGCCTGCCGAGCGTGCGAGGCCGACGCGCGCACCTGAAGCGTCGACGAGAGAACGATTCCAGGCCCGTGGACACGCTTTCACCGCGAGAACATGTCCCAAAGCCGCACGGCGGCCCAGCCGCTCTCAGATCGAACGCCAGGCCCCAAGGATCGCGCCCCCGCGGCTCAACCGAGCTACCGAACGGTCCGGCGGCCGACGAAGCCTCGTGGGGTTCTGTGTTTATAGAAAACTGTGAATCCTGAAAACTAGAAACGCCGAGCGGGCCCGGACATCGCCGCGATGCTCCGGCGCGCGGCAGCGCGAGCCGTCTCCGCCCGCGCCGCGAGCTCAAGGTGAATCGGAGAAATCCCAGCGACCGCGCCGACGGCTTCGAGCACGGCTGCGCGATCGCGACCGATGCCGAGCAGCACGCCGAGATCGAGGGCGTCCCCTTGCCGGCCGCAGCTCGAGCACGACCATTCACGCCCCGATCGGGAGACACGAAGCGTTTCCAGCCGCGCCGCGTCGAGCGGGCACGCGATCGTGCGGCCCACGACGTCACGATCGAGCTCACCGCGGCCAGCGAGCCGGAGAACCGCAGCCACGCTCGAGCAGCGCAGAACCATATCGTGCACGGTACGGGGACTCATGTCAGTCTCTCGAGCCAGAGCGCAGAGGCGGGAGCATGAACGCGCCCCCTACCCCCACGCGAAATCTCGCGCGAAAAGTAGAGAGCGCGTTCACGACTGTCCCCGTCACCTTCGGCTTCGGCTTGGTCGCTGCACGCGCTCCTGGGCAAGAAGGCCCCCCACGAAGTGAATCCCGATCAACGCGCGTGCTCGAACGCCGGGAACGCCACCACGCGCTCCCGTTTCTTCGCGCCAATTTCTCAGCGCCGACGTGTGGCCGGTGACCGCACCCCTTGAACCGGCGGACGGGCGCTATTCGCGCATAGGGGTGCCGGGAGGCTTCGAGCCCCGATGATGAAGAGCGGCCAGCATACGCGTCGGTTGTCGATTCCGCCGCGCTTGGAGTATGCCGGGATTTCGCCGGTCGACGTCTCCGCTCGTTCGGACGATGGTGACGGAGCGGAGCGTCGATTGGAATCGCCGTGCAGCGGCCGAATCGGTCAGAAAGCCGCAAACCCTTACGGGGCATAGACATGTCCCCCCGCTATGTACGGGGTTTCCCCCCGGTGTGTACGGGGTGCTCCCCCCGCTATGTACGGGGTGGCGATTCTCACCTACTGAATCGCCGTGAGACGCAGCCGGGCGGGCGTGACTCGCACGTATTCGGCGAGCCAGCCTTTATGATCGCGGCCGCGGAGTAGGTGCGTCGTCGCATCGCGATTGCGGCTGCCGTCGACGTACTCCCAGCCGCCGATCGCACCAATCTTTGCAAGGCGGTTCATCGCCAGGACGAACTTGTCACGATCGCGCTTCGAGTTCTTTCCGGCCGAGCCGAGGCGCACGGTTTCGAGCACGTCGCCGATCCGCTCGAGCGTCACGTCGTTCGGCTTCAGGACGTTGCACCAAAAGTACGCGATCCGCTTCGCCCAGCGATCGTGCAGTGGATCGAGCTTCAAGATCGCGCGCTCGAGCCGAAGGCCAATGCTTCGACGCGCGCCGGAACGTGTGAGGTTGCTCAGGTAGTAATACCAGCCCTCGACGCTCGGCTCGCCCATATCGGGCAGCCGTGGCGGCCGGTGCCAATCCGTAACGGCGAGCAGTCGGCTCGAGCTCGTAACCCGGCGCTTCTTCGGATCGCTCGCTTCGAGCTGTAGGACGCACGATGAGAGACGGCCGAGCGATGCGTCGGCCTCGCGCGAATTCCGCGTGCTATCGCCGTCGAGCTGCAGCCGGCCGTCTTGGACGCGCTCGACGCGATCGACGCCGCGGGCATCGAGAAGACGCCGGCGCGAGATGTACGCGCCCCCGCCGTCATCGGCGTTTATCAGCGCATTTGCGTACAGGATGATCCACGTATCGAGATCATGCTCGTTCACCTTGCCGACGATCTCGCGCATGATCCACTCTTGGAATTCCGGCGTCGCGCGCACCGGAGCGCCTTCGGGGCGGATCTCGATCGTGACGTCGACGCCGCGATCAGAAAACTTTTGCTGCGGATAGCCGTCGCCGTTGAGCGCCAGCGGCTCTTTGTTCGCCGCCCGGTACGTCAGCTGCCCGAGAGCGCTCAGAACCGGGTTTCGCTCGAAGGGGATCTGCTCGCTGAGTTCGGCGCCGTCGACGAGCAGATGATCCGATTTCCCCGCGGCGCGCACGACGAGCCGCTTCCGGATCTCATCGAGTCGATCGTAGCCGGCTTCAAGGGTCTCGAGCAGACGCTGCGTGCCCGAGCCTTCGTAGTTTATGTTCAGCGAAGCGTCGGCGCTGATCGTGCCTCGAATGAGCTGGGCCGAGTTTGAGATATTCGGGAGCGCGTCCACGACGACACGGGTCGCGACGGCCGCCTCGACGACGTCGAGCTGGTCGAGATAGACGTCGAGCTCGCGGTCGTTGAATATCCATCGCCCGCGCCCGATCGCATAGATTGCGAGCAGAATACGCTCGAGCGGCCCGTCGGCGGGCTGTAATTCGATCTCCGCGTCGGCGCGCTTCTTCATCGCCTCGATCGCGACGTTCGCGCGGGCGACGACCGCGTCGATCGCAGCCGGCTCGCTCGCGACGATTGCCGTCGCTGCCTTCGGTTTCGGTTTTGGCTTCGGCTTCGCGCGGGGCGGCATCAGCGAGCCCCCACGGTCATCGGCGGCCTTTCAGAATCGCGTCGGCGTGCGCCAGAACGGCCTCGACGGAGCCAGGCTGCGGTTGCAGCGCGCTTGCCGGCGCGAGAGCGCGCTCGGGCGATCGTGCGGCCATCTGCCGACGAGCGGCGAGCTGGCCGTCGACGTACGCGTCGACCAGCCGGCGAGCTCGTCGGCGCCGGTCGATCGCGCTGCCGATCCGATAGGCGACGATCCCGGCGGCCGCGATCACGAAGACGACGATCACGACTTGCGACCCGGCCGCGCGCGGAGCGCTCCGGGATAGCTCTCGAGCGCCTTCGTGATCTCCTCGGGCGAGCGAGCGCCGAACTCGCGCAGCGCGACGTCCACAACCGTACTGTAGGTTACGTCACGGCCTCCGTCGGCTCGAGCTCGAGCGAGAACGTCATTCGCGACGTTGTCGGCGTCGGCCGTGAGCTGGACCATGATCTTCCGGCGGTCGCCCGATGGCGCTGCGGACGGTGCGATCGCGGCCTCGACGGCGCGGGCACGGGCGGGTGCCGGCGCCGCGCGCTGGGCTCGAAGCGAGGAATCGGATTTAGCAGCCATCGTGTTTCCTGTTCTCCTGTCTTCCTGCAAACCTAGCTTCCCAGGGTATTATGTGGGACATCATCCGTGGTCCGGCGCCTGTTTAGGTCTGTAACCGAGCGCGTCGGCGAGCTTGCGAAACGCGATCGACGCGGTCGCGTTCGGAGCCACGGCGACGATCGGCCGGCCTGCCAGCGTCGCGGCCGCGACGAGAGTCGCTCGCGGGATCGACTCGAGGATCGGGACACTGTCCGCCAGCCGCTCGAGCTCGCCGAGCTGGTCCCGCGATAGCGCTAGACGGTCGGTAACCATCGAGGGGATGATGCCGGCGATCCGATCGCGCGAAATGCCGAGGGCCTCGGCGAGCTCAAACACCAGGGGCAGCGTCATGGTCGAGAGGGGCTCGAGCAGCGTCGTAACCAGAATCGCGTCGGCGGCCAGCGACGCGCCCTGCGTGAGCCCCGAAAACGACGGGGGAGAGTCGATGATGACCACGTCGGCGAGCTCGCGCAGTACCGCGACGAGCCGCGGGATCGTGGTCTTCGCGCGCGCCTCGTCCGAAAAGAGCGTCGCGGTGCCGGCAAGGAGCTCGGCGCCGTCGACGGTGCGGAGCAGCTGCGCCTCGATGCGTGCGCGATCGGTGCCGGCCGCAAGCGCGGCGTGCAATGTCTTCCCTTCGGCGACAACGGCCGCGGGCTCGCATCCGAGCGCGTACGCGAGCCCGGCCGAGGGATCCGCATCGACCAGGATGGTGGAGTAGCCGCGCTCGACGGCCACGGCGCCGAGGTTCGCGGCCGTCACGCTCTTGCCAGAGCCGCCCTTGAGGGAGACGACGGCGAGCACGGCCGGGAAGCCGGGCCGTGAACTCATAAACCGAGCCGCGCTGCCGGCGGGTCGTTCCAGAGCGTCCGCGGCCGCCGGTACCTTGCGAGTTGAGCGGTCGTCGCGTGCAGCGTCTGCCGGATGATGGCCGTCTCCGAGACGCCGGCCGCGTCGGCGATCGTGATGAAACCGGCCCTCATGCTGTGGCCGGCGTAGTCGCCGGCCAGGCCCGCGGCGGCGACACGGCGTTGCACGATGCGCGCGACCGATCCGCCGACGAGCGGCAAGCTGCTCACGCGGCCGCGGTCGACGGCGCGGAAGACCGGGCCGTCGACGATCGTCGCGGCCGCAAGCCAACTCTCGAGCGCGCGTACCGGACACGTGAGGAGACGCGATCCGAACGGGATCACCTTCGTCGCACCGCGGCCGGTCTGATCCGTCTTCGATCGGCGGATCTGGATCTCGACGCCGCCGGCAACGAAGTTGAGGTCCGCGACGACGAGCGCGCAGAGCTCAGAGCGCCGGAACGCACCGGCGATCCCGACCAGGATAAGCGCTGCATCCCGCTTCGCCGCGAGCGACGCTTCGGCGTCGAGCTGCTCGCAGATCGCGCGAGCGTCGTCGACGACGAGCGCGTCGACGCGGCGCTGCGCAACGCCGAGCGTGCGACGGAGTCCGGCGAGCACGCGCGCGAGCTGCGGCGAGTCGAGCGGCCGCGGGTAGCCGTGCTCACGCTGCCGATGCGTGATCGCCGCGATATGCACGGCGATCGACCCGGCCTTGAGGCGCCTTGCGAGCCCGGAGACGTACAGGGCGAGCCCGGCGGGATCGGCCGGCAGCGCGACGACATCGTGCGCCTTGCACCACGCGTCCCAGGCGCGGGTCGCCGACGCGTACGATCGGCGGGTCTCCGGCGCGAGGGACGCCTCCGCGAACGCCTCGGCGTCGTCGCGCAGCTCGAGCAGATCTGCGATCGTGAGCCGATGCTCGGGAAGGTCCGGTAGGGCGATAGCCACGGGGGAGATCCTCACGGGCGCAGTAAACTGTCTTTACAGATTACTGTATAATCATGAAGTTACCTCGCGCGGCGCGACCGAGGCCGAAGTCGAGGTCGATTCATTCACGGTCGATCTCGCGACGGCGGTCGCCCGCGCCCACGATCTCACGCTGCCCGAGTTCGCCGCGCACGCCTGACCGCGACGAGTCTGCCGGAGCGGGACGCCGCGTCGCGGGGCCGTGCGTTCGCTCTGAGCCCCGAAACGTTCGCCGCGCGGCTTCGGGGATCACGAGGGCGCCCAGACGCGTCTGGGAGCCACGCTCGCGATCACGAACGCCCGCCCAGCGTCATCGTGAGGTGCCAGGCAACGTGCGCGTGATGGATGGCGATCACGATCCAAGCGCACGAGCACGAGCGAAAGACCGGAAACGAGCGCGGCTTACGATTCTTCATGCGGAGGCCGTTGGGGACGCCGTCGCGATCCTCGGCCGAGCATGTCCGGGCTACAGGTCGACGCCGGCGAAGAACTTCCGCGCCTGCGAGCGGAGCGCGCCGATCCGGATCGCGTCGCGTTTTTCGTCCGCGACCTCCGCGTCGTATGCTTCGACATCGAGTGTCGCTAGAATCGCCACGCGCAGAATCGAGACGAGCTGCGCTGGCTCGAGCGCCTCGAGTTCGTAGGCGTGCGACGTCGCGTGTTTCGCGACGTAGCCCTTGTAAGCCGAGGACGTCTTTTTCGCATCCATGCTTGGCTCGAGCCCGTACCGGGCGACCTGCTCCAACGTGAGCGCCACCTTCGAGCCTACGAGTTCGTGCTCCGGAAGTCCGAAATCGCGATGCAGCGACCTCACGAAATCATCAGCGATCTTCTCACCGTCGGGATCGAGATCGGTGACCACGAGAAGCTGAAGCCGACCCTTGCCGGACGCCCTGTATCGATCGGAGATCTGCTTCTTCACGACGAGCGCGCTTACGCCGCGCGAGATCGTCAGCGGCATTGTGAACTCTCGAGCGACCGGCTGCAGGATGTTCTTGACGGTGAGCTTCTCGGCGACGATCTCGATATGGTCGGGCTGGCTCTGCAGCTTGTCGCGCAGATAGCCTTGCAGCAGATTCGAGTCGATCTCAGAGCGGAAGAACTCGGCTCGATCGCTCCAAGCGCCGGAAAGCGTCACCGGCCGTGTCTCGTCGGCGATCGATTCCCAGCGAATGACGCCCTCGAGGCGACCTCGAGCGCAAACGTCGACGCAGGCCTTGTAGCTCCGTTGATCGTTGACGTACCGCGAGTCGGGCTTGCTCGCATGGATTAACGGCGCGTCGGAGCCGAGCAGCCGGTAGTGAATCTGACGGACCGACAGAGGCCAATACGCCTCGTTCTCGTCGATGATCTTGACGATCGCCCGAAGCATCGGATCTTTCGCGGCGGAGAGGACCTTGCGACGTCCGAGATCGCCCGGCTCGATTCGCACAAGCCCGCCTAAATGCGCCATCGATCATAGTTTAGATGCAAAGTTGAGCATGGTCTACTCTTACGCCGAGACCGACTCGATTGAGATCCACGAGCCGAGTTCTGGGGCGCCTGTTTAACTCGATAAGCGCGCGCCCAATGGTCCGGCGCCGATTCGATGCCTCTCAGGTCATCCGAGGGAGCTATGACGCGTCCTGAGCCGAAAGACGGCGCGTTATGAGCGACGTTGCGATCGGCCAGAGCCCGGACTTCGACCAATGGGTCGATGAGGTCGACACGGGCCTCGAACGGCGCGGCTTCCTCGACGCGGACCAGCGTCGGCCCCCCGCGCTATCGCGCAGCGAGCCACCCGAGCCGACGATTCGAGCTTGGCGGTGCAGCCGCGGGCTCGTCGTCGCTGGTAACGTCGTTGACCTCAAGGACGATCGGCACCGGATCGAGCTCAGATTCGAGGGTCCCGAGAGTGGTAGCCCGACGCCGTCGCTCGACACGAGAACGCGCTTCTTTGAGCCGACTGCGATCGGAGCCGACCGAGCCGCCGATCTCATTGCGCGGTTCGTGAATCGTGGGTTCGCCGCGATCGATCACGACGACAATCTCCCGGCGTAGACGGCAAAGCGATCGTCGCCGGTCGAACCTCCGAGAATGGCAGCTCTCACGACCTCGGTCGGGATCGCGACGGGCCCGCCGAGGCGGGACGGCCCCCGAGAGCTCGCGGCCGTCCTATCGCGTCGGGGACACCACCGGCCCGAGATCGTTGAACTCTTCGATGCGGAGCATCCGAATGTCACGAACGGAGGCGGAAAACCACGGGAGCTCTTGAGCAAGGCGCTGAGCGGCGAGAACACACGTCACCGCATTGATACGCTCGCCGCCGAAATAGACGCTCCCTTGCTGATTGACGAATCCCTCGGACTCGAGAATCTTGCGAATATCCCCATAACCATTATTCCACGAGGCATTGGGATACGAGAGCTTGAGCGCATCGGTGTCTAAATCGAAGCTGATTGCGTACACGCGTTTCCCTGAAGGCGGCAAAGGCGGAAGACCAACAAGACCGTTGAGATCTGCCAGCTCCAGGCCTCGAAAATCAGTCGCGGTCATCTGCGTACTCTAGCACATCTGTGGATCGCCGCAGCTCCGAGAATCTCACTTCTCACGACGCCCAAGGGAGCCCCTAAATGCAAACGCCGATCGACGTCACCTTCGACCACGACCTCGTTCCGCCGCCCGTTTACATACTCTACTCCCATGCGAAAATCACTCGCACCGATTCGATCGATCCGGACGGCGCTGTGAACGTCGACCGATCCGCCGACGGCGAGGTCGTCGGGATCGAGCTCCTCGGAGTCGATGACTACACGCTCGAGCTCGCGAACCACGTTGCGCGCGCGCACAACCTGGTTCTGCCCGAACTTCCCGCTGGGCGCTAGGCCTCAAGAGCAGATCACGACGGGCCCGCCGGAGCAGGACGGCCGCCGCGAGGCTTTCCTGGCGATTTGACGCCTAGGACGGTCGCCGCGCGGCTCAGAGATCGCGCCGACGCGAGAGCGTGCCTAGAGCGCCTTGCGTGCGTCGCGTGTGCGCATGATCGCGCGTGCTTGCGTCTAAAACCTGGAATATCGCGGCCGACCATATTCCTCCGGATACTGGGTCTCGAGAGAGAACATCGCCGCCCTGAGAGCCCCGCGATCATCGTCGACGGCTTCGGCGGTTTCTTCACCGTGCCGATGCGCGCGAGCTCCGTCACCGTCGGCGGGTCCGCGCTCTCGACCGCGGCCTCAAACTCCTCGGCCGGCACGTTCGCAACGCGGAGATGCGTCACGCGCTGATCTCGCGACAGACCCGCATCGGTCGCAGCCTGCGTGCGCGTCTGAACATTAGTAGGGGCGTCCCCACTAATGTTTTGATTCGCGCCGCGCGCCGGTTGGATCGACTGCAAGAGCTCGCCGCAGCGGCGCGACGCGCGCGCTTGGATGCGGTCGCACATCCGGCGCAGCGACTCGTCCTGGGCCTGCCGTGCGTAGCTCGCCATCGCCTCCATGCGATCGGCCCAATCCTGACACTCGTCGAGTCGTTGGCATTCGGCGAGCGCGACCTTCGCGTTCGCGTAAATCGCCGGGAGCCGTGCGGTGGTGACGGAGGGCAGGTCGCCGCGCGCGTCGCGTGCGCGTGTACGCGGGCGCGCATGATCGCGCATGAATGCTGCTCGTAATTGCCGATTTTATTCGGAACCGCGATCGTCGTTGTCGATCCGCGAGCAGACGTGATCGAGCAGCCAGATCGACGCTTCTACGTCGCCTGCGCGAGCGGCAGCAGCGATCCGCCCGAGCGTCGTGACGCGGAAGCCCGCGTGAGCGCGCTCGACTCGCCGGGCGAACTCCGGGACCTCCCACGCGTGACGCCGCGCGGTCGATCGGCCGACGCCGACGCACTCGGCCGCGTCCTCGAGGTTCGCATCAAACTCAACGACGATCGCGACGATCCGATCCTCGAGACCAACACCGTTGCGATCGCGGAAGTCCCAGGCACTCGGCCGGCCGCGCCGACGAGCTGCCGGCCGCGGCTCTGTGCGGCGAGAGCGACCGCGCGGCCGTTCTGACTTTCGACGCGACGGCGGCCCGTCGAACCGCCGCGGGTTGGGGACGCGTGGCAGAGATGCCCCGCGCTCTGCGGTCGCCGGCTTCGGGGTGTGCGATCGTTTCGCGCCCGTGCGGGCGGTTCGTTTCGGCTTCGCGTTTGAGGCTTTCGGGGTCGAGCGCGATACGCGCGGCGGGGCCTCGTCGCCGGTCACCATCCCGCGGATTTGCGCTCCTCGAGCTCGAGCTCGCGCAATTCGTCCTCGTCCCGGCGAAGCCGCTCACCAGCAAGCTCGTTCGCGCGGTACGATCGACGCAGCTGCCTCGCGAACGGCTCGTCTTTGATCGCGATGAACTCGTTCTCGGCGACCGCCTGTTTGCAGCCGAGATCCGCGAGCTCGGAGAGCTTCGAAGCGATGGCCCCGTTGATCTCGTCAAGCGTCGCCTTCGCCGTCAGGACCCGCGCCATGATCGCCTCGTCGTCGGCACGCTCGCGCTCTGCGTCACGCGCCGCAGCGTCCGAATCGTTGCGTGCGGCGTTCCGGGCTCGTGCGGCCGCCAGCCGTTGCTCCACGGTCGGCAGCTGCATGCGACTATGCGCTAGAGCGTAGTCGCCGTCCGGCGCGATCTCATACACCTGCTCGCGGTTTCGGGCCGCAGCAAGTCCGTCGTGGACCACCGGGGCCGAGATCCGCACGGGCATATCGCGCTTCGGGAGGGGTGGCTCGCGCTCGATGGGGCCGTTCAACGCCGAGCCCTCGCCCAGCATGGCTCGAAAATTGCGGTGGAAGCCGGCGGCGTCGAGACCTCCGCGATCGGCACGGCTTCCGCGATCGGCGAAGCCGTCGTCACCGTACGGGACGACCAGCGAGGCTCGACGATCGCGGCCGTCGACGACTCGAGCGCTTGGCAAGCGTCGTACTCGTCGACCATGTCACGCGCGCGCAGCGCGGCCGAGAAGCCAGCTTCCCTCCGAGCCTGCTCGGCCGGATCGAGGTTGTCCCAAATCGGGCGGCCCGCATAGCGCTGCGCAAGCGTCGAGTAGCGACTCGGCGCGTTCACCGCTGGCCTCGCCGCAGAAAGTTCGGCTCCGCGACCGCGCGGCCCGACGATTCGGTCTTCTCGTTCGACCCCTCTTGATCGGGCTCCGTAGCGTACCACTTCTGGAGCCTGGCGACCGCCGCGATCGCAGCTTTCACGTCCTCGATGCGGCCGGCCCGACCCTCGCCGGAGTCTTCTTTGTCGTGAACAGCGCCGCGCGCAGCCATCAGCCCGGTCATCGCGGCTGTCAGGTGGCCGGAGGCGGCCACCCGGAACGAAGCCTTCTCGTCCGGCGTCATCGGCGCTTCGCCCAATTCGGATCGATCAAAGTCGCTGCGGGATCGACCGTAGCGGGTCGGCGAACGCGGCGGGCCCACGATTCGGTCGGCTCGACGTCACGATCAGGAACGGGCTCGACAGGCGACTGATCGCCGGCCCACGATTCGAGCTTCGCGATCGCCGCGCGAGCCGCCGAGATCGCCTCCAGGCGCCCGGCCGATCCGGCGTCGGCCGCACCGAGCTTCCCGAGTATATGATGCAGCCCAGATGCATCCGACAGGCTCGCCGACGCGGTTTTGAGGTGCGCGGCGGCCATCGACTTTAAGCGGCTATTTAGCGCGGCTTCGTCCACGGCGGGCGGGGCCGATTCGGGGGCCGGGGATTTCGACTTAGGCATGCTTCCTCGATTCGGGGCGAGCGAGAGAGAGGGGTTCCGGGCTGGCCGATTGCGCGGCGCGAACGACCGCGTCGGTGAGTACGTCGACGCGAGCGATCGCGGTGAGTTGGTCGAGCGAAAGCCCGAAAGCGCGCTCGAAGATCTTGCGATTCGGCGGAGACGGCCGACTCAGGCGGAGCTCCGTCTTGCGGAGCACGTCGCGGGTCACGCCGATCGCCGCGGCCGCGCGGGTCATATCGGCCCAACGCAGGCGCCGTAAGATCTCGAGCCGCGTGACCGGCCGCGAGATCCCGGCGACGGGCTTGCTGGCGATTCCGCCGCGCTGGAGCACGTCTTCCGGCACGTCGGTTCGCAGCACCGACCACGGAACGCCGTAGGTCGCTTCGATCGCGCGCCGGAGCCGTTTCTGCGGCTCTACAAGGCGCCGCTCAAACTTCGCGAGCCACGTAGGAGACGAGCAAGCGATATTCGCGGCTGCCTCGTCGAGCGTCCAGCCACGAACGATTCGAAGGAACCGAAGTACCGAAGTCGGCTGCGGCTCGGGATCGTCGACCACTATTTTTAGCGAACTCGATTCCACCCAAGTTCCGTTCGGATCAGCCTGCAAAATTGTCTCTCGCCGCGTCCGCGGTATGACGTCGAGATGAGCCGCCGAAAGCACACGCCGCAATTCGTCGAGGTCCGCGATCGGCTGCTCGGACTCGAGGATGCAGATCGCCGGCCGATCGGGCGCCTTCTCGGCACGATGACCGACGGCCAGGACGCGCTCACGCCCGCCGCGCTCGGATTGCTCCGCGCGATCGTCGCGCTCGATGACGCCGACGTTGCTCGGTTCCAGCGATGGAGTCGCAGCTACGTGAGCCGCTTCGGTGGAGTCCCGAACGCCGCGTCATATCGCGTCGACTCCGGAGCCTACCGCGGCGCAGCGAACGCGGCGAGCCGCGAGCCCGCCGGCACGGACGACGGTCCCGAATCGTGAACGGTCCAGAGCTGTGCCAGCGATCTGGCACTCACAGGAGAGCGCGCGAGCTGTGAAGATTCGGACGAGCGCTTATGACCTTAAACAGGCGCCCGAGCTTTGGGTGACCACTTGCGATCGCGCACGCTCGAACGGCCGCCGGCGCGATTGTTTCCGGGATGTTGCCGACTCGTCGATCGTCGCGAGCTCGGTCACCGTCGGCGGGTC
>JAABUX010007818.1_pt1 | contig 12441 bp, 11 predicted proteins | sample 5561851 | NCBI WGS metagenome assembly JAABUX01 (sample SAMN10711883, study PRJNA513361) | rock metagenome | isolation source: Antarctica rocks | place: Antarctica: Victoria Land, Richard Nunatak red sandstone | collected 2016-01-03 | reverse complement strand
CAGGTGTTTCGGACAGTTGCTGCAAACGGCGACGCGGAACATTGGGCGACGGACGACCTGAAGATGGAGGACGGCGAACGGGGCGAGTTGGTGCGTCAGGTGTTCGCCATCGAGAACTACCACCGCCAGTTGAAGCAGTGCTGCGGCGTTGAGCGGGCGCAGGTACGGAGTGCGAAGGCGCAGAAGTGCCACATTTTGTTGTCTTTGCGGGCGTTCGTGCGCTTGGAAGCGCATCGCTTGCAGACGGGCATCAGCGGCTACGCCGCCAAAGCCAACCTCATTCGTGGGGCAATTCGCCTGTATCTCAGGCAACCAAGCATTACGCTGGAAGCAACTGCGTAACTCCTAAGAGGATTAAAAGATCTACGCAAAAATTCCAGGTTGGGTGGTTACGATATTGTGCAAACAGATATTGACTGAAAATATCCTGGCTGAAAATATCCTAACCAAAAATGGTCCAACCCCATTAAGAAATCATGTTTTTCCTGTGAGTATAGATTCGTTATGCCCACAGGGAATTTTCCGAGTAAGAGGAGACAACTCATGATGCCAAATACACAAAAGCCAGATACCTCCAACGCGACGGAAAAGCGCTTCAATAAAGCCGCTTTTCTAAACGACCCTTTTGCACCAGAGTTTGCTGAGGTTCGGCAGGCAATGTTGACGCATTTGCGAGCGAAGCAAGAAGCTAGTAATTGCGTGTCGACAGTGGAGGCTGTCCCTGTCGCCGCTTGCCAGGAACAAGGCGCTATAGAAGCACGGCTTGCGTCATTGACAGCGGAAGAACAACTGTCATCAAAACACCAGAAAATCTCTGGCGGACTCCCTCAAATGAGAAATAGTAGCCAAAGCGGTGTGACTGACGAACAACAACACCTGCCAGTCACAGATGGCTACACGAAAAGCGGTCGACTATTGGACATATTAGGAGTGGTATTGCTTCTTCCTATCGCCCTTGTTGCCGTGCCAATAACTGCTTTAGCCATAAAAGCTTCCTCGAAAGGTCCAGTCTTCAGTAGGATCCGTCGTCTTGGTCGTGGGGAAAAGCCCTTTTTGTTGCACCGATTTCGAACCACATGGGTCACGCTCGAACCTGATCAGGCGTATGGCGCACATTTAGATGATATCGCGGTGACGCCACTTGGTGTTCTACTGCGTAATACTAAGATTGAAAGGCTGCCCGAGATAATCAACATAATCCTGGGTGACATGAGTCTTGTGGGGCCGCGTGCACGACATCCCTGGTTTGCCCGCTTTATGACGCCTCAACAACGGCAACATATCTTCTCAGTGCGTCCCGGCCTTATTGGGCCAGTCCAACTCAGGTTCCGCTATGAGCGGCGCTTGATGGCTTGTCAGACGGATAAGCTGGGTTATTTTCTCAGAGTGCTGATGCCTCTTCAGCTTCGTGCTGAAGAAGAGTATCTGCGGCATCAGAGTATGGCTCGTGATTTGGAGCTTGTGGGGCGGATGCTGCGGGTCACATGCAGAAACTTCGGAACGCGCAATCGGCAGGTACTGAAGGACTGGCTGGAGCAGGGAGGGCAGACAGAGGCTTTAGTTGGGAAGACTTTGCCAAGTGATTTAGCTGTACAAGAGTTCTACCCGAAGGAGTTTGCCTGTATGTATACGCGGCGCTGGGAGTGCTTTGCAGTCAAGCCCAGGTCTAAGACATAGTTCACTTCATGAGCAAGCCGTCACTATTTGGAAGCCATCGCCAATTCACTCTTGATATTGACATGAGCTTCTGATAGGCTCAAGAGGCTTACATACTGCCATCAGTCGAGAGGTGGCAGTATGTCAGGCGCAGTCCGCTCATAGTGTTTGCTTCTTGGGGCCATGACGATAATCATGGCCTTTTTTGTTTGGACAATTAGCAAACAGGCGTTAAGAGCGGATTAACAGAGCGCGGAAAAATCCTAGCCAATATTTTGACTAAGTAGTGGGTTGAGCTTTACTGCAAACCGAGGCTTGTTGCTGAAGAAGCACCAAGCGTTACTGACTCCAAATAGCGCTTATCGGCAGTGCGTATAAGCGTACCCCGAAGAAAATCGCCTGCTGCCAGTGTAGAGCACCACCCCGCGCATAAAGCGATCGCCCGCAGCCTTGGCGATCCCGCGCAGCCCCTTAAAGTCGCTGGAAGTCACGGTCGCTGACGCCTTGACTTCCACGCCTGCGAGCTGCCCATCCCGTTTTCAGCAGCACGTCTTTTCCAGCAGCACGTCTACCTCCTGGCCTGCCTGCGTCCGGTAGTGAAAGGGCCGCACCACTTCCGCACTCCAGCCGGCGGCTAAGCCGCAAGTGAATTGTCGTAGACTACTGCTAGACTTGGAGAATATGTTCTTCTGCAACATAACGCGTTTTTAGCTGAATAACTAAACAAAAAAAGCTGCAACGACATAATCGTTGCAGCCATATATAGCATTAAACCACAGAATTCTGCTTCGCAGTAACGCGCCAGGATCATCTTGAGTGCAAGATGACTCGCATTGGCTCATTCTTGATGCGGGTCATTTTTGTGGTGTCCATTCTTTTTCCCCCGCTCCTCTTCTTCCCCAAGGAAAGTGTTGACGATGTTTGCCATCTTCTCAGGGGAAAAGTTTGGCAGTTTGTCTGCGGCAAGCAGTTGTGCACGTACAGACTTTCTGACTTCATCAATGGCAAGGGCTTCTCGAATGAAGCTACCACTCACCAAGAAATTCTCTGATTTCGTCTTTTCTAGCTCTGCCTTCGTTCCGGCCATTTCAATATCTCCTCGCTGCTAAATCTTCTCGCTGCTATCAAGTCGGCTCGACGTCACTAACACATCGGCTCGACGTTACTAACACGTCCGTTTAATCTTGTTCATGATCAAGATTTTAATCAGGAATCCCAATCAAGAAATCGTTTCATCGCTTTTTCTAAAGTTTCCCAAGCGAATCTATCTACTTCGGCTTCTGCCCGTTCCAGCACGCTCATCGCTTTATCTGCCGAGAGCCGGGCACCGCTATCCTGGTGGATTTTTACAACAATCTCTTCCGGTGCCATCAGGCCACTGCCTGGATTATCCTCAAGAAGACGGTGTCTCAGACTAAAAATCAGTTGCTCGATTTCAGAAAGATTGGCTTCCCCGATAGCTCGAATGGTCAGTTCTTTGATAACCTCGGCACTGAGTTTGAACGATTTTGATAACTCTTCCGGGCTATCTTGGTACATATCTACATATCCTCTGCATTGTCTGTTCCTAGACCTCAGTCTATTTCAGTGCTTATTTGCTTTAATGCTGATCTGCCAATAAGCGTACTCTTACGCACATGATACTCTTTTGGCAGCATGGCCCAAGTGGAGAGCCGAAAAGCATATAAATTGTCAATGGCTTACTTAGTCGAGGGACTTCATCGTCAACAGCTTCTAATTTTATACCAACGACATTATGATTTCAATAGTACCACATATGTCGCCAACAATTAGCAGATTGTTTGTCAGCAGATTATTTCGTACTGCGTTCTTTTACTTGTTTCTAAGCTTGAGTTTTGTGGTTTTTTTGCTTGTGAAGTTCTTGGGGATTACGATATAGGGTATTAATACATCCTATACTGCTTGCCCCGTAGCCAACGGCCACAGCGCGTCACTGCCAGGCCGACGCCAGAGCTGCTTTGCAAGATCTCCCTCTGTCAGCAGGCTTTGGTCGGCCAGCCAGAACCGCTCCGCCAGACCCGTACTCAAGCTACTCTCACGCATCTGTGCCGCGATGAACCTGGCTAGTGCATCGCGCCGAACTTGGCTTGGCGTCAGCACAAGAACCCGCGCGTTGATGTAGCCGGTGACGCCAGGTAAACAACCTCCCGCGAACAGTGCCGCATAGGCGTCCAGCTTTTCACGCCAGCGCCGGTCGCCGCGCTCCGTTCCTCGGTCCACCTCGACCAGCCCCACGAGCACCACCTGTCCAAGCCGCAGCACAAACCAGGCGTCAGGCCGAACCGTAAGCGGCGGCTGATCCCGGTCAAAGTTTATCGCCGCCGCTTCGCTGTCTCGCCATTGTTCAAGCTCATATCCACCTTCCCTTGCCACTAGTTCCAGCCAAACCCGCACATCGCGCACTGCCAACTCATGTGCCAGAAACAGGCTGTTCTTTGGCCCGTAAGCTGGCTTCTTCCGCGCTGCATCCGGCTTCTCCATCAGCCCTGCACGGGAGAGCGTTTCCAATCCAAGCGCTGTAGGAGCATAAATGTTTGGTGCGGAGCCGTACAACAGGGAAGCATCATTGGGTAAACCCGCCGGGGAAAGAGCCGCACGGGAAACGGGAAGCACGTCCACGAGGCCCGCGTCAAACAAGATTCGCATCTGCCGCCGAGCGCTCTTCTCAGCCAATTCCTGCCGGGGGGATGGGCAGCAAAGCCGAGCGATCTGGGGCAGAGACAGAAACCGCAGATCGGCCAGAAAGCGCAGGATTTCCAGCCGAACCGGTGTCAAAGACACGCAAAGCGCTTCCGCAGGGGAGCGGGCATAGCGCCGCCGCCGGGCGGGATCAGCTTCGCCGTCGGTTGCTTTATGAGTGATTGATCGACTGGTGATGCTGTTCTTAGGCAAGGCTGCCATCCTCCGCGATCAAAGGCTTGTCAGTGATGAGAGCCGCCGCAAATGGAGAAGGCACTTCGTTTGGAGAAGAGACTTCGTCTCTTGCAGTGTCAGCTCCAGTGGCAAGACGACTGTGTGTTCCTGTTTTCGGTGACGTCTTGGACGAAATCTTGAAGGAAACAGCCGCGTCATCGGCAGGGACTTTTCCATTGGCAAGAACTCTCTGGCTTCTTTGTAACCCTGGTTTTTCAGGCCGCACATAATCTGATATTTTACTGGGCGTCTGCCTACCGCCAGCCACCTGTTCCACTTCTTCCCGCCGCCAGACCTGTGCTTGTTCCACTTCCCGCACCGATTGCCCGCTCCCCGCCACCGCCGCCGACAGGAACCGTTCAAAACCCGCCGGCGCTGTGGGATCAGCGACGTTCATCACTTGGACCGTTCCGGTTTGACCGCTCGAGAGCCGCACTACCGCCCGCTGCACCGGCAGCTCCGTCAGCGTCTTGATCCACCCTTGGCTGCGCTCGGCTTCCGTCTCGCGGGACAGCACCGAGAGACGGGGACGGGGGAAGTTCACCACCAGCCGCATCGGTCCGGTTCCTGATAGGTAGTAGTCTTCCGCCGCCAGCCCTTTCACGTAGCGGGATAGCTCCACCGGAAGCTTGGTGTCTGCTGCATGCACATACAGCCGGTCAATCCCGGATACCCGCGCCAGACGCTTCAGTCCTGCCACCTGCGCCCCTCCATCCGCCTTGCGGGCCAAGTGCCAGAACGCCTGCGCGGCCGCAGGGGACAGGCAGACCGGCTCGCCGCGCCCGTCCCGGATCGTGTGCGCGGTTTCCGCCCAGGCTTCCGGGTAGCCTTCCGCGTCTCGCCTCGCCACATCCGCCGCGATCCGCGAGACCTTCTCGCCGGTTCCTGCCGACAGCGATGCCGCCACAAGCTTTGCATCCGCGTACCCCAGGCGAAAGAAGGCTCGCACCGCCGTGTTTGCGAGAAGCGCCGTTCGCAGATCGCCCGAAAGCTGGTCCAGGTGCTGGCAAGCCACTAAAAGCCGCAGCCCGCGCGAGCGGGCAATCGCTAGAATTTTCGCCGCCGCCCCGCCGACAAACTCCTCGGAGACACCCATCTCGTCCAGCGCCAGCACCACAGGCACCGGCCCTTCCGCTCGCATGGCGGTTCGCAGGAGTTGATGCGCCAGCAGTCCGCCCAAAAGCCGGACGCCTTCATCACCCAGAGCCGCCGCGTCGAGATGAACCAGCACCAGGCCGGGGCGGTGCCATAGAGCGCCCAGGTGCAGCGTGGTCCGCCGGGCGCAGAGCAGGGAGCGTAGGAAGGGGGTTCGCAGCAGCTCGCGGAACTTGTTGAGGACTGGGGCAACGGCGGCGGCCCGCTCGGACTTGCTCCACAAGGCGAACTCCGAGACAAAGTAGTCCCGCGCCTCCTCGTAGGCGACGTTCTCAAAGATGATCTTATTGCTGTTGCTGGTATCAGGGAGCGGCAGGCGAAGTAGCCCATCGCGGTAGTCATCGCGCTGCAAGAAGCGGGCCAGTTCAAACAGGGACAGGCCGTGCGAGGCAATCAGGATTAGGGCATTGGTCAGGAGGTCCCCCATCCTCGGTCCCCAGGACGATGTGCTCTTTTCCAGCACGGATACCACGTCGGTTGCGGCCTGCGCCGGAGCAATGCCGGACGCCCGCACGTCCAGCGGGTTCCAGCCGGGTGCTCCTGCCCCGGATAGGTGCGGCGACAAGACCGTGACTTGCTCCGGCGTGATGCCGGCGGCATAGGCCAGCGTCAGGAGGTGGCGAATGGTTTCGATCTTGGGGTCGAGCATCACGACCGAGCAGCCAGCCTGGATTTGTGCGGCGAGTAGGTGCAGGGCGAGGCGCGTCTTGCCGCTGCCGGTGGCTCCGCAGACGCAGGTATGGCGGGCCAGCAGGTCATGGCCGATCCGGGCCATGCCGGCAGGACCATCAGTTCCCATCACCCCAGCACGGGGGAGGTCCAGGCGCTCGGCGGCATAGGCACGGAACCAGGGCTGCCCCACATGCCGCTCTAGCTCGGGGGCGTCACAGAGGAAGCGCAGGCCCGCGCCTCCGCTTGCTGACGACATGATGTACCGTCCAATGTCTATAGGGCTGGTGTCAATCGAGCTAGAGCTGGAGTTATTCATGCCTGTTCTACTCCCGTCGTATCTTCAGGCACCAGCTCCGGCTTGTCGGTTGAGCCGCCATAGCTCCCGCAGGCGTGAGCCGACTTCCTCTACCGCATAAGGCGACAGGTGCTGACCCAGCTCTGCCCGGTACACCAGCCAGTCTTCCTCCGTCTCCACGCCCTTCAGGAAGCCCCGCAGCGCCACCGCTTCCACCTGCTCATCCGTGACGTGCGTACTGACCGGGGGCGGGGAAGAACTGAATGAAGAAGCGGGAGCGGCCGGTGCCGGTCCTGGCGAGAGGGTGATCATGCCGAGGGCTTGCAGCTCCCCGGTGAGGCGCTGGCGGTTAACTTCGTTCCACTCGATGCGGTGGCGCTGTGCGCCCACTTCCCCGGACTGCACAGTGGCTTTGAGGCGGATCTCCGCTTCGGCGGTTTTGCGCTGCTCTTCCAGCACGGCTTGCCGGGCCTGCATCTTGGCGATAGCCGGTCCCTTCATCTTCTCTTCTAGCCAGGCTTCGTACCGGAGGCGCATCAGCCCGAGGACGCCTCGGTTGCGAGCGGCTTCCATCTCTGCTTCCATACGGGCGATGCGCGGCTCGATCTGTCGCTCCGCTTCCCGGCCCGTATGTCCGAACCCCGGAATGTTGGAGACCCGCATGGGAAGGTTCGCGGGCTGAAGGGACTCATTGTCTCCAATTGTGTTCTCTGCGGCCATAGTGGTAGTTCCTTTCGTAGGGAAAAGATGATTGAGAGAAAGCTGAAATAGTTCAAGAGGCTCCAACGCCATAATCACTACGTTTGGGCGCTTGAACAAATCTTCACAATGCACAAATCATGCCAAGTATGTTTGCTAGGATTTTTATTTTTCAAGAGTTTTTTTGTGCAGGAAATTTACCCTGAAGAAATATGTAGCGGCGTGGGGGAAATTATAAAAGGGACCGGGTCCGCCCAGTATGATGACTTGGAGCGAGATCAGGCAGATCGAGGGAGAAGGAAGAAGTAGTTACACGTAAACCATCACCTTAAAAGACGGCGTTTCCATCGAGAAGGACTGGATACTCAGGTGGACATTGAGAAACCCGACGAATGTCTAGTCCAATGTCCACGCCATTGACCACTTTTTGACGGTTTCGATCTGCTGAGGATTGGCGAAAGACGGCGAAAAAAGCACATAAAAATCTCGCTGCTACAAATAAATCCCACTGCCAGAGTTGGTAGTGGGATAAGGGTAAGGAGGCAAATCTGCCTGCTTCGAAGAGGGGGAACTGCCCGCCCGCTGCTGGTCTTGCACAAGACTGATCCTCAGCGCACGCACTGAGTCGCTGGCTCTCCGGCAAACGGACGGGACTTGGCCCGCAGAAGGCAATGCCCCCGGCGGACGGGCTGCCATCCCTGGCGGCCTGTGGCAATACTAACCTGCTGTCAGGCAATCTCAACGTCCGTTGCGTGAACGATATGTCTCACTGTTCACTGGTCGCGGAACGGGTCGTCCTGCTCAAACTGAAGCCGGCGGTACACCGTCCCGGCCTTCTGCCGACGCGCCTCCTCTACGAAGATGCGCGTCAACACTTCGCTCGGCACATGACCATCCCGTTTGAGCTTTGCGGCGTAGCGGGTGAAGTTCATCGTCCCGGTCTGAGACAGCGTGTGGGCGAACACCTGCCCGCTTTCCTCTTCCCGCCAGGCGATCCACCAGCGCGGAAAGCAGCAGCCGTCTCGGTCTTCGCACGGGCCGCACTCGCGTCCGGGCCGCCCCACGTCGGCGGTCTGCCGGTTGGAGGAAGCGCAGAACACGCCGCCGTCTTTGTCCTTCATCACGCGCACGACGCGGCTCTCCACAATCGTGCCAACGAACTCTTTGACCTCAAGGTCCAGGTTCTTGCAGACCAGTAGGCCGCGCGGCGCATCCAGGGACACCCAGCAAAGCTGCGCTCCGAGTTCTTCCTGCCCGTCCAGTTCCGGTGCATGGCCGGAAGCCGTCAGCGGGCTGTCCTGCATGGCATCTGCCAGCACTGTGCCTTCTTGTTTGACGCCACTTGGAGTTGCGTTAGCTGGAGTTGCGTTGGCTGATGGTGTGCCGGTGCCGTTTCTCCGACGGGCCTCTGGGGCTGGCAGGAATGGATCATCTGCCGCACTTTGGTCTTCTCCCCCATTGCGGTCTTCTGCTCGGTCTCGTGTTTGTGCGGCACTTGGCCGCTGCTGTGTTCTCATCTTCTTGTTCCTCTCATCTCTTTGTTCCTCTCGATGTCAGTCACTTTAGACTTGGTCTAGTTGGCGTACTCGATCTAATTTGCGTAGGCGGAGCTTTCCGCTGCGCTGCTGAGTATATCTCGCTGCAACGCCGTCAGCAGTTCTCCAGCTTGTTCCTTGCTTAACTCGCGCGGCTCCTTCTTGCCGAACATCTCCCACAGCAGTCGCCGCAGCTCCCAGTCGGCGACGCCGTGGCGGGTGCAGTGGGACTGGATGGCAAGCTGCTGGGGCTTGGTGATCGGCGGAACATAAACCCGGTAGCCTGACGAACCGTTTGTCGTTGGTAGCTTGCCTCCATTCTGGTGAGGAATGGCTTGACCGGAGCCGGTAGGCGGATAGGAACTTGCCGGTTGAGGGCTATGTTCAGGTGAGTGACCATTCTCGTTGCTGGCAGGAGCGTCTTCTGGTGAGGCACCAGTTGTCGGCTGTCGTTCAGCCGTAAACCGATCTATGTTCGCATCAGGTTTTGGCTTATTGTTGGAGTGCGAAATTCCCTCAATGTCATAGCTCTCTTTGGGGCTTGGCCCCTTGCAAACAGTTCGGTCGGCCTGCTTCAGTGCCCGCTCGGCTTCTTCGGCCAAAACCGACGCCATCAGCGTTAGGTCTTGCTCCTCCTCCGTCAGCCGCCACGTCACGCTTAGGCGCGTTTCGCGGCCTTCAATCCGCTCGTCGCTGTCTATCTCGCCGCTCGGGTCGCCGCCGTACACGGTCCGCCCCAGTGCAAGCGTCATCTCTGTTGCCGTTGCCATCTCTTGTTTCTCCTGTTCTCGTGCGTTCTCATCGTCCGCTTCCTTCATTGCGGGTGTCAGAGGGAGGGCCAGGCACAAGATCGTGCCTGGCCCGTCAATCGCATTTCCATCACCGCGAATGATCGCTGTTATGGCGATCAGGCGTGGCAGCGCGTCGATCTCGCAGATGCCGGCAGGCGCTTCCGCCTGACTTCGTCTGCCAGGTGACGCTTCTCCGGCGGCAATAGCCGCCGCACCACTTCCAGCGCTCCTTTCTTGTAGACCGTCACGCACACCAGCGAGTCTTCCGGGTCTTTGACAACCCAGAAGCGACCCCGCCGAGTGATGCGGAAGTCGCCGATCTGAACCGTGCAAGTACCCGTCGGTCTGACGGCCGTGCAAAGTAAAGAAGCGGTGCAGAGTGTCGTCATGGCGCTATCCTCCTAACATCCGGTCATTGCCGAGCATTCGCCCGACGTTGGAGCGACGAATGATCGCATCCGCTTTCACGGGTGCCGGCAAGCCTTCGTCCAGAAGCCGTCCCGCCGTCACTTCCAGGTCATACCGGTCATCCGGCGAAAGATTCTGGGCAACAAACGTCAGGGCTTGCACTAAGCCGTAGACGCGCTCTTGCTGAGGCGGCGGCGTACTTAGCAGCGCCTGCTTCACCCGGTCTTGAATGGACTGGGTCAGCATTGCCTGCTGGCCGATGGCCCGGATCACGCCTTCCACGTCCGGTACGGGTTCCCGCGTGGCCGCTTGCAGGCGGTCAATCAGGCCCGCACCGGCAGTCACGGCCTCACACACAGCGCGGTTCAGGGCATCCGCAAAGCGCGGACGGTCCCACGAAACGTGCCGCTGGCGCAGCAGGCTCTTTCCCCGCACGAGCCGCACCATGCCGTTGAGGCACACAAGACGCCAAACCAGCGCATCCACCGTGACGGAGCGCCGGCCGGTTTCGCTGTTGGCGACGTGAACGCCGACCATCAGCCGGTCGTTTGGCAGGACTTCGCGGGCAAGCTGCGGGTCTACCAGCCGCAGGTGGAAGCTCTCCGGGGTGAGGGCAATGCCCCGCACCTCGAAGCGGTCTTCCAGGATCGGCACCAGCGTCCCGATGAGGTCCGCGTTGTCTAAGGGGCGATACCGATCAGACAGCACCGCCCGGACGGCCTGCGCTTTGCAGCGCAGCAGCCAGGATTGTGATCCTTCGGGGCGTGGGTTGCCCTCATCATCCAGCTCGGCGTCCTGCCGCCAAAGCCAGTGATTGACGTTGGCATCGCGGAGCGACCGGCTGAGTTTGCGGTAGTAGTCCACCGGAATGCCGAGGCGCTGGCAGACCTGAGCGGTGGCCCAGGGCGAGAGCGTCAGGCATTCGGGATGCTCGTCCAGGTGTTCTTCCGGCAGGGTCAAGCGGCCCTGCGAAAGCGCGAGCCGGTCTTTGGGAACGATGAGGTCCCACTTGCCGGCGTCGTCCTGGGCGATCTGGCGTTTCAGCTCGCTGAGGCCGTGCCGCGTGGGCAGGTCCAGGGCGGGCTGAAACTCCGCCCAGTTCGGCACAGGTTCTTGGGTCTGCGGCAAAGCTGGGGTTAGGCTAGAACCCGTCGAAGCGCTCGAAGGGTCGAAGTCTTCCGAGGGAATCGGCGGAGCATGGTTCTCCCGTAAGGGAAGAGAGCCAGGGGAGAGGGAGTCAAAGGACATGATCTGTACTCCTTGCCCCAAGACGATCTCAATCTTGTCACAAAACTTCTCGCGGCTGCTCATAAAAAGCAGCATTCTCAAAGTCGTGTCCATGAAATGGAATGTCAAGCGAACGAGATGTCAAGGAGCGTGAAGAGGGATTTGCCGACTTGGTGTAGATTGACGGCGCTCTTCAGAAACCAGCTTAGAGAACGCCGAGCGAAGGACAACCAGCGGTGCATGAACGCGCGGGAAGCAAGCGCAGAAGAAAAGAAAAAAGCCCCTGCTTGTACAGCAGGGGGCAAGAAAACCGAAATGATCAAGAGAAACCAGGCAAGTAGGTCAATACTCTTCCGGCAAAAGCAGTGTTGTGGCCGAGCGATCCGCTTCCGTAATCACCCTAATCCGTGTGCTGTCCGGCAGCGTGTAGGCAGACAGCAGGCGGGTTCCGTTCGACAGCGCCTGCTCGTTTGCCTGCCGGTCATGCTCATCCAGGTCTCCCCAATCTCCCTGCTCATGGCGGCGAATCAGTGACCACGGCGAGACTTTCTGGTAAACCAGCGTGGACAAAGCCGAAGGCGTTGCCACCAGCTGACCCAGAGAAAAACGAGAAGGGCTATCCGGGGCAGAAGGGGTATCGGGGACGAGAGGATTGTCAGGAACAGGGGAGTTATCAAAGTTTGAGGAGCTGTCAGAAGGCCACATCGGTCACCTCCGGTTCCTCAGCACAAGTCACATTGACTGGAACCTCGTCTTTTTCCTGAAGCTCATGTTTTTCCTGAAGCTCATGGCTCTTGGGCGCGTCGTCTAGTTCAGCCCAGACTCGTAGCAGGATCAGCGCCACGAGAAGGCGGGCCATACGCTGGCGAGATAAAAGCCTTCTGTAGCCAAGCAAATGCTTACAACGATGGCGACTGGGCTGCTTCTGAGAAGTAGAGTGCTTCTGGAAACTGCAATACTTTTGGAAGAACGGGCAGTCGCACGTCACCTCCTCCGTATCTAACTCGTAGACGACGCCCTGGGGATTGCGGATCGCAAGAACCGAGCCGCCGGTCCAGCGGGCGCGGTA
>JAABUX010007817.1_pt1 | contig 12441 bp, 17 predicted proteins | sample 5561851 | NCBI WGS metagenome assembly JAABUX01 (sample SAMN10711883, study PRJNA513361) | rock metagenome | isolation source: Antarctica rocks | place: Antarctica: Victoria Land, Richard Nunatak red sandstone | collected 2016-01-03 | reverse complement strand
CCTAGCAGTTCCTCGGCTCGCGCCGTATCCGCTGAGTTTGCTGCAACTTGAGGAGATTCGTCCACGACTGCTACTCCGCTGCCGGTGTGCCTTTGCTGGCCCGAGGAGTACGTGCCGTGGTCTGTGCCTCGGCAACGGTGTCCTGCGCGGCGGCCTTCCCGGCAGTAGCCGTGTTCTGCACTTCACCGGCCACGCCGCGTGCAACGCCACCTAGTGCATCGCCCGCTTTCATGACTCCAGCCAGGCCGTATACGGCCCCACGACGGAGTAGGTTCCGAACCTGGGGTGAAAGAATCACCGCCGTGGCCGCGATGGCGATTCCTACCTCTGAATCCACAAAGTCTTCGAGTGCCATGTTGTTCTCCTGCCCACAAGCATTGACATTGTTACGTAAGCGTTTTAGACGCAAGTACCATGCCAGGCTACCACACGGGTAGAGCCTATGCGTAAGTGGTGATGCCAGAGAGAGCGCTTCTTAAGCTGAGGGTGCAACATCAACCACACCGGGCTCAAGGAGCGTGCCATGCAGTCTACCACCCCCTCCGAGCCCCCGAGGTCCTGCCCAGTCACGGTCAGCAGCGTGGCCGCCTTTGCCAGCATCGCTGATCTTCGCCGAGAGGCGAGTGTCATCTATCCCCTGCCGGCGGTCCTCGCTCTGGCCACGGCCGCCTTGCTGTGCACCCACACCTCGGTCCTGGCCATGGCGGAGTAGGGTTCTCCAAGGACTGGATCCCCTGTCAATCGACCATCCATCGGCTCTTTGCCAAACTCGATGTCCACGCCCTGGCGACGGTCTTCCGCGCCGCCTTCGCCGAGGGGCTGAACTGCGGGGACCCGGGTCTCAGGGCATTGCGATCGATGGCAAAGCCCAGCGCGGACGGCACCAGTTTCAGGATCAGGGGAGTCCGGTGCATACGCTCGCAACGTTCTGCCAGGAAGAGACCCTGATCCTGGCCGAGGAGCCGATCAAGCATGACGGCGACAAGGTCGAGGCGGAACTGACGGTGGCGCCCACCCTCATCGCTCAACTCGACTGGCGGGATCGAGTGCGTCACCGCAGGTACCCGCTTGCGGGTGTCACTCTTCTGTCAGCGCACCCTCTGTCGGCAGGTCCTGAATGCCGTGGGCAACTACCTCCTGACCGTCAAAGCCAACCAGCGCACACTCGCTTATGCCCTCCGGCAGGTCTTCGAGGCTGAGGCACGGCCACTCCTGGATCGTCGGCTGACGCAGACAATCGATCAGGTGCATGGGCGAACGGCGGAGGTGCGGCAGTTCATCGCCCCCACTGATCTCCTGGCGGTCCCCGACTGGCCCAGGTCTTCCGGATCGAGCGCACCTGGCGGGAGAAGGGGAAGCAGAACCGGCAGGTTCGCTGTGGAATCACAAGTTTGCCTCGGGACAGTGGATTACCGCCCCACAACAAGGTGGGGCGGCTCCATCAGCGATGACAAGATCCTTCGGGCTAATCGCCCACAGTCTCGTCCCCGTGTTGCTTTCCGTGCCCGGTACAAAGCGATACCACACACTACCATTTCAGCTCTGTGGTAACAATCACGTGCCTTTGAACTGGGCACAGCGTAACCGAGCGTTACTTCTTAGTCGACGCGTGCGTGACGTGAGCTTTGGCTGCCTCTTCGGCATGATGAGTCGCATGCGTATGGTGGCCATGGGCATGATGCGCATGCTCTGCTGCTGTTTCGTGTTCCCCAGACTCGTACTGCTCGGCCGCCTTCTCGTGGTGCGTGGCGGCATGCTTATGGTGCTCCGCTGCTTTCTTATGATGCTCCGTCGCTGGATGCTTTCCTGTGGTTGCCATGTGTCCCTCCGTTTACTCCTGGAGCCATGTGGAGCGGGTGCTCCGCCGGTGCCGGGGCAAGAAGCGTGCCGAGCACAGGACTGGACTGCCTGCCTTGGCCAGGGACGAGAGGCGCGAGTACCGGGAGGCTGCTTCCCGGGACGCACCGAAGAGGGACGAAAAACAGCATCAGGAGAAGACGAGAACGACACGGCACTATCTCTGCGCGCCCGGTGCGAGGCTGTACCAGGCGTGGAGGCTTGCACCGGGTATGTGAGCCGTACCCTCGAAGCGGTAAATCGGAACCAGGTACAGGGTCCCCGGTTTCCCGGCAGTGAGGACAGAAACGACGGTGGTGCGCCGTACCGTGCCGACCCCGTTCGCTCGGGTGGTCAGCGGGACGCCCTCCACTGCCAGCGGTAGTTTGCCCGTGCGCACGTCGGCCCAGGCCGCGAGGATAGAGCGAGCAGGGACGGTGCCTCCCTGCGCCACCGGTGGCCACACCCATGCCTCTATGACGGTCCTATTGGGGGAGACCCAGAGAGTGGCCGCATCGGTTGCCGCTGCGCCAACACCGAGCCAGCCGAATTCGACCTCCCGGATCTTCTGCCGTTTCTGAGGACTCTCGACGGAGGTCAACGGCATGCGGATCCCAGGCCAGCCAAGCCGGGTAAGCCACCGCCGCGCAATCGTGACCGCGGTTGATCGGGGTAGCGCTCTAGTAGCCTGGGGCAACACGGGGTTGCCGCGATCGTGGTAGATCAACTCCCCCGAGACAAGAGAGACAGCCAGGCTGTGTAAGAGCCGGTGCGATGGCAACCCACCATCCACAGCCACAGCCCAAGTTTCGGAGCCGGCAACCACGCGGCGGACACGCGCACGAATGCCGAGAAGGCGGCCGGCGTTCGCCACCTTCGACGGAGATGCCAGGCGATAGGCCCGGAGACTCGGCCTTCCCCTTGACAGCCGTGCCGCACTGAGTCGCAGGTGCCCCGGGTACGGAACGCCCGGCCGGGGGTGCACCAAGCTGAGCGTGGGGGTAGCGCGGTCGATTCCCATCGGCGGCGCGGGAAAGCTGAAGATCAGATTTGCCCTGGTTGGGTACGGAGGGCTAAAACTCGGCACGTGAGTGCGCTGCGGCCCGAGCACGGCCACGAGCAGACCGACCAGAAGCGCTACGAGGCCAACAGTAACGGTACCGACCCAGCGAATCACCGGCTGCCGGAACGGCTTGGGTACTGGGCGCGCAGTTCCCTCCCCCATCAGACGCGCGCGCAGGTTGCGCGCGAACCCCGGGTGCGGAGCACGTTCCTCGCCATACACCAGATGCGCGCGCAGGGTACTGGCAAAGACCTGGTCCATTTCAGCCTCGTTCTGTTCCTGCTCCCCCATCACTGGTCCGAGTCGTGCGAGCCGGCGCGCCAGCTCGTGTTCGGTGTCGGAGAGGCGTGCGATGTCTCGCTCGCCGTCATTCATGTATTTCGCCCTCCTGCTGAATGCGCAAGTACAGCCCCTGCAACGCTCGTCGCAGCAGCTGCTTCACCGCACCCTCGCTTCGGTCCATGCGCGCCGCAATATCCTGAAAGCGCTGATCCTCGTAGAAGCGCAGCCGCACGACCTCTTGCTGATCATGCGGTAGCTGCTGGACGTGCATGCGAAGCCAATGCGCCTCTTCCCAGGCTTCGAGGTAGCTGTCATCGCTGATTAGCGCCGGATTATCGCTCAGGTCGGTTACCCGTCCGGCACGTCGGGCGTGGTTGAGAATTACGTTGTGCGCAATGCGCAGCAGCCAGCTCGAAAAGGGAAGGTTGCGATCTTCGTACCGGGAGATGCCAACAAGCGCCCGCTCAAAGGTCTCCGCTGTAAGGTCTTCGGCTTCCTCGCGCGTTTCGCTGTATTTGCGGCAGAATCCATACACGCGAGGAAGGTATTGATCGTAGAGATCCCCAAAAGCGCCCCTGTCGTAGCGCGCCCGTGCGACGAGTTCCGGCGGAGCATCCGTACTTCTATAGGTCCGCCCTGTGCCGTGCATAGATAGCAGCACCTCACGTCCATCTTCGCCTAACTGGGGCAGGGGGTGCAGGGACAGGAACGTACCTTTTTGCGCCGCGGATGTGTTTGGCTCTTCAGATACATACATAATCCGATGCTGTGATTGAGCGATTTCAAGTGCATCCGCGATTCTCCAGGGCAGCGGAGAACGTGACGTCTGGATTGAGAACCGGACATACAGAGATAGACCTTGTTTCAGAGGGGCGTAAACGGGAACAGGAGGTTGGAATGAACTCAGAAACGCAAGCACCTGACCAGTTGTTTGAGAGCCAGTGTGCTCTTCTCGCGCCGTGTACATAGGAGCAGGAAAGTGAAGCGACTCTTTCTGACCGCTGCGATGGTACTGCCAGTGGGCATACTCATTGCCAAAAAATTTCGACAGAGAGCAGGACAGGAGAGGACCATGACCCGCATTGATCTCGTGATCGCTTGGCTGGACAATGCCTATGCGCTGGAGTCCGGGCTGGTGCAGACGCTGCAGAGCCATGCCAAGGACGCTCGGGATTTCCCGCAGCTCCAGGCCAGGATTCAGCAGCATGTTGAGGAGAGCAGGCGCCACGCTGGCCTTGTCCGAGGATGCGTTGTCCGTCTTGGAGGCAGCACGTCCGGCCTCAAGAGCGGCATAGCCGCCGTCGCTGGCAAGGGGCAGGGCGTCACCATGCGTCCAGCGCAGGACAGAGTTGTGAAGAACGCCCTGGCTGATTGCTCGGCTGAGCAGATGGAGATTTCCTCGTACAAGGCGCTGATTGCCGCAGCACAAGACCTTGGCGACCAGGAGACGGTATCGATGTGCCAGCAAATTCTTCAGGACGAGGAGGAGATGGCCCGTTTCCTCGACCAGCAACTGTCGACAATCGTGAGTCAGACGATGAGCACCGTGTCGGCTGCGACCTCATAATCGTGGTGGAATCGAGGATTCGAAAAGGTACAACGTCGGAACAGCAGACGGTGAAGGGCAACGTACGCAACGAAAACGTCGACATCCTTTCTGAGGGTGACGTGCGCATTCGAGGAGAAGTCGAGGAGACGCAGAGATGAAGACGCAGGCGGTGGAGGTGTATGGGAGTTCGGAGCAGGAAATAATTCAGCGTTCACAAGTACTGACAAGGTAAAGAGGGACAACAGATCCCAACGTCCAAAAAAGAAGGAGACAAGGACACATGAAAAAACAATTGACGATCTTGCCACTACTCGTTGCGCTCCTGTTCGGGATTGTCATCTCGCCGGCGATGTCTGGACAGGTCACGGCAGCACCAGCGCGTAGCCATCCTGCGGCTGTGCATACACAGGAGCACTCGGCGGCCTTCGACAAGTCAAAGTTCCTCCTTCATCTCGGTGTGGCGGCGTTTCTAATCCACTATATCTACAAGAAATACCAGGCCGGAACATTGAGCCGACGCCACATTTTTACTGTCGTCAAGTCGGGAGCCGCTGCTCTGATCGCGTATCACGAGCTACGAACGGCCTACAGTCTCGCGCAAGGAAGCAACAGCAAGACGCTCCACGTTCTCATTTCCCCGTTGACCAAGCTCTCCGCCGCAGTGAGCGATCTTGGCAGCAAGCTCAAGCATGGTGATACGAGTACAGTGAACAGCACGTACGGTCAGAGTGCCTCGTTCGACTCGCTGGCTGGAAAGAACGGCTATGCGGTCAAGGAAATCGCTCCATCTGGTGGCCCTGGCTTCTGAATCGCACCGGCCAATGCGGCAGAGACCGGGCCAAAGAGGCAGAGTCTGCTACTGCAGCTGGTGATTAGACGCATCAGATAAAAGAGAGCTTCCTCCCTGTCTGCCAGCCGGACCGTCTGCAGCGACCGGCGCGTGCCTTTTTACCGTGTTGATGCGTTTAGCCTTTCAGATATCTACGTAATGTACTGACACGGTCGAGTGATTCTGGGTACAGATCGACCAGAGAGGGGGTGAGGAAAGACTATGGCACATTCAATTGATGCAAACCAGGCACGGGAAGACCCACCGGTCCTCAAAGAGGATCGGTCACTCGGCGAGCTCTTCTCCGAACTCACACACGAGACGACCACGCTGGTGCGTCAGGAAGTCGAGCTTGCCAAGACCGAGATGATCCACAAGGCAACCAGCCTCGGTAAAGACATCGGCTTTCTCGTCGTGGGCGGAGCTGTCGCCTATGCAGGCTTCCTGGCCCTCATTGCAACCATCGTCATTGCTCTCGGCCAGGCGGGGATGCTCTGGTGGCTTTCAGCTCTGGTGGTGTGCCTGATCGTGGTCTCGGTCGGAGGGGCTCTCGTGTGGAAGGGCCTCAACAATCTCAAGCACGAAAGCATAGCTCCACAGGAGACGATAGAGACGCTCAAGAAGGATGCAACATGGGCAAAAGAGCAGACAAAATAAACGAAACTGACCCACTCGACGCAAGAAGTCCGGCGCCCCTCCCCATCGAACTGGAGGAACCTCTGGCTGGCGCTTCTGATGTCGAAGGGGCATACGACCCGGTCACGGCCGCCGGCGGGGTGACTTCGGCCTGGCAGACAGACGTGTACGGAGATGCGCTCGAAGAGGCCGAGCCGCAGGCGGCTTCAGGCGAGAACGAGGACATCGTGATTGCCCAAGCTGAAATCGAAGAGACGCGTGAGCAGATGAGCGAGACCATCGACGCCATCCAAGAGAAGCTGAGCCCCGAGCACCTCAAAGAACAGGTCACAGAGAGCGTGAAGCAGGCAACTATGGGTCGGGCCATTGGACTATGGGGCACCGTCCGCCGCACGGGTACGGACGCCATCAGCAAGGTACCCGATGCCGCCAAGACGGTGGGCGCCAAGGCGGCGCAGACGGCTCAGCAGAAACCCATTCCGGTAGCCGCCGTCGTGACTAGCCAGATAGCGCTGGTGGTCGGTGCCCGCATGGTACGCGCCAGGAGGCTGCGTCCTACAGCGCCACCCCCGTCGAATCCTTCCCGAGCAGGCCAGGCGCAGCAGGCGCTGAGTCAGGTCGCGTCGCAGGCCCAGAGCTCGGCGGCACGTCTCACCAGTCGGGCGCAGGATCGGGTGACCCAACTCAACACCAAGCGTCGCACTCAAGGACCGACGGCGACTCCATCGACGCAGCGAGGGCTGCTTGACACCAGGCTCACCGTGATCGACCTCATCGCTGGCATTGGGGTGAGCATTGCACTTGCGATTCTGCAACGGAGGCAGAGAGTGACCTGATGACATGGCGGAGAGCGTGGAACATGGCTTGAGAACCAGGGACGCACAGGAAACAGGAGGTACAGCATGAACACGGGAACGCAAGCGCCCGACCAGCTGTTCGGCGCTGAGGTGATGGACTCGGACGGAAACCCAATCGGCAAGGTCGACGGCGTCTGGGTGGACGATGCGACGAACGCGCTCGAATTCGTCAGCATCAAGACCGGCAAGCTGATGGGCAAGACCCACATCATCCCGGTCACACAAGCACGCATGGATAGCGGTGGCGGAACAATCACCGTGCCATACACCCAAAGCCAGGTCAAGGATGCTCCGAGCTTCGACAGCGACGCTGAGCTGAGCCCGCAGGACGAAGATCAAGTCTACAGCTACTACGGCGTGGACCGCTCGACCGGGCAAAGCCCAAGCGAACTCCCAAGCGGGGCGCAGACCGGCAGATACGGGACCACCGGCACGAGCAGCCGAGACTACGCAGCAGCGGACACCAACGAGCGCGACATGCGTCTCTCAGAGGAACAACTCCAGATTGGCAAGCGCCAGGTCGAAACCGGCAGGGTGCGACTGCGCAAGGTGGTTCGCACCGAGCGACAGGAAGTTCCGGTCGAACTGCAGCGTGAGCAGGCCAGCGTTGACCGTGTCGCGGCCACTGGCCAGGACGTGCCGGACACTGCCTTTCGTGAGCAGGAGATCGATGTGCCGGTGATGCGCGAAGAAGCTGTGGTGAACAAAGACGCTCGCGTGACGGGTGAGGTCCAGTTGAACAAGACCGCGCGGACCGAGACGCAGACCGTCGGCGGCGACGTCCGCAGCGAGGACGTCGAGGTGGTCGACGACACAAGCGGAAGCGGTAAGGGCAAGCGGAAGCATCGCTAGTTGTCAACAGGCGCCTAACTCGGTCTCGGGGGGAGAGCCGGCTCTCTCCCCGTACACCAGGGAGTAGGACTGTGAAGCGCCTCTCTGACTGCGTAATTGTGGACGGGTCGAGGAGGGCGATACACGCCAATAGCTAGCAGTTATGGAAGATCCGCTTTCGCCCAGACCCTGCAGTGCCTGGCAACCGGGATGGGAAAACGATACCGCAGAAAGGATGGCCAATGAGTATGGGGATCATCTTCAAGAAGCTCAGTAAAGACAATATCGGAGTTCTGGCGTCCATTGTCGCCTGGAATGTGCTCTCCTCCATGGTACCCATCCTGGTGGGCCTGATCGCCATCAGCGGCTTCTTCTTGCGCAGCAACCCAAGTGCGCAGCAGTCCGTCATCACCCACCTCAGCAAGGCGCTTCAGGGCGTCCTGAGTCAGACGGATCTCAAGAACTTAGTCAGCGCCATGACCCAGCACACCGGGTTACTCGGCATTATCGGCTTCGTGGGCGTGCTCTGGGGCGGCTCGAGCGTTGGTGGCGCCATTTCTACGGTCTTTCAGGCGATCTTTGAGGTCAAGGGCCGAAACTTCTTTGTGGAGAAGCTTATCGACATCGGCATGATCTTCGTCTTCACGGTGCTGCTGGTAGTCATCATCCTGGGAACCACAGCGGGAGCGCTGGTAAAGCAGCTCTTCACCAGCTTCGCGCTCCCCGGGGTTGCGACGTTTGTCATTGGGACGGTGATCAGTCTGGTAGCCGCCTTTCTGCTGTTCGCCAGCATCTACGCGGTGTTTCCCAACGTCGAGACACGCTTCAAGTCAAGGCGCGTCTGGAAAGGCGCCCTGACTGCAGCCGTGCTCTTCGAGATCCTGAGCTACATCTTCCCCCTCTACGCCCGCTTCGCCCACTTCAGCAGCCACGGAGCCCTCCTGGGCGCTATAGCACTGCTGATGGCCTGGGTGTACTTCTTCTCTATAACGATGCTGATCGGTGCCGAGGTAGTAGCCATTGGGACGATCGGCGAGGCAGAATCGAAGGGAGAAGCGGTCGGACCCGAACCGGAGGAATCCGTCCCGCAGCACACCGTGCTGCGGGGCCAGCGGGAGCAAGGATAGACATTCATGACTTCGTGGAGACGCCTGCCGGCACTGTACCAGCGGCACGTCGATGATAGGCGGAGAGAGCGCTTACTCCTCTCCTCGCTCGGCTTCTTCATGGCTTTCGCAGTCACACGAGCGCTTGCCCATGCAATTTGCAACAAGGTTGGGCCATTTCGCAACGTGTCAACTGGTGGCACCCATATCCACCACTCGTTCTGGGGGATATTCTTACTCCTGGGAATGGGGTATGCGTGGTTGCTCGAGATTGGCGGAGGAAGCCGTGGCTCTCGTCACGGGATGCGAGCACTGGCGTCTCTCTACGGGGCAGGGGCCGCTCTGACGCTGGACGAATATGCACTCTGGCTCAAGCTGCAGAGCGACTACAAGATTCGAGAGGACGATTACTGGCACGGTGGGGGGCGCAAGAGCGTCTATGCCATGCTGTTGTTTGGTTCGTCGTTGCCCGTGAGCTCTGTAGCCTTTCCGCAGTTGCGCCGTCTTTTGAGCCAAGACACCGATGAGGATGGAGCCTATGAGGACACATAAACTGACATCGCGCCCCCTCCGCTTCGAGCACACCTACGATCCGGACACTGAGGCGGAGCGTTTCGTCCTCACCGTCGATTTGGTGGCCCTGGCGCTAGTACCACTGCTGTTGCTACTCGCACGTGGAATTGTGCGCAGAGCGCGACGGCGGTGAAGGGGCACACACGACAGTTAGGCGCTACCCTTGACAGGATCGAAACGTGCGAGGGCAAGGATGTGATAACCGGACTCCCGCACACGCCGCTGGTCACAATTTATGGATACGATCGAGCTAGTCAGCCCCTCGTCTTGTCCGTGCGGCGAGCCGACTTCGAGGGCGTTGTGCGGTCGCAGAATCAGCAAGGGCTGCCCTTCGACCTCGCATGCCAGGCAGCCGCCGTCGCCATCCTCGAAGCATTCGCCGGCTCCTGAGGGTGGGAGCGACGGCGAGAGAGAGTTATCGTGCCAATCACACCTGAAGGTGGTCCTACACAGCGAGTGCAGGCGTCCCGCTAAAGCGATGCTTCCTCTTCCGAAGCTTCGATAAGACGAAGATAGGTGGAGTGATGCAGCGTACGTATCCAGTCATCGAAGGTCTTGGACGGCGCCTGTTCGAGGAGCGATTCACCTTTCCCTTCGCCGGTCAGGGTGCCATCGTCCCCTTCGGTGATGGTACCCTGCCGTTCACCCCCCTTGTTCGTCAGAATCCCTACTCTCATGCTCCAAATCCTCTTCCCTGATTTTGGCGAGCGCGGCACGTGCCGCGTCCAAGAATACCGGTACCTCCCCAGCCGGGAAGGTAAGTCGCGTCACGACGCCATCCTGCTCGTGGCGCAACGCAAAGTACACCTGAGTCCCTTGGTTGTGCACGCTTACCGTCAAGCTCGGCTCGTCGGCGATAGCCAGCGGAAGCCCACGCTGACCGCGCAGCGCATTGTAGTAGAGATCACGCAACACCGTAATCACGCTCTCCATCCGGACCAGCGGCACGATCAACGTTCGATTCTCCCAGCACAGGGCTATCCCTCGCGGCTCCCGTGCGCGGAGCTCCATCGACACGCGGTGGTCACCCAGATGAACTTCACCCAGAGGCACTGGAAGCGGCGACTCCGGTTCTGCCTCAGCCTCCGTTTGCTGATGAGCGATATCAACCGCTGGAATCTCGTCTGTGATTTGCAATCGCTGCGCAGTGGTGGCGGGGGATGTGACTAGAGAGGAGGAAGTTTGCACCGTGCCAAACATAATCCGTTTGAGTGCTTCGGTACCCGCACTATGCGCGTGGCCGTACCGTTGTGGTGACATCTCGGGTGCCGGCGTTTGCGGCAGTTCGGCGTAGGCCGCGACTGACGAGCTTACCTCTGGACAACTCTGGAGGGCGAGGCGTTCCTCCTCGGTTAACCTGCCGGCCAGTAACGAACCGGCCTGCAACAGCATTCGGCCCAGCCAGAGCAGGTGCTCTGCTGGAGCGAACAGGCGTGGCTCGAAGTAGGTACCGGCCTCGGCCTCGGATGAGGCATGTTGTTCGATCGTGAGGAACGCGCCCTGTTCGCCCAAGCCAAGACTGATGCGAAGCGTTGAGCCGTCGGTGCAGATCAGATCGGACGTTTTCTCAGTCTCTCCGCGCGCCGCGGCGTCGGCAAGTTCACCGAGCACTGTCAGCAAACCATCCAGATCGATAATGGTCAAGTTGATGGTCCCGTCATTCGGCAGCCAGAGGCTATCGTCCCGCGCCCACTGCCGTACCAGCAGAGAGTGACGCTCGTCGTCTGCGACCACCTCAGCGGTGATTCGCAGGCCGCGAGGATGTAAGGCGACGTGATTCCCCTCCACGGTGAGCCAATCGGCGCCCGAGGTTGGCCACCGGTTCAGTACATGGCACGCCAATGTGTCGCCAATAGAATCCGGCACATCCGTGGCTGTCTCCTGCATCCACTCAGTGAAAGGCTTAATCTCCTCTTGCAGCCTACCCAGGAGATCGGCGGCCAGTACTAATCCATCGTCCACCGGTCGCCAGGTGTCGCGCACGCGCTGCCAGAAGGTGAGCTTGGCCAGATAGCGCGTCCCAAACGGGGTCGTCTCGGCGCGCAGCCGGCGCCCTTGGTCGTTATCCTGGACCACGCGTGCAGCCGCCTGCCCGCCGTTGCTGGAATCCAGCAACTCCTGGAGCCCATGCTGCAAGGTCGGCAAATCCCCTGCCTCGACCGCGAGGGCCGTTCGCGAGGGCGTGGAGCCCTCGGCGCCGCGGCGCCATACCCGAATATCAAGACGTCGCTGCGTTCCATGAGTCGCGGCCTGAACCCGGATCTCCGTTTGTTCGTCCTGACCGATAATGGCAGGTTCGGGCGTAATCATGCGGCGTCGCGGCATGGGCTACAGAATATCGACAGTGAGCTGTAAGCCATCACCACCAGTATAAAGCTACGGTCGCCGGTAGCATACGTGGCCCGATCCCTGCAGTAACAGAAGTGTGACGCAGGTTCGGGCAATACAAGGTAAACCCTGTCAAAGGCACTCGAGGCCTGCGTCACATTTCAAAGTATCAGTTAGCCACGTGTAAGCGAATTACTATGCTGCCGTTGATCCCTTCTTCTCACGAAAGCAGGCGTTGCAGTAGACAGGTCGGTCGGCACTGGGCTCGAAGGGCACGGTGGTGGGCTGCTGGCAACCAGCGCAGACCACGTCGTGACGAGCACGGGTACGGGAACGACGTGCAGGACCCTTTGAGGAGCGCACGGGCTGCTGCACCGTTGGACTGGTGACCTTCACCGCTTCTGATTGACGTCCGGCTTCGACCTTTGGCGGCGCGATCTGAGGCACGGCGCCCCAACGTTCGCGTTCGACGCGGACGCCGATCTGCTTCTCGATCGCTTTCCACTTGGTCTCTTCGATTGGGGTCAGGAGCGTGACCGCGCTGCCATGAC
>JAABUX010007816.1_pt1 | contig 12442 bp, 3 predicted proteins | sample 5561851 | NCBI WGS metagenome assembly JAABUX01 (sample SAMN10711883, study PRJNA513361) | rock metagenome | isolation source: Antarctica rocks | place: Antarctica: Victoria Land, Richard Nunatak red sandstone | collected 2016-01-03 | reverse complement strand
TCACGCAATGTCACACTTGTATCCAGGGTGGCTTCGTAGTCCACCATCTTAAAGATTCGAGGCATAGCTGCTCATTGTCACTTGCCTCACTCTGACACATCGGTGTTTCTCCGACAACCTGCTAGGGTGCTGAGCTTGGCTCTCATCTTCCTCAGCTCAAGCACTGCCTTTTTCATCAAAGACTGATAGTCTGTATTGGCTGAATTTTGGCTCATCGACCGTTAATCTCCTCAATAGCTGCTAGTTCTTGAGCAAGCAGATCTGCGATTTCACTCTGGGATAATTCTTCCAAGGTTGCCGATAGCTCAGCTCTATCACTCACGTCTTTTTGGGCAACAGATTCTGAGAAAGGCTCTATTGAAAGCACTTCCAGAGCCAGATAATTAACAAGCCCTTCTACTGTGGGGTAGTCAAAGGCCAAAGTTGAGGAAATGGAGCATCCCAAACTGGTTTGGAGGCGGTTTCTCAACTCCACAGCCATTAGCGAATCCATCCCCAGGTCGGAAAAACCTTGCTGTAGATCTATTGGCTCGGATGAACTCAACCCTAAAACTTGGGTGATTTGGGAACGAATATGATCTGTCAAGAGGCTTCGGCGCTCGTTGACCGGAGCCGCCTCTAGGTGTTGCAGAAACTCAGAGTGTTGTGTCAAAGGTTCCTTAGGTGCTGACGTGAAAGCATCTAAAAACGGCGACACTAAGTCTTGAGAGAATTGTCCTAGAAACTTGGACCAGTTAATTGGCAGTACTCCTACCTGAGTACCCTGTCCCAGTAACTCTTTGAGTACCTGCAATCCCTGCTGGGGGGCAATGCTGCTTACCCCCTGAGCTGCCCAACGGGTTTGGCTGCGGTTATTCATGCCTGCTGCCATACCAGCATCAGCCCAAGGGCCCCAATTGATGCTCAAACTCGGCTTCCCCAACGCTTGGCGATGATGAGCCAGGGCATCCATGAAGGCATTAGCTGCGGCATAGTTTCCTTGACCTGGTGAACCCAGTAAGGCAGCGGCTGAAGAGAAACAGACAAAAAAGTCTAGAGGCAAGTTCTGGGTCAAGGTGTGCAGATTCCAGGCTCCTTGCACCTTCGGGGCCATCACCCGGCTAAAGCGCTCCCAGTTCTGCTGTAGCAATACCCCATCATCCAATACCCCGGCAGCATGCACAATGCCCCGCAGGGGCGGCATGGATGCCTGAACCGTCTCCAGCAACCTGGCAACATCCTCCTGTTTAGACACATCGACCTGGGCGACGAAAACCTGAGCACCAGCTGCCAAAAGACTGTCAACTGACTTCGCTGCATCTGTTGCCCCACGACGCCCAGCAAGGATGAGATGCCGTACACCCTGCTCTACCATCCAGTGAGCCACCTTGAGTCCCAACGCCCCCAGTCCACCCGTTATCAGGTAGCTACTGTCTGAGCGCATTGGCTCCCGAGCTAAGACATCAGCGCCCACTGTCATGGACGGCACAGAGACCACGACTTTGCCAATATGTTTGGCTTGAGCCATGTACCGGAAGGCATTGACTACATTCTCAATCGGAAATACCTTGTGAGGTAACGGCTTCAGAGTGGATTGTCTGAAATCTTGCATCAGCTCCTTGAGCATCGCCGCGATGGAGCTAGGGTTGTGGAGCGATATGTCCAATAAATCAAAGGGGAAATAGGAGACATCGGGTCTGAGTTCTTGCACCTGACGTTGATCCCAAATCCCAAGTTTGCCAATTTCTATAAATCGCCCTCCCTGCCCCAGCACCTCGAAGTTCTTAGTAATGAACTCGCCATTTAAGCTATTGAAGACAATATTCACTCCCTGCCCCTGGGTGATCGCCATCACCTCCTCGGCAAAATCTAGGGTGCGGGAGCTCATCACTTGTTCCACCCCAATCGACTTGAGAAATTCCCATTTGCTGGGGCTGGCTGTGGCCAAAATCTGTGCCCCCGCTCGTTGAGCAAGCTGGACTGCTGCCTGACCCACACCCCCAGCAGCGGCATGAATCAATACCCGGTCTCCGGGTTGGATTTTCGCCAAGTGGTGTAGCCCGTAGTAGGCAGTCAAGAAGGCGATCGGAATAGTAGCTGCTTCTTCAAAGCTCAAATCCTGGGGTTTCGGGGCGACAAACTCTGCCTTGAGAGTGACAAAGCTACTAAAACTTCCAATCGCTTGGGCAGCAATCACTTCATCGCCAACTTTGATGTCTGCAACATTTTCACCCACTGCCACAATCTTGCCAGCACACTCACCCCCAAAAGGCATTTCGGCAGTTGACTCGATACCCAGCTCGGCGGAATATTCTTGGAGCATTCCGAGGGCATTGAGTACATCTCGAAAGTTGAGCCCGATGGCACAGACTTGAATTTCCACCTCTCCCGGCCCCGGTTGACGACGTGTCATTGGCGCTAGGGTGAGATTCTCTAGAATTCCGTAGCTGGAAATCTTCAACTGAAAGGGCTCATATCCAGTCTGCTGAAGTTGCTTACTTCCAGGCAAATGGGACTGACGCCGCACCAGCCTAGCCACATGACGGACACCCTGACGATAGGCAATCTGCTGTTCTCGATCTGGGAAGCACAACTCTGCCAACAGAGTCGAGATTTCATCCTCCTCTCGCGATCGCTCCAGATCCAGGCAGGCGCAGTGCATTTCGGGATGCTCTAAAGCAATCACCCGGCCTAGTCCCCACAATGTCGCCTGTTGCACTTGCAGGGGGAGCGGTGTAGCCGTTTCCACTGGCTGGGCTCCCCTAGTCACCAGCAAAAGACGTTGCAACTGGGTCCATCGCGCTGGAGCTAGAGCCTGAACCAGATGTAACACACTGCCACAACCTAAGGTTTGCCCGTCTTGTAAAGCGTTGATAGTGGTTTCGTTCCCTAGCGTCTCTGACAAACTCCACAGGTGAACTATTCCACGATCAGGGGGTTGACCATCCCTGATTAAGTCCTGGAGCAAACGCTGGAAGTCTAGTGGTTCTAAGGGGTTAATCTGGTAATGTTCCCCTTCTGACCTCTGATAGATTTGGCCAGCTTTAACTAAGACACAGCGATCGCCACGCTCTTTTAGCCGGTTAGCTAGCTTTTGCCCCATTCCCCCCTGGTCAGCAAAAATCAGCCAACTACCCGGTTGCTTTACATCTACTAGCTGCTGCTTGAAGTCGCGAGTTTGAGGTTGCCAGACAATTTGGTATAACCAGTTTCCTAAATCTTCTTTTTGGATAACCCGCTGTAAGGCTTCGCGGCTGACACTTTTGACACATAGTCCTTTCACTTGAGCCACCACAGCTTGGTTGGCATTAAACAGACTCAAATCGGCTCTCAAGAGTTGCCCAGAAGCTCCCTTAGCTTCAAGCATCTCAACCTGACCCCATAGACGACTATCGGGACGACGGTAGATTTGTAAACTTTCTATACTCAGCGGCACATAAGCATCGTGCTTGCTATCAGCACTTAAGGCAGCCCCTAAAAGTTGGAAGCAGGCATCTAATAAGACTGGGTGCAATTGATAGTCTTCTGCCTCCAAATCCAACCCCTCTGGCAACCGAATCTCGCCTAAAGCTTTTCCATCATGCCGCCAGAGCTGTTCAATCGCTTGGAACCTGGGACCATAATCGATTCCCGACTCTCGAAACTGTTGGTAATAGTCCTTAACAGATATTTCTTCATACTGAGCTTGCAAAGTCGCCAATTCTCCCAAAGGGAATTCTCTTTCCCCCCTGCCAAGAAGCTGCTCCCCCTGCTCCCCCTGCTCCCCCTGTCCCCCTGCTCAAGAGCTTCTACAAGAACTTTCCCAGAAGCATGGAGTATCCAGGATGGCTCTGAGTTTTCTTCATCCATTCTGAGGCTAAAAATCTGGAAAGAAGATGCCTTTAAACCATCAGGTTTCCAAATTAACTGGAGTGTTTTTCGTTCTTCTTCTGGCAAAATCAGCACCTGCTGGAAGAAGACTTCCTCCAGAACTAAATTGTCTGATTTGAAAACAGCAGCCCCGGCAGCTAAGGCCATTTCTAAGTAAGCTGTAGCTGGTAGAATCGCTGTCTGGTAAATGCGATGGTGTTCCAGAAAAGCTGGCTCTTGCTGGCTGATTTGGGACTCGAAACGAATTTCCTCAGATTCGGCTAAGTGCAAACGTTGACCGAGCAGAGGGTGAAGGAGGTAGCTTCTGGCACCATTCCTTGACAATAATCGTGTTTCATGGTATGCCAATTCTGTCTGCTCCACCCAGTAGCGCTGACGCTGAAAGGGATAGGTCGGCAACACCACCCGACGACGGGCATAGTCTCGGTCAAACCCTGACCAGTCGATGGGCACTCCACGCACATATAGGTCTCCCAAACTCTGGAGTAGCGGCTGCCAGTCTGATTGGTGCGGACTCGGTTCGATCTCAACAAAGACTTCACACCCCTGCTGCTGCAACGTCTCCATCGCAGCAGCAAGTCTGACCGGCTGTCCCACAGAACGGCACCAATATATGGGGTTCGCGATTTCAGTCGTGACCAGTTCCCCAGTCACCACCTCAGCAGCATCGGCTTGAATTGCCGCACTCACCCGCGCTGCCAACATCGCCACCATTTCATCATTTTGGGGCAGGTTCTGCATTAAACGCCCCCGTTCGGCAATCAGCTTCAGGCCATCTTCCAGGCTTAATACCCCCGCCACACAGGCGGCGACATATTCACCCACACCATCACCCATAACCACAGAGGGTTCTATACCCCAAGACTTCCATAACTCGACCAGGGCATACTCTAGGGCAAATAGGGCGGTTTGAGCGTAGACAATCTCCCCCTGCTCCCCTTGCTCCCCCTGCTCCCCCTGCTCCCCCTCCCTGGGATACAAAACTTCAAGCAGCGGTTTTTCCAGATAGGGACGCAGAATTTCATTAGCCTTGTCAAGAGTTTGCCGAAAGATGGGCGCTTGTTCGTAGAGTTGGCGTCCCATGCCAACATACTGCGACCCTTGGCCAGTGAAGAAAAACCCGATCTTGGGCTGGCTGCTGCCCTGCACCTGCCCCTTGAATACCCCTGCTGGTTCCTGCCCGGCAGTGAAAGCCGCTAGCTTTTCCCGGATCGAGATTAGAGATCCCACTACACTTAGCCGGTACTTAAACTGTGACCGGCATGTATTGGCACTAAAACAAACATCTCCTATAGCTAAGGCCGGAGCGGTGGCTAAGTGCTGCTCATGCCGACCTGCTAACTGCTTGAGTGCCTCTTCCGTCTTAGCCGATAGCGTCAGCAGATGTAGGGGGCGTTCCACTTCTGCTTGTACAGGCTCTGATACTGGTGCCTCTTCCAGCACAATGTGGGCATTGGTGCCACTAAAGCTAAAGGAACTGACTCCCGCAAGCCGCCGCCTTTCCCCTGAGGGCCACAGCATCCGCTCAGTTGGAATCACTGCTGGGAGTTCATCCCAAGTAATGTGCGGATTAGGCTGTTTGAAGTTGAGATGGGGGGGAATCTCCTCGTGTTGCAGGGAAAGCACTACTTTGATTAAACCCGCGATGCCAGCGGCGGCTTCCAAATGACCAATGTTAGTCTTCACCGAACCAATCACCAAACGGTTGTCTTGGGGGCGCTCCTTGCCAAACACTGCTCCCAAGGCTCCTACCTCTATCGGGTCTCCCAAGAATGTACCAGTGCCATGCGCCTCCACATAACTCACTTGAGACGATTTCACCCCAGCGTTATCTAGGGCTTGGCGAATCACAGCTTGCTGAGACGGTCCACTGGGCACTGTCAGCCCCCCGCTAGGACCATCTTGGTTGACTGCTGAACCGCGAATCACGGCCAAGATGTTGTCGGCGTCAGCTACGGCTGCGGACAGCCGCTTGAGAACGAGCACACCGCAACCTTCTCCTCGCACATAACCGTCTGCTGCAGCATCAAAGGTCTTGCAGCGACCATCAGCAGCCATCATCCGGGCTTTAGAAAAATTAATACTAGCTTCTGGTGCAAGCAGCAGATTCACACCCCCGACCAAAGCTAAATCACACTCTCGGGAGCGCAGACTTTGACAAGCTAGATGCACTGCCACCAAAGACGAAGAACAGGCTGTATCTACCGCCATGCTCGGACCTGTCAATCCCAAAGTATATGACAAGCGTCCAGCCGCTACGCTCAAAGCGTTGCCGGTGCCAAAATATGCATCAATGGGCGTCTGAGTCATCCCCCGCGAGAGCACCTTGCTGTAGTCATTAGCGCAAATTCCAATAAACACTCCGGTCGAGCTGCTAAACAACTGCTCAGGCACTTGATTGGCATTTTCTAAAGCCTCCCAACTTACCTCCAGCAGCAAGCGTTGCTGGGGGTCAAGGCTGACAGCTTCTCGGGGCGAGATGCCGAAAAACTGGGGGTCGAAGGTATCCACCTGCCCCAAAAAACCCCCGTAGCGGGTGTACATCTTCCCTGGGGCATCGGGATCTGGGTCGTAGTAGGCATCAATATCCCATCGGTCTGAAGGAACCTCTGTAATCGCATTCACCCCATCCCGCAACAGGTGCCAGAACGCCTCTGGGTTATCAGCACCTCCAGGAAATCGGCAGCCTATGCCAATGATGGCAATTGGTTCTGTCTTGGCACGCTCCAAGGCATCGAGCTTAGACTGCATTTCCTTCAATGCCAGCAGCGCCCGTTTGGTTGGAGATAAATTGGTTTGTTCTGAAGTGGTGTTCATCTGTAATCCATTGCTCAGTAATTGATCTTCTCTAGTTCCTTAAGCAGCAAAGCTTCAGCCCCCGATTCTGAAAGCTGTTCCAACTCTGCCCAGGCAGGCTCAATGGCTTCACTATTTTTCTGTGACTCAATACCCGATGCCGAGGAAAACTCAACTGAAAGCACTTCAGTAGCCAGATAATCAACAAGCGCTTCCACAGTTGGATAGTCAAACACTAGAGTCGAACGCAGGGAACAAGCCAGGGTGGATTCGAGATGATTTTTCAACTCAACCGCCATCAGGGAGTCTAAACCCAAGTCAAATAACCTTTGGCGCGGCTCTATTTGCTCTTGTGTACTTAAATCTAGAACTTTGGCGAGTTGAGAACGAAGATGAGCCATCAACATCGCCCGACGTTCTTTGACAGGAGCAGTCTCCAATTGTTGGAGAAACTCTGATTTCTGTGCCAATGGTTGCCCAGCTCCTGTCATCACCTCAAGGAAAGGTAACTCCATCCCCTGAGAAAATTGCTGCCGGAATTTTGACCAGTTAACTGGCAGCACCCCCACCTGGGCAGCGTTTGTCGTGAGCAACTCTGCCAGTACCTGCAAGCCCTGCCCAGAGGCAATGGGCTCCAGTCCCAGGTCAGCTATTCGACCCTGGTTACGACTACCCAGTTGTGCTGCCATCCCAGCAACAGCCCACGGTCCCCAGTTGATGCTCAAACCCGGCAGACCCAATGCGCGGCGATGATGGGCTAGGGCATCCATGAAGGCATTGGCGGCGGCATAGTTCCCTTGACCCGGTGAGCCCAACAACGAGGCGGCTGAAGAGAAGCAGACAAAGAAATCTAAGGGCATCTCCTGGGTCAGAACGTGCAGATTCCAGGTTCCTTCCACCTTCGGAGCCATCACCCGAGCAAAGCGCTCCCAGTCAAGCTGCCGCAGCACCCCGTCATCTAGGAGCCCGGCAGCATGAACTATGCCCCGCAGAGGTGGCATCGAGGTCTTAACCTGTTCCAGCAAAGAGGCGATCGCCTCCTGATTAGACACATCGGCTTTGACGACTAGAACCTGGGCTCCTGCCTGCTGTAGTTGGCTGATATCTTCGTGTGCTGCACCAATACCACTACGCCCAGTTAATACCAGGTGCCGTACACCCTGCTCTACCATCCACTTAGCTACCAAAAGCCCCAAGCCACCCAGACCGCCAGTGATCAGATAGCTGCTGTCTTCACGCAAAGGCTTCCTGCCTGGGGAACCATCACCCCAAGCTGTTGGCGACTGCGAGACCACCACTTTGCCAATATGCTTGGCCTGGGCCATGTAGCGGAAGGCACTCACCACATCTTGGAGCGGAAACACTTGATGAGGTAACGGTTTAAGAGTGCCTTGTTTGAACCATGCCATCAGTTCCCGCAGCATCGGCACAATCAAGCTAGGGGTTGACTGGGCTACTTCCCCTAGATCAAAGGGGAAATATGAGACATCACCCCGAAGTTGTTGCACTTGGCTTTGATCCCAAATACCGATTTTGCCGATTTCCACAAATCGGCCCTCCTGCCCCAAAACTGATAGACTCTTGGGAATGAATTCTCCATTTAAGCAGTTGAGCACAATGTCCACCCCCTGACCCTTGGTGAGAGCCATCACTTCCTCAGCAAAATCCAGGGTACGAGAGTTCATTACATGTTCTACACCAAGGGACTTGAGAACTTCCCACTTGCTGGGGCTGGCTGTGCCAAAGACTTCTGCCCCGGCTCGTTGTGCCAGTTGGACTGCCGCTAGACCCACACCTCCAGCCGCAGCATGAATCAACACCCGATCGCCGGGCTGGATTTTGGCGCTGGTGTGTAACCCGTAGTAAGCCGTCAAAAAGGCGGTGGGGATAGTGGCTGCTTCTTCAAAGCTCAACACCTCTGGCTTCGGTACTACAAACTCAGCCTTGACAGTTACAAAGCTGCTAAAACTACCGATCGCCATCGCCGCAATCACTTCATCCCCAACCTTTAGGTCAAAAACATCTTCTCCAAGTGCAACTATCTTCCCCGCACACTCAAAACCAAACGGGATGTCTGCTGCTGCAAGCCCAAGCAGTTCGGCATATTCTCTCAGCATTCCGAGAGCATTGAGGACATCTCTAAAATTGAGTCCTGTGGCAAAGACTTGAATTTCTACCTCTCCAGGTTCGAGTTGACGCCGCGTCGAAGGCGTTAGTGTCAGATTATCCAACCCGTAGCTGGATATCTTCAACTGGAATGGCTCAGTTGCAGAAACCATTAGTTGACTGTGAAGGGCATGTGTGGTATAATTAGTCATTCGTGCTACATGACGGACTCCCTGACTATAAGCAACTTGATCTTCTTTATCTGTGGACCACAATTCTTCAAATAGGGCTTGAATTTCATCCCTATCCCCTGATGTTCCTAAATCTAGTCGCAGACATTGCATCTCTGGATGCTCTAGAGCAATCACCCCGCCTAGTCCCCACAACGGGGCATGTTGCACTTGCAAGGGCTCAAGTCGCGTGCGTATTTCCCCCCCATTGGGCGAACTGGCGTGGGTAGGCGCAGTCTCTACTTGCACAGCATCCCTAGTCACCAGCACTAGACGGGGTAACTTAGACCATTTTGCTTGGGTTAGCGCCTGAACCAAATGCAACGCACTGCCACAACCGAGGGTCTGAGCATGTTGTAAAGAGGTGATAGTTGTTTCTTGTGGTGTCCCCTCTAGACTCCACAGATGCACTACCCCACGGCAAAGGGGGTGATTATCCCCTAAACTCTCCTGAAGCAACCGTTGGAAGTTTTCAGGCTGCTTAGGGTTGATGTAGTAATGTTCCGGTTCTGACATTTCGTAGGCTGGACCTGGAGAAACCAAGACACAGTGATCGCCCCACTGTTGCAGCATAGAGGCTAGCTTTCGCCCAATTCCTCCATTGTCGGTAAGTATCAGCCAACTGCCCGGTTCATCGGTTGGTAACGCCCAAAGATTGTGTTCATGATCCTTAGGTTGCCAGACAATTTCGTACAACCAGTTACTTAAATCCTGTTGGAGACCAGGAAGCATTGCTTCACGACTAGCACGCTTAACGGATAAGCCCTCTACTTGGGCTACCAGATCTCCGGTGACATCGAATAGATGCAGATCAGCTGTCAGGGTCTGTTGATTAGAACCCAAGACTTGCCGCATCTGAACATGACTCCAGAGGCGAGTGGTAGTACGACTGTAGACACAAAGGCGCTCTAAACCCACCGGCACCCAAAGTTTATCCCAGCCAGACTCAGATAAGGTAGCCGCCAAAATCTGGAAGCAGGCATCCAGCAGCACCGGGTGCAGCTGATAATCTCCAGCATCTGCAATCAATTCCTCTGGCAACCGAATCTCACCTAAAGCTTTTCCATCATGCCGCCAGAGCTGTTCAACCGCTTGGAAGCTGGAGCCATAATCAATTCCCCGCTTTCGGAACTCTTGGTAATAGTCCTTAACAGATATTTCTTCATACTGGGCTTGCAAAGTCGCCAATTCTCCCAAAGGGAATTCTCTTTCCCCCCTCCCAAGAACCTGCTCCCCCTGCTCCCCCTGCTCCCCCTGCTCCCCCTGCTCCCCCTGCTCCCCCTGCTCCCCCTGCTCCCCCTGCTCAAGAGCTTCTACAAGAACTTTCCCAGAAGCATGCAGTATCCAGGATGGCTGTGAGTTCTCTTCATCCGTTGTGAGGCTAAAAATCTGGAAGTAAGATGCCTTTGAACCTTCAGGTGTCAAAATTAACTGGAGTGTCTTTCCTTCCTCTTCTGGCAGAATCAATGCCTGCTGGATGACGACTTTCTCCAAAACCAAATTGTCGGATTTGAAAACAGCAGCCCCGGCAGCTAAAGCCATCTCCAAGTAAGCCGTGGCTGGCGCAATGGCTGTCTGGTAAATGCGATGGTGCTCTAGAAAAGCTGGCGCATCCTGGCTGATTTGGGACTCAAACTGAATTTCTTTAAGCGCTGAGTGGATGCGTTGACCAAGTAGGGGGTGAAGTATCTTGCTTCGGGCCCCATTATTTGACAGGAATATTGTTTTATGGTAAGCAAATTCAGCCGTCTGTGCCCAATAGCGCTGTCGCTGGAAAGGATACGTCGGCAGTTGGAGACGGCGACGCGCATAGTCCCGGTCAAAGCCAGACCAGTCTACAGGCATCCCACGTAAGTATAATTCCCCCAAAGTCTGTAGCAAAACCTGCCAATCCGGGTCATGAAGAGGCAGGGGAGCAGAGGACTCCAGGGGCAGAGGGGCAGAGGGACAGAGGGGCAGAGGGGAAACCTCATAGATAAATAAAGGTACTTGAAACCCCATCGCTCCAGGGGTATTTTCTTCTTTCCCCCCTGCTCCCTTGTCCCCTTGTCCCCTTGTCCCCTTGTCCCCTTGTCCCCTAGTCCCCTTGTCCCCCTTCACATGACTTACCCAATACTCAGGGGTCGCGATCTCGGCGGTGGCGGGTGCCCCGGTGAGATTGGAAATAAACTCTATTCGTGGGAACGAGTATGCCACATCTGCGGCGACCTGCTCAAAAGCTGTGTTGATCAGACCGGCTCTTGAGGCAATCAGCTTTAAGCCATCTTCCAAGCTAAAGATCCCAGCCACACAAGCGGCGACATATTCCCCCACACCATGACCCATAACTATACTGGGTTTTATGCCCCAAGACTTCCATAACTCGGCTAGGGCATACTCTATGGCAAATAAAGCGGGTTGAGCAATCTCCCCCTGCTCCCCCTGCTCCCCCTGCTCCCCCTGCCCCCCCTGCTCCCCCTGCCCCCCCTCGCTAGAGGTATCCAAAACTTCAAGCAGGGGCTTTTCTAAATAGGGTCGCAGAATTTCATTGCAGCGATCAAGAGTGTAGCGAAACGTGGGTTGGGTAAAGTAGAGTTGGCGTCCGATACCTACGTATCCCTGATCGGCAAATAAAAATCCGATTTTCGGGCGCTTCTTGCTTTGTACCTGGCTGCTCATTAGTAAGTCCGTTTCCCTGTTGGCGGCGAAAGCCTCCAGAGAAGAGCGCAACTGCATGGTAGATTCAATCACTACACAGAGGCGGTGGTCAAAATGCGATCGCCCTGTATTGGCAGTGAAGCAAATATCCGCCAACGATACCTCAGGATCAGATGCTAAGAAATCTGCATAACTTTGCGCCAGTTCCCCCAGAGCCAAATCACTTTTCGCCGAGAGCGTAAAAAGATGCAGGGGGCGTGAGATCTCACTTGCACAGAGGGTCGGTACGGGCGCTTCTTCCAGAATCACATGGCAATTGGTGCCACCGAAGCTAAAAGCGCTTACCCCAGCCAAGCGGCACTCTGTGGCAGCAGTCCAAGACTGGCGCTCGGTAGGGATAGATAATGTTGTCCCTTGTAGAGAAATATAGGGATTAAGCTGCTTAAGGTGCAGGTGCGGTGGGATTTCCCGATGTTGCAGTGACAGTACCACTTTGATCAAGCCAGCTATCCCAGCTGCGGCTTCCAAATGACCAATATTGGTCTTTACCGAGCCAATCCAACAGGGCTGGTTTGGCTCACGACCCTTCATCAGCACGGCTTTTAGGGATTTAACCTCGATTGGATCTCCTAGAGAGGTGCCAGTGCCGTGAGTCTCGACATAGCTAATTTGCGCTGGTGCTATAGCGGTTTTCAACTGGGTGATGTACAATAGCAGCAATGAGCAAACCAATTGCGGATATCTTTAATTGTTACAAGGTTCATGGCATCACTAATCGCTTGATCCAAAGCATCTCGGCTGCGTGCTGCCACAGAACGTAAATA
>JAABUX010007814.1_pt1 | contig 12444 bp, 8 predicted proteins | sample 5561851 | NCBI WGS metagenome assembly JAABUX01 (sample SAMN10711883, study PRJNA513361) | rock metagenome | isolation source: Antarctica rocks | place: Antarctica: Victoria Land, Richard Nunatak red sandstone | collected 2016-01-03 | reverse complement strand
GGGCTAACTGACAATACTTATCTCAAGGCAAATTGTGTGCCACGTGCGAGTAGGCAGTAGGCAGTAGGCAGTAGGCAGTAGGCTACGTAAGCTCATCCGTGCTAAGCAAGCGATAACTGGCAACTGGCAACTGGCAACTGGCAACTGCCTACTGCCTACTGCGTCAGGCGTGTCGCGTACTGCTGCCTGTAGTAGTCGGCGAACTCGCCGCTCTTGAGGGGACGCCACCAGGACTCGTTGTCCCTGTACCATTGTACGGTCGTGGCGAGGGCGTCCTCGAAGGTGTGGATGGGTTGCCAGCCCAGCGCGTGGGCTTTGGATGAGTTCAGGGCGTAGCGGCGGTCGTGGCCGGGGCGGTCCTGCACATGGCGGATCAGACTGGCGGGCTTCCCTGTCAGCGCCAGGATGCGCTCGACCACCGCGATGTTCTCGCGCTCGTTCCCGCCGCCAAGGTTGTAGGCCTCGCCCACCGTCCCGCGCCGCAGCGCCGCGTCGATGCCGGCGGCGTGGTCGTCGACGTAGAGCCAATCGCGCTGCTGGCGGCCGTCGCCGTAGACCGGCAGCGGCAGGTCGTCGAGCGCGTTTGTGATCATCAGCGGGATCAGCTTCTCGGGGTAGTGGTGGGGGCCGAAGGTGTTGGAGCCGCGCGTCACCAGCGTGGGCAGGCCATGCGTGATGTGATACGCGCGCACCATCAGTTCGCCGCCGGCCTTGCTGGAGGCATAGGGGCTGCGCGGCGCGAAGGGGTCGCTCTCGACCGAGGCGCCCTGCTCCACGTCGCCGTAGACCTCGTCGGTGCTGACAAATAGCGCGCGCGGCGTGCCCAGCTCCTTGACCGCTTCGAGCAGTACATAGCTGCCGTAGACATCGGTGGTCACAAATGCGCCCGCGTCGAGGATGGAGCGGTCCACGTGCGTCTCGGCCGCAAAATTGACCAGGGCGTCGCAGTCGCGCAGGGCCGACAGCACGTCATCGCGCACCGCGATGTCGCCCTGGATGAAGCGATAGCGCGGGTCGGCGGCCACGGGCAGGAGGTTGGCCAGGTTACCGGCGTAGGTCAGCTTATCGAGCACGGTCACGCGTAGGTCGGGGTAGCGGCCCAGGCAATGGCGCACAAAGGCGCTGCCGATGAAGCCCGCCCCGCCGGTGACCAGCACGTGGCGCGGCGCAAATAAATCTACCGTTTCCGGTGTCGCGTTCGTGGTCATTGCGCGACTGCCTCACTGTGGCCGTAGGGCCTGCGACTGCGGTCGCATGGCACACCACCGGCCGACTGCGGTCGGTTGAAGTACGGTGTGCGCCCCGGCCTTGCATCGGCGTCTAACAACTGGCAACTGGCAACTGGCAACTGGCAACTGGCAACTGGCAACTGCTCACAACACTACCACCTTACTGTGGTCTCCGAGTAACAATTTATAGGCGCGCGGCTTGGTGGGTGAGCGCTTCACCTCGGCGTAGCGCCCGATCAGGCTGTCCTCGATGCGGTGCTCGATGTCGGTGATCCTGCTGTACTCCAGCACGATGCTGTTGGCGATCTCGATGCCTTCCAGCAGGCAGTGGTGGTCGATCGCGCTGAAGGGGCCGACGTACGAATCGATCACCTGTGTCTGCGCGCCGATGATCAGCGGCCCGCGCAGCACAGAGTTGCGGATCTCGGCGCCCTCCTCGATGACCACCATGCCGGTCAGCCGCGACAGGTCGTCGACCATGCCGTCGACGCGCGGCTTGAGCACCTCGAGCACCAGGCGGTTGGCCTCGAGCATGTCCTCCATCTTGCCGGTGTCGATCCAATGGCCCTCCAGCACGTGCGGCGCGACGCGGTAGCCATGGTCGACCAGCCACTGGATGGCGTCGGTGATCTCGAGCTCGCCGCGCGCCGAGGGCACGATACTATCGACCGCCTCGAAGATATGCTCGTCGAACATATAGACGCCGACGATGGCGAGGTCACTGACGAACTCTTGGGGCTTCTCTACCAGCCGCACCACGCGGTCGCCGTCCAGCACGGCCACGCCGAGGTTTTGCGGGTTGGGCACGCGGTAAAGCAGGATGCGCGCGTTAGCGTCGCCGGCGGCGAAGGCCGCGACCAGCGGCGCGATGCCCTCGCGGATGAAGTTATCGCCCAGGTACATCACGAAGCGGTCCTGACCCAGGAACGCGCGCGCCGTGCCCACGGCGTGGGCCAGGCCGCCGGGACGATCTTGCGGGATGTAGGTGACGTGGGCGCCGAAGCGCGCGCCGTCGTCGACGGCGGCGCGGATCTGAGCGGCGGTGTCGCCGACGATGATGCCGATGTCGGTGATCCCGGCGGAGACGAGGTCCTCGATGGCGTAGAACAGCACCGGCTTGTTGGCCACCGGCACCAACTGCTTGGCCGCGGTGTAGGTGAGGGGGCGCAGGCGCGTGCCCTTGCCGCCGCTCAAGATCAATCCTTTCATTTTTCTCCTTTGCCCTGGTCCTGGACTCGTGGGGGCTACGACCGATCCGCCTATCCAGCGTCACCCGTCGTGTGGGCGGCGAGGTACGCCGCCAGGGCGTCGCGCCAGTGGCGCGGGCGCACCACGCCGACCGCCTCCAGCTTCGCGTTGTCGAGCACGGAGTAGTCGGGGCGGCGCGCCGCCGCGCCGTACTCCGCGGCGGTGGTCGGACTGAGGTCGGCCGGGACGCCGGCCAGCTCGAAGATGGCGCGCGCGTAGCCGTACCACGAGGTCTCGCCGGCCGCGGTACAATGGTAGAGCCCGTAAGGAGCCCGGCGGTCGAGCAGGCCCAGGGTAGCCGTCGCGACATCCGCTGTGGCTGTGGGCGCCATCACCTGGTCGGCCACCACGCGCAAGGGCCGGCCCGCAGCGGCCACGCGCAGCATCGTCTCCACGAAGTTGCCTTGGCGGGTGCCGCGGCCAGCCGGGCCGAAGAGGCCGCAGACGCGCAGCACGTAGTGGTGAGGGGCAGTGGCACGGACGAAGTGCTCGCCGCCGAGCTTCGAGGCGGCGTAGACCGAGAGCGGCAGCGGCGCGTCATCCTCGCCGTAGGGCGTGCGCTTCGTCCCTTCCACGACGTAGTCGGTGCTGTAGTGCACCAGCAGAGCGTCGAGTTCGGCCGCAGCGCGGGCCAGCGCGCGCGGCCCGAAGGCATTGGCGGCAAAGGCCGCGTCGACGTCGCGCTCGGCGGCGTCCACGCGGTTATAGGCGGCGGTATTGAGGATGACGTTGGGGCGCAGGTCGGCCAGACGCGCGGACACCGCCGCCTCGTCGGCGATGTCCAGGTCCTCGCGGCGCAGGCCGACGGTCTCGTGCCCGGCATCCCCGAAGGCGTGCACCAGGTCGGCGGCGAGCTGGCCGCCCGCCCCCGTGATCACGACGCGCATGCGCGTCCGCCGTTGCTTGTACACAGTTTCACGCCCTGAACTGTATCAGGTCAGGGGGAAAGGTGACATCCTTAGCGCAGCAGGACGGGTTGCGCGTCGATGCGCAGGCGGTAGAGGTAATAGGGCTTACGGCGCTCGTCGCGGCCCTGGTGGAAGCGCTCCTGCTCGTGGAAGCCGTTGGCCGTGACGTAGAGGTAGCCGTCGTGGCCGACGGACATAGTGTCCGGCCAGCGCAGGCGCGGGTCATGGGCGACGGTCTCGAACTGGCCGTCGGGACGGCGGCGCGTGATGGCGTGGTGCTCGTAGTTGGTGCAGTAGATGTCTCCGGAGGCATCGGTCTCCAGGCCGTCCGCCCCACCGCCCCTGTCACCCTCGTCCACGACCGTTGCCGCGACCCCCTCATCGCTCATGGCACGGTCGCACAGCGCGTCGATGCCGACGCTGTAGAGCCTTCGGCTGGCCAGGGGACAATAGTACAGGAGCGATCCGTCCGCCCCGATGGCGATGCCGTCCGCCCCCATGGCCAGGTTTTGCGCAGGCATACCTTTCTGCAACGTACGCCGCATGAACGTACGCCGCATGGAGGAGGAGGGGATGACGTGTATCGTGCATCTACCCGACAGATTTGTCTGAGCAGGAGTGTCTTTGTGACAAAAGCGGCGCCTTATCACGTCGGGACTGGAAACGCCGTCAGTTCTAGCCCGATGGTATAATAGTGGGACACGCGTTTTACTCGCCGGGCGCATCACGTCTCTCTCCACGCCTCGTGCGTCCTGTTGTATTCCCCGGAGGTGCCCTATCGCCGCCAAGCTCATGGTCGTGGACGGCCATGCCGTCGTCCACCGCGCCTTCCATGCCGTGCGACAGGAGTTGACTACCTCGCGCGGCGAGTTGACCAACGCCGTGTTCGGCTTCGCCGCCATCCTGCTCAAGGCGCTGCAAACCGAGCACCCGGAGTATTGCGCTGTCTGCTTCGACCGCGCCGCGCCAACCTTCCGCCATGAGCGCTTCACCGACTACAAGGCGCACCGCCCGCCCATGCCCGAGCCCCTGGCGCAGCAGTTCAAGCGCGTGCGCGAGGTCGTCGCGGCCTTCAACCTCCCCATCTATGAGATCGACGGCTTCGAGGCCGACGACGTGATCGGCACGTTGGCCCGCCAGGCCGCCGCGCAGGGTGTCGATACCCTCATTGTGACAGGGGATCTCGACGCCACGCAACTGGTGACGCCCCACGTGACCGTCCTGACGCCCCGGCGCGGCGCCGACGACATCAGCCTGTACGATGAGGAGGCGGTGCGGGAGCGTTACGGGCTGCGGCCCGACCAGATCCCCGACTACAAGGGCCTCGTCGGCGACAAGTCCGACAACATCCCCGGCGTGCCCGGCGTGGGCGAGAAGACGGCCGTCAAGCTGCTACAGCAATACGACACCGTCGAGGGCATCTACGACCATCTGGCCGAACTGCCCGAGAAGCAGCGCGCGCGCCTGGAGCCGGCGCGCGCCCAGGCCCTGGAGAGCAAGCACCTCGCCACTATCGTCACCGACGTGCCCGTGACGCTGGATCTGGAGCGCAGCCGTATCGGCGGCTACGACCGCGCGACCGTGGTGCGCCTCTTCGGGGAACTCGAGTTCCGCACGCTGCTCTCGCGCCTGCCCGACGCGGACGGCGCCCCCGCGTCGGGCACGACCTACACCACCGTGACACATGGCGTCACGCCTGCCGCCCCCCCCCGGCCCGACCCGGCCCCCGTTGCCCCCCTTCCGCTGGATGGGCTCTTTGCCGGGCTCGACGCCGATACCCCTGCCACGCCAGCGACGCCGGTTACCGCGACGGGTTTGGCGGTCGAGACGCGCGGCGGGCGCGCCATTGCCGTACCCGTCGCCCCTCCGCTCATGGCCGAGGACGATGAGGTCGGGGCCGTCGATCCGTCATTGACGCCGCCGGTTCCGCCGACGCAGGCCTACGTGATCGACACCGAGGCTACCTTTGCCGAGTTGCTGGAGCGCCTGGAGCGACGTCGTACCTTCGCGCTAGACCTGGAGACGGACGCGCTCGACCCCATCAGCGCCGGGATTGTCGGCGTCTCCGTGGCCACCGAGCCGGGCATCGCCTATTATATCCCCGTCGGCCACGACGCCGGGACGCAGTTACCGCGCGACGAGGTGCTCGAGCGCCTGTGCCCGCTGCTCGGGGATCCCACGGTATCCAAGGTGGCGCACAACGGCAAGTTCGACCTCATGGTGCTGGCGCAACACGGCGTCGAGGTGCGCGGTCTGGCCTTCGACACCATGATCGCGGCCTACCTGATCAACCCCTCCGGTCGCGGCCTGGGCCTCAAGGATTTAGCCCTGACCCACTTTAACGTTGAAATGAAGGGCATCATCGAGCTGATCGGCAAGGGCAAGGATCAGATCACCATGGCAGGCGTGGACATCCACAAAGCGGCCGACTATGCCGCGGCCGACGCGGACATTACGCTGCGCCTGCGCGACATCCTGGAGCCGCAGTTGCGCGAGGCCGGCCTCTTCGACCTGTTCCGCGACGTGGAGATGCCGCTGGTCCCCGTGCTGGCCGGTATGGAGCTGGCCGGGATGGATATCGACACGGACTACCTGCATACGATGTCCGGGCAGCTGCAGAAGACCATGGACGGCCTGGCGCTGCGCATCTACGAGGCGATCGGGCATTCCTTCAACATCAACTCGCCCAAGCAACTCTCGACCGTGCTGTTCGAGGAGCTGAAGCTGCCGACGACCAAGCGCACCAGCACCGGCTACTCGACCGACGCCGAGGTGCTGGAGAGCCTGCGCGGCAAGAACCCGGTGGTGGACGGGATCCTGGAGTATCGACAGCTGGCCAAGCTCAAGGGCACCTACCTGGACGGCCTGCCGGCGCTGATCAGCCCCAAGGATGGTCGTATCCACACCGACTTCAACCAGACCGTCGCCTCTACTGGCCGCCTCTCCTCAAGCAACCCCAACCTGCAGAACATCCCCATCCGCACCGACCTGGGCCGCCAGATCCGGCGCGCCTTTGTGGTCACGGGCGAGGACGAGCTGATGCTGGCGGCGGACTACTCCCAGATCGAGTTGCGCATCCTGGCCCACCTGTCGCACGACCCCATCCTGGTCGACTCGTTCACGCACGACCGGGACATCCACGTGCGCACCGCCGCGCTGATCTACGGTATCCCCGAGGATAAGGTGACGCCCGAGATGCGGCGATTGGCCAAGACGGTCAACTACGCTGTGATCTACGGCCTCTCCGAGTACGGGCTCTCACGTGAGACGGGCATCCCGCGCAGCGAGGCCGGCGCCTTCCTCAAGGCCTACAATCAGACCTACGCCGACTTGACGGGGTACATGGACCGCACGCGCGACGAGGTGCGGGCGCACGGCTACGTGTCGACGCTGCTGGGCCGCCGCCGCTACATGCCCGAGGTCTACTCGTCGAGCTACACCGTGCGCGAGGCGGCCGAGCGCGCCGCCATCAACATGCCCATCCAGGGAACACAGGCCGACCTGATCAAGATCGCCATGATCCGCCTGGACGAGCGCCTGCGCGCGGAGGGCCTGCGCAGCCGCATGATCTTGCAGGTCCACGACGAGCTCGTGCTGCGCATCCTCAAGCCCGAGCTGGAGCGCGTGGCCGCGCTGGTGCGCGAGACTATGAGCACCGCCATGAGCCTCGACGTGCCCGTGCGCGTCGACGTCAAGGCCGGGCGCAACTGGCTCGACACGACGTTGATCGACGCGGGCGGTCTGGCCGGCGGCCCGGTCGATGACTCGGCGGACCCGGCGGTGAGGGGTCAGGAGGCGGTGGCGCTGTAGCATGGGAGTGAACGTCCAGCCGAGCATACCGCGCGCCGCTCAGTCGTCCGAGAGGACCATCCCGTCATCGACGCGTGTCACGTCCACCAGCGTCGGACGCCGCATCGCGCCGGTCCTGGCCGCGCTGGCTATCGCGCTGGCGCTGGCGGTCCTGGGCGGCTACGCGGCCTGGCAACTGCACAACGCCACCGGCGTCACCTATAGCCACGCGCCCGCACTGGGCAAGGATGCTGGCGACGACTATGACGAGGGCGCCTACGTCACCTCGGCCCGCTTGCTGCTGAGGGGCTACCCGCTCTTCAAGACCGTCTTCTCGGCGCAGCCAGCGTTCTTCCTGCCGACCCTGGCCGGCGTGGTGCGCGTGGTCTCCAACCCGGTCGCGGCCGGCCACATCTACGAGGCCCTGTGCGGCATCCTGGCCCTGCTGGGCGTCATCTGGATGGCCTGGACCGCCTACAGGCCGCTGGCCGCGCCGCTGGGCGCGCTGCTGCTGGCCGTCTCGCCCGGCTTCCTGCTCTACTCGCACGCCGTGGAGTCGGAGATGCCGATGCTGGCGCTCTGTACGCTCTCGGTCGCGGCGGCGCAGTCCTACTACCTGAACGGCTGGCGCACGATGGCCGCCCTGGCCGGGCTGCTGCTGTGCGCGGGGACCGAGATGAAGCTGCTGTCGGTCGTGGCCGTCCCGCCGCTGGCCCTGCTGCTGCTGGGTGGGGCCTGGCGGCGGCGCGCGGACGGCGTCCCGTGGTCCGCGCTGCTGCTCGATCTGGCGACTTTTGTGCTGGCGCTGGCAATTCCGGCCGCCGCGACATGGTACCTGCTCTCGCCGGCCGACCAGTTGCGCCAGGTGGTCACCTTCCACCTCGACGCTGGCCGCAGCGCATCGTTCGGAACGGGAGACAACGTGCCGGCGTTGCGCGTCTTCCTGGGCTACGACCCGGCGCTGCTGCTGGCCGCGGCGGCCAGCGTCGTGCTGGCGCTCTTGCCAGGCCGCGGGCGCGACGGCGGCCGGCGCTACCTGCCTGTGGTCTACCTGCTGTGGTTCCTGACCACGCTTGTCTTCCTGTGGCGCTACCACCCGACGTTCCAGCACCAGTTCGTGCCCTTGCTGCCGCCGCTGGCCCTGCTGGGCGCGGGGCTGGCGGGCATCGCGCTGGCCCGGGCATCGCGCGGTGCCTACATGGACAGCTCTGGCCGGGGCTGGACCCGCGGCATCGCTCCATCGACCGGCCGCGCAACGACCTTACCGCCCTCGTCGCGACCGCGGCGCCTGGCGCCGGCCGTGCCTCTGGCTCTGCTTGCCCTGGTCGGTTATGGGGCGCTGCTGGGCCGGAACACCGTGCCGTTGGATCGGCAGCTCTACAAGCCCAGCGTCACGCCGAACCGCTCGCGCCTGATCGCGCTGGTCGACCGCGTCTCCCGTCCGGGCGACTTCGTGGTCACGGACGATCCGATGGTGGTGTTGGGCGCGAACCGCCTGTTGCCGCCGGGGATTGAGGACCCTTCCATGGTGCGCATCGCGGCGGGCTACCTGACGGCGAGCCAGGCTGAGCGGTCTACCGTACGCTACCACGTCGCCGTGATCGTCTTCTCGCGGCCCAAGGTCGTGCATGGCCGCCTCGTCGGGACCGTCCTCAGCCACGACCTGCCGCGCTACTCCTCCTGGGTCGCGCGCCACTACCGACGGATTGATAGCCCGGTCTCGGGGGCTTTTGTGTTTGTACGTCGCTAACGTTCCTCGAGACCAGTCTTGGTGCTCCAAGTGTTACATTGAGGGCGTGGTTTGTGCGTCACAAAGACTACATGCAGCTGTCAGATAGTCGGCACGATGATGGTCAGCGTGGGGAAGTTAGTCCGAAAATCGCGCGCGTTGAACGTGAGCAAGGCGTCAGCACGGTAGAGGGCCTGTGCCCCGATCACGAAATCGGCCAGGATCCGTCGAGGTTCCCCTGGTGGTCGCTCAAGACGACGGCGCTGTGCATAGGCTGCGTAGGCTTGTCCAGAGGCCGTCCACACATCGCGCGAGGGCTCCCAGTCGACCTGTATGCCACGATCGGCCAGCACCGCATCGAGCGTCGCGGATTGGGCGCCGGGATGGCGAGCAACTCGGCGTAGACGGGCGCACAGATCAGCAAGTTGTGCGCCGCGTTGTACCCGTCGAGCACTGTCGCGAGTGCCTGCCCGCGCTCTGAAGGATCGCTGAAAACCGGACGCAGGACGTTTGTATCGAGGGCGATGCGCATCGTACCTCTTTCTCCTCTACACGTTGGTACAGATCCTGGCCAGCCAGACCGTGGGACCTTCGTTCGTGCCGCCGCGACTGCGCGTCAATAGCCGCGCTGCTCCCGTTCCTCGGCCACAAGCTGTTCGATCGTTTTCCCTTCGCTATCGTTACCAAAGACGCCGACGACATCCTGAAACGACGCGCGACCAGCCCGCTGCTGCACGCGCAGATGGACGCCGTTGCTATCCGCGTCGAAAACGAGGGTGTCCCCATCATGAAGTCGTAGGATATCTCTGATGGCCGGCGGGATTTCTACCGTCCCCACGCGTAGTGTTGCTTTCGCTTGCATATGTCACCTCCATCCGCGGCGCGTTATGACCGGCAAATGATCCGCCGCGACTGTTCTGTTTCTCCTATTATGATGATACCCTGTCCGTGCCAACTCCCGTCGTCATCCATCGTGGGTGCAGGGCTAAAGACCGTGACGCGGCGCCGCACGGGATGGCGGTCTGGTACCCTTAAAGTCGCGGCGGAGGCCACGACGCGACGGTGCGGAATAGTAATGTAGCGGACATGGAGCGAATGAAAGGGATACCGGGGTGGCGGATAGCGGCGTTGGGGTAAGCGGGCTGGTGAGTCGTGGATCGGGATACTAGCGGCCTCGCGGCCCTGGAGCGGCGGTTGCGCGTCGCCGCCGGCGATGAGCGGGCCGATCTGGTGCTACGCAACGGTCGGGTGGTCAACGTGTGCTCGGGCGAAATCTACCGGGGTGACGTGGTGGTCGACGATGGCCGCGTGGTGACGGTCCGCGCCGAACCCTGGGGCCATGCCGGGCGCGAGGAGCGCGATCTGGACGGGCGCCACGTCGTGCCCGGCTTGATCGACGGGCACATGCACCTGGAGAGCACCATGCTGACCATGGGTGAGTTTGCTCGCGCCGTCGTGCCCCACGGTACCACCACGGTGATCCTGGACCCGCACGAGTACGCCAACGTGCTGGGACCCGCCGGCATCCGCTTTGTGATCGACTCGGCGCGGGGCCTGCCGCTCGACGCCTACGTGATGCTGCCCTCCTGTGTCCCCGCCTCGCCGCTGGAGTCTCCGCGCCGGCCGCTGCTCGCGGCCGACCTATTGCCCTTCCTGGATGATCCCGCCGTGCTGGGTCTGGCCGAGATGATGGATGTGCCCGGCGTGCTGGCGCGCGACCGCGAGGCGCTGGCCAAGATCGTCTCCACGCAGACGCGCGGGCGGGTGGTGGATGGCCACGCGCCCGAGGTGCGCGGCGACCGGCTGGCGGTCTACGCCGCCGCCGGGATCGGCTCGGACCACGAGAGCACAAGAGTCGAGGAGGCGCGGGAGAAGTTGCGGCTGGGGCTGTGGCTGATGGTGCGGGAAGGCTCGGCGTCGCGTAACCTCAGCGCGCTGCTGCCGCTCCTGGCCGAACTGCGCCCGTCACGCGCCTTCTTCGTGACGGACGACCGCGACCCGGTCGATCTGGCAACGCGCGGCCATATCGACTCGATGGTGCGCATGACGCTGGATTATGGACTCGATCCGGTCGAGGCGGTACGTCTGGCGTCGTACAATGCCGCGCAGTATTTCGGCCTGCGCGACCGCGGCGCCATCGCGCCAGGCTACCGCGCCGACCTGTTGGTGCTCGACGATCTCGCCTCGTTCCGCATCGCGGCGGTCTACAAGGACGGCCAGTTAGCGGCCGAGCAGGGCCGCCCCCTCTTCGCGCCGCCGCCGCCCGATGTCGCGGCCCTGGAGGCGATCTCCGACACGATTAATGTCGCACCGCTGACGCCCGCCGACCTGCGCCTGCGCGGCCACGATGGCCCGGCAACGGTCATTGGCGTCGAGACCAACCAGATCACGACGACGCAACTGACAGAGACGGCCACGACGCGCGACGGAGCGATCGTGGCCGCGCCCGAGCGCGACCTGCTGCGGCTGGTGGTGGTGGAGCGGCACCACGCCAGCGGGCGCGTCGGCCTGGGGTTGGTCAAGGGCTTCGGGCTGCGCGAGGGGGCGCTGGCGTCGTCGGTGGCGCACGACGCGCACAATCTGGCCGTGGTCGGCGGCGAGGACGCCGACATCATCGCGGCGGTGGACGCGGTGCGCCGCATGGGCGGCGGCTTCGCCGTGGTGCGCGATGGCGCGGTGATCGCGGCGCTGCCGCTGCCGCTGGCCGGACTCGTCTCGCCGCGGCCGGTGGAAGAGTTGGTGATGGGGTTGCGGGCGCTGGACGAGGCGGCCGCCGGGCTCGGCTGCGCGCTGGAGCACCCCTTCATGACCTTGAGTTTCCTCTCGCTCTCGGTCATCCCCGCGCTCAAGCTGACCGACCGCGGCCTGGTCGACGTCGCCGCGGCACGGATCATCCCGCTCCAGTAGCCGGAATCGGCTCCTCATAGGCTACAGAGTTGGGGCGCGCCGCTGGTTGAACACCTCGTAGAGCATCACAGCGGTGGCGACGGAGACATTGAGCGAGTCGGCCTGGCCGACCATGGGGATGCGCACCAGCACGTCGCACAGCGCCTGTAGCTCCGGCGACAGGCCCTTGCGTTCGCCGCCCATCAGCAGCACCGTTGGCGCGGTGTATCGCGCCTCGTGGTAGTCCGTGTCGGCCGCGGGCGATGTGCCGACCAGCAGGAGGTCGTGCCGCTCTTTCCAGCGCGCAAACGCCGCGACAGAGGCGCGCACGACGCGCTGCGCGAAGATCGCGTCCATGCTGGCGCGCACCGCCGCCGGGTCATAGGGATCGACGGCGTCGCCGAGCAGGATGAGTCCCGCGCCGCCCACGGCCTCCGAGGTGCGCATGATGGTGCCCAGATTGCCGGCCGACTGCACGAGGTCGTGGGCGATCCAGCACAATTCGTCGCCGGGCGTGACGCGCTCCAGCGGCTCCCACCGTTGGTGGACCACCGCGCCGATACCCTGCGGATCGTCCACCAGCGCCAGGCTATGCAGCACGTCCGGCGTGACCTCGAGCACGGGCGTCCCGGCGCGCTGCTGGCGGCGCACCATT
>JAABUX010007813.1_pt1 | contig 12448 bp, 26 predicted proteins | sample 5561851 | NCBI WGS metagenome assembly JAABUX01 (sample SAMN10711883, study PRJNA513361) | rock metagenome | isolation source: Antarctica rocks | place: Antarctica: Victoria Land, Richard Nunatak red sandstone | collected 2016-01-03 | reverse complement strand
GCAGCCGAAGGAGCGCGCCTTGTTGCGCTGCTCGCGCTCGCGCTGCTCCTCGTCGAGCTCGTCGGGGTCGTACGCCGAGCGCCGCCCCGTGTCCAGCGTCTGCACGCTGTCCATCACCTCCGTGTAGAACTGCGCAGCATAGCCACCCTTGAAGAAGCATTGAAGTTCATAGGAGCGTACAAGACGTGGTGCAACATAGCAAGCTAGTGTGAGGAACCGCATGCTTCATTGTTCTCTCGCGTGTGCATTCGACTGCATCGTCTGGTTTTCAAAGGCTCGAGATGCAAGGGCCACCGAAAATGACTGACGGGAGCCAAGTGGCGCGCCTGCACATCCTGGGTCTTCTTCTTGCCGACCATGATCGAGTCGCGCAGGTTGAAGTGCACCAGCGTGATCATCTCATTGTCCGCAGGCTGGAAGAACGCGTGCGCGATGTTCCTGCAGCATGCCCATTATCATGAATGCAGCAGCCATGGGTACTTCGCAAATTCGACCCAGCATGCCAGCACACTCTGCTGAGGCCGTGCGAAGGTGCTTGCCGCGATAGTTTGCTTACGACTTTGCCAAGTGCTTGGCGACACACACGGCTCGGCGCATGCAGCACCTGTACATGATGTCGAGGGTCTCGCCCTTCGGCGAGGTGTACCGGAAGCCGTTGGCGTGGGCCTCCAACTGCCCTGTCATCTTGCGGCCGCGTCCGCCGAAGGGCGGTCGGATCCACACGTCCGGCAACACGTACACGCGGCCCTGATGCCATGACCAGGGAACTCTCGTCATCGTACGTGACACAGCACAAAGTCCCTTACAGAACCAGGCAATAGCATCATCTGGTCTTTGGCAGGACGGTACATGGGCACGGGCGCCTGGCTGCACACCTTGCCCTTGACGAGGCGCTCCTGGGTGACGAGCGTGGCGCGCTCGGCGCGCTCCTTCTCCCGGTGCCTCACGTTGGCGCCCAGCACCTTGATGCCTTGCACCACCTGCGGCCGTGCACCACCATGTTTGCATGCCGCAGGAACCAAGCTCAAAGCATGCGACGCAGGGAGCCGAAGGCCATTCCGACGAATGTGCCAACGGTGTTGCTACTCACTCGTGCAGCATAGAGCACAACACGAAGGTCGATCTGCTGCGACTCCGTGCGCGCTCGCCTACCCTGTCAGTGGCCACTTTCCATCTCAGCGTATCGTTGTAGCGGCACCTTGGCAGCGTGCTGGGTGTCCGCGGTCCGGAAGGACAGCTCCTTGAGGCAGATGGCGCCCGGGAACTTGACGCACGGCTCGTAGCCCGGCCCGAAGTTGAAGTTCAGCCGGATGTACGAGTGGTCGCCGTCCTGCATAGCACCGACACTAAATTCACAATGCTGTCCCGCTCTGTGCCTGGCGGCGAAACTCCAGAAGACAATGCATCGGGGTGCACAAATGCCAACGGAAGCGAACATGACACATGCAGAAACACGTGGCATCGGAAAAGCACTGTGGCTGCTGCTCTGATGCTGTTGCCCGCCACACACTGTCTGAGCGGCCCAATGGCATATGCGGGTGGTTGGTGTGACAGCCGCGCCTGGTTGTTGGTGGCGTTCTTGATGGTCAGGATGTGGAACGGCACCATGACGCCGTAGATGGGCACCAGGACCACCTCCCGCTGCGTGTCGACCTGCAGATGATCTGGCGCTGATATAGCTCAGCCTTGTTGTGAAGTATGGACACTGACCGGCCCTTGATATAGTCGGTGTGTCGCACACGAGGAGATGCTGTAGCTGTAAATACGGTTGGTGGGACACATCGTGTCGGCAGAGTGGCAACACTCAGCACGACAGAACATAACGAAGTCGCCCGTGACGCGCCTCTATCTTGAGCTCTTTGGTGGCCGGGACCTCGCTGACGGATTTGTACGCGACGATCTCCGAGATGCGGCGCCCCGCGGACTTGGTGTCGGCGCCGTCCTGCGCCTGCCCCTGCCGCAGGGTCTCCTGGTTGACCCGGTTCAGCAGGTCCGACTGCTGCTTGTACTTCCGCTTGCTGCGGGCAGGGCACTGAGCTTCAGCAGCACGGGCCAGGTGACCAGTCCTACTGCTGATGCATGCACGAACCTCGTTCTGCCTGCAGTGGCTGATACGTACAGACGGACGGTGCAGCGTTTGCTCACGGGAGGGTTGGGCGCTCAGGCCAGCCCATCGGCGATGTACATGCAACATTTATACACGGTATGCATCGTGTTATTCCCTCGCAGCGATTGCGCTTGCTGCAAGCCCCACACCCTGTCTTCTGTGCTCCGCACCTCTCCTCCTGCTTCTGCTGGAAGTTGGGGTCTTCACTGCGCATGCTCTTGCCGCGATCGTACTGGGCCGTCTCGGCTGCGGGCGCTGGCTTCACGTCCTCCTCCTCTTGCTCCTGGGAGGCGAGTAATGCTCGTTGCAGCCTGGTCGAGAACGCTGTGCCGGTCCGTGCTGTTGCAAACCCATGTATGCCGTCGCACTGTGGATGGGAAGACGAAGCACCAGAAGGGGCGAACGACTGAGGGTACGCTGAATAGCTTTATTTTTGCGCAGTGTGTGCAGTGCACGGGCGGCTTTGTGGACACCATGATCCAAGGGGCAAGTGGGTCATGTCCAGGCTGGGTTGTGGCCAAGGTCAGGTCGAGGTCAAGCCCTGCGAGTCGTCTTGCAGGACTGGATCTACAAGACAACTACGGTCTCCGACCGTGTGCAAGATGGGCGCGCACGTTGAAGAAGTAGGCGGCGTCGGTCCAGCCCTTGGGCACGAGGGCGGTGACGACCTCCGGGGCCGCACCGCCCGGCAGCACCACCACCGTGTCCGCCACCTGCAGCGCGTACGTCTTGCCCGCGGCCTTCGCCGCATCCGGCCGCGTCAGGCCCGCCACGCCTGCGCGCATGCTCAGACCATTCCCCGTACTGCTGTAAAGAGCTTACTAACATTGTAGCCCTGAGACCTGTCGACTGTGGAATGCTGCAAAGCAAACACTTCAGATGACAGGGCAGTGCAGCAGGAGCTGCTGAACAACGAGTGTGTCGGGTGTGGCCGTAGATCGGACGCGTAAAGAGCAGCATCCGAACTACGTCCATATGCGAGCGCGCGCGCACCAACGACGACGTTGAACGCCATGCCCGGCCGGCAGGCAGCCGTAGTGCGCGTGCGCAGCAGGTGGTTGGACTCCCGGAACTCGAGGCCGATGCCCCAGCCCACGTTCCCGGACAGCTTCTCCGCCATTTCCGGCTGCCCTGCCTCCTGCGGTCCGCAGCGGTGCTCAAGGCGACTACAAGGCGACCAGCGAAGGGACGATGTGTCGAACAATCAGCTGCTTGCGCCATGCCACTGCACACGGCGCGTCGTGCACGCTGCCAAGCATCGGCTGCAGACACAGGTCACTTAGGTGATCATTCTGCTCCTTCATGTGAAGGCGGGCTGAAGGCAGCAAGGCGAAATGTTTTGTTCAGCCAACCTTGAGCGCCTCAATGGCTGCGGTCTGCGCGGCGCCCATGGGTGCGCCCTCCGTCAGCGCCGCGATGGCAGCCTCCTGCGCCTTCACCAACGCCTTGTACTCCGCTTCCTGCACGGGAGCGGCGCGTGAGCTCCTTCCTACTCATGCATTCATCCACCGATCAGGAGAGTCTCGTGCTGAAAGGGGCTGCTGATTGTATGTGCTACCGTGTGACATCTCAGCCTTTGGCCGCTTCGGCGTGGCTTCGATGAGGCAGCTGTGCCAGTCATGCGGGTCACTGGAGGGCACCTGCTTCTTCGACGGGTCCACGAGGTACGTCCGCGAGGCGTTGGCGCAGTACATCTGGTACCGCGTGCCCAGCGACACCAGGATGACGTCAAAGGACAGCGCCTTGTCGTTGCTCTGCGCGCTGATCTGCAAGATGGCATGGCGTCACGTCATGCTATGCATTTCGCTACTTGCGGTCAGTGGCTTGAATAGTCCAGCACCTGAACACCCATCGTCGACATCGATATGGGGTCTTTCACCCCGCCACCAGGTATGCTCAGCTCATTCACCCGGTGCCGCCAGGCAGTAATGTGACCTGCCCACCTTCAGGTCGTAGTCGCCGCCGGACTGGATGATGGGCTGGTACGCGATGTCGCAGTTATCCTGCCGCAGCTTCACCGACAGCTTGCCCGCCGGGTCGGCGATCACCTCCTCTGTCCGCTCGCTCAGCTTGCTGTGCTTCACCTTCGTCTCCTCGTCGATGATGGCTGCAAAAATGCCGGGAGGGGGGTGTCAAGGACCAAAAATGAGCCGCTCCCTGGCGTAGCTCCCTTTGGTTACATAGGGTACGTAGTGCTACGAAAGGTGCGATTATGCATGTGATCTCGATGTCTGCCCAGCAGATGCCTCCTTATGGATTGCTAGCAGACTGAGCATAAGCACCTCCATGAGGCGCAGGTAACTCTGAGGGTGAGAAAGGCACAAGTGAGGATCACTAACATCACCACGAGAGCTGGCGTACTCTCGATCTGGGGAACGGTGAACTTGGTGAAGGCGTTGGCAGCCAGGAACGCGGCCTTCTTGATGCACGTGACCTCAGCTGTATCCTTCACCGCGTAGACCTCGCCTGCGCACCGCAAGGCTTTGTCACTGATAGCAACACGTTGAAGGCGGGTGGGTGTAGCAAACTCCGTATTCGGACGATAGGAGGACGGTAGGAGGAGCCAGACTTGAGATGCGGTCCCACTCAAGCAGCTCCCGCCGGCACGACAACAGTTCGCCATAGCTTGCTGGGGGGCGCGCACCGATGGCAAGGCCAATGTCGACCGTCTGCAGTTCCCGCGACTTGAGCTCCGCGGCCCATGACTCGGCTTGCTTGCCTGCAGGCTTCTCCTGCGCACGGACAGCAACGACCATGAGACGGCACGAGCTTTCAGGCACGCGTCTGCATGTCATAGCGGAAAGCTTGTGATGTGCTTTGCCCGAATGCAATGCCCCAACATGCTTCCGCGCATGAGCGCCTTTGAGACACGTGAGCGTTCTTCGACTGTGCAGCGAGAGGAGACTGACCAGCACGGCGCCGCAAAGCACTGCTTGACTGCAGCGCGCCAGCATTTCGTGCAGACTGACGTAGACGGCGCCTGGCGCAGCCCACCTTTGTGAGCGTGCCCAGCACGACGGCGTCGGCGGCGGCGGCCGCGGCGTCCAGCAGCGTCTTGGCCTGCGCGCCGCCGTCCTCCGCCTTGCCCCGCGTGTGCAGCTTGAGCTCCACGCCCGCAGACTCCCGCGCAGCATCCGCCAGCGGCTCCAGCAGCGCCGCTGCGGCACGCAAAGGGTGCAGTTAGTACTGTCTGACTTCCTGAGGTTGAGACCACGCAGACAGCGGTTGGCCGCTTGCTTACAGCGCAACAGCCAAGGAGTCGCGCAGCTGCCTGGCAAGCACGTCCAGCGGCAACCTCCGCTGCCCAGCAGCATCGCCGTGTGCTCTCAGGTCAAGGTGCATTGAGATATTGCAGCAATGGTCACGTGCATCAGTGTCAAGCCTGAGGAGCCCTCACTGCGTAATTTACAGCCATGTCCACGCAGCACCCTGCAGGGTGGACCCAGTCTGTGAGATACACATGCACACCTTTCTTGCCGCTTGTGACGATATGCAGCTCTGTCTTCGTGAAGAACAGGATAGTGTCTGCAACAGCGCATGACACAGTTAGATCAATGTACGTTGGAGCGGTGCTGTCAATGGCTAAGTCCCAGATGAAGGAGGCAGAGCTTGACTGTAGCTCCACATTAGGGCGTGAGCCACATGAGGTCCCGCGAGGGCATGCGTGACACAATGTCTGGTGCGGCGGGCACGACGGTGCAGACAGCACTATGACCAGTCCCTCGCGCGCGCCTGGTAGCTCGTAGGCGAAGAGCCAGAGCTGCAGGCTCGAGGATTTGAGGTAGCTGAGGTCTGCCTGCGCCGAGCCGGCCACAATGGCAATGCTGTTGGCGCCTCCCCAGGCCTCGCCACCCGCCTGAAGGCAGCACATCGAGCAATTGGTCCTTGTTCCCGACAGCATACCCCGTGTTTGCTCATGCGCCTGATTGCACAGCGCGATGCAGGCATCGGGCATGAGGAAGGGGTGGGTGCATGTGCACTGCATGTTCGTTACTGGAGGCTCAGCAGCCCATCGCAATGCTATTGCTGACATACTGGGCATCGCGACTCGGCGCCGAGATGATATCACCTGCCATGCTTCATACAGCTTCTTGAGCCTTGAGCTGAACGTCTCGGCATTGAGTTTGACATCGCCCATGCTGCCGGCCACACCCCGCAAGAACTGTCACTCACATACCAGCAGACTGATGTGCGTTGCCGAACTGCCTACCACCGAGTGCGTTTCGCCCGATACTGGAACTTTGCTCGCAGAAATTCAAGCATGCTGCACATCAGGTACGCACGCCGACATGCACGGGCGACTCATGCATGGCACTGCCAGATCTTCTCTGCAGTCAAGCATTGCAAAGATCCTCCGATCGAGCACCCCCTGCACCATGGTGAAAGATGTGAGACCTCTGTCGGGAGGCTCAGCTGAGAGTGTTGGCGATGGCGCAACCTTCGGAGTGGTCACGGTCAGCGACCGTGCCAGCACGGGCGTCTACGAGGACCTCAGCGGGCCGGCCATCCTGCAATTCTTCGCTGAGGCAGTGCAGTCAGAGTGCGCACGTATCATGTGGCCTTGCCTTGACCGGGCGACCGCAACAGTGCTGGTGCTTGGGTCAAGCGGAAACCTGTTGATGCACGTTTAAGGCCGTCTTACCGCAGCCTGCAGCGTCGGTACAGCAGTATGGCAATGGCTGCGCAGGTGGAAGGCAGAGTATCGGCTGGTGCCGGACGAGCAGCCCCTCATAGAGGCAACGCTGCGTGAGCTGGTGCGCTGCCTGCAGCCACCGCGCCAGCCTCTGCCAGCCCACTGTGCAGGCAGTACACATCGGTGTGCGCATCTGCAGAGTGCACACACTGTGGCCAGTCGGAGGGCAAACTCGGTGGCGGTGTGATAGGTGGACTTAAGAGGCTGCAGCCTCGTGGTCACGACAGGCGGCACGGGGCCCGCGCCGCGGGACGTCACGCCGGAGGCCACAGAAGCAGTGAGCCCTCATACCGATGCCTGTCCTCACTGAAGGCATGCACACGTATGATGCCTTGCATCGGCGTGGAGCACAGTCATTGGCCAGGGCCTGGGACCACGTTGTGCAGGTCTGCGACCGCATCATGCCGGGCTACGGTGAGCAGATGAGAGCTATCAGCCTCCGGTGAGCCTGTCGAACACCTCACGCCTGGACACTTACCCTTCGCTTGATCTGTGTTAGGGTGAAATTTGCCGTCGCACCATGAGAAACGTAGAGACAGGCAGTGATTTCAGGCATACGTCCAGCTTCAGAAAGGGTCTGATCGTGCTGTGCCTGACGCAGGGTGGTGCCGACCGCGGTGCTGTCCAGGCAGACAGCTGGTTTGCGCGGCAAGGCCCTCATCTTGAATCTGCCCGGAAAGCCGAAAGCCATCCGAGAGACGATCGATGAGGCACGCTCAGCCTCTGTCGCTGCCATACCACGTAACTCACAGTCCGTGCTGAAGCCCTGCACAGCTGACGGTGACGAAGTGATTGACTGAGGATCTGACATGCTTTGCAGGTGTTCCGGTCAATACCCTACTGCATCGATCTTCTCGGAGGGCCGTACATTGAAACGCACAAGGCCGCGGTTGATGTGTTCCGGCCGCCAGCCGATCAGCGGAAACTTGCGCCAACAGCACAGGCTTGAGTGTCATGGGGGCTGCTGGTCTGCGAGCAGTGGAACGGTCCCTTCGCCGGCAGGGCCTGTGGCCTGGCTGAATGACAGTATCAGCAGGTCTCTTAGCCAGACAGCACCTCGAGAGCTCCAGAACTGGTGCAATGTGTGCACGACAGGGGCGACGGCGTTGGCTTTGTAGCAGGAGCGTATCATCACATGCGGCCATAGGCTCTGCAGCAGCGCTGCATGTCAACAATATGCACAGCTGTGGTGAGGTCCTCTATGGATTTGATGACTAAGGGCAGAGCCCGTTGTGCTTTGGGCTACAACGGTGCCAGGACTACAATGTTGCCAGGACTATGACTAGAAGCATCAGCTGGCCAAAGCAGCAATCTGACAAGATCTCACAGCGCGACGACCTAACCCGCAGGTCCGTTGTAGCATGGCGTCAGCGTTGCCTGAGATTGGCAGGACACCAGCGAGAACCGCTGATCGGTTATAGATCCCAATTCGCCCATGAAACTTGTAGATGCCGGAAGCTGCCCTCATAATCTAGCCGAGTGCCAATGATGCCCGGGCTTGCTGAGGGAATCTCAACCTGCACCAGCAAATGCAGCTTGGAGATATTGCAGCATAGCCATCACATGATCTTTGACAAGCGAAAATACACAAGAACATCGTACAGTCCAGCACTACGGGGAGTGGTTACAGCATCACCTGCTCACTGAAACAGTGCAGACGGCGTTCTGCAAGGTGCCTGCCAAACTCCTCAAATATTGCCTGCATGTGGATGCCCATCATTTTGTTGCCGTGCAACACTCATGCATCCGCGAGTCCGGTATTCTGACAACATTATGCGGGCAAAGTTATGCTTTTGAACCTGTATCACACGTATCACACAGCAGGCACAGCCCATGCATGTGTTGAAACCAGTGGACAAGCATCATGCTGTCCAGCGGGAAACATCCACGTGTCTCACCTCATCTCTGACCGGACAGACCAGAAATGCACGGCCACGGCGCTCCAAACGATGCGCGAGGGCTGCAGTCAACAGCCGTGCTTGCTCGTGCTCATACAGAAGGTCACTGCCGATGATCACCTGCAGATACTATTGCGTATGAGGGCCGCCGTTGCTAGTGTTGCCTTTGTAACGTCTGCCCTGGCAAATCCTGAACTGTCGTCAGCATGTTTGCCAAGCTCTACGGCGTGACAGACGGCTCGACAGGGACACAGTCGGGCACGCACGGCATGCAGTGTGATTACGTGCTGACGATGAGCAATACATATCTGAGGAAGCAGAGGTCGGTACATGCCTCGAACTGCTCATCTGTCGGCAGTTGCAGAGCATCTTGAGCAGCGCTGTCTGCCTGCGTCACAGCAGCCGTGCTGTCCGCGCCGACAGGCCTCGCCGGCATAAGAATATGCTGCTCAGCGTCCAGCCTGCTGGCCAGGACGCCCTCGCCGTCGTCGACCCCGTAGCGACTGACCTCGCCATTGAGGTGACGCACAGAGTCCAACCATTCGAAGTGCCGTATCCGCATGCAGCCCTGCAGGGCGTCAGCACTCAGCATGCAAGTGCGTGTCGTCTGTGCCGGTGGCCTGCACTGTCGGCACAGCACGGGCTTTGTGCAACGACCACTTGTTCCAGATGTCATCACATTGGATGGCATGGGCGCACCTGGTCCCATGTGGCGGCCGAGCCTGCAATCGACTTCTGCATGCTCCCGTCTTGACCGGCAGGGTCACTGTCTGACATCGCCGCCGACGAGAACAGCTCGTCTTCGTCGTCGCAGTCGTCTGCATCCTCTGGATCCCAAAGCTCAACATCTGCGCTTTCCTGCATGCCATGCACCGTACACGTGTCACCCTCCGGCATGTCTGCTGCTCGTGTGGACCAGACGGGACCGCTGTTGTAAGCTGAGTCCAACTCCATAGCTCCTCTGGCTGCATGTGATGCTTGCCGCCTCTGTTGACCCACCCACCTTTGCCAGGTCGGCGCCGCTGCTTCGGTCGGGGTCGGTGGGTAGTTCCGCATTCAGAGCCACGCTTGCGGCCAGTGTTCGCAGCACGGAGGGTACGCAGTCCGTCAGCGTGACCTGCGAATCGCAACATCACTGCCTAGGTCTATGCATGCTGGCAGCATACAACTACATCCAGGGCTTACGGACATGCACCATGCCAGATCAGCGCAGGAGGCAATCATATTGCTGCCAGAGCGTGCCCCTAGGAATCGTCTGAATAGCGTCAATGCCGCGCAATACTGTACACTGGGCTGATTCGCCATTGCCACGAGCACACCTGTGCAGCGCCGAGCTTTGCCGCCAGGATGCCGGCGAGGCCGCAGCCGGACCCCAGCTCGAGCACATGACGGCCCCGCACCAGCTCTGATGACTTCGCCAAGAGCTCTGCCAAGCCGTGGGCGGACGCCCAGACCTGTGCGCACGGCACTCACATCCAGCTATGCATGGTGGCGCGACACAGCACATATACGTGCAGAAGGTGATCACAATTCCACTGCAGATGGACGAAAGCATCGCCACGCGTGTGCAGTGCAGTTCAGCTGCAGTTGTTGTGACAGTGCATGGCTGCCTGCCAGCAGCTCTTTGCGCTTCAAGAGGTCACCTTGTTGCCGAGCCCGTCCCCTAGGCTCCCTTCCTGGATGCGGACGCTGACCCCGCCGTAGTGCAGATTCCGGACCTAAGGGCGTGCATGAACGACGTGGGAAGGGTTGCGCAGAATGCAGCTCGGCATGACACTGCCTTCCGTGAGGCGACTCTTTCATGACGCGGCGTGATGACCAGCATTGTCAGGAATCGGACTCCGTCCAGCGCAGGGTGATGTGCGGCATCAGTCCGCATCCGAGGCACGGCATGATGGCTTCAGGAAGGCTGGAACGCGCCAGCGCTCCGGTCGCGGCGGGCCCCGAGCACACAGCGATGATCCGCGCAACGTCGTCCAGCACAGCGTCTGCCTCCGCTCCTGCGCGTCGCAACATGGATGTGGCCACTCCAACGGCGTCACCTTTCTGTGCCTGCGGCGGCGGAACGAACGAAGCTGGATGGCTGTCACTGTCTGCACACGGCCTGCAGGCTTTGAATTGGTTAATGACGCTGCTGAAGCTGTCGCAGCTGTGCAAAGGGTGCTCTGTTACCGACGCTTATCGCTCACCTCCTCCGCATACACATGATCCACCTCGACAGCCTTCCTGAGCTCACGAGCCGCAGTCCTCCACCTGCGGCGGCGCACATGGCGTGTCACTCGTGCGCCGAGCCCGGCAGGCTTCAAGCAGCATTTGTTTGGGGGAGGGGGGAAGGGGATGAGTAACGGGGATCAGCAACGCGTCAGCAAGGGATGACTCGATTTGCTGCGTACCCAGGTTTCTGTTGCTTGATACACTCCAGCCACCGAGCAACTCGCTCTGATGCAACCAGCAGGGCATACATAGTCTCTTCATCGGCATCTCCGCCGCCATCGCGCATCAATTGACGTGCAGCACGGCTGCACCTGTGGCCCCGCGCGCGTGTCAGGATACGTTGATGGTGTAGCAGATAGATTTCTATGATCTGCAATCCTCTTCACGCAGACGCCTTGCCGGCGCAACCTTTCGCCTTACCCTAGCCGCACACACCGCTTTCCCCATGATGAGTCCCATCGGACGGGTTCTTCGAGCAAACCCATGGCATATCGACGCTACTCCGCTCAGAGGACCCTCTGCTCCTGCTGCTCCACGTTCTGGTCGTACTCCGGCTTGAGACGCTGCTGCGCCGCCTTGTCTGGCCGTGCCAGCTCGAACACCTGCCACAACATGCGGCCTGGGCTCGACACCAGTTTGCTCGTGACCACATCGAGATAAAGCCGAACGCTGTGTACTCGCGTTGCCGCCATACGTCGGCAGCATGACTGATACATACACGCGCCGCCAGGTTGAGCGCAGGACGTCTATCCCGACCAGGTTGGCGCCCGGGGATCCAAGCGGCGCGCCGTGTCGACGGTAGCTGGGCTCAAGCTGGTAACCTTGCTATTGGGCCTACCGACTTGAGCACGCGCTGAGATTACTCGCGCGTCTCTATTTCTATCTCTTTGTCAGCGTGCCTTGTTGACGCAGCCGTAGAAGTTGCCGCCCAGCCGCGTCATGGGCCGGTATTTGGCGATGTCCACGATGGTCTTGCCGCTCGGCGACTTGGCGGCGACCTCCTCCAAGACGTGGAACAGGACTACCTGGCCCATGACCAGCGTCGTCGTCAGCTCCCCAGCACTGCGAGGCGGGCAACACACGGAGGCTCGGCAGGGTCAGCAGCCGGGCGGCAACCCTGATTGTGACAGAACACAGGAGACCAGTATCTTGTGTTGAGGATGTCGCCGTCATAGCCTGAGCCTGAAAGCCTCGTCGCCAGCAACCCATGGCACGTGAGGCCACTGAGTCACCCTGTGATGAAGTCACCAGCTGTGATGATCTTGCAATTGATGGGGTATGACGCGCGAGAATCGCCGCGGGCAGCACCTGTTGCGGATCTCGTAGGTGCCGTGCAGCTTGCACTCCATCTGGACTGCCGACTCGCCGACTCGCGGCGGCCCTACCCTCTCGGATGCCACCTGCAAGCACCGAGTGATCACAACCTGGCGGTCAGGGAATGAAGGTACGTGACGACATGACCGCCCAGGCACCGAGCCGTCTGCTTCCGCGTGTTTGCTCGTGGTACCAGTCAATCCCGCCTAAACACTGCTTGTA
>JAABUX010007811.1_pt1 | contig 12450 bp, 13 predicted proteins | sample 5561851 | NCBI WGS metagenome assembly JAABUX01 (sample SAMN10711883, study PRJNA513361) | rock metagenome | isolation source: Antarctica rocks | place: Antarctica: Victoria Land, Richard Nunatak red sandstone | collected 2016-01-03 | reverse complement strand
GTGATGCCTTCTTGCACTTCAAATCTATATGAATTCCTCGTATATCCTCCCAAAAAGCATTTGAATTGCTCTCCTATAGAGGCTAAAGTTGTCATTGAGCCATGCCTCATGAAAATGCCGCGCGCACTGCAAAAGTTGGAGTAAAGTCCCAACGATCATGACAGGGTGATGGGCGTGTTTTTAGAGTTGAGTCCGAGATTCGTAAGGCTGGTGCCAGATGCCAATTCGGTGCTATTTGTTGTTCCTTGTCCCAACGGACTTGAGATCTTCCGCCCGCTAAGCCGTTGATGAGTGCCAAGATGCGAGATTTAGTGGCTTGGCGACGACCTCCGCCCCTGATTGCTTAGTAGAAAGCATATACATGTTTAGGTATGTGGTAGATGTTTGCGATCTTCATCCTCAAATCCCCTAAGAGGCGCTAGATCCCACAAGAGTCTCTCGTCATTCGAGAGAGCTAGATGCGATTGGTTCAACGGGGGCATCCGGGATGCTGCTGAATGAAAGTTATCATCCATGCCCCATCCTTGCTCAATGTGCTGGACGAGATAAGCATGGCAAGGCTTTGAGAACCACATATACACCTAGTTCCCACTTGCTTCCGAGAGTGGCCACATTCACATTTATATATTCTTTCCAAGGCCGACCCAAACCAACCTCTATTTTGATTCACATTATTGACCTATTCCCCACCTTCGCCATGAGTCTTTTAATACGGAGCTCTCCTCTTGCCGAGAACCTGACAAATTCCCAGCGGGTCAAAGGCTGTGTTGCCTATGATCCGAAAGCGAGAGCTCCTACCTATGGCTACGTCCCGAGCCTTGCGCCAGCGATCGTCTTCACTATCGTATTCTTTGTCTCGATGCTCGTCCATATCGTGCAAGTAGCTCGCACTCGGAAATGGTGGTACTCTGCGCTTGCTCTTGGTGCCTTTGGTACGTGTCCCACCTAGCGTTGATCATGGCTATTGCTGATATTCGATTTAGGTGAATGTCTTGGCTGGGCAGCAAGAGCCGGAGCTCACCACTGCGCGTATAGTAAGACACTATTCTCCCTCCAGATTTCCATACTCATCATCTGTAAGCTCTCATCTCCAATGGCTTCAATCAAGACGTCACTAATTATTGACAGCTCCCTGCTTCTTCAGCGCCGCAATCTACTACATCCTCGGTCAAATGATCAATCAATACGGCCGTCGCTATAGCTTCATTTCCCCAACAACATACCTCGGCATTTTCATCTCCTTTGATTTGATCTCAATCGTCATACAAGCCATCGGCGGCGGCTTAGCTTCGAAAGCTGCAGGCCAGGACACGTTAGGGGACACCAAACCGGGAACGCATACAATGATAGCTGGTATCGTCATCCAGCTGGTCTCAATGTGCGTTTTTGCATTGTTTTGGCTACTGTTCCTCTGGCGCGCTCGCGCTATGCCACTGTCAAGAGTCCTCATTCTCTCAACAACCTTCTCGGCTTTCTGTATCATCGTCCGTAACTTTTACCGTGCGGTTGAATTAGCGCAAGGTTGGAAAGGATATCTGATCACGCACGAAGTTTACTTCGCCGTTCTAGACGGCGCATTGATGGCTTTGGCGGTCGGTATCTTTAATATCGCCTTCCCAGCGAAATACACGAGTGGGCAGTCTGAGGGTAACAAGGATGGCCCAGGCATAGCCATGGCTTAGGCCGAGAGACTGTCTAGAGGATTCATTGTTTGGAACAGGGGGCGCCAGTCGTCGTGCTAAGCGAATCCTGCCAACTTGGGTGAACCATAACATGTGTTTGAGTAATGCAGTAAGAGCAATGCAGTATTCGTGTTTGGCCCTTCTTCAAGCCAGATGTGTAATTATTCTCTCTTAGAGAAAAATGCCTATAGCCACCTCGATTCATTTTCCGGACAGTTGCCATGTCCTTTCCCATCACCTTCTCGCAACTCACGAAGCGTCGCGCCCACGATCCAATACTTCAAGAATGGCTTAGGAGACAGCTCTGTATGATCGGGGCGGACAGATATACATAGTATGTAGAGCCCTAGTGGTATAGACAATGTCGCAGACTGCTTGGTGAGGCTTGCTATGCTTCATGTTCTCATAACAACGAGCGATTGCGGTACATGTCCCAGCGTGCTGGGGAGGTAAAAGTGGTAACTACAAGAGATGGAAGAAAGGGTGACCGCTGGAGAAACAGGAAACGCCAAGACCTAGGGTGCCAGTGCCAAGAGGATGACGTAGCTCACATCCATTCAATTGGTCAGTCTGACTAAACCATTTCAAGATGATAGCGCTGACGGACCAGCCCCTGGGCTTGGCACGTATCCCAAGTCTGAAATTCACCTTACCGCCATATCAACATTATCAACCTTCGACCAATATATTATAGTCTTCCTCTATTAGAAGATCGGAGTGCCGTCAAAAGACTTTGCAACAGTGTTACCCTTAGTGATCTGCATATAATGCCTGAAGTGGACGTAGGTCCTACTATTTCAGATCCTCCGTAGGTCACCTTCCCTTCCAGGTCTTTTATATGCATTACTGAGTCTTTACATCGTAGCTTTCTCTACGATTCGCTAGTCATTGTACTTGTGGGGCCCGAAGAGTACCGATTTGACGTGCATAAAGCCTTACTATGCGAATCATCAAATTTCTTCCAAGCTGCGCTAAATGGCAATTTCAAGGAGAGGGAGGGTAAAGTCAGGCTTCCGGACCAAGAAACGAGGACCTTCAAGTTTTTTGTCCACTGGCTTTATACGGGTAAGCTCAGGGGATACCACTACCCGAAGACCATAAAACCAACGTTAGAGGAGCTGAAAGATGAAGTCTTCGAAGAACTCGCGAACATGGACTTGAATACAGTTCAAAGTCTCAGTCTCGACAATGCTAAGGGAAGAGCGTTCAATCTGGCAAACTATCGTGACGCTCCCTTTTCGGATCTCATTGCGCTATATGCTCTTGCCGATACGCTACAAGTCCACGATGTGAAAGATCAAATCGTGACTTTGCTGGTTGAAGTATACGCGTACATAGACCACGACAGAGACTTTCAGAGCGAAGAAGGGGATGAAGAGGAAGAGCCAGATCTAGACGAAGCCGAGAACGACACCGCTCTTGATGCCGTGAACGACACTGCTCTTGATACCAAGAACGACACCGCCCTAGATGCCGAGAAGAAGGAGGAAAAGAATGAAGAGTTCGACGATGATGGCGTTGAACACATGGATGAAGACACACCGCTTTTCTGGAGTCTCGATAGACCAGCAGAGATCGAAGACCCTGTCAAAGGGATCAATATGGCCTGGGAGACATTGCCCGCGAGATCTCCGCTCTGCAAACTTCTTGTACGCTGCTTCTGCGACTGCGTTGTGGATGTTGCAGCACGTACACAAACCCAAGAGTATCATCCCGGTCTCATAGCGGCGGTTGCTCACGAATACGCTCTTCGTTGGGCTAAGGGACAGAGCCCAATGGATACTACTGATTGGGATATGGAAGGAGAGATCTGCAAGTTTCATGAACATGAACAGGAGGACAAATGTGCCTTTTCAACCCGGGTACGGTTAGAAGCCTGAATACTGGCGAGGTTTATTCCGTACTTGCGCTGCAGTGTAGATAACACAGATAACACAATATACTGATCGCGATTTCAATGCTCTTAGGATAATAGATAGTCACGTTGGGCGTAAATACAAGCGAGGATGAGACCCTGCTGGGCGCAGCCGGCGAGTGATATCGTGCGAAACGTTGGTCAAAACGCTAGAGTCATCTGACGAGTTAATCCAGTAGCCAAGCTACGTTCGGCAGGTCCAGACGCATACTTTCCCAAAGGGATTGAGGCGCGAAAAGTACTGTCTCTGGGCTTAGGTATTCCCAGTGGCGACACCGGAAGCCCTGACGACAATATCAACGGTCCGGACGTTTGTTTCGATTGGAATCCAAAAGCGGAGCCAGAGGAAATGGTCCGGGAAACGGCAATTACGAAGATGCGTGCAGCCATAAAGGCGGTGATGAAGAAAATCCTCAAACCGAAAAAGAGTAAGTGTAATGATGAGACTGGAGCGAGGAAGAGTAAATATGAGATCAGCTGCGGATCAAGATCTCAAGCGATTTGATAACAATATTAAGTACGGTGAAGACGTAAACTGATGTTATTCTGGTAATGCTAATCAGACAAAGAAGGCCTTTCGCGCATCATGATTATCGAGTCGTACCCACGGCTTCAGTCATCCATTCTATGCTTTACAAATGAGTCAAATCATACAGACACAGCATCCTTAAAGGAGTATGGCTTAGTAACGAGGTTACACCATGCTATCAGCTTGGCCTAGACTCTCGTTCCATGCCACAATAATGTGCCGAATAGTGACAATATTACTAGCTTCGATCGGATGGTCTTGCAGAAGAGGCGATGGCTGCTTGTCGCTGACTCTGTATAAGAAATACAGCCGGAGGAGTAACATTAAAGCATTATACCTTACCAGACGTGTCATTAGTAGTAATCAGTAGGCTAATCACTAAGCCCCTTCGATTTAGTACTACTCCGTAGCAATGCTCACTAAATCAAATCGGTTAGTCATGTAACTACATACTGGTAGACCCTAAATATCGCTGTATCTCATTAGTACATAATCTCGCTCGATAGGGTTTGCCTATGATATTCAAGTAGTGTACTATAGTTCCTGTAAGAATGTGATGCCGCGGCTACACCTAATAACGCTACACTTAATGTGGCCGTTTCGATGCGATCAACCACCCAACCCAATCGTGTGAAGCATTTGCCGTAAAAGGTATTCCAGATCGTTGTGGTTTTTGTATAGTTCAATAGCCATAGCAAAATGGTCCGCCGGTCGTATCCATGACATCGACCACCTGAACATTCCTCGCCAAGCCGCCCATATCCAAAGTGTCGGTCAAAGCAGCGGGCGCTTCAGTGTTGTTGAATGCGTTTCCGTTGTAGGCAGTGAGCCTATCGTGAATTGCGCCGTGCTGCCACCGCCACCAAAGCCTGTCAAGGTTCACATGGTGAAGAAAGAATACTGGATCTGTGATCTTGTCAGCTTGTACATAGATTGAATCTGGAGAACACGCACCGTTCGGGCCGGTAAATCGGCTCAAGTCACCTCTGACCGTATGTGTGAGAAATTTGTGCGCTCGTTTCTCGAGCTCAAGCGCAAAACGCTCATACTCGTCCTCATGAAGTAGGTTGTCGATGGCCTCTGGCTGGATCAATTGTCCGAGTTCACTGAGCTCCTCTTCTCCGGGGAAGCCACGTGAGAGACAGTGCGGTTGGATCTCATCATCGTAGAACATGACTTCAATATTGGCAAAGGGACCAGATGTAACGCATTTGCCGTTGCCCACAGATGCAGAGCCAGATCCATCGCCGCCGAGGCCTGTGACTGAGTCCCAAACAGGAGAATTGCGGAAGCTGGATGCGTCTTGCGACCAGTCCCAGTAACTGTGCTGCATTAGCAGCGGAAACATCAACTTCGAACAAAGGAGGCCAGTTCAGCTTACGGCAGATTATTCTCAAATCCACACTCCTCTCGCAAAGACTTTTCGTATATGTGGATGAAATAGCGGTGCCATGGAAGGAAGGGGGCCGAGTTATGAGCCGAAGAAGCTACAGATACGTCAATCGACTGTGGCGAAGAAACAATGATGAGTCGGTAAAAGGTAGTACATGTCACTTACTGCTGGTGGTCAGGTACTTATGGATCCAAGCAAAGTCATCATACAGAGAGCCAGTGTTACGCAGCTTTGAGGGCTTGGTTGCCAGGCACTTCACGGCGGTGACAAATTCAGATTGCTCGGATTCGCTGAGGACTCGCCATTCGCGGCGAACAGTTGGTCTTTGGCAGGTCCATGCTGGCCCAGTAGAGCTCAGAGGCGTGAAAGTCTGCTGTAAGATGCGTTGGACATCATGTTTGACGCTGAAGAAAAGTACCCAGATAGATACGATAGAGGAAAATAGCAAGAGCATGACGAAGAGCATCAACTTGAAGCTAGCTTTAATGGTCATGTTGTTTGATCTAGGCTGAGAGTCACCTTCTAGTTTGAGTTCCTCTTCGTGGTCACATCCTTCGACATAAAGGTAGCCGGGTTTGGGCTTCAAGACCGAGAACATTTTTGCGGAGATGGGACGTGTCTCTTGTGAAATGTGGACCGTTTTGAATGTGAGTTGGGAAGAGCATGTCAACGGAGGATATCCTTTGCCTTATATGCAAAAGTTCTTATCTAAGCCCTCACTAGGCCCGTGCAGCGTACTCCGTTCCTCGTTAACGGATTGGCCACATGCAGAACGTTGAACTTGCGCAACCACGTCACAGAGCGGCGTCCATCCTATTGCAGGAGCAGTCATACCAGGTAAGTCGAAGCGGGTGGCACAATACGTAGCTGATTCTTTGCGCAAGGTTCATGCACTCTCTATGGACTTTGACAACTTAACAGCAGTTGAGGGTGGTACTTATGCGGCCTAGAGTACGCAGGTGATCAGCAGCATCGAGGAGTGACATTCACCGCCTTCCCAAAACATCACGATTGCATGTGTGATGCATAATAATACCTCACAGCCTGCAATGCATCCCCATATTGATGCCTTAGCGTTGGGCGTTGTAGCCGGACTAATAACCTGTCTAGAACACTCTCCTTGAAGTGCACAATCATCGCCGATCCTATTTCCGGTAACCACTCGAATGTTCCTCATGCTATTCCTGTAATCTCTACTTGAGGACATTGACGTTTGAGCAGCGCAGTCACGGCATGTTCCTCTACCTCAGATTCCGGAAGATTGTACGATTGACCTCCTTCCGCTTCGGTGCGAAGGATTCAAGCTGCATGAATATCAGTAGCCTTCTCCCTGCTACATGGTAATATGATGGGTCATTACCTGCTGCGAGTCACGCAACGAAGAATTCTTGGCGCACGACAGGTGAAACTCGTGTGGTTGATGCATCTGAGTGGACGACCCATTTATTTAGTTTTTGGCAATAATGTGTTCCCTTCGTTACAACCGTGAGATAAAATCTCGATATTACATGAGCACTGACATACCATGAACACTGATTAGTAAACAATGCGACGTCGGGAAAGTCCCAACCCTTACGTGCTCGACGGGACATACAACTTGAAGCATCGCATAGATGATCAGCGATCCTAGGGATCATGGTTAGCAAGCTAGATGGGCCCAGTCTGATTCATCGTAGAAGAGGAGCTATGTCTACTTATGCTTGTGTGCAGCTACCTGTCGCAGGGAATTGCTAGGATATCGAGCACATGAGGCAGCTAGATTGACTTCCTATTCCGCGAAGATGGGGGAGCATATACATTAAAGATCCACGGGATCTACTCAATGGGATGAATTCGAATAGGAAGCATTTCATACCTCAGTCTTGGCCACCCTGCACTGTAACATCGCTTCTTTCGTAAACCGTTCGACCTTGCAGCCTTCAAGGAACGACCCTACCTCTTCGCCAACTACGGCGTCTTCTTCGGCTTCATGGGCGTCTACATCCCCTTCTTCTACGCCGAGATCTACGCCCAAAGCATCTGTCACACATCAGACCACATCGCGTTTCACCTCCTTGCAATCATCAACACTGGGTCTGTCTTTGGGCGGTTGATACCGAATTTCTTGGCCGATAAGACGGGGCCGTTGAATATGCAGATTGGGTTTGGGTGCGTGGCGGTGGTTCTGGCGTTCTGCTGGATTGGCATCAGGAATACAGGTGGGATTATTGTCTGGGGTGTGCTATATGGGGTTTTCTCGGGTACGTTCGTCTCCCTTGCTGGGCCGATCATCGTGAGTTTGTCGCCGGATCATGGGACTATTGGCACAAGGATGGGGATGGCGCTGGGGTCTTCGGGGATGGGTTTGCTGGTAGGGTCTCCGATCGCTGGGGCTATTCTAAGGAGCCATGGTTGGCCTGGTTTGCAGGCCTGGTGTGGAGCTTTGTTGATATTGTCGGACTTGTGCATGCTTTCGGCAAGGGTGGCCAAGGCCGGACCTTCTTGGAGTGCTATTGCTTGAAAGACCACGGTAGGTGCCGGTATGGAACGGTCTGATTGGTGTATTAGATTGTGCGTAAAAGGTTTCCTAAAGTTTAGGCCCAGGGTACTGAACTACTGTAGCGTGATTGAACTTCCAATTGATGAGAACACCCCCAGAGACATGCTACTTGCGTCTTGTGGCGACGTGAGCGTCGATCGTAGAGTGCAGCGATCCGTTCATGAGCCGTGTAGCGCTATGACAAAGGATCTTTCTTTATACTGCAGTATATGTAAAACAACATGCTAATCGCGATTTTAATGCTCTTAAGATAATAGATAGTTATATTAAGTATTAATATAAGCTAGGATAAGACCTTAATAAGTATAGCTAGCTAGTAATATTATATAAGATATTTATTAAAATATAAGAGCTATATAATAATTATATCTCGTAGCTAAGCTATATTTTGTAGGTCTAGACGTATATTTAATATCTTTCCTAAAGGAATTAAGGTGTAAATAGTATAGTCTCTAGGCTTAGGTACTATTAGGTGTAATACTAAAAAACTCTAATAATTCTATTAATAGTCTAGATATTTATCTTAATTAAAATCTAAAGGCGAAGCTAGAGGAGATAGTATAAGAGATACTAATTATATAGATATATATAATAATAAAGAAAATCCTTAAATTAAAAAAGAGTAAGTAAAATATTAGGACTATAGTAAAGAAGAGTAAATAGACTAACCGCGAGGTATTACCTAGACTACTAAGCCGCTAATTCTTAGCGATTCGATACTAGAATCTAGTACTAAGTATTAAGAAAGTTACTATATATAGTATACTAGTATACTATATATAGTAACACGCTAAAAGGCTTAGGTCGGTACTAAATCATAGTACTAATTCCTAACTCGACGGTTAGTCTAAGAGTAAATATAAGATCTACTAGAATTTAAGATCTTAAGTAATTTAAGAATAATATTAAGTATAATAAAGATATAAACTAGGTATACTAAAGGTATTTTATTATAGTTATACTAATTAAGATAAAGAAGGATAAAAGGCTAAGATAGTATTTATACTAAATATATACTAAGTTATATAGCTTTAATTATCTATTCTATACTATACTATATATAAATATCTTAAACCCTGTAATATAGTATTCTTAAAGACTACTCTATTACCTTAGCCTAGATTCCTACTCTTATTTACTATATTCTAAGCTGCTTAATAATAATTATACTTTTTACAAATATACTATTATATAGACATATAGCTAGAGGATTAGGTCTATAGTAGTACTAACTAAATTAATCTATATAGTAGAAAAAAGATACAAGCTCTACTATTAAACTAGCGCTAATAGGAACTAAACCTATTCTCTTATAAGCTTTTAATCGCGAATAGTAGCCTAAAGTAGTTAGAATAGCTAACTTAAAGAGGCTTAATAATATTAATTAGTAGATTTTATAATAGAGTCTTACTAAAGTTTATCTGTACTTAGTAAGTTTATACGCGTCTTTACTAAAATTACTCTTATATCCTAGTATATTTAACTTATATAGACTAATTTAAATAAGCTAAAACTTTTATATATAAAGTACTAGCTATTTATCTATTATTTCTAATTTCTTAATAAAAATTATATAATATAATTCCTATATTATTTACCTTATAATTAGAGGATTTAAGAATAAGTATTTAATAGGTAGAACTACTTTATATAAAGAATATAAGAATTTATATCATTAAACGTGTTATCTTTATTAATAAGATAGGGTAATTCTAATATTCTAAAAATCTAGTATAGTAAAAAGTTTTCATTTTCCTAGCTACCCTAAAGATTTTAGGTATATCTTACCTTATAAATATAATAAATTAGCTAGTAGAAATATTAACTTTCTAGTGTAACCCCACCAAAATTTAGGGGGTGCGGATAGATTAGAACTCTGTTGTATAGAAGTGATATGTGAAATTTTGAGATATTCTATGTGCTGCCAGAAGATCTTGAAAACTTTGCAGGGACATGTGGGACGATTGATCGGCAGCACAACCGCTCCTCGGAGTTCATCGCGACCTGATTCGAAAATACGCGGCCTACAAACATGAGACCGTGCTTGAAAATCGTCTCTGGAAACTGATGGAGGAAGTGGCTGTCGAGCGTATCGGTCGATATGTCATTTGGCTAAAATGCCGCGGTGCTTCGGATTACTCATCATGCCGCCTTGAAAATGATGATATACTCACCACATTACCGAAGTTGAGGTCCTTGCTGGCCGTTCGGGAGATTATCCAACTTGCACACGACAATTTGAAGACGCACCTTACCAGTCCGTACCCACCCTTACACGGCTTGAAGCAGTACATTTGAGATGTAATGGGAGGCGTGGACCTCATGGCGTTCAATTAGACCTTATGGAAGCAGTCAGTGCGTTGCCGTCCTTGAAACTGCTGACAATAACGAATTCGAACACCGATAACCTGAAACACAGCTTGATTAGTCCCATGAACTTCAACGTTGTCAAGTTGGACCTTTGGCATTGCTAAATTGACTTGAGTACATTCGAGAGGTTTCTCCAAGATTTCACACAATTGCAGACATTCGGCTACTCGAGGCCTAGGGTACTCGGTACATATGACATAGATGTGTTGTTTGCACCCTTGATTGCACAAGGCCTGCGCAACAGTCAACTTATGCTGGGAGTACTTACTTAGGGAAGCAAATCGAACTTTGGTACACCTACTTATGTCAACTACATCAATAAGTGTATCTGGTGTAATGGATCTGGACCCCAAGTTTACAACCACTGCTTGTTTCCAAAATGCGAGATAAATGCACCACCATACCCACTATCGATGCTGGCCTTCTCCCAGGTCGACCTGATATTTGGGATGGCTTCGTCTACAGGGGTCGGGCCCTTAAAGTGAGGGGCATAGGTTGAAAGCTTGCCCATGAATCCCATCAAGCCTTGGATCTGTTCTGGAGCGGCTGTGGGTCTGCATTAGTAGAATATCCAGATGTTTTAATCTTGAAGACAGGGATACGTACCATTCACAAAGTGGCCCACCTCTACCACTCCCGGGCTGATACTCACGAAGAGCACACCGTCTTTCTTATATTGCGCGTTGAACTTGGCCACAATGACGTTCATGGCCGCCTTGGAGGCAGCATACAAAGCACTTGTCTCAATCTCGAGATCGTTGATTAAGTCGAGGTCGGCATGACCGCTGGAAATAGTGATGACCTTCTTGACCTTGCCCTTCATGACAAGAGGGAGGAAGAGGTTAAAGAGGTGGATGTTGCCGACGACGTTAGTCTGGAATAGCTTCAATGAAACATCCTCCAGCTCCACGACCTTGTCGCCCCTGTTGAATACATAGCGTTAAACACAGACCAACCCGGACAGTAGCCAGAGGGAAGTAGACCTACAATGCGCCGATAGGGTCATAGGCGTCGAAGAGGGACGGGAAAGCTCCATTGGCAACCAGGTAGTCGATGCCACGCTCGCCAACAATCTTGGCAGTGTCGGCAGCGGCTTGCTTCAGGCTAGCGTAGCTGGTGAGGTCTGCATGGAGGATGTGGACATTGGAACGGTCGCCCAGCTCTGCCGCCGCCTTCTTCTCGGTCGTAGCCTTGTCGCGGACCAGACCGACGACTAGGTTCTTCGGGTCCTCCGAGATCTGCTTGACGAACTCGAACTACGCTGGCTTAAGCATAAGCAATGCGTAACACGGCATAAGGCAGACTCACCCCGATTCCCTTCGACACCCCAGTAATAACGTACACGGACATATTGAGTGATGTTAACTTGGTGTGGGATGCAAAGCAGAGTACTGAATTATGAGATGGATTGTAAGTTTGCGTTGGAGTCTTATATATATACTCAGAGCCACCTCACGGCATCCGTGCGAAATCCCGAGAGCTAGTCCGCTTTACTACATGTCGGTGGGCTCTAGTCCGCCGCGGTCTCCTAAACAAAATGCATTCAGTGACTTGGAGTACATTGTCATTTCTTCAGAACTGAGAGATATCTTTTCCCGTAATGGAAATGTTGCGAAATAGTATGGCCATGGTGTAGTAGAAGCACCCGCAGATTGCATGGCCGATGAAGCCTGCACTGCAACTCCAGATGCCTCTATCCCCTAGAAATGGAGGTGTTTTATATTGCGGACTAGGCTTCCGCCGTTCGGGTTAGCGTGCGGGCGATTGCCCAATAGAAATGAGACGCACCCAGCTGACGACAATTGCGCGCCTACAGTATTCCGCTCGACTTCCGCCGCGGACAAGATCGGGAGTTATTTCTGTCCCCAAAGAAGACCCCAAAAGGATCTGTCCTTCGACCATGCCGACGCACGCGGAATCTAACGCCTGTAGCGCCTGCGCAAGGTCGAAGCGGAAATGCGGTCGGCAGATGCCGTCGTGCGCACGATGCGCGGATAGGGGCAGGTCCTGCGTCTATCCGCC
>JAABUX010007810.1_pt1 | contig 12451 bp, 6 predicted proteins | sample 5561851 | NCBI WGS metagenome assembly JAABUX01 (sample SAMN10711883, study PRJNA513361) | rock metagenome | isolation source: Antarctica rocks | place: Antarctica: Victoria Land, Richard Nunatak red sandstone | collected 2016-01-03 | reverse complement strand
GCGGCAGGCCGGGCGGCTAGCACGACGGCGGGCAGCACAATGTATTCGGGGTCGCCCCACCCCGCCACCGGCAGCCAGCCTAATTTGAGCGCAAAGATCAAAATCAGCACGGGGGCCAGAACAAAGCTCGGCAGCGTGACCCCCACCAGCACCGTCGCCATCAGAATGCGGTCCAAAAACGTGTTCGGCTTCAGCGCGGCGACCAGCCCGATTGGGATACCGACCAGCAGCGCCAATAAAATCGCCGCCGTCGCCAGCAGCGCCGTGTTCGGCAGGCCGCGCTTGATGAACGCCGTGACCGGCTCGCCCGTGTAGTACGACTTGCCGAGATCGCCATGCGCCGCGTCCCACAAATAGAGGCCGTAGCGTTCCAGCGGCGGCTTGTCCAGCCCGAACTCATGCCGGATATGCGCCAGCGTCGCGGGGTCGGAGTGCTGCCCCGCCGCAAGCTCGGCGGGGTCGCCGGGCGCGAGAAACGCAATAAAGAACGTGATGGTGCAGACGGCCCAGATAGAAAGCAGGGCCAGTCCGATGCGCTGTAATAAAAATCGTGCCATAGTTTTTAGAGATCAATGCACCGGCACTGGAAGTGCCGGTCTACTGTTGCGTGAAAGTCGCTCCGCGACTGCGGACAGGAATATGCTTGCGTCTGCTTATCTTCAGTGTCGAAGACACTTTCATTCACCAGTAGACCGGCACTTCCAGTGCCGGTTCCTGCTTGCCTTTACTTCAGCGTCACCCGTTTATACGGCAAATGGCCCATCAAGCAGTCGTCCAGTCCATGAACACGGGCGCTGATCAATTCCGGGTCGACCGCGTAATAAAGCGGAATGCGCGGCGGCGCGGATGCGGCAATTTGTGCCGCCTGCCGGTACAAAGCCGTGCGCTTCGCCGGGTCGGGCTCGACATCAGCGCGGGCGCAGAGGGCGTCAAACTGCGGGTCGGAGTAGCCGGTGTGGTTTTCCTGGCTCTGCGACGACAGCAGCAGGCTATAAAAGTCCTGCGGGTCCAAGTAGTCGGCGTACCAGCCGAAAACAAAGCTGGGAACAACGGCATTTTTGTTGATGGCGGCGATCATTGAGCCGAACTCCATCTGACGCTCATTCACCGTAATCCCTAAGTTCTGCGCGTACATCTGGCGCAGGATGTCCATAGTCTTCTGGCCGAGCGGGTTCTTTTCGTTGGTGTAAATCTCCAGTGGCGGCAGGCCCGCGCCGTTGGCATGGCCGGCGGCGGCCAGCAGCGTTTTGGCTTTGACAGGGTCATACGGCAGGTCTTTGAAGTGCGGGTCGGAGCCGGGAATGCCCAGGGGCAGCAGGTCGGGCGCGGCGGGGTAGACGCCCTGCATGACGACTTCGGAAATCTTCTGCTTGTCGGTCGCGTAGGCGAACGCGGCCCGGACACGCGGGTCTTGAAACGGCGCATAGACCGCTTCGTTCAAGGCGAAATAAAAGACCCCGGCGCGGGGCCAGATTTTGATCTCGGATTTGAGCGCCGGGTCGGTTTTATCGGTCTCTAAATAGCCGATTTGCAGGCCGCGCATGAGGTCTATCTTCCCGGCGGCAAACTCTTCATGGCGCGTGCCGGGGTTTAAAATGACCGGCATCGCCAGCCCGGAAATTTTCGGCGCACCGCCCCAGTAATTGGGGTTGGCATCAAAATCCACTTCCTGGTCTTTGACAAAGCGCGTGATTCTGAACGCGCCCGTGCCTGCACCCGCCTCGGCGTCGGCGTCGGTCAGTGGGCTGTTGCCTTCTTTTTGGGAGATGGCTTTGCATTCTACCCAGGCGGTCGGATAAGTCAGCGTGTCAATCCAGTAGGCTTTCGGGGACGTAATCGTGATGGCGAGCGTTTTCGGGTCCAGCACTTTGACGCCCGTGAGTGCTGCCGCTTTGCCGTTGTAGACATCAAGCGCCCCTTTGATGTCGCCCATGTATTCGGGCGCGACGGGAGACGACAGCTTGGGGTTCAGCGCCCGGAGCAGGGAATACGCCACATCGTCGGCAGTCACGGGCATCCCGTTCTGGAACTTCGCGTTGGGGCGCAGGTGGAACGTGTAGGTCAGGCCGTCGGGGCTGATGTCCCACTTCTCAGCGAGACACGGCACGACTTTGTTGTCCGGCGCATACTGCACCAGGCCTTCATAGGCCTGCTGAAGCATCTGTCCGGTCTCGACATCCTGGCACATGGCCGGGTCAAACGTCACCGGCGCGGTCTGCATGGCGACCCGCAGGACATTCCCGCCGGACGCGCTGCCTGCGCTGTGATGGTGTCCGCAGCCGGGGAGCAGGGCATAGGATGAAATAAAAGCGGCGAGAAACGAAAAGCGAGCAAACGACTTCAAGAATTGCCTTTTCTGTTCGCGGCGCTGCGAGGGTGGGGTGCTAAGTGATGTTTTGCGAAGAAGTCACGAGAGCCAGAAGCCACGGAATAAATTCCGAGGCTATGAAGTACCCAGTGTCGCGGCGACACAAGAGAAGCAAACGATGACGCCTCTTATCTTCCGTCCCCTGGACGCTGTGCACTTTCCAGCCTCGGAATTCATTCCGTGGCTCCTAACGGACCGGCGCGGCTTCCTCGCCCATTTCCGCCCGTCGTCAGTGACTAGACGTAATTAGTGGTTCAGCGTCAGATGTTTATACGGCAGATGGCCCATCAGGCCGTCGTCGAGGCCGGAAACATACGGCTTGATCAGCTCGACATCCTGCTGGTAGTAGAGCGGGATCATCGGCACTTCGTCGGCGGCGATCCGCGCCGCCTGCCGGTACAGACCGGCCCGCTGGGCGGGCTTCTGCGAAACGTCGGCGGCGTCGCAGAGGGCATCGTACTTGGGGTTGGAATACACGACATGGTTTTCCGGGCCATTGGAGCGCAGCAGGACACTGTAATAGTCCTGCGGGTCCAAGTAGTCGGCGGCCCAGCGGATATGGTAGCATTCTAAAGCGTTCTTGTCTTCGCGGTCCAGCATCGCGCTCCATTCGGTCACCTGCGGCTTGACCTGAATGCCTAAGTTGTCGCTCCACATCTGCTGGATCAACACCACAGTTTTCTCTAATTCGGGCTGCCCCTGCCGGTAGGCTAATGGGATCGGCGGAATACCCGCGCCGTTTGCGTGACCGGCGGCAGCTAAAAGTTGTTTTGCTTTATTGGGGTCATACGGCAGCCCTTGAAACTTGGGGTCAAAGCCGGGAATGCCTTCGGCGAGAATATCCTGCGCGGCGTCGCGCTTGCCGGCGAACACGACTTGAACGATCTTTTGTTTATCGGTGGCATAGGCCAGCGCCTGCCGGACACGAACATCGGCAAACGCCGGGAAGGCTTTCTGGTTCAGCCCTAAGTAGTAGGTGGAGGCGCGTTTGAAGAGTTTCACTTGATCTTTGAGCGCCGGGTCTTTGGAGTCGTTGTCCAAGTCGCCGGGGGACTCGAATTGCAGCATGTCCACATCGCCGCGCACATATTCGTCGTGCCGCGTTCCGGCGTCAATAATCACAGGCCGCTCAATGCCGGACAGCTTCGGCGCACCGCCCCAGTACGCCGTGTTCGCGGCCAGCGTGACTTTCGCGTCGGGAACATACGCGGTCAGCTTAAACGCGCCGGTTCCCGCGCCTTTCGCGTCGTCGTCTGCGGTCAAGGGAACGCCGGGCCTCGCTTCGGCCTGGGAAACGACATAGGCCGTCGGATACGTCAGCGTGTCAATCCAGTAGGCTTTGGGCTTCGTAATCGTAATCGCCACGGTGGACGGGTTGACCACTTTGACGCCCGACAGCTCCGTCGCCTTGCCGCTGTTCAGCTCTTTCGCGCCTTTGATGTCGCCCAAATAGTTCAGCGCGACGGGCGAAAGGAGCTTGGGGTCCAAACAACGGCGCATGGAATACAGCACGTCGGAGGCCGTCACAGGGCTGCCGTCCTGAAACTTGACGCCGGGCCGCAAATGGAACGTATAAGTCAGGCCGTCCGGGCTGACATCCCATTTTTCGGCTAAACACGGCACGATTTTGTTGTCCGGCGACCACTGCACCAGGCCCTCAAAGACCTGCTGCAAAACGTCAATCGTGTCGCCGTCCTGCACCAGCGCCGGGTCAAACGTCGTCGGCGAAGTTTTAATAGGATACCGGAACACATTGCCGGCGGGCGCGTGCAGATTGGCCGTTTCAGAATGATGCCCGCAGCCGGTCACAAGCCACGGCGCGGCAAGGCACGCGAAAGCAAAAGAAGCGCGAACGGTCAAAAGCGGTCTCCTGTGGAAGTCAGCATGAAGATTGCCTATTATACCAGACAAAACCCGGCGCGAGGGAGTAGAATAGGAAAACAATTTCCGGCATGGTTCCCAACGCACCTACCCTTAAACCAACAACAGGAGCCTCACCCAATGGACGAAATCTGGACCCGCCTCGAAACCTTTTTCCAAAAGAACGCCCCTCAAATCTACGGCAGCCTCGCGCCCGGAGCCACCGAAGCCGAGATCGCCGACGTGGAAGAACGCTGCGGCTTCTCCTTCCCGCCCGACGTCCGGCAGTCATACGTGCGGCATGATGGGCAAGCGGATGAAGGCTATTGCTTCATCCCCGGCTATTTTCGCCTGCTATGGGTATCGGAAACCTTCCAAGAATGGGAAGAAGGCTACGATTTCTTCAACAACGACGATCCAAACGCGGCTCCCGATCCCAGGGTGAAGCGCGTCTTTGGCGACCCCGCCTGGGTTGCCATTGCCACAGACATCGGCGGCAACGCGATCTGTCTGGATTTTGACCCGCTGCCTGGCGGGACTGTTGGGCAGGTAATTTCGTGGGACCACGAAGGCTCGTTTCGGGAGTGCCTCGCGCCAAGTTTCCGTGCCTGGCTAGAAATGCTTGTCAGCGATTTGGAAACGGGGCGGCTGGTGTGGAATGAGGGATTGCAAGGCTACGGGTATCCTGAAGAGGAAGGCGGATAAGATTGTGTACGAGTGAATTCAGTCACTCGAAACATGCAGAGCTGCCTTGCGTAACATCAGTTTCTTAATATTCGCTTAACATAATTCCTTTATAATGCAGTCGCAGTCACGCGGCGGGACTAACCTTGCCGTGCGTCCCGGATAGGCCGGGCGCATTCGACACGCACCAAGAGGAACACCATGCAGAAGTCATTCCAAAACCAGAAGTCATTCCAATACAATGCGCCGCGCCTCGCCGCCGCGCTTCTGGCCGCCGGCCTCTCGTTTATCGCCGCCGCCGCCCAGGCCCAGACCGCCGCGCCCGGCTACTCGGTTACGTCGTTCGGACAGGCACCCGCCGGGGCGACGAACCCGGACTCTATTGCCGTTTCCGGCGGCGATGTATTTATCGGCTACGCCAACACGGCCAGCAAGACCGGCGCGTTCGGCACCAGCACCATCGCCGAGTTCAGCGGCTCCGGCACGCTGCTGACGACCTACACCGTGTCCGGCCACAACGACGGCCTGAAAGTGGCTCCCGACGGCACACTGTGGTCCTTTCAAAACGAAGACGGCAATCCCAATCTGGCGATCATCAACACGGTCAGCGGCACCAGCCAGAATTACAGCCTGCCGTCGGCAAACGGCGGCGGCATTGACGATGTGGTCTTCCTGAACGGCAAAACCTACTTCAGCGCGTCCAATGCCCAAAAAGACCCTAATACCGATCCGGCGATTGTCCAGGCCACTCTGACAAACGGCGCGTTTTCTTACCAAACCATTCTCGCAGGCAACGCCCTAGCGAACGGCGGCACGACCCAGCTCAACCTAACCGACGCCGACTCGCTGACGACCACGCTCGACGGCAGCTTGTTTCTGACCGATCAAACCGCCAATCAGGTGATCACGGTCAGCAACCCCGGCTCACCTTTCCAGACTGTCTCCGCCGTCGCGACCTCCTATAACGGCGCAAGCACCGATGTGGACGACACCATCTTTACCGGCGGCAAAACCGGCACGCTGCTGGTCAGCGACACCAATTCCAACACCATCTACGCCATTTCCGGGCCGTTTACGGGCAGCGTCTTCTCGGCGGGTCCCGACACCGGCCTTGTCGGCGGGCTGGACCTCACGACCGGCGACCTCAGCCCGATTGTCACCGGCTTCGCCGCCCCCAAAGGCATGGCGTTCCTGCCCGCCGCGGCAGTCCCGGAAGCCTCGACAACCGTCTCCTTCGGCCTGCTGCTGATGCTCGGCCTCGGCGGCGCGGCGGTTTCCGCCAAGAAGAAAGCCCACGCCGCCGCGTAGGCGTCTTCGGGGATATTGCGATCAGACGGCGCGGGCAACGAAAGTCGCCCGCGCCGTTTCTGCGTGTGTCTTCTAAAAATGGGCTGCGCTGGGCTATAATATATCTGAGCCTCATCTTCCCAAGCGCTTGCCTCTTTGAAAGAAAAATTCATGTCTCATCCCTCCGCCGTCGAAAACATCATCACCGAATATGCCCCGCAGATGGCTGCAAAAATGCTTGCCATTGCGGACCACTCCCATTCTGAGGAAGACGTTCGGCACTCTGTCAACTCGCTTCTGGAAACCTTTCTCCATCAGGCCGGGCTGACCATCGCCGGACGCCACGAGTACGGGCTTAAGGGCGGGCGCATTGACTCCAAATACGGCGGCGTGATTATTGAATATAAAGACCCAAAAGGCGGCGGGAAGATTTCGGACAGCCTGGAGGCCCCCGGAACGAAAAAAGTCGTGGAGCAGATCAAGCAGCGTTTCCATGACTTTGAGACGGAGGAAGGAGTCGAGCCGCAGCGTTTATTCGGGGTTGGGTGCGACGGACGGCGCTTTGTGTTTGTTCGGTATCGGGGCAGTCAGTTCCAGATTGAGACGCAGGCGGTGACGGCGCACTCGGTCGAGCGGCTTCTGCGGGCGCTCTGCTCGGTCGGCGCACACGGCGCACCGTATTCCCCGGAACGATTAACTGAGTCGTTCGGCGCGGGAAGCCCGCTGGCCCAGGAAGGGGTCCGCAGACTCTACGGCGTGATTTCCACGACGGATAACCCGAAGGCGCAGACATTTTTCAGCCAGTGGCGGATTTTGTTCGGCGAAGTCTGCGGCTACGATGTGTACGGCAAGAACGAGAAAATCAGCAAGCTGGCCGCGCATTACGGCTTGTCCGACGCGGCCCCGGCGGCCCTGCTGTTTGCGATCCATACCTACTATGCCATCTTTATCAAGCTGCTGGCAGCGGAAATCGCGTCGTCCTTCTCGCCGCTCGGCGTCAGTGTCCTGAAAAAGTGCGTCGCCGCCCCGACGCCTGAGAAGCTTCTGACCGAGCTGCGTTCTCTGGAACAGGGCGGCATCTGGGCGCAGCTCGGCATCACGAACTTTCTGGAAGGCGATCTCTTTTCGTGGTATCTGCCCGCGTGGAACGACGATCTCGCGTCGGTGGTGCGGGGCATGGTGACGGAGCTTGACGGGTACGACCCGACGACTCTCAGCGTGGAACCTGCTGAAAGCCGGGACCTGCTCAAAAAGCTGTACCACCATCTGTTTCCCAAATCCGTGCGCCACGACCTCGGCGAGTATTACACGCCCGACTGGCTGGCCGAGCAGACTTTGGACGAACTCGGCTACGACGGCAACCCCGACCACCGCCTGCTGGACCCGTCCTGCGGCTCCGGGACGTTTCTGGTCATGGCGATTAACCGCGCCCGCGCCTGGTTCGCCGAGCATCAGCACGAATGCGGCTATGATGAGTCGGCGCTGGTCGGGAAAATCCTGCGGAACATTATCGGGTTTGACTTGAACCCGCTGGCGGTCATGGCCGCCCGGACAAACTTTTTGATCGCCATTCGCGGCCTCCTGAAAACCGCCGGGGCCGTCGAGCTGCCCATTTACCTGTGCGACGCCGTCCTGACACCGTCCAAGTACGGCGACTTGTTTACGGGAACCGAGCTTGACAAGGTCCGCAAGCTGCGAACCTCGGTCGGCGATTTTCACATTCCGGCGGAAGTGACCGATGAGCGCGAGCTGATCGGCAAGTATGCCGAAGTGCTGGAAACGTGCATCCGCCAGAAATACACGGCATCCGACTTTCTGGCCCGCTGCGAAGCCGAGGGCCTGCCGACCAAAGAAGCGCACCTGCACCAAGCGCTTTATGCCCAGCTTTTGACATTGGACGCCGAAAATAAAAACGGCATTTGGGCCAGAATTATCAAGAACGCTTTTGCGCCGCTCTTTATCGGCCCGGTGGATTATGTCGCCGGAAACCCGCCCTGGATTAACTGGGAAAGCCTGCCGGGCGATTATCGCGAGTCTACAATCCCTTTATGGGATGGTTATGACTTGCGCCCTGAAAAGGGCGAAGCAGGAAGAATGCGTGGCGGGAAGAAAGACTTATCCATGCTGTTCGTCTATGCTTGCGTGGATAACTATCTCGAAGAGGGCGGAAAACTTGGTTTTGTGATAACACAAACTTTGTTTAAAACCAAAGGCGCAGGTGACGGCTTCCGCAGTTTCGAGTACGGAAGCTACATTAATCGCCGATACTTGAAGCCGATTTCCGTCTCAGATTTGAGCGATATACAAGTCTTTGAGGGGGCTGTCAATCGCACGGCTATTTTTGTTTGCGAAAAGAGCCGCACTAAGTTTGATTATCCTGTTCCTTATACCGTTTGGAGGGGACCTGGGCGCATTGCTCAGGAAGAATCACTAGCCAACATTCACAAAAAGACGACGCGCGAGGAGATGGGCGCTGCACCAGTAAATCCGAATCAGCATACTTCGCCCTGGCTCACTGCTCCTAGACATGCTTTGCTCGGCATGAGAAAAGCAATTGGTGCAAGCAAATATGTTGCACATGCAGGTATTTATTCCGGGGGGCTAAATGGGTGCTATTGGCTCGCCATCAGAGAGAAGCTAGGAACTTCTCGCCTGCTGGTCGAGAACCTATATGATGTTGGCAAAATCGCAGTCAAGCATGTAGAAGCAGTTTTGGAGAGCGATTTGGTATATCCGCTTCTGCGTGGTCGAGACATCTCTGGATGGGCGGTAAAACCATCCTGCTATATGCTGGCTCCTCAAGACCCAATCAAACAGCGCTATGGCATATCCGAGAATGAAATGAAACGAAAGTTTCCAATGACATACGCTTATCTGAACGACTTCCGACAAGAAATTACAGCCCGTGCTGATCGGAAATACTATCCAAAGGATGCCGCGTTCTACACTATACGCAACATGGCTAGTTATACTCTAGCACCGTGGAAAGTTGTCTGGGCTGACATTGGTAAGCGGATTGAGGTTGCTGTCGTCGGCAGTCACGAGGGGAAAGTCGTTTGCCCGGAGCATCACGTCATGGCAATCTCGCTTCAATCGCCCGAAGAAGCCCACTATATTTGCAGCGTCCTAATGTCCGCGCCGGTTCAGCTTGTCGTCGCCGCCTACACGACCACCACCGGCATCAGCACCCATGTTCTTGAAAATGTCGCGCTCCCGACGTTCAAGCCCGCCGACGACGCCCACTGCGCCCTTGCCAAGCTGTCCGAACAGTGCCATCAGGCGGCAGCGCTTGGAGACGCCGCCGCGCTCGTCCCCTTGCAGGCGCAGGTAGATGAGGCCGCCGCCGCCCTGTGGGGCATCACCGGCCCGGAACTCGCCGCCATCCGGCAGGCACTCGGCGAAATGCAGAAAACCAAGCGGGTGAAGGCGGACGACGGCGCGGAAGCGGGCGACGGGGACGATGCGGCGGACGCGGGATAGCCGGAAACACGGGGCTGAACCCCTGTGCTTCGGTAAAGCAACTCCCCGCCTTCGCGGGCAGGGGAATAGCGCGGGCAGGGGAATAGCGCGGACGGGAGGATGTCTGAAATCTTCGCCCACGCAGGTGGGAGATTGCACTTCTGAAGCCCTGCCGTTTAGGGCAGGGTGATCTCAGGGCGAAGCGCCAGCCTCCTTGCAGAACGGCAGGCAAAAAACGCTTGACATTTTCCGCAACCTGTGTTAAAGTAGCGTGTACCCGTTTTTCTGCCCGCTTGTTCGTTTCTATCGTTGGTTTGCGGCCCGACTATTGCCCTGCATACTTTATTGCCCGGTCCGCTGCCGACCAACCCACCGCTACACGACACACTTGCACGGCACACTCTGCCTGGATTTTACACTCTGCCTGGAGGCCCTGATGAACATTTCGATGACGGACGCTTTTCGCAGTACCTCGGCACGGGCCGGCACTGCCGCCGTGCTGGCCGCAACGCTTGGCCTGAGCCTGCTCGGCCCGCACCGCGCGTATGCCGCGCCGCATCCATCGCTTGCCGCAGCCGGCGCGAACGATCTCGGCGTGACGATTCTCAGCCCGGACCCGCATGTGCCGCTGTCGGGCGTCAAGCCAGTCGAAATCTCGGCGTTCTATCAGGGCAGCCCGGCAAACCAAATTATAGCCATCGAGCTGTTTATTGACGGGGCCAAAGCGGCGACTAAAACGCTGGACGCGCCGGAAACACGCGGCGTCGTGTCGTTTCTGGTAGACGCGGGCGCGATTTCGGCGGGGCCGCATCAGATTGTCATTCGCGCAACCGCCGCCGACCAGGAAGTGCAGTCCGCCAAAAGCCAGTTCACGTTCAACGGCATGGACGGCAATGCCGTGCCGCTCCTTAGCCCGAACCCGGCCGGCCCGAACTTGTCCCTGCCGACCGACCCGGCGCTGTCGGGCGGCCTGCCGCCCACCCTGCGCCTCCTCAGCCCGACCCCCGACGGGCGGGTCCAGGGCGTGATTACGCTGCGCGTCGAAGCCTCCGACCCAAGCGGCAAAGCGCCGTATGTCTCGCTGTTTATTGACAAGACGTTTAAGACGCTCCGCAACTACGCTCCCTACGAGTTTGAGTGGGACACGACGGCCTATTCCAACGGCTACCACACGATTGAAGCCTATGGCTACAACGACACGCCGAGTGTCGGCCACGCCAAGACCCTGCGCCTGTATGTCAACAACCCCGGCGGCGAAACCGGCATCCGCCATGACCTGCTCGACGCCGCCCCGGTCGTCAAGTCAATCCGCCGCGCCGCCGCGCCGCTCATTCGGCCGCTGTTAGCCAGGCCGATGCGTATCGCCGTGCCGAAGAAACCGCTTTCCGCGGCAAAAATCGCGTCGCTCCTGCCGCACCACACTCTATCCACCCGCGAGATCGTCCGGCAGATGACTTCCGGGGCCGGCTCGCTCCGGTTCGGCAGCCTGGATTTCGCGTCCGAGCTGTCCACCCCGTTCGCCGCCGAAAAGTCGGCTCCTGCGGCGGTTCACCCGGCCCGCGTCCGCAGCTTCAAGCCGCTTCGAGTGGGAGATAAGACGATGGTCGCTCACCCTGCCTCTGACCTGGAAGCGCAGGCGCTGATGGCCGAGACTCCGGCCCGCGCATTCGGCCAAAAAGCGCGGCTGCCGCAGATCGCTTCTATCCGGCTGCCGGGAAACGATCTGGCTTCCCCGTTTGTAGCCATGCCGCACGCCTCGCTGTTATCCAAGCCAACCGCGAAGATGGCCCTGCGCCCGATGGTTGACGCCCCGATGAAGATGCACGCGCTGCATGTGCATCTGCCGATTGGGATGATGAGCGACTTGCTGCGGAGCGCCGGTCAGCGCACCCTGCTGTTCAACCATACGACGGTCACGATGGACCGGCCCTTGACCGCCCAGAACCGCATTCTGTTCGGCCCCCTGCGCCAGATTTTCGAGCAGGGCGGCGGCACGCTGACTTGGCAGTCTTCGACCGGCACGGTTCGGGCTAAGAGTGCCTCCAAAGACATTCTGCTGACACTAGGCGACAACCGCGCCCAGGTGAACGCCAAGCAGGTCACGCTGGACGGCAAGCCCTACCTGCTGCTGGGCCGGACAATGGTCCCGCTCTCATTCATCGCTGTCGCAATGGATGCCACCGTCCAGTTTGACGCCGCCACCGGCCACCTGCTGGTCACGAGCCGCAAGTAGCGCTCGTGTGCTTTGCTGCAAAAAGAAAGACCCCGCGCCGAATGGCGCGGGGTTTTTCGGTTCAAGCGAACCCCGGAACCGGCACTGGAAGTGCCGGTCTACTGGTGAATGAAAGTCGCTCCGCGACTGCGGAATCTTTAGTCACGCAGTGACTTTCACGCAAGAGTAGATCGGCACTTCCAGTGCCGGTTCCGAAACTACGTTGTCGGCGTCTTCGCTTCCGGCTTGCTCTCGGCTTTGCTTTCAGATTTCGTCTCCGATTTGCTTTCAGTCTTCGTCTCGCTTTTCGGCTCGGCAGTCGTCGTCTCAGCCTTCGTGTCGCTTTTCGCCGGCTCGGCGGAAGCGTCGCCGCTGCCGGACGCGCCGGAACTCCCGGCGGGCTTGGGGGCGTAGTCGTTGACATAGAAGCCGGAGCCTTTGAACGAGATGCCGACGGGGTAAATCCGCTTGCGGAGCGTGCCGCCGCACTCGGCACAGGTCGTCAGAGCATCGTCTTTGATACTCTGAAAAATCTCAAATTGATTGTCGCAGGAAAGGCATTCGTAGCCATAAGTCGGCAT
>JAABUX010007809.1_pt1 | contig 12451 bp, 16 predicted proteins | sample 5561851 | NCBI WGS metagenome assembly JAABUX01 (sample SAMN10711883, study PRJNA513361) | rock metagenome | isolation source: Antarctica rocks | place: Antarctica: Victoria Land, Richard Nunatak red sandstone | collected 2016-01-03 | reverse complement strand
TTGTGCCTCCCGTGGAGGCTGCGCGGGGCCTTCTCCCGGTCAAGGCGCCGCGAACCCGCCGCGCGGCGCACCCCTGCGCTGCGCTGCGGGCCGGCGCGTCGGAACCGCTCGACTGCCTTGACCGCGGGCCTCCCGACCCCACGCGGCGACCGCCCTGCGGGCAGGCGGCATGAATCGGCCGCCGCCCACCGACCGGGAGGCACCCACGATGACCAGCAAAACCGGGCAGCTACTTGAAACCCTGACCGCCGGGGTCGCGGCCGCCGCGAAATTCCATTCCTACAGCGCAAACAACCAGCTGCTGATCCTGCTGCAGGCGCCGCAGGCGACACGGGTGGCCGGGTTCCGGCGCTGGCAGAGCCTGGGCCGGCAGGTCCGCAAGGGCGAGAAAGGTATCGCGATCATGGCGCCGTGCCTGTACCGGCCGACCAAAACGAACCCGGCGGGGCAGGAGCACAACACCAGCACCGACAGCAACAGCGATGGGGAGACAACCGGCCCGAGAAGCGCCGGCCAGCTGCGCGGCATGCGCGTCGCGCACGTGTTCGACCTCTCGCAAACCGACGGGGAGCCGCTACCCGAGCTCACCCCGGTGCCGCTCACCGGGCCGGCGCCCGCCGCGATGTGGGCCGCGCTCGCCGAGCAGGTCGGCGCCCACGGCTACCGGATCGAGCGCGGCGATTGCCGGGGCGCGAACGGCTACACCGACCCGGCCGCCCGGCTGGTGCGGGTCCGGGCCGATGTCGAGAAGGGGATGGCCGCGCGGGTGCTGGCCCACGAGCTGGCGCATATCGAGTGCGGGCACTGCGAACACGGCGGCTACAGCTGCCGGGGCCGCTGCGAGGTCGAGGCCGAATCGGTCGCCTGGCTGATCAGCGCGCATTTCGGGTTGGACACCGGCGCCTACACCCTGCCGTACGTCGCCGGCTGGGCGAGTGCCGCCGACCGGGCCGGCGCGGTGGAACAAGTCCGGCAGGCCTTCGCGGCCGTCAGCGCCGCGCACCGCCGCATCCTGACCGCCCTGGACCGCGACACCGCCGCGGGGGAGGAGTAGATCGCCTGAACCGCGCGGAAAATCGCAGGGCACCGCCCCGGGTGGCGCTCCCGGCGGGATGAGGACGCCGCAAACCCTGGGCGGCGCCGGTGCTCCCGAAAAGCCCCCACGTGGTCACCAAGGCAGGGCCTGCTGGATCTTCGCAAGGTGACCCGCCGGGGGCCCGAGCCGTCAAGGCCGCCGCGCGTCCCTACGGGATCGAGCTTCGCTCGAGCCTTGACTGCCCACCCTCAGCAGGTCGACCCGAGTCGACCCAGGACGGCTGCTAGCTATAGCTATAACTAGGCTCCGTTCATGACGTCGGAGGACGCAACGACGCGGACGTTGCGGCACTTGCGCGAGGACGTACGGCTACTCGCAATCGCCGCCTTAGAGCCTGAGCGGTTCACCTTCGACCTGCACCTGATGGCGATGGGCCTGTCCAGCGACGACCGGCCGGAGGCTCATCTCGTTGTCGCGATCCTGCTCCGTGCCGCGCAGGGTAAAGAGCCGCGGTCCTGGGGGCCAGACGCCCCCCGTTCCTGCGCCGCTTCAGCCACGCGTACAACGAAAGCCCGAAGCGGGTCGACTACGAGGCAGCCGTGGGGCTGCTAGCTGCCGCGCTAGACGTGCACGAGAACCAGGCACGAAGGCTCCTCGATGCCCATCGGAACGACGGCAAAGGTCTGGAGGGACACGCCGCGATGCGTAGATGACGCCTTCCCGGGCCCGTGCCGTACGTCCGTGCCGTGATTCGCGTCAAGCAATGGTTGTGTCGCTTCGTCGGGCACCGCGCGGCGGTGGGTTCCTACAGTCCGGGCATGACCAAGCGCTCGACGGTGCTCCGCGGTCACCGGCTCGGCTACGCCCGCGTCTCCACCCTCGAGCAGGACCCGGCGCTGCAGCTCGACGCACTCACCGCCGGCGTCGACGAGGTGTTCGTCGACCACGCCTCCGGGGTGTTGACCGCCCGCCCGGAACTGGTCGAGCTGATGAGCCGGCTTCGCCCCGGCGACACCCTCGTGGTGTGGCGGACCGGGCGGGTCAGGTCCCGTGGGGGAGCTGGCTGACGAACAGGGCGGTGCCGTCGCGGATCTCGTCTTCGGACGGTCCGGCGAGGGTGAGGGCGGTGACGGCGAGGTCGGCGCCGGCGCTGTTGGGGGTGGCGAACAGGGTGTGGAGTCGGTCGAGCCCAGCCTCGGTCGGCTTGGTGGTGGTGGGGTCGTCGAGCAGGGCCTGGAAGCGGTCTCGGGCGGTGTAGGGGTTGGTGACGGTCATGAGCCGGTAGCAGTCGGCGGCGTCTTTGGCCTTCACACGGTGCGTGCGGTCTGCGGCGAGCCGGTCGGTGAGCTTGTGGGCCTTGGCCACGAGCAGGGCGGCTGTGCCGGCGACACGGATCTCGATCCGGCGCGGGTCGCCGCCGAGCCCAGGGATGGGCATCAGGTCGTTGTCGTGGAGGGCCAGTTCGAGGCCTTCGGCGGTGCGGGCGGCGAGCCGGTCGTGGGGGTCGAGGTGGGCTGCGCGGCGGCCGGCGACGAGGCTGGCTGGGACGAGCAGGTCGACTTCGACTCCGCTGGTGCTGTCGGCAGGGTTGCGGCTGACCCAGACGCCCGGTTCGCGGCCGTTGTTGAGCTTGAAGCCGGCGGCGCGCATGAGCTGCTCGAGGCGGGGGTCGTCTCCGAGCAGTCGGGGGTCGAGGCCGAGGTCGCCGTCGAAGGTGTAGGCCGAGGCGGTGAGGGTGGCCTGTTCGGAGCGGAGGTAGACCGCCTGCGCCCCGACGAGCACGAGCGCGTTCCGGTGGTCGCGCAGTGCCTCGAGTGCGTCGAGCAGGACCCGGCGGGCGGCGACGGTCCGCGCGTCGAGTTCCGCGTCGGCGGGTGGTTCGCTCATCGGGGACCCGTCCTGGTCGTGTCGCTGCTGGTCGGGAGGTGGGTCAGGCGCCAACGGCTCTCGTTCTGCTTCATGAGCTCGAGGACGGCTTCCCCCTCTGCGGGCATCCGCCCGTTGCCCGACAGGCAGTCGATGACGAGTTGGCTGAGCGCGACGTGCGGTACGCCGTCGATGGTGCGGGTGCGGTCGAAGACGGCGTGGGTCGGCGGCAGGAGCACCAGGACGTTCGGTGCTCGGCCGGTGTCTTCGGTGCGTAGCGCGCCGAGTCGTTCGGGCAACTTGTTGGCAGCGGGGGGGCCGCCCCGCAGGTAAAACATCAGCTGCCCGGCTGCGGCTGTTGGGGCCACTGCGCCGGCTGCGACGGAGCCGGTGACGGCGACCTGGTCGGCGAGGCCTGGGTCGATGAGGTCGTCGGTGAGCTGCTTTAGGACCCGGTCGGCCCCGCCGACGGCGAGCAGGGGGATGACGGTGTTGGCTGAAAGCAGGGTCGTGGCCCCGGCCCGGGCGCGCAGCAGCCCCGGCCAGTCGGTTGAGGTGACGGTTTTACCGTCTCGGCGGATCAGAAGCTCGGCCTCGAGTGCATCCAGGACGCGGCCGACCCAGGGCAGGCTGATGCCGGTGGCGTCGGCGAGCTGCCCGGCCCGGTAGGGCGGTTCGGCGTCGACCAGGAGGCGGATGAGCTGGCCGGCGCGGGCCCCGCTCACGCCGGAGGTCTTCGTTTTGCGGGCACCGCTGGGCTCGCGCTCACGGCCCTGCAGCCGCAGGACGACGGTCGGGCGTTCGAGCCGCAACGAGACGTTGCCGGTCAAGTCGAGGTAGCCGTAGCCGTGCTCGTCGAGCACGGCGCGGGTCCGCGGGCTGAGCCACGGCGCGATCACCAGCACGGCAGCGTTCACCTGCAGCTGGCGCAGCAGGCTCACCTGCGGCCCGAGCCTGCGCGCCACGTCAGCCGGGACGAGGGTGTTCTTCGCCTCGACGAGGACCGTGCCTGCGGGGCCACCGCCGCCCGGGTCTCGGATGCGGATCAGAGCGTCCGCGCGGACCGAGTCGGCCAGTTGCTGTTCCAGGAAGGGTTCGACGACGAGGCCGCCCAGCAGGCCACGCAGACGGTCGAGACCCGCCGTCAGCAAATGCACCTCACTGTCCATCTGATCAGAGTACGCAAGTAGGGCTGACACAAGCAAGTTTGCTCCCCGAGTCCGATTGTCAGGTGCGGGCAAGGGCACTTCGGGGACAAGCCGGCGTCGGAATGGCCTCTGTCGACGCAACGAGAGCGCGCAAGAGGTGGCCGTCAGATTTGGGTGTGTCTGCGGCTGAGCTCGTCGAGCTGCCAGGTGAGGACCGCTACGCGGTCGTCCGCGTCTGTGTAGTCCTCCTGGAGCACCGGGTACGGCTCACCAGGCCTGATCGGATTGCCCATCTTGTGCTTGGCCCACAGCCGGCGCTCTTCGTCGGTCGCTTCCTGCAGGAGGGCCAGGAGGCGCTGCCGCCAGTCGGCGAGGGACTCGTGCTCGAGGTGGGGCGCGATCAGCGGCCATGCGTCGCGGAGATGGTCGGCGGCCGTCGGCTGGGCGGGGGTGTCAGCGCGCCAGCCGCACGAGCAGAACGTGCGGTTCGCTGCGGTGACGATGAGGTGCCCCTCGACCTGGGTGTGGGGCATCACCACTCGCGGCGGCGGGCCGACGTCGGGCTTCTCCGACGGTCGTCCGACCACCTTGCGGCGGCCGATGGGGGTCTCGGACATGCCGTCTCCTTCGAGGGTTGCAGCCCGCTTCGCCCAGCGCTGAGCGTCGTCCGGCTGGCCGTGGCGTTCGTGCAGGTCCGCAAGCCGTTGCAGGGCGTCGCGAGCGATCAGGCGGTAGAACGACTCAGCGGTCTCGTAGTCGCCGGCTCGCTCGAGCAGACCGGCCAGGGCCATCAGGGATGAGCCGTCTCCACGGTGTGCGTATTCGTTGCGGGCGGTGACGAGAGCGTTGACGAGTTCGCGGGCTACCGGATCCGCCTGCTGCGGTGAGCTCTTGACCGTGAGCGAGGACTTGTCGAGCAGGCGCTCGAACTCCTCCAGCGTGGCCTGCGAAGGCTTGTCCGCTCGGTTGTGGGTCACTTGTGCCCTTTCAGGATTGTCTGCTCGCTTCGCTGCCAACGCGCGATCCGCCCCTCGGCAACTCGCTCGTTGGCAAGCCCGAGGACTCGGGCGATCTCGGTGGGTCCGTAGCCGAGGTCGCGCAGTCGCACGATCTTGCCGTTCAGGGGGTCTCTCGCTCCGGCCCGCTCGAGCACGCTGTCTCGCCACTGGTCGCCGGCGACCTGAGCGGCCGGATCGACGGTCTGATGAGACCGGTCGACGGGTCGCTGGCCCCACGCTTCTCGCTCGCGCTGCCACCCTGACCGTTGACGGCGCCAGCGGCTGATCTCGTTGGGGATTTGGGGCACGCTGGCGCCCATGAAGAAGGTGCTGAGGCTCGCTCCGCCCTCGGGTGTCCACTTTCCGCTGACCAGGGCGATGGTGCGGAACGAGCGGATGGTCCCGGCGATGATCGCGATCGCCAGCTCCCGCCGCAGGTCGGGGTCTGATGCCAGCTCGGTGAGCTCCTGCTCGGTGGAGTTGAGGCCATACCCCCGCTTGGCGGCGATCGTGAAGGCGTGACCGGTGTGGAGCCATGCGCGCATGACGTCCATGCCGTATGTCGCGAGCCTGTTGTCGAGCCGCTGCTGCAGCGGTCCGGTGAAGCCCACCTCGCGCAGCTGCCGGACGATCTCGGTGTCCGCCCAGCGGTCGAGGTCGACCTGCTGCTGCTGCACGCGGATCCTCAGCTTGGCCGAGCGAATGCCGGCGGCAACCTCCTCCTGGGGCACGACGACGATGGGCGCGGCCTTCTTGGCGAGGCTGACGGGTTGTAGAGGGGTGGGGCTGCGCTGCTCTGTGGGGGACCTGGATTCGTTCTCGCCGCTCGGTTCGCTCGTGATCACTTGATCACCTCCCTCGTCGTCTGTTCGGTTGGTGCTTATAGGCCGCCTGCTATTCAAGGGCCGACTCCGTCGGCCCTTACCGCAAGACCCTCGTACCTCGGGTCCCGCGCCAAGGTCAGGCGCAGACAGCCCTTTATAGGTCGCCCGCACCCGCGAACCCCACGGCCGTCTTCAAAACTTTTTGGACGCAGATCTTCGAGGCCTTCGGCGTGGGGTGTTCGGTGCTGCGCGACCTACAAGCCGGCAGGCGACTACGACAGGAGACCTGCTGTGACCGATCCCGATGATGACCCGCTGCTGACGCTGCGCGCCGCGTTCATCCTGCCGCTGGGCGTGCTGGTCGGTGTGGCCGTCGGCACGGTGACGTACCTGGGGAGTAGCTCGCTTGTCACCGCGGTGCTGGCGGGGCTGCCCGCCGCTGGTGCGACGATCGTGGCTGCGCCCAAGCTCATCGCTTGATCGGCCCTGGCGGAACGACCCAGGATGGCCTGCGGCGACCGATTCATGGCTCAGGGCTGGCGGGAGGTGCGCGCCCCGGTTAGTTAGCTTGCCTGGGGCGTCTCGTAATCGATCGTTTATGTGACATCTGCCAGGCTAGGGGATCGGCTGGTGGTTTTGAGCGTGGCCACGATTCCCAAAACCCATGCACAAAATCAACGTCCCACAACCTGGGTGTCCGACGTTTGCGTTCAGGATCAGGCGGGCCAGGGGGTGGCGCGGAGCCGCGCGAACGCGGTTTGCAGGTGCCGGGCCCAGGGCCAGTCGATGTCGAGGCGCAGCCGCCAGCTTCGTCCTGTGCGTACGAGCCGGCCGGCGACCGAGCAGATCCGGTAGCGGAATGTCGTCGGTTCCCACCGGGCGAGCTCCCCGATGAAGCAGAGGGCTTGAGCCCAGGTGAGCAGGTCGGCGGCGGCCAGACACATTTCCAATCAGCCCTCGTTCAGCGGGAAGTCCTGGCAGGGCAGGTTACGCAGGCCGATTGCCTTCCCGCAGCGGATCCGGTCCTCGACGCGGGCGTGGGAGCAGTGGCGAACTTCCAGGTCGGCCCCCAGTGACACCTCCTATTCTGTGTACCATAATAGCTGAGTGAGGGTCGAGTTCGCTTCGTCTGCTCGTCGCCACCGAGTTGGCAAAGCACGCGCCCTTCACGTCATTCGTAACGCACGGGCGCAGTTGATCGTCACGGATGCCGCAGGCCGCGATGACCGAATCGTCTTCCTTGGTGACGATCAGACCGGTCGAGCGCTCGAAGTGATGGGGGTCGAGCTGGCGGACGGGACGCTGTACGTAATCCACGTGATGGACCTGCGGGCCAAATACCGGGCCGCCTACGAGGAGGGACCACCATGAGCGCTGAACACGTCGGGTCGCCCGTCACCAAGCAGGGAACCGTCCTGACCGAAGCAGAGATCCAGCGCCTCGCCGACGAGGCAGACGCCGGCTACGACCTGACGAAAGCGCGTCGGGCGGGCCGGCCCTCGCTCGACGGGAGCCGAAAGCACTCACCGCATATTTCGTTCCGGACCCCCGCCGAGCTGCGCGCAAAGGCCGAACAGCGGGCCGCCAAGGAGGGCAAGACCGTCTCCCAACTCGCCCGAGAGGCATTCGAGAAGTACCTAACGTAGCGCCCGCGGCGAGAGGCACACGGGTGGGCCACTCCCGGCGCCCTCCTCGCGGCACACCGGCGCCGGGCCCAGTCCTCGAAGCGGCGGCCTAGATCAATCCCCTGGCAAACAAGACAGACCCGTGAGTTGGGGCCGTAGGAACTGTCGTCAGCAGGATCTGACCGGATCGCCGCCGGCCCCATGTCAGAACGGACCAGGCCCGATCCGCGGGATAGCCCCGGCAGGCCCACCGTCGAATGCGCCCAACCGCCCTCAGCCACCCACCGCTCGAGCTGCTCCGGCCACCAGCCCCACGGCCAGCGTCCGCGTACTCCTGAAGGCGCCGGACCGTCGCTCCCGACCCTCGATCAGCGACCCACCAAGCCGACGGCTGAGTCAACTCCCGGAGCAACAACGTCCCCGCCCGCGACACCAACCCGGTGCCATCCGCGCTGACCTTGGCCCGCCCCAACCGCCGGTTACCCTTCACCTACGGAGGGCTTCCTACTTGGGACTATCGGACTCTAGGCAAGCCCATGTCCCCTGTAGGACAGGCACTTCCGTGGACTTACCCCACGTGTCGCGGACATTCATGTGAAAGACCCAGGCTAGTGATCGTTTAGCGACCACATAACCATGCCGAGTACGGTCCTCGTCTAGCCGTTCAACAGGCCCAATTGCACGGCGGTGCGGCTCGGCTGCCTTACAAGCGGCACCGTCACACAAAGACAACTTGACAAGCTCGCGGGAGAACCAGCCGACCGGGCAACCCGTGCAGGTCAACGTGCACGACTTCCCCGACAAACAGCTCGGCAAGGCCGTCCCCTATCGCATCTACGACGTGTCGGCCGATGCCGGCTGGGTCAGCGTCGGGGTCGACCACGACACCTCCGCGTTCGCCGTCGGCACATTGCGCACCTGGTGGGACACCATCGGACGCGCCCGCTACCCGGCCGCCGACCGGCTGCTGATTTGCGCCGACGGCGGAGGCTCGGGCGGCCACCGGGTCCGCGCCTGCAAGGTCAAGTTCGCCGCCTTCGCCGCCCAGACCGGGTTGACCGTGACGGTCTGCCACCAGCCGCCGGGCACCTCGAAGTGACAAGATTGAACACCGGCTGTCCTCCCAGATCACTCTGAACTGGCGCGGCCGGCCACTGACCACCCATCAAGTCATCGTCGACCTGATCGCAACCACCAGCACCTCTACCGTCCTGTAAGCCGTCACTTGATGGTTGGGTAGCTACTGGGGGTCGAAGGGGTGGCGGACGGGGAGCCTAGTTGCGAGACGAAGAGTTTGCCACCTCGGCAGTAATTCAAGCCAGTTACTGTCGTTGATCGTTGGCCCGGACTTCCCGGCAAACTGAAGCTAACAGTCTTGGCGTCGGTGCACCGCACGGTTCCGTTCGTGGGTGAACTGTCCAGAACGAGAAATCCTATTTCTTGGCCTGGCCGCAACATCCGGCTTGGCACGTGAGCGCCGTCTTCGTAGTTGTTGACCTGGAATGGCAACACCCCCCCCGAGGCGTCCGTTGCGACTACCGTTGGGCGTCCTTGAACTGTGCATGATTGTTGCGACTGATTGCGGAAGACAAATTGAAAGACTCTGGAACCAGCGGCAACTCCGTGATGCCCGGCGATTAGAGTGAGATGAGTCGTCTTGCACTGTGTCTGCGAAGGGTCCGGTTTCGTAGGTGTGTTCGGCGGCGGCGACATCGAGGCACCCTGCGGGTGGGAAGGAGGTGTTGTCTTGCCGGGCGTTCCCAATATGCTTGTGTTTCCGCCCTGGCTCGCTGTGCGCCACTGAAGGCCTCCTGCGACTACGCCCCCTAGCAGGAGGACACTCATTATTGTCGTCACGAAAACGAGTCGCCGACGCCTAATGCGGGCGCGGCCCCTGCGCGTGACCTCGGCCAGTCTTTGTGCGTCACCGCGCGGCGGTGCTGGGTCATTCAAGGCGTTCGGTGTCATGCGTTCAACTCCTCGGTATTGATGGCTCCACGTAGCGTGTGTAGTCCCCGGTGGGCGTGAGTCTTCACTGTGCCTGCGCTTATCGTTAGTAGCGCGGCGATGTCGTCTTCAGATAGGTCTAAGAAATATCGAAGGACGATTACTTCGCGCTGGCACCTGGGAAGGCGCTGCAGTGCGCTGCTAAGACTGATTCGAACGTCGGCATTACTGTCGACAACTGCCGATGTAATAGTCTCTTGATCTACTAACTCTCCGCCCCGATGGCGGCGTTGTGCGCGTCCCATATCAAGGGCAACGTTGGTCGCGACGCGAGCCACCCATGGCAAGGCGTAGCCGCGAACGCGGCGCCACGAGACGTAGGCTCTGACGGCAGATTCTTGGGCTACCTCCTCGGCGAGGTGCCGATTTCCGAGGAGCCGGAACGCAACCCGGTAGGCGCACTCGAAGAGTCTGGGGTACGACTCTTCGTAGCTGCCCACTCGTCCTACTCCTTGCGTCACTGCATCCTCCTATGCCTTTAGAACGAATGGGGGACCTCTTAGGTTGACAAGCCTCCCGGCTTTTATATGCAGGTATATTCACCCTGGCGATAGCACCCATGAATTCAATGACGACGCAAGCAAGAGCATCGGAAAAGCTGGTCATAATCCCGTCTTTAGTGGCTCGTCAACGACCTGCGACTGTGTGGCTTTTGGTCCAGTTCCTGCCAGCCGGGATAGCAGGCAGGCGATCGTCAACAGCGAGAACACGTTTACTTTTAGTTATGTGGCCAGCCAGCAGAGCAGGTACAGCGGCCAGCCTCAGGCGTGCGAGGACGGGGTGTCCGAGTACGATAAGTACGGTCAGATCATTTGCGGCCCTGTTGATCAGACGAGTGTGTCGGGAACTGCCACAGCAGCTGGTCACACCTATACGGTGAGGGACATGTTTCATGTCAAATATGCTGGTGGTACAAACCCGATTGGAGGTGATAGTGGTGCCCCGACGGGCAGCGGTGACACCCTATTAGGCCTTGTCGAAGATGCCGCTGGAGATAGCAATAAGACCCTGCACATCAGTGAAGTCTGCTCATGCGCGTCTTGGATCGTTCCTGGACACTAGTAAAGCGGGTCCTAGCTCTGGTTTCATGCTGAACGGGCCGATCTGACCCCCCATCCTCCTGGGTCAGATCGGCCCGGTCCACGCTCGGGAGTTCTCTCAATGCAATTGCGGCCAGCAGTGATTCGTACCACGGCGCTGCTATTCATGGGTCTCTTCGCGCCCCTTGGGATCGCTGCGTGCGCAGGGGGGGGAGGAGCACAAGGCGCCCATCCGTCGGCGCCTAGCCATTCTTCACAAGGGTCACGGACTATTGCGCCGCAGGTGGTAGCGGTGCCTTGGAGCGCTCCCCGACTCGGGGGTAAAGATCAAGTCCTGCTCGACGTCGCTCAGTCGGTGACCAACCCGGCGGACCCTTGCTATGTCCACGTCACCTCGGCCGTCGTCTATGCGGGAACAACCATCACCATCACCCTTAAGCCGACGCGCGCCGTTCCGGTCTGCACAACTCAAGCTGTCCCCGCTTCCCCCGTTGCGGTCAAGCTTCAAGAGCCTGTCGGGCACAAGATCCTGGTAGACGGGGCTACGGGGTTGGCTCACGCTCTATCGTGAGACTCAGACCTCCGCAAGTAGGGGTGCCGGTAAGAACGTTGTCACCAGCCCCAAACCGCGGTGATCTTGCTGCTTCAGTACTGACGGCGTCGGGCGGCGTGGGGAAGGGCCGCGCGTACGCAACGTCTTCCGTCCGGCCGCCGGCGAACACAGTGCACGCATCCTCGGTGGTGCTCAGAACGATCGCTGGTCGCAGTCGTACGGGAGGTTCTTGGTCAGGCAATTCAGTCACGCGCCCAGCTTGCCCGTGGGGGCGCCAGCCAGCAGGCGACCGGCCGGGGGATCAGCGAGTGCGTCCCGCACGCTGACGGTCTTGCGGCCGACGCCCTGGTGCAGCGCGAGCGCGGTCTGCTCGGCGGTCGGCGCGCCGAGGAAGACGGTGTAACCACGACCCGCCCGGGAGTGGTCGTCGAGCACGACGGTCAGCCACGGCCGCGCCGCCTGCCCCTCGGCGTTTCCGGGTTGAACTTGTCGAGCCACCACAGGCCCTTGTCGATCTCGCGAGCTGTTATGCCGCGCCGCTCTTTCGCCAGGTCGTCACGGAGCCTGCGAACCTCAGTCAGGTAGCGCAGGGTCTTGCCGCGCTTCTCACCGATCGGCCGACCGAGGCAGGCCAGCGCGTTGGTCGCGCGAACGTCGAGGATGCCCCAGTCGTAGGGGTTGCGCGCGGCCATGAGAGCGGTCGCGATGGGGCCTTGGCTGGTGAAGCCGGGCAGAGTCGCGAGCGTGCGGAGCACCGGCAGGTCTCCCATGATCGCAAACGCGTCCCGGGTGATCGCCCGGACCTCCTGCTCAGGGGTGGTGAGCAGATCCTTGACCCACGATCCCTGCCCTGACCGCTTCCACATGATGAGTGCGGCCAGGTCGAGTTTCCCCGCCTCGTCGGCCTCCCTGATGCGCTGCCCGATCTCCGCGAACACCTGGTCGTAGACACTGCTGTTCGCATCGCAGGCGTCGACCGCGGCCAAGAGGCGACGGCGATTCTCTGGGTCGAGGGGTCCCGGGTCTTCGGTGGTCATGACCGGAGAGTCTGGCGCTCCATGTCCCTTTCGCCGCGCTATCGCCACATCGTTTGGTGACTCCGGCTCTGAGGGTGAACCCGCCGGAGCGGAAGGTGCCCCAGTAGCCAGTGATCCCCTTGCGGGGGGCCCTTGGGGTGGGTGCGGCCGCCGGCAGGTGGCCGCACCCACCGCCGGCTACGTCGGGGTGCGGTTGAGGATGCGGGCGATCTTGTCGGTGTTGAGGCCGAGCCGGCCGGCGATGGTGTCGGGGTCCAGGCCTTGGTCGTGCAGGACGAGTGCGCTGCGGATTTCCTCAGCGGTAAGGGCTTTCGGGG
>JAABUX010007806.1_pt1 | contig 12453 bp, 10 predicted proteins | sample 5561851 | NCBI WGS metagenome assembly JAABUX01 (sample SAMN10711883, study PRJNA513361) | rock metagenome | isolation source: Antarctica rocks | place: Antarctica: Victoria Land, Richard Nunatak red sandstone | collected 2016-01-03 | reverse complement strand
ACGATTCCGTATCCTCTCCTTGCGATTAAAGGATGTCGAAGCAGCATTTCCCGGCGTATTGACCTCTATACTGCAAGCCTCGCGCCCAAAAGATAAATGAGAGATTTGCTTAGACAGCTTCCAACGCGGGAGTAGCTCCGGGCATCATCTGGTTGTGTTTGAACAGGAGCCGCATCAAGGCGCAATCGTCGGTGCTGCCGCAATTGCGATCTGAAGGGAGCTGAGGGCACCTTCCACCCGGAACCGAATCTTGCCATGCGGAGTGCGCACGTAGTTCGCTCGTAACCCTTTCGCGCTTCGTTTGTCTCATGCACGTACCTTCAAATAGGAGCGTCTCTGCATGCAGCGAAAAGGCCTTACCCTTCGTTCCTCCCTTCTCTCCTCACGCTCCACAGCGTTGAGACGACTTGCCCTCGGACTCTGTGCGCTTCTCGCGGGGACTACCGCGTTTGCCCAAATTCCAGCGGTGGGGGCCAAGGCGCCTGACTTCACGCTGATGACTCCTACAGGTACATCCGTCGAGCTAGCCAAGCAGGAAGATGGGAAGCCTCTCGTTCTGGTTGTGCTGCGGGGCTATCCTGGCTACCAATGCCCTACTGCCAGAAGCAGGTACACGACTTTGTCGAGCATGCTTCCGAATTTTCGGCGAAGAATGCCACGGCTCTCCTTGTGTATCCCGGCCCTCCGGCCGAGCTGGATCAGCGCGCGAAGGAGTTCCTTGCAAAGGAAGCAAAGCTGCCGGCGAACATCGTTCTCGTGACCGATCCGGACTACAAGGTGACGAATCTGTATGGATTGCGTTGGAATGCGCCGCACGAGACCTCGTATGCGTCCACTTTCATCCTGGACAAGACGGGTACGATTCTTTTTGAGAAAACCAGTCATACTCATGGCGACCGCCTCTCTGCTCAGGACGCTCTTGACCATCTTCCCGCGCAGTAGACGCTCTTTGGGCGCAGCCGGTGTTTTGCCTGCGGCTTTTTATTTGGGAACTGAAGGATGACATGGGAGTCATTGCTGCGGTACATCCGGAAAGTTCCCTCGAGCGTCGAACTGGTCATGACAAACGCAAAAGCGGGGAATACCAATTTAGCTCTTGACCTCCTGCAGGGGGCACTGGCAGGAGCAGTTGCAGTGTGGGCCATGGACCGCGTTGACTGGTTCTTATACGACCACGTGAGTCAAGAGGCGAGAGAGCAGACACGGGCGAACCGACCTGGAGGCGAAGACCCAGCCCATGTGATCGCGGGGAGGGTAGCAGACGCTGTCGGAAAGCCTCTCACTGGGGCGAGGCGGGATGCAGCGGGGACGGCCGTACATTACAGCCTTGGGGTTCTGCCCGCGTCACTTTATGGCGCCCTGAGCGGGAGGGTAGAGGCGATCGGGGCTGGCCGGGGCCTAGGGTACGGCGTCGCCATGTTCATCGTTGAAGATGAACTGGTGAATACGGCATTCGGTACTGCCGGGTCGCCAAGCGGCTACCCATGGCAGGCGCATGCTAGAGGACTATTGGCTCACCTGGTGCTGGGCTGCGTTACCGATGCGGCGCTGCGTCTGCAGCGAAATCAAACCTTGGTTTAGGCTGAGCGCCTGAAGGCGTGGTGCGGATGAGAGTGCAAATACTGAGTTTCTGGCCTTGCCAGAATGACGGTTGTGGCGGGTAGGCTCTACAGCAATGCCACGTTTGGGGGAAGCCCGGGGTTAATTTCGGGCACTTGATTCTCCGCCCGTGCCGTACCTCACGCTTGTAGCAGTTCGTTCACGTCGATCGATTTATTCTTAAGAGATCAGAGGATTGAGTTGAGCATGCCCCAGTCATTACCCATCGCCATTTACTACGAGCAGCCGAACTGGTTCAAGCCGCTGTTTGCTGACCTTGATCGGCGTGGAACCGAGTATGTGAAGCTGTTTGCGCCCGATCACACCTGGTCGCCGGCGGAACATCCGGAGCGGCAGTATTCCCTTGTCTTCAACCGGATGAGCCCGTCGGCGTGGAACCGCGGGAACGGCGATCAGATTTTCTACACGACGGGATTTCTTGAACACCTGGAAAGCCGCGGTGTGCGGGTAATCAATGGTCTGGCTGCGTTCCGGTCGGAGCTGTCGAAGGCAGGTCAACTTGCTCTGCTCGAACAGCTTGGGCTGCCCTATCCCAAGGCGCGGGTCATCCACCGGCCCGAGCAGGCTCCGGCAGCCACTGAAGGTTTGCGTTTTCCGGTCGTGGTCAAGCCAAACATTGGCGGCTCCGGTGCGGGGGTCAAACGTTTTGATCACATCTCGCAGCTTCAGGCTGCGGCGAAGCTGCGCGTAGACGATCCCGACGCGCTGACGTTCGGGCTCGACTCGACGGCGCTGGTGCAGGAGTTTATCCCCGCACGCGATGCTCACATCGTGCGCGTGGAGGTGCTGAACGGGAAGTACCTGTACGCCATCAAGGTACATATCACGGGGGAGACGTTCGATCTTTGCCCGGCGGACATCTGCCGCACCTCCTCAGGTGTGGATCTGAATCGCGCGGCTTGTGCGATTGACGCGCCGAAATCGGGCATTACGGTGGAGGCATTCACGCCTCCTTTAGAGGTGATTGCGGACGTGGAGCGCATCATGGCTGCGTCGCAGATTGATATTGGCGGAGTCGAGTACATCACGGACGACCGCGATGGCCAACGCTACTACTACGATACAAATGCGCTCTCGAATTTTGTGGCGGACGGGAAGAATGTTGTTGGATTCGATCCGTTCGCGAAGCTGGTGGACTGGCTCGAGCAGGAAGCGGCTGCTGCGAGTGCAGACGAGCCAGCCTTTGTGGGTGCACGCTGATGCGCTACGGGTTCTGGATGCCGGTCTTCGGCGGATGGCTGCGCAATGTTGATGACGAGCAGATGGAGACGAGCTGGGAGTACACCAGCCGGCTCGCCCGTCGGGCCGAGCAGATCGGTTATGACGTGACGCTGCTCGCCGAGCTGAACATGAACGACATCAAGGGTGTGCAGGCGCCGTCGCTCGATGCGTGGTCGACGGCAGCTGCGCTCGCCGCTGTGACGGAGCGGTTGGAGTTGATGGTCGCGGTGCGGCCTACGTTCCATAACCCAGCACTGCTGGCCAAGCAGGCCGCGAACATCGACCACATTGCGAAGGGGCGCCTGGCGCTGAACGTCGTTTCGAGTTGGTGGCGGGATGAAGCGACCAAGTACGGCATTCCGTTTGACGAGCATGAACAGCGCTATGCCCGCACCTCCGAGTGGCTGGATGCGGTTGACGGCTGCTGGCGCTCGGATGGGTTCACTCAGGAGGGGAGCTTCTATAACATCCAGGACAACAGGCTGTTTCCCAAGCCGATGCCTGGGAGACGCCTGAGTGGATCACCTACACCTGCGGTAACGCCCGATGGGCGACCGACGTTCTACGCCGGAGGCGAGTCGGAGACGGCTAAGAACCTTATTGCTGCCAAATGCGATGCGTACCTGATGCATGGTGATCCGCCTGAGGTTGTGGGCAAAAAGATTGCAGACATGCGCGAGCGCCGCGAAAAGCTGGGCCTCGGACCGATGACGTTCGGGGTGGCGGCGTTCGCAGTGGTGCGCGACTCGGACGCTGAGGCGCAGGCCGAGGTGGCTCGCGTTGCCGACGTTAAGCAAAGTGCGCGGGGGTATGCGAACTACCAGCAGTGGATCACCGGGTCCAAACTCGAACAGAACGTTTCGCTTGAGGACTACTCCGTGTCGAACCGCGGGTTGCGCGCAGGTTTGGTGGGCACACCAGAGAGTGTGCGCGGACGCCTCGACGAGTTTGCGGAAGTCGGTGTTGATCTGGTGCTGCTGCAATGCAGCCCTCAGGCCGAGGAGATGGAGCGATTTTCAGCGCAGGTGATTCGGCCGGATGTCTAGAGAGCACCCACCACCGGTACACATAATCCTGCGCTCCTCTTGGAGCTGTTGGTGAGCATTCCTCTGTCGCAAAGCGTGAAGTGGAACTGAGTTCGACCTGGGATTGGACCTGCACTCCCTTCGGCCCATCGGCCACCCTCGCTTGGGCTCCCAACCCGCCGGCACCCAGATGCTGCACGGCTACCGCCGGCTCGCCCGGTGAAGACTACCGTACGGCTCGGGACGCCAATGTTTGGTCTGGGCCAAATTGCACATGGGGGTCACAGGACTGAGCGATATAGAGGGCACCGCTTACTGGGTCCCTTATGAATCAGATGTCGCCGATTGATTCGCTCTTTCCAAAAGTCAGGCAAGAGTTTCAGGTCCATTACACCGCGAATGGTTTGCCGGTCTGCTTCGTTTTGAGCACTTAAATGCCATATGTCAGCTACGGAAACTTTCTTGGGTGCATCGTCGATTAGCAGGATTTCGACTCCTGCTGAGAAAGTGCCCTCCTGAAGCACCGAGGCGTACCAGCCCGGCTTGCCTTGCCGGGAAAAAAGCGCGGTCATGTCAGGACGTTCGCAGCGGATTTGGAGCTTGTAGCAAGGGCTTCTTGGTTGAATCACCTGGAGCGTCGCGGTGCCGATCTGGATCACATCCCCAATGTGGAGATCCGTTTCAAGCAACCCTTCTGAGGTGATGTTTTCGCCGAAGCTGCCCGGAGACAACGGCCCAGAATTAAGCAGCTTTTCCCATGTAGCGTAATGCTCTTTTGGATAAAAATAGACTGCCTTGTCCAAACCACCGTGAAGGCGTAAATCTCCTTGCGCATCACCTTCGATACCGAGCTTGTTGGCGTAAGCCTTCCCACTGATAGGGGTCTTGAAGAAGCCAGTGGTCACGATCTGTCCCGCAAACTGCACTTTACGCAGCCCGCCGCTGACGTTGATGGAGTGGACTCTCGGTGGGGTTGTTGATTGGCTTAGCATCCCGATGTTTTTCCTGCTATAGCAATTGTCCAAACGTCTAGGCTTTCCCCAACGCCTAGCGTCGTTCGCGCAATCAAGTAGTGCTTTCTAGGCTCCCTCAGAGGGCTCACGCAGCCCATTGGCTGCCTTCACGATTACGACACCCTGTAATCGAGCAAGCCAGTGTACCGACACAGTGTCTGAACTAATCGTAAATCCTGTGCTGCGGGAGCAGGGAAGTGAAAGGCAGCCGTAAACGGTTCATGAGTTGCCCTTGCGGGAAGGCAAAGGTGCTTGCCCCGGGTCTATGTGCAACCTGCTGCAGACTGAAGCGTCAGGACCTGGAATGTTTCCGCGGTCTAGGGGAGGCGGTACTGGGGCGGGACGGCTATCGCTGGAACGCCACTGAAGTCCTTTAGGTACCCCCAATCCAAGAGCGCAGACGGGTCGCCCGATTGCTTGGGTTCGGCAGCGGTGGAGCGGCTGGAAGCCCTGTCGAGGAGTACATCTCCGACAGCTTCAAGGCCACCGAGTGGCTGACCGTAAAGCCGGTGTTCTGGCTATTGGCATAAGCCGCAATTGGGCCGGACACAGAGAGAGCAGCGGCGGGGCTGGTAGAAGCGGCCGTTAAAGCCTCGAAAGACCTAGTTGAGCTTGGACACTTTGGCTTGGTGGTGATAGCCATCTGACGTCCGGACAAGCTGATTCGACTGGGTACGAGTCTCCGCCGATTCTACTGCAACTTACTTCGGTAAGTTTCCTGTTCCCCACACCATCGTCCAAATTGATCCTAATGCCGGCGAACGCGGGGTCCTGGGCGGTTCTCCCTATGTGCACACGCGCGTGATTCTGGGAGAGCACACCTCGGCGGAGGGCTTTCATCAAGATTGGGTGCTGACCCACGAGTTCGTGCATACCGCCATGCCGCAGCTCGATGACAACCACCATTGGTTGGAGGAGGGCCTTGCTACCTATGTTGAACCGATTGCGCGAGTCCAGCACGGCGTACTTTCCGAAGAAAGCGTTTGGACCGACATGTTGCGTGACATGCCGAAGGGTAAGCCGCTTTCCGGGGATCGAGGACTTGACCGTACGCACACCTGGGCGTGCACATACTGGGGCGGCGCGATGTTCTATTTCGTCGCCGACGTTCGTATCCGCCAGCAGACGAACAATCGCAAGGGACTGCAAGATGCTTTGCAGGCGGTGGTGGCGAGTGGGCAAACGATTGCAATCGACGCAACCCCCGAAGCCGTTTTCGCTTTCGCTGACAAAAGCGTAGGTGTTTCTGTCATGCTTCCTCTTTACCAGCAAGTGAGCGAACATGCCGTACCAGAAGACCTCAATGCGCTCTGGACAGCCCTGGGCGTCCGCAGCGACGGTAGTGGTGTAGTGTACAACGATCAAGCGCCTCTGGCTTCGGTGCGGAAGGCAATCTTTCGGCCGCATCCGGTCTGCGGGGTATCACAATGAAACTTCTCCATCTACCAGGCACAAGGCTGTCTCGCAGCTATCTTTGCAACGTCTCATAGGTATGCTTGCCTCATCGCTGCTCGTGTTCGGCAGTTGTGGGGAGGCAAACGCGCAGCCTTCGCAGCTGCCAATGGCAGCCGTGGTCGGATGCCGCGTTTGCGCAGGCCCGGCAGCAGCATAAGTTTGTCCTGTTGGACCTTGAAGCGGTCTGGTGCCACCGGTGTCATGTGATGGATGACGTTAACTACCGCGATCCAGTTGTCATGCTCCTGCTGCAGGCCAAGTATGTTCTTTTGAAGGTCGATCCAGATGCGCGTCCCGACATATCCAATCGGTATCAGGATTACGGCTGGCAACGACGTTGGTGTTTGCCGGCGATGGGTCCGAGATCGTCAAACGCCGGGGCTACATTCCTCGACGTCCAATGTCGTCCATGCTGCAAAGCCATCCTCGACGACCCTTTCGCCGGGTCCGAGCGTAGAAAAGGAAATCGTACTGCATCCTGCGTATCCTCGGAGACGACGGCTGTTGCGTGTCCCCGTGGGCAGATGCGGCCAACAAAACGCGATACCGAACAAGAGGCCATCTGTATGAAGACGACATTCGTCACGATCTGTACCGCGCTCGTCTGTCTTGCCCTCGCGATACCGCCGGCCGTGCCGCAGACGACTGCACCGCGCTACACCAATCATCTGATCCGCGAGAAGAGCCCCTATCTTCTCCTCCATGCCCACAATCCGGTGAACTGGTATCCGTGGGGCGAAGAGGCCTTCCGCAAGGCACGCGCAGAGAATAAGCCCATCTTTCTGTCTGTCGGCTATTACACCTGCCACTGGTGCCATGTGATGGAGCGCGAGTCGTACTCGAATCCCGCGATTGCAGACCTGCTAAATAGGAGCTTCATTGCCGTAAAGGTGGATCGCGAAGAGCGGCCGGACATCGACGCCGTCTACCTGCGCTTTGTGGAGGCAACCACAGGCTCCGGTGGCTGGCCCATGAACGTTTTTCTAACGCCGGACCTCAAGCCGTTTTTCGGCGGCACGTATTTCCCGCCAGTGGACCGCGGCGGCATGCCCGGACTGATGACGCTGCTTCCGCGCATTGCGGGACTGTGGAAAGGCGATCAGGCGAAACTGATCCAAAGCTCAGATCAGATCACCGCAAAACTGAGCGCGTCCAGCAGCGATGCCGCATCATCTCTGCAACCCGTCGTCCTGGAGCAGACATTCCAGCAGATGCAGCGCAGCTTCGATCCTGAGCACGGCGGCTTTGGAAGCGCGCCCAAATTCCCAAGACCCGTCGCTCTTGAGTTCCTGATGCGCTACGGCAACGACCAGGACAGCCCCGAAGCGCTCGCGATGACAGGAGCAACGCTGAAAGCGATGGCCGCGGGCGGCCTGCATGACCAGCTCGGCGGAGGCTTTCACCGTTACTCTACCGACGCGTTATGGCGTGTGCCGCACTTTGAGAAGATGCTCTACGACCAGGCGCAGCTTGCGATGGCGTACTTGCATGCCTACCAGATCTCCGGCGATCCGACTTTCGCCGGCACCGCGCGCGATACGCTGGACTTTGTGTTGCGCGATATGCGCAGTCCCGATGGAGGCTTTTACTCGGCGCTCGACGCAGACAGCCCGCTGCCGGGGAACCCTGCCCAGAGTGTCGAGGGTGCCTACTACCTGTGGTCCGCCAATGAAATAGGGGACGTGGTGCACGATGCGAGTGCGGTGAATCTGTTCGACTGGATTTACGGAGTCCAGCACATCGCTCATTCCGTCGACGAAGCAGCGATACACTTTCACCTTTCCGTGGATGCTGTCCGCAACTCGCTGGCTCAATCGCGCGCCGCCCTGCTCGCCGTGCGTTCCCATCGGCCTCCGCCACCGGTTGACAGCAAGATCATTACGGTGTGGAACGGCATGATGATCTCCACGCTCGCGGTCGGCAGCCAAGTGCTGCACGAGCCGCGGTATCTTCAGGCAGCAGAGTCGGCAGCGAAGCTGGTCAGAACGAAGCTTTATAACCCGAAGACCGGACGACTGAAGCGCCGTTACCGCGACGGGTCGGCTGAGATCGACGGTTTTCTCGCCGATTATGCGGGCATGACCGCCGGGCTGCTGGATCTCTTTGAAGCGTCTGCAGACAACGACGATATGACCTGGGCGATGCGACTTCAAAAGGAGCAGACGACCCTGTTTACCGACAAAGTCTCAGGAGCGTACATCACCACGGAAACGTTGGCCGCGTCGTCGCCCGCGCAGGGTGGTCTGTTGTGGAAGGACCACGAGGCTTACGACGGAGCGGAGCCTTCCGCCAATTCGATCGCTGCCATGAACCTTGTTCGTCTGTGGCAGATGACCGAGGAGGATCGCCTGCGGCAGCGTGCGCTTTCGGTCGTGAACGCATTCGGAGTTCAACTGAAGAGTTCTCCGGAGTCAATGCCCGCAATGGTGTCGGCGTACGAAGCACTGAGCGCACAACGAAGGCAGGTGGCGATTGCGGGCACGCAGGGGACTCCAGGCACTGAGGCGATGACGGCCGTCTTCTGGCGGGATTACCTCCCCAATGCGATACTGATCCACGCTGTCGGTGGACTGGCTCAGCAGCAACTCAGCAGAATGCTTCCTCTGGTTGCGGCGCTGCGGGCGCAGAATGGGAACGCAACTGCGTATATCTGCAAAAATTACACCTGCAACGCCCCTACAACCGACCCCGCAATCATGCAAAAGCTGCTGCGCGGCTATCCAGGAGCGCGTTATTGAATCATGTGGCCAGTCCTGCTCCATCGGGTCTAAGCTGTCGGGCATGCGACGCAGGAATCCACCATGTTCCCATCGCTCTTTGGGCGACAGCTTGCCCTCTGAACTTGGCAGACGATGGTAGACCTCCAGCAGAAAAGTATGGAACTGCTTCCCCGAGAGAGTCGAGCGTCAAAGTCGTCTTTTCGCCCAGGCCGCGCGGTGTAACCGTCCAGGTCGCACAAGAACATCTCGTTCACAGTGCGGAAGAAGCGCTCAATGCGGCCTCGACCTTGCGGCTGCCCTGGGGTAGAGAACACAAGCCGGATCTTCAGGTCCGCCGCCACCTGCTCCAGATGCCTCGAACGGAAGTCTGATCCATTATCGGTGTACAAAACGTCTGGTATGCCGCAAACCTCCCAATGGGGATCGCCTTTACGCCAGATGCTCTGGCGCAGAGCCAAAGTCGTTCGCAGCGAAGAAGGCGGATCAAATCCAATGAAGTAGCCCGCCACCGCGCGGCTGTAGTCGTCGATGACAATCGTAAGCCAGGGGCTTTCCGACAGATCCATCTTCCCGCAACAGCCTGATGTTGAGTTGCGCATGATCCACTTGCCAAATCGAGTTCGGCTTCAGAGCCTCGCGCCGCCGGAAATAGCGATCTGTTCGTACAGGAGATGCCTATAGAGCCGACGAAAGCAAAAGACAAGAACCGGCTGCGGGAGGTGCTCCAGAGATTTTCAGCGGAGGTACGGAAGCACTACTATCAATTCTGATCAGTAAGGATTGCGTGTTGTCAGGCGTTCGCCCGCAACTCTTCGAAACGTCGGCGGATTCACCTCGCCAGCTTCGGGAAGATGGCGATTTAAGCGCCGGGTTTCGAAGGAGCTTTGCGCAAGCGGAACGCAGAGCCCAATTTTCTCCGGTTGGCCGAGCTCGCTGCAGAGCTCGCGCCCAAAGATAGTCTTACCGGAAATCTGGTTAATGACGCTAAGGCGTACATGCTATCGGTTCGGATGCGGTCGTCAGTTATAGGACGAATTTCGGGGTGAACGGAGGGGAGTTTACCCGCGAGGAGCTTACCGCGGGTGAAGGACGCTCTGATTTACGCTGGGTATATCACACGCTCGAAGCCCTTCCCGGGGACGAACGTGCCCCTTGCTTCGGTCAACTTGGTATCGATTTCTCGTTGCGTGTGAACAAACCTTGACTAGGCGAGCGGATCGAAAGGCTAAGTTTCTACCCCGAGACATAGAGGCCGCGCCGCTCGAGCGGGACGAAGAGTAAGCGTAAACATCTCCCGGCACCTGAGATTTCTCCGGCGGAGCTGGCCGCGCATTCCAGCTAATACGCCTCAGCTCTGAAACCAGGTCAGCCTCTTATTCAGTTAACGGAAGGGAGAGGCTCATTGTCAGAGGACAGTGATCGCCGGGGGAAAGCCACTCGGAGCGGTTTTCGACTTTGATTTGCAGGCTGATAGCTTTTACGACGCGCTGCTCACATTTCTGGACCATCGGGTGGACGAAGGGGCGCTGAAACCCATGGTGTGTGCGATCCTGCAGGTCGCCAACAGCGTGGATGAGTTTCTGAAGTTGCTGAACATGGGTTAGAAACCGCCACCTTCCGGCTCTGAGCCTCGACCGCTACAGCGCCAAACCCTGAAGGGCCCGGATTGCGGCGAGCCTCCATCGCACTGGGCTAGGAGGAACTCGGCTTGGCGCGGTCAGGGAAGAGCGCATGAGGAGAGTCTATGCGTTTGCCGGTCAGGAAGGCCCCACGAATAGGGGCAAGGCCGGTTTGCTCTATTGCTGCGGCGTAGCGGCTCGGCGTGGTCCGAGAATCGCGCGTCCGGGAAAAACGTGGGGGACGAGGCTGCCTTGGTCAATCAGAACCGTCCCCCCGACAAGCAGATATTGAACTCCCACGCTCGATTCCATGGGTTTGGCGAATGTTGCGTGATCGGCAATGGTGGCAGGATCGAACACAACGATGTCGGCGTCGGCACCTTCCTGCATACGGCCTTTCTGGCGGGCAGCAGGAGTGGAGCGCTCTAGCATTTCGGCCGGCATGAGAGTCATTTTGCGCAGTGCATCCATCAGGGTAAGATTGCCTTTTTCGCGGACGTACTGGCGCAGAACTCGGGAGTAGGTTCCGGCGTTGCGGGGATGACCTTCAAGGCCGTCGCTCGCGATCATGACCAGAGGGTTCGGGATCAACTTGTCGAGCACTGCCTGGGAGTTGCCGAACACAACGACGTATTGGGTAGCCGTGGAAGAGTGCAGAGCCTCGAAGCGGGCTTTGGTGAGGCGTTCTCCAGTTGCAGGGATCATGATGCTGTCGTAGGAGATGCCAAGCCTCTTCTGCCAGCCGGGATTGAAGACAGCTGAGTTGATGGCCGTCATGCCGGCGATGTAGGGGTAGGATTCGGTGGTGACGTCGAGGCCGCGTGCGCGGGCGCCCGCCACCATGGCTAGGCAGTCCAAGGCCTGGTTCGCGCAGGAACTGTTGATGTGGACGATGTGCAGCGATGCGCCCGAGATTGCGGCAGCGCCAATGACTTCGCTGATGGATTCGATCGAGCCGCCGGGTTCGAGAGGTCCGCTACCGCGCACGTGGGTGTAGACGGGGACGCGTCGCGCGGCGGCGAGGCGGAAGACGTCGATGATTTCCAGCCGGGTGGCTCCCGGGGTGTAGGCGATACCCATGCCGATGGCAAGGCCTCCGGCGTCGAGCTCCTCGTTCAGGCGTTTGCGGATGAGGTCCATCTGCGCCGGGGTGGCGGGCTGGTCAGTAACGGGTCCACTTTGGGGTAGGATCGCGTCGGCGGGGAGAGGAGCGTTGAACGCAAGCGCGCGTGCGGCCACGTGGCTGGCCGAAGTTCCGTAGTGGATAAGCGAGCGGCCCTGCTTGGCACTGAGGAAGGTGCCCACGTCGGGTACTCCGATTTCGAGCTCCAGCGCCGAGGTCACGCCGTCGAGGGCCTTGACCCGCTGGCTGGGGATGTCCTGTGCATGCTGGTGCAGGTCAATGAATCCAGGCGCGACCACCAGGCCCCGAGCGTCGATGACCCTGCGTCCGCTGAGCGGCTCGGACGAAATGCGGGCCATCTTTCCGCCGCTGATCCCGACGTTGCGGACTGCATCCAGGCTGGTTTCGGGGTCCATCACGCGTCCGCCCTGGAGCACCAGATCGTACTGCTGCGCGGAGAGAGTGGCGGTGAACGTGGCGACGAAGAAGAGGAAGACGATCAGCTTACGCATCAAATACCCCGTTTAGCCCAGCGATCATAGCAGCAGATTGTGGGGGGTCGAATATGTCTGGCGCTCACGAACAGAGTGTCCAAGCTCCGCTTGCCGAGAGTTCCGGGGGCAATTGGCCTAGGTTTGCCGCTTCCTAGAGGCTGTT
>JAABUX010007804.1_pt1 | contig 12455 bp, 12 predicted proteins | sample 5561851 | NCBI WGS metagenome assembly JAABUX01 (sample SAMN10711883, study PRJNA513361) | rock metagenome | isolation source: Antarctica rocks | place: Antarctica: Victoria Land, Richard Nunatak red sandstone | collected 2016-01-03 | reverse complement strand
CCCGCTGCGCGCGGGCGATTGCACGTTCCACCACGCGCTGTGCGCGCACATGGCCACGCCCAATCTGACCGACGAGGCCCGCGTCGCCCACGTGGTGATCTTCATGGATGCGACGACCACGTACCGCTTGATCCCCCACCCCGTCACCGATCCGCTCGGCCTGCAGGACGGCGCGCCCCTGACGGGCGACTTATTCCCGGCGGTCGCCGCCGATATCTAGTGTATACGGCAAGCTAAACCGCTCCCCGTAGAGCCGGTTGTAGTAGGTTGTAGTAGTCCATGCGCGTCTGGTTGACGTCGCAGTAGCCCACCAGGGCGCCCTGAGCGCGATGGTCAGTTAGCAGCGCCTCGGTGTATATCTGCGACCGGCTGCCGAGTCCGACGATAGCGTATCTCTTCATAACGATCAAGACGACGTGTTGTCGTCCCAGGGTAGGCGCGTCCAGGTGACATCGGTCAGTCCGGGGTGCTGGCCGCGCTCGGTCACGATCAGGTGTGCGGCGAACGGGGGCGTTGCGGCGTCACGGGCATACTTGATCAGGACCTCGTTCCAGCCCTGCCGCAATGCCACGTCGACGTAGGAGACGCCGTCGCCGTCGTAGTTGGGCCGCAGCAGCGTCGGCGTCCGCACCTCGTGGGCCGCCTCTCCGTTGAGCCACAGTTTGCGCGGGCAGGTCGCCGGGACGCCCAGACGCGCCTCCCGCTCGCGGTCGCTCCAGAGATAGAGGCGGGCGTACAGCACGCCCATCCAGTCGGCCCCCGGCTCGTCGGGTAGGGCATTCCCGTCGGCGTGTGCGACGCGCCAGCCGTTCTCGCGCCGTGCCTCCCGCGAGTCGTTGCCCGCCTGTTCCTCGGGTGGATAGGGGCGATCGAGGAGCGCCGCCGCGGCGTCCCCACTGTCCTCGCCCGCCAGCGGTCCCCACAGCAGCCAGCGCCGTGCCCCGATCAAGACGATCGGCAGGACAGACTCGGCGGGCCGGCCGTGTGGCTGGACCGACAGCAGCGCCCGATTGCTGTTCTCGATGTGGGCGGCGTTGGCGGCGCTGACCGCGTAGCTGAGCGTCGTGGCCGCGCCGGCCGCGACGCGCAGTTGCCGGTCGGCTGACGCGCCGACGGTCCAACCGGTTGGCGGGGTCAGGCTCACGTCGAGCGTCAGATCGTCGGCGCGCACGTTTTGGACGCGCACGGCGACCGTCTTGACCACACCGGGCGTTATCACCGGCGCGTCGCCGTAGTCGACCGCGACCGTGACGGCGCCCAGCCTGTGCTCCAGGCGCGACGGCCATCGGTCCCGCAGCCACGCCGTATCCGCTTCCACGGCATGGAGCGATGGCTTGGCCGCGTCGCCCACGACGGCGCGGTCTCCTATCCGCACGGGGGAGCGCAGGGCGAGCAGGCGCGGTCCCAGTGCGCAGACGCGGTCGGTCAGCTCGCCCAGCGTCGCCGGGACCGGGTTGGGGCCGGTCGAGGCGTGCCGCAGACCTCCCGAGCTCTCGTTGGTCGCGATGGTGTCGCCGAGCGGGGCGGTCCATCGCTCCGGCAGGCCGGCGCGGCCGCCGAGGATGCCGAGTAGGGCCCCCAGCGTGGCGCCGGTGCAGTCGGTGTCGTAGCCGCAGTTGACCGCCGTGCAGAGGGCGTCGCCGAAGTCGCGGCCGTAGAGCCAGCCGATGACCTGGAAGCCGATGTTGGGTGGGGCATACTGCGCCACGTAGCTCGGGGCAGCCAGGCGCACCCGCTCGCGCGCCTCCTTCCAGTCGACCCCGTCGCGGTGCGCCTGGCGGGCGGCCCGCACCGCACGCGCGGTGTACGAGTCGGGCGGGACGTAGGAGAGCCCAACGTCGAGCAGAGCCTGGGGGTCCGTTTCGACGAACGCGGCCGCGCCGACGGCGGCGTTGAAGACCTCGCCCCACACGCCCTCGCCGCCAGCATGGTCGACGCTGGCGTCCTCGTAGGCATAGCGCACGGCCAGGGAGGGCACGCCGGGGGCCAGGCAGGACCAGAGTTCGCTGCGGATGGGCGCGCCCATGCAGTCGATGAACCAGTTGTTGTAGTGGCCGGAGACCGGCGGCAGCAGGCCCAAGCGCAGGTTCGCCTTATTGAGGCCGTACTCGTCCCAGTTGTAGCCGATGTGGTCGAGCCAGTACTGGGCCAGGTCGCGCGCGGTTGAGGTCGAAGCCGCGCTCCTCGACGGCCTTGAGCCAGATCAGTTGCATCTCCAGATCGTCGTTGGGGATGCCACCCTCGCGCAACTCGGGGTACCAGTCGATGTCGAAGGGCTCCTCCTGCGCGAAGGCCTTCTCCAGGGGCGCGCCGAGCGTCCCGCCGCAGTTCTTGCCCAGCCAGCAGGCGAACACCTTGTCCCAGTACTCGTCCTTATCCAGTGTTACCATGCCTCACCAATCCTTTCTCTAAAAAGTTGCATCGTTTGTCACGTCGGCAACCGCGCGCCGATCCACTCTATCGTTGCCCGTGTACTCTCCTGAACAGTCACGGCGGTCGTATCAAGCAGCGAGAGAGGCGGCGCAATCGCGCTTGCATTTGCCCTCAGGTAGCTGTTGAAATGGAGCATGTCGGCGACAACAGCGGGGGCGTCCGACCCACGCCAGCTTGGACGGCTGCGCAGGCGCTCGGCCAGGATGCCGTCGTCGCAGATGACACCAAGGTAATGGGTCTGCGCAAAGTAGCGCCGCTCGGGGCAGTGCTCAAAGTGCTCTGGTAGGGACGTCGCGAGGAGGACAACAGGCCGCCCCGCCTGCCCGATATTTTTTGCGACGCGTAGCCAGGTGTTGTGATAGCCTCGATGGTCGTCGCCTCGGGACCAGGGGACAGCGCCCCACAGCATATCGCTGTCCATCGTCACGCAACGGTCAAAGGTCTGCGCGAGGGTGAGCCCCAGTGTCGTCTTTCCCGCTCCACTGGCTCCGGTGACGACGAACAAGGGCAGTTGGACGAAGCGATGCGGTTGGTGACAAAACGGGCAAACGGCGAAGGGCCCTTGAGGGTCAATCACCTTCTCGTCGCTGTACTGGCCACACTGAGGGCAGACGTTAAACATAATCGGCCTTATCCTACCCTTTCACGCCGGTCACGACGATGCCCTGGATGAACCAGCGCTGCCCGATGAAGAACAGGGTGATGACGGGCAGTGTGGTCACAAGAGCCCCGGCCATGATCAACTCGAAGTGCGTCGAGTATTGGCTCTGAAGCTGCGCCAGCCCGAGTTGCAGTGTGAGATGGTCGCTGCTCTGCAGGTAGATCAGCGGCCCCAGGAAGTCGTTCCAGTTGTACAGGAACGTGAACAGGGCCACGGCGATCAGCGCGGGCTTGATCAGCGGCAAGGCGATGCGCCAGAAGGTGCGGACGTAGCCGCAGCCCATCGATCTTGGCCGCGTCTTCCAACTCGCGCGGCAGCGTCAGGAAGAACTGGCGCGTCAGGAAGAGGTAGGCCGGGTTGGCGAAGAGTTGCGGCACGATGAGCGGCGCAAACGTGTCGAGCCAGCCGAAGTCCTTGAACATGATGAACTGCGGGATCAACGTCACGAAACCCGGCACCATCAGCGTGCTCAGGGCCAGGACGAACAGTGCGTTGCGGCCCGGAAAGCGCAGGCGCGCGAAGCTGTAGCCGGCCAGCGCCGACGAGAAGGTCGTGCCGATCGCGCTGCAGACGGCGACGAACAGCGTGTTGAAGAAATAGGTCCCCATGGGCAGGCTCTGGAAGAGCGTGCCGAAGTTCTCCCAGGCCAGCCGGCCCGGAACCCAGATGACGGGATAGGCGGCGATCTCATCCGAGGTCTTGAACGCGCTCGAGGCCAGCCAGTAGAACGGGAAGAGCAGGACGATGGCGCAGGCGATCAAGACCAGATAGGTGAGCGTGCGCCCGACGAGCCGGCGGACGCCCGTGGACGCGCCCCGCGCCGCGGCGCGCGGGGCCGTCCCGCGTCGCTTGCCCGCAACCGGAGTGACGCTATTGGCCATGGATACGCTCCCCTCTCTTTTCCCGCGCGTCCGTCTCACGCCGGGGCCTCCTCCGGCTCCCGGGTCCTATTCGCCCGCGTAGAACACCCAGCGGCGCGCCGAGCGGAACACGCCGAGCGTGAGCAGCAACACGAGAGCGAACAGGACCCAGCCGAGCCCGGCCGCATAGCCGATCCGCCCGAACTGGAAGGCGGTCTGGTAGATGTACACCGACCAGGCGTAGCTGGCGTAGTTCGGGCCGCCAACGGAGCCCCCGTTGCTGGTCACCAGGTAGATCAGCGTGAACACCTGGAAGCTGCTGATGATACCGAAGATCAGGTTGTAGAGGATCGTCGGCGTCAGCATGGGGATGGTCACAGCCCAGAACTTGCGCCATGCGCTCGCGCCGTCGATGGCGGCGGCCTCATACAACTCGGTCGGGATGCCCTGTAATCCGCTCAGGAAGATCAACATGCCGCTGGTGCTGCCCCATAACGTTGCCAGGACGAGCGACGGGATGATCCAGGACTCGCTGGACAACCAGGGGATCGACGGCAGATTAAACATGTTGAGTATTTCGTTGATGAAGCCGAATTGCTCGTTGAACATAAACTGCCAGAGCAGGCCCTGCGCCGCGCCCGTGATCAGCGACGGCAGATAGAAGAGCGTGCGCCAGACCGGCAGCAGGCGCACGCGCTGGTTGAGCAGCAGGGCGACGCACAGCGAGAAGACAAGCCCGAGCGGGACGGCCAGGACGGCATAGAGCGCGGTGACCTTGAGCGATTGCCAGAACAACGGGTCCTTGCCGAGCATCTCCGCGTAGTTGCCGAGCGCCACGAACGACACCGGACCAGTACCCGCGCTGTAGTTGGTCAGGCTCAGACCCAGCGAGGCCAGCACCGGTCCCGCCGTGAACCAGAGGAAGCCAACGATCCAGGGGAGCAGGAAGATGTAGCCGTAGATGGCTTCCCGCCGTGCCAGGACCGAGCGCCGCCGCGCCGGCGGCGGGCCAGCCGCGCTACGCGCCCCCATGGTTGCCATTGGCTCTCTCCTTGCTGCTTGGCTGCTCGCCGTCGCGGGCCGGACGCGGGCGCCCGCGTCCGGCCCTCTGGTCCAAACGGATCGCGGACGGCTAGAACGAGTACTTCTTGATCGCCGCCTGGCCGTCGGATTGCCACCTGGCCAGCGTCCCCTTCACATCGGCTTTAGAGCCGAGCATGGCGGTGACGGCGTTCGCGGTGATGGTCGCCAACTCGTTATAGTACGGCACCGTGGGGACAGTGAACGCCTCGTTGATCGTGTCGGGGAAGACCGACACGTGCGCGGGCGGCAGCTTACCGGATTTGGCCGTGCTGACCCAGAGGGGCACCGCCGACTTGCGGCCGGGGATGCTACGCGTGGGCTCGGAGATCAGGGTCTGGTCGGACCGCGTGCTGGTCAGGAAGTTGACGAAGGCGAACGCTTCGGCGGGATGCTTGGAGGTCGACGCGATCGACCAGGCCCCGCCCGCGGGCGAGATGGGGCGCCGGCCCGTCGGCCCCTTCGGCAGCGGCGCGACGTCGTAGTCGAAGCGCTTGCCAATGGTGCTGCACAGCTGCAGCGTGGCCCAGGACCCGTTGACCGACATGGCCAGTTGGCCGCTGCTCCAGGGGTCGAACCCGGCGGCGAAGGCGCCGCTGCGCGGGGCCGCCTTGGTCACATAGACCGCGTCCTGCATGGTCTGGAACAGGGCTGCGGCCTCGGGCGTGTTGACCAGGAACGAACGCAAGTCGGGGCTGACCCACTTGCCGCCCCAGGCCAACAGGTACCCGACCGTCCCCCATCCGCTGCCGAGCACGCCGGCGATGTCGACGCCCCAGGTCGTCTGGCGCACGCCCGAGGTGGTGACGAACTCCTTGGCCATGGCGAGTAGTTCGTCCCAGGTCCAACTGCCATCGGACGGCGGATACTTGATGCCCTTCTTGTCGAACATCGTCTTGTTGTAGAAGACGCCCCAGTCGGACCAGTCGTAGGGCAAGCTGTACTGCTTGCCCTTCCAGATCATCTGCGCCACCTCGGCCGGCCAGAAATCGGACGTGTTAATGTGGTTCCTCGCCATGTAAGGGTCGAGGGCCAACGTCCAGCCGCGATTGGCGCGGTCGGCGGTGGCGAAGGTGCGGTTGTAGAAGACGTCGGCGAGCGTGCCGCCCGCGGCGCGGGTCGGGATGAGGGCGGAGTCGTAGGTCGTGGCCGCGTAATTGGTCAGGTTGACCTTGATGTTGGGGTAGGCCGCCTGGAAGTTCTGGATGACCTTGTTGAAGAGCGGCACGTCGGTGACCGCATCGTGGTTGGTCCAGAACTGCAGCGTGACCTGATCGGCTGCCTCGGGTGAGCGTGCGGCCAGCGCGGAGGCGGGGAGCAGGGAAACGGCAGCGGCGCCGGCGCCCGTGGCGGCGGCGGCCTGGAGCAGAGAACGGCGTGAGATAGGCTTGGTCACATCCATAGGGGTACACTCCTCTGTGCTGAAAGTGAACGAAGTAGAACAGGACATAGGGTCTGTTCGGGCCTCATCGCCCGCGCGGACAGTGCAAACCTCCTTTCATACGTCAACTTATGTAGTCACGCTAGGCGGCGGGGACATCAGTCGTCGGGCGCCCGACCGCTCGACTGACGCGCGACCAACTGGCAGGGCAGGACGCTCCTCTGATGGGGCGTCTCAGGGTGAGCGATCCGCCCGAGTAGGAATGTCGTGGCTAGCCGCCCCAGTTCGTGCGCCGGTTGGCGTACGGTTGTGAGCGTGGGGCGGATCAGGGCGGCCAGGGGGATATCGTCGAACCCGACGACCGAGACGTCCTCGGGCACGCGACGCCCACGCTCGGCCAGCGCGGCCAGCGCGGCCAGCGCGCCGAACGCCGTGCGGTCGTTGACGCAGAAAATAGCGGTTGGGGGCAGGGGTAGGGACAGCAAGGCGAGCGTCTCGCGGCGACCGCTGTCCTCGTCCAGTTCGCCTTCGCGCACCAGCGGCACGTCGGCCGGCAGCCCCGCGTCGGCGAGGCCCTGGCGATAGCCGGCGAGGCGTCCCATGGCGACCCCGCGGCTGATCTGTCCGCCGATGAACCCGACGCGCTGGTGTCCCAGCGCGGCTAGATGTGCCACGGCGGCCCGCGCCCCGGCGCTTGTATCGGTGCTGACCTCGTCGGCGTGCGGATGGACCGGACGCCGGCCGATGCAGACCATGGCCATCCCCTTGTCGCACAACGTGTGTAGCAACTCCATGTTCTCGTCGCTCCTCTCACCTTGCATCGGCGTCAAGATCAGGCCGTCGACCCGCTTGCGCCGCAGCGCCCGTACCGTGTCGCGCTCCGCTTCCGGGGTGTCGGTGCTGCAGATGACGGGGATATACCCGGCGTCCCGCGCCGCGTCCTGCACGCCACGCGCGATCTGGGCCGAGAAAGGGTTGGCGATGTCGGTCAGCAGCAGCGCCAGCAGCTCGCTCTGTTTGGTATTGAGGCTGCGGGCCAAGCCGTTGGGCTCGAACTGCAGCGCCTCCATCGCCTCCTGGATGCGCGAGCGCGACTGCCGGCCGACGTAGCCGCTGCCATTGACCATGCGCGAGACGGTGGCGACCGAGACGCCCGCCCGCTCCGCCACGCTGTAGATGGTCGCCCTTTTAGCGGAGCCGTCAAAAGGTGTAACCCCTTTCATCTCTGCTATCATAGATCAACGTTAGCGCAATGTCAAGCGGTGCGCCAAAGCGGGCTGTAGGCCCGGAGGACGACTGCAGCAGGCCCCACCGCTGTTAGTCTTCGGGCGGAGTTGCGACGAGACGGCATTGATGGACGGGACGCGGAGGGCCCGCTGGGCTGCTGCTGCGCGCGTGAGCAACGCACGTCCGTGTCCCACATCATCGGCGACATGAGCCGATAGTGAAACTGGTTACACAGGCAGGGTGGAGCAACCATCTAGGCAAAAGCGACTATCCCTGGCTCTATCGTCGATAGGATATTGTATGTTTATCCGCGCCGCTCGGCCGGCAGATCAGGGCCACGATGTCGACGGATTAGCCGGTAGCGAACGACCAATTGTCAGGGGAGCTGCATTAGGTCGGTCGCGCTTCGATAACCGTCAAGATACGCCAGCGTTCACGAAAACCGTCCGGCTGCCGAGCGCGACGAGGGCGTATCTCGCCATAGGTGTCCCCTTAGTGTCGCAGCCGCGTCCTTCCCTTGCCGGGCCACGGAAGCCCAGGGTCTGTGAATGCTCGGCCTGGGAGCGCGGGCGTCTCTGTCGGGTGTCATAGGGATGGACCCCCGTAGCGTGCGTGTGAGTGTCCCGCGGACAGACCCCTCCCGAGGGGCGGGCGCCAACGGCCCGTTCGTGGCGGAGCGCTGCACGTGGTCAGGTCGTACGGGACGCACCGTAAGAGGGGTCCGTCCGTGGGACACTCCGAGTGGGTCCGCCCCTGTGACGCCTGACAGTCTCACCCGTCCCCGCGTTGACTCTGGGACGGGCGAGACGCTCGCGCTCCCAGCTATATGCCCATGACGGCTGTGCAGGCGAGAATTCACAGACCGTGCGGAAGCCGGGGTTTGGGTCCAGGTGGTCCAGGTGATCGTGCGTGCAGACCACGTAAGCCGCGGGTCTTGTCGTCGGTCCAGTCACCCTCAAACTCGATAGCCAGGGCCGTACGACGGGCTGTGGCGCCGGATCACATCTATCTCGGCGGCATCGTACGGGGCGCCGTCCAACCGGAACAGGTCGTGAAACCATAGATCCGGTTCCGCGGCCCCGCGCGGCGAACCCCACGGATAGTGCGTCTGCGTGCGGCCGTTGACCAGTCCCCACAGATAGCATCCCACGTCGTGCTCGACGAAGAGCGGCAGGTGCGTCGCGACCAGGCTGCCGCGCGGGCGCGACATCCACTCCGTGCACACCATGGGATAGCCGCGCCGGGACAGGGCGGCGATGCGCCCCCACAGCGCCGCGGCGTCGTCGTATTGATGGAAGCTGACCACATCCGACAGATCGAGGCACGCCGGGTCGGTTCGCGAGGCGCCGTCGGCGAGGCCGCCCACGGCTGGGCCGCCCCACGCGGCGGCGGTCAGGGGTTGCCCCGGACCGGCTGCCCGTGCCCACGCAAAGGCGTCGTGCAGCAGGGGTAAGCTCCGCGCCCCGCGGCCGCCGTTGCCCGGCTCGTTGTAGAGATCCCACAGCAGCACCCGCTCGTCCTCCGCGAAGGCCCCCACGATGTCGCGCACGTAGCCTTCCAGGTCGGGCCGGGCGGACGGATCGTCCCCGATAGTCGGGCCGGGGCTGGGCGTCCAGCCGCTATTGTGCAGCCCCGGGACCGGATCATCTTGCGGCCCGAGGTATGGCTCTTTCCCGGCGAAGGCGCAGTCATCGAACAGGATGGGCACAACGGAAAGTCCGTGGCGCGCGGCGATCGCGAGGAACGCGTCGATCCGCTCCTTGCATCCGTCGGGGTCGGCTCGCCACACCAGATACTGCACGAAAACGCGACAGCTGTGGAAGCCACAGCTCGCGCCAAGAGCAAGCTCGCGGTCGATGGCGGCCGCGTCGAAGGTCTCGGACTGCCACATCTCGGTCGAGTTGACCGCGGTACTGGGCAGGAAATTGAACCCATAGGGCAACGGACGTCGGCGGTACCACTCCCAGGCGCGGCCAGCCGTCCATCGCTCGGTCGTCGCTGTCATCGCTCCTCCCTTTCTCTCGTCGCGTCGTTCATGGCCAATGGCCAGCCCTCCCTCAAGGCGCGTGGTTCCCGCCGCAGGCCGCCGGGATCGGGTGGCGGAGGAGGAGGGCGTTTTCGTCGAGTTCGGCGACCGCGCGCCGCTCAGCGCCGTCGCCATGGCCGGGAGCGCGGCCTGCGTCCGTCGACTCCGTGACGCTGGCGTGTCCCGTCCATCATTCCGGGGTACAGCCAGGATACGTGTAAAAATAGGACATAGGCACATACCCCTCGATTACCCAAGGTCAGGCATGCGCCTGTCGAGTGGTTGGGGGATAGCGGCCAAGTCGATGACGTAGTCGCCAAAGCGCTTGACGTGGCGGGTGAGGTACGGGCTGAACGTCGCCACTTGCTCGCGCGTGACCTGATACCCCTCTCGGGCCAGCGCCTGCAAACCGTTGGTCATGTGGGTATCTCGCGCAATACCTACTATAAGTACACCGCAAGTACACCGCACAGGCGCCAGAGCGGCCATGGCAGCAGCGCATCTCAAGGCGACAAACACCCCTGCCGGCGCAGCAACCCACATGAAGGACCGTCTGCACCAGCGGTACCCTCGCCGGCAACCGCAGAGCCCCACCGGGTTTTTAGCACTCTCCTTCACGCAACGGGAGGTCGAGGCCTCGCGCTGACGGGTCAAGCGTCATTGCGCTTTCGGTTTACGGCCTCGATGCCCGCAAGGATGAGATCGACGCCGGCAAGGAATTGCGCGCGGTCGTCGTGTTCACGCAGTTGCCTCGCCGCTCTGTACGCCGATGGGTATCTGGCGGGGTCGAGTTGCGCCCATTGTGCGACGATGTCCGCGAGAAAGCTGGCTCGGTCGGTTTGGTTGCTGGCGAGGACGCGGGCGTTGGCAGCGTTCTGTCCGGCGACTCCGAGGATGTAGTTCACTAGCACGCCTGCTGCGTCGAACAACGCTTGTTCGGGCACGTTGAGTGCCTGCAGCTGCTCGCTGACGTTCTTGTAGACGTCTAACAGTGCGGGCCGCCAGGGCTCCCGGGTGAGTTGAGCGCCGACCCAGGGGTGGGCGTCGATTGCATCGAACAGGCCGAGCGCGACGGCACGCAGCGCTTCTTGGGGCTCGGCAACGGTGACTAAGTCGGCTACGACGCGAGCGATGACATCGTCGGTGGCCGCGGCGAGCAGGTCGCTCTTGTTCGCCACATGGTGATAGATCGCCCCGTAGCCGGTGTTTAGGTGTCGGGTGAGTGCGCGGAAGGTCAGCGCGGTCTCGCCTTCAGCGTCAAGGATCTCGGACGCGGCTCGGACGATCAGTTGTTTGGACAGCGCGTCGGTGCGGCGCGTTGCCCGCTTACCCTTGGACGCCATGTGACCATTCTACCACGGTTTGTATTGGCGCTCCAAACCGTAGTAGAATGTTGGAGTAGCAATCCAATCGACTCTAGGAGAACACTATGGCGACATCGGTCACGATCATTGGTGCTGGCCTCGGCGGTCTTGTCCTGGCCCGCGTCCTGCACGTTCACGGCATCGCGGTCACGGTCTATGAAGCGGACGCCTCGGCGACCGCGCGCACTTAGGGCGGCATGCTCGACATCCATCCCTGGAACGGTCAACCAGCGCTCGCGGCAGCCGGGCTGATGGAGGAGTTCCGCGGCCTCGTCCTGGAGGGCCGCGAGTCCTATCGGGTCCTTGACCGGGCGGGGACCGTGCTGCTCGACTTGCGCGACGACGGGACGGGCTCGCGTCCCGAGGTGCAACGCGGTCAGCTGCGGCAGCTGCTTCTGGACTCACTCCCGGACGGCATCGTTCGGTGGGGGCACAAAGTCACCGGTGTGCAGGCCCTCGACAAGGGCCGCCATGAGGTGCGCTTCGCCGACGGCAGCACAGTCATCACGAGCTTGCTGATCGGGGCTGACGGGGCGTGGTCACGGGTCCGGCCGGTGTTGTCCGACGCCGCCCCGACGTATGTGGGCGTCACCTCCGTTGAGACCTTCTTGTTTGACGGGGCCACGCATCATCGCGCCGCCGCGGAGGCGGTGGGCGCCGGCTCGTTGTTCGCGCTCGCGCCGGGGAAGGGGTTTCTGGTTCAGCGGGAGGGCGATGGGACCCTTCACGCCTACGCGCAGCTCGTGAAGCCACTCGACTGGCTCGCCGACCCCGATCTCGGCGACGCCGCAGCCGTGACGGCACGGGTCGTTTCAGAATTCGACGGCTGGGCACGCGAGCTCACCGCGTTGCTCACCGACAGCGACACCGCGCCGGTCCTGCGCCGCCTCTACACCCTTCCGATCGGGCACCGCTGGGATCGAACGCCCGGGGTTACTCTGCTCGGCGACGCCGCCCACCTCACGCCCCCGAACGGCGAAGGTGCGAATCTGGCCATGCTGGACGGCGCCGAGCTCGGCCAGGCCATCGCCGCGCACCCCGACGACGTTGAGAACGCGCTGGCCGACTACGAGCAGGCCATGTTCCCGCGCGCTGCTGAAGCCGCAGGCGAAGATGTCTACGGCATCATGCTCGGTGACGACGCACCCCACAGCTGGATCGCCATGATGATCGAGGACGAGCAGCCGGCGTGAGCGCAGCCGCTGTTGACGCGTTCCCCGTCGCCGCTCCCCGTCGCAATCCGGTGCGCTGGTTCGTGCTCGCGGTCGTGCTCGCCTCCAACATCTTTTTACACGTATCCTGGCTGTACCCCATTCCGGCCATTCCCGAGCCGATTGCTTGCGATACCATTACTCTACCCCTCTATAATTCGTAGGCGCGCGGAAGTACGGGGAGCGCGGGCATCCCGCCCGGATCCAACGGG
>JAABUX010007803.1_pt1 | contig 12456 bp, 12 predicted proteins | sample 5561851 | NCBI WGS metagenome assembly JAABUX01 (sample SAMN10711883, study PRJNA513361) | rock metagenome | isolation source: Antarctica rocks | place: Antarctica: Victoria Land, Richard Nunatak red sandstone | collected 2016-01-03 | reverse complement strand
TGCTGTAGTCGGCTTCGCTCACGGCCAGATGAACACGGAAGATTTCCGGCAAAAAATCAGCCGGGACATTCAAGAGTTTGCTACTGACTCAGTGGAGCCGGACGTTTGGGAATGGTTAGTGCAAAGGCTTTACTACATCAGTGGTAACTTTGAGGACCCAAGCGCTTATCAGCAACTACGAGACCTGCTGGCGACTGTTGACAGCGAGAGGGGTACTGGGGGCAATTATCTCTATTACCTCGCCACTGCTTCCAACTTCTTCTCGCCGATTGTGCAGCAACTTGGTAAAGCCGGGCTGGCTCAGGAAGAATCGGGGCACTGGCGAAGAGTCATCATCGAGAAACCCTTTGGAAATGACTTAGAGTCAGCTCGCACTCTCAATCAAAGCCTCGGAAGCGTTCTGAGTGAAAGCCAGATTTACCGCATTGACCACTATCTCGGTAAAGAGACGGTACAGAATATCTTAGTCTTCCGCTTCGGCAACGGCCTGTTTGAGCCAGTCTGGAATCGCAACTACATTGACCACGTACAGATCACTGTAGCGGAGACGGTAGGCGTTGAGGGACGGGGGAACTTCTACGAAGGCGCAGGAGCGCTGCGGGACATGGTGCAAAACCACATGTTCCAGTTACTAGCAATGACGGCAATGGAGCCACCGCTTTCCTTTGAAGCTTCGGCGCTGCGCGATGAGAAGTCGAAACTGCTTTCTGCAATCCTGCCTCTGAGCCCAGAAGAAGTCCTCTCTCAGACTGTGCGCGGGCAGTATGGTAAAGGTACACTCAGAGGTAAGCAGTTGTCCGACTACCGGGCAGAGCCGCGGGTAAGTCCTGACTCTAATACTGAAACTTACGTCGCCCTGAAGCTGATGATTGATAACTGGCGCTGGGCGGGTGTACCGTTCTACCTGCGCACTGGCAAAGCTCTGCCCCAACGGGTGAGTGAAATCGCCATTCAGTTCAAGCGGGTGCCGCACTTAATGTTTCAAAAGACTTCTGTGGAGCGAGTGCCACCGAATTTTCTGGTAATGCATATTCAACCGGATGAAGGTATCAGCCTGCAGTTTGGGGCAAAAGTGCCTGGTCCGGCTGTGCGTATGGGAGCAGTCGAGATGGATTTTCACTACCACGACTACTTCGGCACTCAGCCGAGCACAGGCTATGAGACGCTACTCTACGACTGCATGATTGGCGACGCGATCCTCTTCCAGCGCTCGGACAATGTAGAACTCGGCTGGAGTGTGGTGCAGCCCATCCTAGATGTCTGGAAAAACACACCACCTGAGCACTTTCCTAACTACGCTGCAGGTACTTGGGGACCTCAAGCGGCAGACCAATTGCTAGAGCGCGACGGTCGGCATTGGCGACAGATTGACGACCCCAGAAATGAGAGCAAGTAAGGAAGAATGAATACTAACACGCAATCTCAACACCAGAAAGTTTCCCTGCTGGTCGCTGATGTAGACGGTACCCTGGTCACCAAACAGAAGGTGCTGACTCCTCGCGCTCGCTCTGCGGTGCAAAAGCTACGCGATGCCGGTATTGCCTTTGCAATCACCAGCGGACGTCCGCCCCTGGGGATGAAAATGTTCGTTGACACACTGGAACTAACGGCCCCCATTTCTGCTTTCAATGGTGGGGTATTCCTGAATCCAGATTACTCAATCATTGAGCAGAATCTTCTACCAGAGACTGTAGCTAAGCACGTAGTCGAAATTATCCGTTCCCATGGTCTTGACGTCTGGGTCTACACTGATCGTGACTGGTATGTGCCCCAGCTTCACGGTCCCCACGTTGATCGCGAGGAGTGGACGGTCAAGTTCCCGCCCAAAATCGTATCTGATTTTGATCACGTACTCGACAAAGTCACGAAGATCGTCGGTGTCAGCGATGACTTAGAGTTGGTGGCGCGGTGCAAAAGGAGTTTAGCCAGCACGTTTCGTGTCAGCCGGGTGCAAGTTCTGGCGGCGGGGAGGAGGTTTCTGCGGCTCGCTCCCAGCCCTATTACTTGGACGTGACCCACCCCAACGCCAACAAAGGATTTGTCGTCTCACGGCTGTCAGAACTGCTTAACATTCCCACGAATGAGATTGCCACGATTGGGGATATGCCAAACGATGTGCCGATGTTCAAACGCAGCGGTACGAGCATCGCCATGGGTAATGCCAGTCAAGAAGTACAGCAATCCGCTCAATATGTGACAACCGACTACGAGAACGAGGGCTTCGCTAACGCGGTTGAACGCTTTGTTTTAGGCAGTAACGGCAGTTAAAGCAACTAGGAACTTGAGCCGCTCGGAAAAAGCTCGTGAACAAAGGAGAACATCAATGAAACTCGAAGGCAAAGTCGCTTTGGTAACCGGCAGCAGTGGGGGAATTGGACAAGCGATCGCCATACATCTTGCTGAGCAAGGTGCAGATGTCGTAATCGACTACCGCTCTCATCCAGAAGGTGCTCAAGAAACCCTTGCCAAAGTGGAAGCAGTCGGACGCAAAGGCTTGACGCTCAAGGCAGATTTAGGCAGCGTCAGCGATATCCGCCAGATGATTACCGACGCTGTCCAACACTTTGGTAAGCTGGATATCTTGGTGAACAACGCTGGCGTCGATGGCAAGAACGCTGATTTCTGGGAGATCACCGAAGAAGACTATGACAAGGTGCTGAATATCAACCTGAAGGGCGTATTTTTCGCCACTCAAACTTTTGTGCGGCACTTAATCGATACAAAGCAGACCGGCAAGATCATCAACATTAGCTCGACTCACGAGGAACTACCGTTTCCACACTTCACGTCGTATTGTGTTAGCAAGGGCGGCGTAAAGATGTTGATGCGTAACCTAGCAATTGAACTGGGTCCTCTGGGAATCACAATTAACAACGTGGCACCGGGAGCGATTGAGACGCCGATTAACACTAACCTCTTGAACGACCCGGTGAAGTTGAAAGCACTATTGCAAAACATCCCGTTAGGACGGCTGGGCAAGCCAGGGGATATCGCACCTGTGGTGGCTTTCTTAGCCTCTTCAGATGCCGATTATGTGACAGGCATGACCTTTGTCGTGGATGGTGGATTGCTCTGGAACTATCACGAACAGTAACCAATTCATCTGCATGAGCATCAACTTTGGACGCGAAATTTGTGGCGCTCTCGGTCAGGCAGAAGCGCGGGAGTGGTTAGTCACCAATGGCATCGGCGGTTATGCTTCAGGCACAGTGGCGGGTCTATTGACCCGCCGCTATCACGGCTTACTCCTGGCAGCGCTAAAGCCACCGCTAGGGCGAACCTTGTTGCTTGCCAAGCTAGACGAGACTGCCCTGTATAACGGACGATCTTATCCACTCCACACAAATCGTTGGGCTGATGGAGTGGTAGAGCCGCATGGCTACCAGCACATTGAACAGTTCCAACTTGAAGGAACGATTCCAGTATGGAGATTCGCCTGTGCTGATGCGTTGTTGGAGAAGCGCGTATGGATGCAGCCAGGGGCCAATACTACCTATATCCGCTATGACCTGTGCCGAGCAATTAGACCGCTAGCGCTAACGCTCAAAGCACTTGTCAACTATCGCGACTATCACGGTAGTACCCAAGCCGGAGACTGGCAGATGAGAATTGATTCCATTGAACATGGAGTCTGTGTGACCGCTTTTCCCGAAGCTGTGCCACTTTATCTCTTAACAAATAGCGGCAATGTTTCGTCTACGCACGATTGGTATTACGGATTTGACTTAGAGGTAGAACGTTATCGGGGAATGAGCGATCGCGAGGATCACCTCCACGCGGCGACCTTTCACACGCACCTCCAGCCCAGCGGATCACTTACATTTGTCGCCAGTACTGAGCATTCAGATTTGAATAGCTCTGCGGGGCTGGAATCATATCGCGCTTATGAGCAAAAGTTGACAGAACTCTGGACTACCCAACTTGTAAATGCGGCAAAAGCTCTCACCTGGGTAAATCAACTGGTACTAGCGGCTGACCAGTTCATCGTCAACCGCCCACTGCCCGATGAACCTGATGGAAAAACAATTATTGCTGGTTACCACTGGTTCGGCGACTGGGGCCGGGATACTATGATCAGCCTGCCTGGTCTGACTATCTCGGCTGGTCGTCCAGAGGTAGCACGCCCAATTCTGCGCACCTTTGCCCGCTATGTGGACAAAGGCATGTTGCCCAACCGCTTTCCAGATGCAGGTGAGGCACCGGAATACAACACTGTGGATGCGACCCTCTGGTACTTTGAAGCGATTCGCGCTTATTATGCCGTAACCGGCGACGACGACCTGCTACGCGAACTCTTTCCTGTGCTGGCAGACATTGTTAATTGGCACTGTCGAGGGACACGCTACAACATCCACTTAGATTCTGCTGATGGCCTACTGTATGCAGGCGAGGCTGGGGTGCAGCTCACCTGGATGGATGCCAAGATCGGGGACTGGGTGGTTACGCCACGCACCGGTAAACCGATAGAAGTCAATGCGCTCTGGTACAACGCTCTGCAAACAATGGCGGCATTTGCCCAAAAGCTCGGCCAGCCAAACCAGGAGTATGAGCAAATGGCGCAGCATGCAGCGGCAGGGTTCGTGCGCTTCTGGAATGATGCAGTCGGTTATTGCTATGACGTTCTGGACGGACCTCAGGGGCATGACGCATCACTGCGTCCAAATCAGATATTTGCTGTGTCGTTACCTGAAAGCCCACTTACCTCAGTTCAGCAGCGAGGTGTGGTGGAGTCCTGCGCTCAGGTACTTCTCACCTCTCACGGCCTACGTAGCCTTGCCCCTGACCATCCGCAGTACCAGGGTCATTATGGTGGGGATCAGCGTCAGCGAGACAGTGCTTATCACCAGGGAACGGTCTGGGGCTGGCTAATTGGCCCTTTTGTCTTAGCGCATTTGCGCGTTTTCAATAACCCGGTTCAAGCTCGTAGATTGCTTGAGCCCATGGCAAACCATATATGTGCAGAGGGTGTCGGTAGCCTGAGTGAGATTTTTGATGGCGATGTGTCACTGACGCCAAGGGGTTGTATCGCTCAAGCCTGGACAGTGGCAGAAGTACTTCGCGCTTGGATGGCAACAGTAAGCGCGGATGTCCAATCCGGGCACGCCCAAGTCTAAGCGGAAGAGTCCTCCCTTACTGTTTCCCGCTTCCAAGCTACCGGTCACGAACAGATGGTCTAAATTTGGACCGCCAAAGGCACAGTTGCTGGTAGTGAGGTTGCCGCTCGCATACCGGCGAATTAACTGTCCGTCAGGATTGAGCACCTCCACTTGACGCATACCATAGTGCGCTACGTAGAGGTTCCCCATCGCGTCTAGGCACATGCCGTCAGGCTTATTGTCGATTTGCTCACCCTGTTTGACAGGTAGGAGAGCAAACACTTTCTGTGGCCCCAATAATCCTTGTGATCGCACATCGTAGATGTCGACCCGGTTTCTATTGCTCTCGTCAACAAATAGGTGCTTGCGATCCGGGGTGAGAAGCAGCCCATTTGCATAGGCTAGTCCGGTGGCGACTCGGTTGATTTTTCCTGTAGGAGCGACGTAGTAAACCGCGCCGTTCGGGTTTTGGGGGTTCGAGTCGCCAGAGTCGGTAAAGTAAAAGCCTCCTTGCGGATCGATGGTGATGTCGTTGGGATACACTAAGGGCTTGCCTTTGAATTCCTTCGCCACGACCTTCAGTAGTTTGCCATTGGCGTCTAGCTGCACCACTGATTTTTGGGCAGCAACGATATGGGTGCCGTCGGGCATAAGCTTGTGTCCGTTGGCACCTGGGAGTTGAGTCCAAAGCCTTTGAGAGCCGTCGGGTGCCAAAACCGTGATAGTTCCCGCTTTGGGTTGAGAGAAGTAAATGTTGTCCTGACGGTCGACGGCAACTCCTTCCGTGTAGTTGTCAAGTTGCAGCACCTGCATTGGTGTGATAAGATACGCCGGCGGTGGTGTTGCTTGAGGCAAAGTAGCTGCGATAACCTTATTTGAGGACAGTGTCGCCGGCGGGGGCATGGCAGATCTGACGTCCATGCGCTCAAAGTGGCAGGAGACCACCAGCAAGATTTCTGCACACAAGAAAATGATGAATAAAGCAATTTTGCTCATGAACTAATCAGGAGGAACTATGTATGGGTTAGTCTTACTCGATTATCTTTCGTTCGATAATAGGTGGGCGAGATATTCTAATCGGTAAACTTTTTCACGTACCAAATTACCGTAGTATTTTCAAAAATGTCAGACTACCACATCGTAGAGGGTTGTAGAAAACTGAACGCTTACGCAAAAACTTGTGGTGATTTGATAGACATGATATTTGTGTTGGGTACAGGATTTTTTACTCAAAAGGAAGTTGAAATATGAAAATTGGCTCTGAAGCTCATAAGGAGTTGTTCTGCCGCAGCTTTATTGAAAGCTACAGGCCTTATGAACCTGAGCAGCTACTATGGCCTGATCTAGACGAGGTAGCCATTGAGCGACTGCGCTCAATTCCCTTTTGGGAAGAAGCCCTCAACACCGAGCAGCGAGCCGGAGCAAAGGTTAATGCTTACGCAGTAACAATCAGCGATCCGCTATTGCGTGAAGCGCTCACCCTACAAGGAGTAGAGGAAGCCCGTCATGCCCGCTTGTTTCAGTTTATGATTCAACATTACGGAATTGAGATTTCCGGGAATTCTCAAGTTGAGCTACCTAATAACATTGAGCAAGCCTTCATTGATTTTGGCTATGGTGAGTGCATAGATGCTTTCCTCGGCTTTGGACTGTTTAAAATCGCCCGTCAGTCCGCTTTCCTCCCCGAACCAATGTTCACCATCTTTGATCTCCTGTTGCACGAGGAATTACGCCACATAGTGTTCTTCGTGAACTGGATAGCCTATCTACAAGCAAGTCAGGGTCGGGGGGCTAAGTTGTTTCGAGCAATGAATTCACTCTGGTACTACGGTAGAGCTGGTCAACGCTTACTGGGTACTGTGATTAATAGCGCTAACAGTAACGAGCAGGAATTCTCAGCCACTGAAGCCAGCGTCTTTATGGATGGCTTTAACTGGGAGATGTTGCTCTCTGACTGTCTTGAGGAAAATGCGCGACGCATGAGTTACTTCGATGACAGGCTACTCCAGCCTCAACTCCTGCCGGGGCTTGCTAAAATTGCCCTATCTAGCTTCAAGCTACTTCCTAAACGTAACCGCAGCGCTAAGGAGAAAAACAGTCTTTCATCAGCCGGAACTCCCTAAATTTTGCTTTTTGAAGCTACCTATAGACTCAACTGCATTCACGCAACTGGTAAACATCGCGCCTCGTTCATCACCAATATTGCAGTCTGGGAGTTCATAGACTTAGCCTTTGACCTGCGTGCCGCCGCACCGATTAAAGTCGAATATAGGATCAATATGAATAAAGAAGCTGGAAGTGCGGTCACTGAAAGGAGACTTGTCTATGAATTTAAAGGCCGTTTGGAGGCTGCTCAAAGAGACATTTGCGGAATGGAACCAGGATAAAGCAGAGCGGTTGGCGGCAGCGTTGGCATATTACACAATGTTCTCCCTCGCACCGCTGCTGGTTATTGTGATTGCGATCGCTGGTTTGGTATTTGGACAAGAAGCAGCAAGGGGCAATATTGTTGGGCAAATTCAAGGTTTGGTCGGCAGGGAGGGAGCGCAATTCATCCAAGCGGCAATTCAAAATGCTAGCAAACCAAAGTCGGGAGGAACCATCGCCTCCATCATCAGCGTCGTAGTCCTCCTCTTCGGCGCATCTTGGGTGTTTGGTGCGCTTCAAGATGCTCTTAATACGATTTGGGAGGTGCAGCCAAAGCCGGGACGCGGTGTAATTACGATCATTCGCACTCGCTTTTTGTCGTTTGCGATGATCCTAGGTATTGGCTTTTTACTGCTTGTTTCACTTGTAGTTAGTGCGGCATTGGCAGCGGTATTCAATCTTATAGGCAAATTGTTACCGGCTTTCAGCTTTCTCTTGCCGACTGCCAACTTCGTCATTTCCTTTGCCGTCATCACGCTATTGTTCGCGCTAATTTACAAAGTCTTGCCAGATGTCAAAATTGTCTGGAGGGATGTCTGGATTGGCTCTGCCATGACTTCACTGCTATTTACGATTGGCAAGTCTCTGCTGGGGCTATATTTAGGTAACGGCAGTTTCGGCTCCACCTACGGTGCAGCTGGTTCACTGGTAATCATCCTGGCTTGGGTTTACTATTCTGCTCAAATTCTCTTTTTCGGTGCTGAGTTTACCAAGGTTTATACCAAAAGATACGGCTCTCAAATTGTCCCAGATGAGAATGCGGTACCCCTAACTGAAGAGGCTCGTGCTGAACAAGGAATGAATAATCGCCGATTGCGGGGAGGTACAAAATCCCAGCGATCGCAACCTAAAAGAAATAATCGGCAACCTTAACCACTTGTCCTGATAATTAAGAGCTAGAGTCGATGAAAAAAAAGCGTCGTCTACCCTCACTAGTGCACATTGTAAAGCAGGATGGACGGTTGAAAATCTTGGGAATGGGCACATGGCACTCCTACTGGCGCGACCCTTACCATTTGCTGCTTACCATTCCTTGGTCCGGGTTCCTGGGGCTGATTACTTTAGGGTATTTTGCTACTAATATCCTGTTTGCCCTGCTCTACCTAGCGGGAGGGGATTGCATCGCCAACGCCCGACCTGGCTCCTTCATTGATGCCTTCTTCTTCAGCGTCCAGACTATGGATACCATTGGCTACGGCGCGATGTATCCGCGCACGTTTTACGGGAATGCGATGGTCACGGTCGAAGCGCTGATCGGTCTTTTGGGAGTTGCCATGGGCACTGGATTGATGTTTGCTCGATTCTCGCGGCCCACAGCTTGCGTGCTTTTCAGCCGAGCCGCTGTGATTGCTCCCTTTGATGGCGTGCCAACTTTGATGTTCCGGACGGCTAACCAGCGCCGCAATCAGATCCTAGAAGCACAGATGCGGGTGCGCTTGGTACGAGACGAAATCACCCAAGAGGCGTACTTCATGCGCCGGTTCTACGATCTTAAACTGGTGCGTAGCCAGAATCCGGTCTTCTCGCTGACTTGGACAGTGATGCATCCGATTGACGAACACAGTCCCCTCTATGGGTCTACACCGGAAATGCTCGCTGAGGCCGAAACCTCGCTAGTGATCACGCTGACTGGGATCGACGAAACCGTTTCACAAACCATACACGCACGTCATACCTTTGTCGCGCATGAGCTCCTGTGGAATATGCGTTTTGTAGATATCGTGTCCAGAAGCAAGGATGGGGAGCGCAACATTGACTACACCCGCTTTCACGACGTTGTGCCTTTGTAGCCATTTTAGAGCGGCTTTCTGTTTAGGTTGGAATCACCCAGCACCTGTGCTAGATCAGGGGCTGTCAAGGACTGCACGAGATTGAGGCTGAGCAGGGCTTGACTAATAGCTTTGGCGTAGGAGGCGCTAAGGTAGGGACGGTACTGTGGCGCTCCTGCAACATAAGTTTGGCAGAAAGCCACACTCAATGCATTCATGTAAAGACGAGCTAGGGCGGGATCTGGACCAATAACCTGGGGAGGTATTGCCAAAGGTGTTGTATCCGGGGTTGTTTCCCCAATGGTGGAAAAGTGAGTTCCACCTTGAATCATGACGAAATACTTCTGTGGAGTAGTCAGCCAGGTGAAGGGCAGGATTTGTTCCGATAAGGCCGGTGCAATGGTGTCAGCACTGCCGCTAACGAGCATGACTGGGATTTGAATTTGGCTGAGGCTAGTTTGCCCAAACACGCTGCTATCAATGGGGTTAATGGCGATCGCAGCCTTGACTCTTGCATCGTGCAAGCTGTAGCGGATAGGAAGCAGTTGGAGGGCGCGACACTGGAGCAGTAGCGACGCATTCAACGAATTATTGAGAGCATTACAGTCTTTTTGCAGTTGCTTCAAGTTAAGAGGAGCCCCTGCCAAGGCTAGAGCTACATAGCCGCCAAAAGATTGACCAATCACCCCAACTTGTTGCACATTGACTTTAGAAAATATAGGGTCAGACTGAGAGCGTCGCTGGAGTTCATTCAGCAAAAATTTTACATCTAGAGGCCGATTGACAAATTCGCTCGGTTCTGCAACTTCATTAGCGCGACCGGCAAGCAGCGATCGCAATTGTTGGGCATTGCTGTCCGGATGTTCGGGGACGGCAACGGCAAACCCATAAGAAGCCAGGTGCTGGGCTAAATACGCAAAAGACGTGCGGTCCGAGCCTAAACCGTGGGAGATCACAATCAACGGCGCTGGCGCTTTCACGTTGGGAAGGTAAATATCGGCAGGAAAAACGCGTGCGCGACTGCCGTCATTGAGCCTTAGCGTCTGTTTGTTCCAGGTAAAATGTCCCCGCCGCCGTAAGTCTGGCAACTGGGAAAAATTCAATTTTTCAGGCTGGGCGGTGGCGATTTCTGCAGCAGACTGCTGGGACACGAGCGCAACTGCCCGATTCGTTTGATTGACTAGTTTTTCTAGATCTCTTGAAATTTCCAAGCTACGCGCCAAATCAATCCGAATGCCGCTAGTCGGAAACTTTTGCAGTATATTCAAAAGCGTCAAGCCTTGCGGATCAGCCGCTGCCAAAATGAGTGACGCCCGAATAGCATAGAAACCTGGTTGACTTGCTTTGGTTTGAATAACTTCTCCCAGCCGTTCCAGCAACCTTTCTCCAATGGGCGTGTAGAGAAATTGCGAAACCGCAACCGGACTTAAGTTAATCGGAGCCAGTAGAACACTCCGCAACTGAGCCAATTGTTGCCGGTTAAGACGGTGAGCGTAATCAGCTAATTCACCGTCTATTTTGCCGGTTTTTGCATATTTTGCCAAAGAGGTGATGGACAGGGAGCGCTCTAAAGCTCCATAAGTAAGATAAATTCGCTCAGCTCCTAAGGCAGGACGCAGGATTCCAGCAGCAGGAAGTAGCCAGATCGAGAGTGCGATTCCCACCCAACTGAGTGGTTTGTTAATAAGGAGTTTGGTAAGGAGGGGCAAAGTAGGAAATAGGGATTTCATCACTTCCACCCTAACAACTATGGGTGATATCGTCTCTAGTTGAATACCGAACGCCCAGCCAACTTGCGATTGACTGGGCGGCGGTTTTTGCTCAGTTGCCCTAAATCAGCGTTTGCAATTTGACATCAAATGTGAAATTAGCCAGCACTTAGACTAAGAGCGAAAGTTGTGTGGTCGGAAGTGGGAGCGTTCGCGATTCACAGACAGGCTGAAGTTTACTTATCAGGGTGAATCAGCGGGTATGGGAACGAGCGCAGTACAGGAGGAAATCAGGATTCCTCAGCCCCTTCGGTTTTGTTGCTATCAAGCTGAATTAGGTGAATGTGCTTGTAGCCCAACTTGATTTCAAATTCATCCCCTGGTTTTAATCCCATCAACTCAGTGTAAGCACTCCCGATCACAATTTGACCGTTTTGATGCACTGACACCCGGTAAGTAGCCTCTCTACCGCGTCCATCTTTAGTGGACTCCGGCTCCAGAGCGATACCTTTAGCTGCCAGTACTGCATCATAAAAATCTGCAAAATTGACGCGAGTCTCACCATCCTTGGTGACTGAATAATAACCGCACTCTTTGGCTAGTTCTCGCTTGGATAAGTTGCTAGACTTTATTTTTTGAAGGAGCGATTTTCCTGTTAACGGAGCAGTTGCAGTTGCTGCCATTCTCAACCTCTTAATCTTGTATATCTCTAATTTACTAGAAAATATGTGGTTTGCGCTTAAGTCCGATTAATTATCATACCAAGCTGTCGATGATTTACGTGCCATGCTCCGTCTGATGCTTGCAACAGGCTGTATTTATCGATCATCAACAATCTCATGCATAAATGTTCATGATTTGAGTTGCTGGTGGGGCTCCGCCTGGTAATAACTGGAGCGGTAGTAGCGTGAACGGCGCTCACCAGGGCAAATACACCTAATCCTGGATGCTTGATTCTTGCACGAGTTAAGCTCTATTTAGGAAATTCGTAGCCTGCAACGTCACTCGCTGCATCAGGAAAACACTTTTTTGTCCTAATTTTATTGTATATTGCTAACTTATTGCCACTGAGTCCACCTTGAATGTAAGTCCTCCTCTATGAACCCCCTTTTTCTAGAATTTGAAGCTTCAGCCATCAGTACTTTGAGTGTTGGCATATAAACACCATTAATTATTTGATGGCCATAACCAATTACTTTGCCAATGTGACCAGTGTTTTGATTGACCACGCAATCTCCTATAGTAAACATGGTTATCCTCCTTATTTGGTAAAAGCAATCAGAAAAAGACCTTATATCCTGCAGGACTAAAAACTAAGTTTCTTAGATCTTGGGCTACCAGCGCAAAGCGGGACAAAAGGGGACAGACTATTATCCTGCAAAAGAGCTGAGATGCTGACCAGGCATAGCAAAATCAACCAGAGGTTAAAATCCTTGCAGCATATACTGTCCCGCC
>JAABUX010007800.1_pt1 | contig 12458 bp, 13 predicted proteins | sample 5561851 | NCBI WGS metagenome assembly JAABUX01 (sample SAMN10711883, study PRJNA513361) | rock metagenome | isolation source: Antarctica rocks | place: Antarctica: Victoria Land, Richard Nunatak red sandstone | collected 2016-01-03 | reverse complement strand
CCGACTATATCGGGTTTGCGCGCCAAGTGCCAGCCGCGTCTATCGGCGTGCCGCGGCCTCGTGGGCGGCGAACCAGCGCAGGGTTTCGGCCAGGGCCTCGCCCAGCCGGTAGCTCGGCTCGAAGCCGAGGGCGGCCAGGTGCGTGGTGTCGTAGTCGCGGGCGAGCTGGCCATCGGGCTTGCCGGCGTCCCACGCGAGGGTGCCGCGATAGCCGCAGATCTCGGCGATCAGGGTGGCGGTCTCGCGGATTGAGACGGCGCGGCCGCTGGCGAGGTTGATCGGCCCGGTGAAGCGATCGGCGAGCAGGCGGAGCGCGCGGGCGGCGTCCTTGACGTAGAGGAAGTCGCGGCGCGGCGTGCCGGTGCCCCAGATCACGACGGTCTCGCCGGTGCGGGCGGCGCGATGGAATTTCGAGATCAGGGACGGGATGACGTGGCCGTGGCGCTCGTCGAAGCGATCGTGCGGGCCGAACAGGTTGGTGCTGACGGCATAGGCGTAATCGAGGCCCCATTGGTCGCGATAGGCCTCGAGTTGGGCGAGCATGGCGCGCTTGGCGTGGGCGTAGCCGATTTCGGACGGGTGCGGCGGGCCGGACCAGATGTCGGCCTCGCGCATCGGCAGCGGCGCCAGGTCGGAATAGATCGCCGCCGAGCCCATGGCCACGATCTTGCGCGCCCCGGCCAGGCGGGCGGCATCGATGGTGTTGGTATTGATCCGGATATTGTCGAGATACGCCTGGCCGTGGACGCCGGCGTTGCCCATGATGCCGCGGACGTGGGCGGCGAGATGGAACACGATCTCGGGGCGGTGGCGCGCAAAGATGGCGCGGGAGGCCTCGGCGTCGGTCAGGTCCGCGTCGGCGCTCGACAGGCCGACCGCTTCCTCTCCGGCCGCTTGCAGCTCGGCCATCAGCGCGCGGCCGACCAGCCCGGTCGCGCCGGTGACCAGAACGCGCTTCATGGCGAGCAGAAGATCATGTCGAGGTCCGGGTTCATGTAGGCGACCGCGGTGGAGACGTTGCTGACCACGTGCAGCAGGCATTGGCAGCGCGCCATCGTATAGGCGTCGCGGACGACTTCCCAGGCCATGCGCCAAGTCCAGGACGCCGGGTCGGCGGCGACGAGATGCTGCAGCTGGTGGCCTTCGCGGTTCTGCGCGCCCGGGCCGAGGGCGTCGAACGCGGCGTCTTCGGCGGCGCGGGTGCGGCGGGCTTCCGGGTAGAATACGGCACGGTCGCCGAAAACGTCGCGGAAGCGGTGCAGGACGCGGTCCTGGTCGGTGGCGACGAAGACGACCCAGGAGTTGTCGGTCGGGTCAACGCCGCGGCGGCGCAGCTCGTCGCGGACGCGCGCGATGTAGGCGTCGGTGCCGGCGATGCGGCCGTCGGGCTGCTCGACGGTGTGGCTCGGGTGGCGGACATGGGCGGCGATGCGGACCGGCTTGTCGAGGTGGGCGGCGGCGAAGGCGTCGATCTCGGCGGCAAGGGCGGCGCGGAGCCGGACGTGGCGGGCGAAGACGCGGTGGTATTGACGGCGCCAGGCGGCGAAATCGGGGCTTTGGTAGAGTTTGTAGGCGCGCACGTAGGTCATCAGCGGCTCGCGGTCCTGGTTGTGCCGGTTGGCCGGGAGTTCGGCGTGGCGCCAGAGATAGGCCGGGTCCTGCATGTCGGCGTCGGTGGCGCCGAAGAGGGGGTCGAACAGGCGGGACCAGAGATTGCCGTCGCCGGGCTGGCCGTAGCAGAAGCTGCGGGGGGTGGGTTCGCGGGCGAGGAAGCGGTCGATGTCCCAGTCGGGCAGGACGGCGTGGCAGCGCTCGTCGCGTTCCTGCCAGGCGAGGTGGCTGAGATAGGTGTTGAAGACGGAGAAGAAGCCGCCGTCATGGGCGGCGCAGACCTGGCGCCGGGTGCCGGCGATGGCGTCGGCGCGGCGGCCGAGGCGGGCGTGGATGATGGCTTCGGCGGCGGGCGCGGGCGGGTGTAGAGCGGGCCGGTAGCGCGCGATGGCCGGGTCGACGAGGGCGCCGACGCTGCTGGCCAGCGCGGAGAAGCTCCAGGCCGCGGCAGCCCGGCGGCGGTCTCCCCCAGTCTTGGCATCCCGGGTCTCGTCGTGTTCGACGAAGCGGCGGGCCTGGCGCAGCGCGTCGGCGACCGCTTCGGGGGCGACGGCGACCTGGGTGCCGAACACGGTGTTGTCGATCTCGGGATAGCGGGCGGGCAGGCGCCAGGCGGGTTCGACGAGGAACACGCCGGGGATGCCGGCAAGGTCGCGATGGGCGCCGACGGCAGAGGCGACGACCGGCTTGCCGGCCGCCAGCGCCTCGCGCGGGCCGATGCTGTAGCCCTCGTCGCGCGAGCAGGTGGCGAAGACGTCGAACGAGGCGACCATCGCGTCCTTGTCCGCGGCACAAAGGGCGCCGTGGCTGAGTTCGATGCCGGGGATGCCGGCGGCGAGGGTCTCGAGGCGGCGCCGCTCCGGCCCGAAGGCGAGGTTGCCGTGGATGACGAGCCGTGCCGCGCCGTCGGGGAAGGCGAGGCAGAAGGCCTCGATCAGCGTCTCGATCGCCTTGCGCGGATGGTAGGCGGCGATGCAGCCGACGGTGAAGACCGGGTCACGCGGCGCGGGCGGCCGGGCCAGGATCGGCCGGGCCAGGATAGGGTCGAGGTCGAGCGGGATCGGGAGGCGCTGGATCGGGCGCTCGATCCCAGCGGCCTGGGCGAGCGCGGCCAGATGTGGGCTCGGCACCAGCACGATGTCGACGCGCTCGTTGAGCAGGGCGACCCAGCGCGGCGGCAGCGCGTCGCTGTCGAACAGGAGCCACGCGTAGCGCAGGCCCGCTTCGGGGATCAGCTCGGCATGGCGGTCGCCGGCGCCGTTCCAGGGGACGTCGCAGTAGAAGGTGGCGGCCATGTTCTGGCCGGGCTGCCAGACCGGGAGGCGGCGGCCGTTGGGCAGGGTGACGCAGCCCGAGGTCGGCGCGTCGGGCTCGATCGGGCGGAAAGCGACGGGGAAGTGGCGCGCCAGTAGCTCGGCCGTGCCGTAGGCGATGGCGCCGAGCCCGGTGTCGAACCGGGTGCGGCCGATGACGCCGATCTGGGCGCCGCCGGATCCGAACTGCATCACGGGTCGCGGCCGAGCAGGGCGGCGATGAGGCCGCGAACCGGCGCGGTCATGCGCCACGACGTGCTGCCGACGACCCGGCGCAGCATCGCCTCGGCCGCCTCGGCCGCCGCCCGCGCCCGGTCGCGTTCGGCAAACGCTACGTCGCGGGCCTGCCGCGCGGCGTCGATCTCCCGGGCTGCGTCGGCCCGAGCGTCGGCCTCGGCGCTCGCCTGGGCATGAGTGAGTGCGTCGGCCAGGGCATGGCGGGCGAGGGCGAGCTCGGCCGCATGGCGATTGCTCTCGAACAGCTCCTGCGCCCAGGCATCGCGCTCGGCTCGAAGCGCCCGGATGACGCTGTCCGGGTCGGCGGGCGGGGGGGCGGAAAAAGGGCCGTCGGCCATGGCGCGTCTATGACACGATTCGCGCCGGGCATCACGCGGGGTTACCGGCGGGGCGCGGGAACGTTCATGGTTTGGCGCGGTTCTGGCCATATTCCCGGCGTAGTGTGAGCTAGACTGACGCTTGGTTACCAACAGAGGGACGCTGGTTCATGGACAAGACAGTTGCTGGAGTGCTCGGCGCGGTGGGCGCGCTGGTCGCGGGCACGTCAGCCCAAGCTGCGACGGCGCAGAGCGTGCTGCACGCGGTTTCCTATGCCGATCTGCTGCGGCCGATCGCCAATCCGGTCGAGAAGTTGCGCGCGCTCGATGCACAGGATGTGGCGCTACTGCAGGAGGCCCAATACTACTATCCGCCGCCGTATTACTATTACCACCACCATCATCACCACAACCGCTACTACCGGCCGCGCTACTATCACTATCACCATCACCATCACCACCATCATCATCATAATGGCTACGGCCGCTTCGACTACGATTGATAGGCCGGCGGCCCGCGAAAGCGGTGGACCGGGATTGCAGCTCGTTCGTTCTGATCCGATTCCGGCTGCGGGGGCGATAAACCCGCCCGGTTACATGCGAAGGAAGTGAGTTCATGGACAAGACGATCGCCGGGTTGCTCGGCGCGGTGGGTGCGCTGGTCGCAGGCACGTCGGCCCAAGCCGCGCCGACAGCCTCGCTCCTTCATGCGGCTTCGTATTCCGACCTGCTGCGGCCGGTGCCGAACGCGGTCGCGGCGCTCAAGACGCTCGACGAGGCCGAGCAAGCCCAGGTCGAGCAGGTGCAGTATGGCCCGACGATCATCCTTCGCAATGGCCACCACCACCACCATCACCGGGTCTATCGCCGCCCGCGGTATCACCACCACCATCATCACCACCACAACAACTACGACCGCTACTGAGCGACGATCGGCGTGCCAGGCTAGCGCAATAGTTCTAGTGCACTAGTTCCTGGCACGCCGACGCGAGATCAGCGCTCCTTGCTGCTCTTGGCGGCACCGAACAGACGGCGATAGGTTCCATCGAACACAGTATCCGAGGACGAGGTCCACTGCGTATCGGCCGATAGGGTCTCTCGGCTGGCGTGAATCCGCCGGGCCATGATTTCCCGTTCGGCGGCCTCTTCTTCGTTCATCGGCACGATTTCCAGCTTGTCGTCCGGCTCGACGATCGCGATCGAGGCCATCGGCTCGCCCGGCCGGAACACATGCGTTTGACCCGGCGCCGGCGTCTTGAACACCAAAAAATTCACCATCGGCCACCAATGCCGGATCACGGCCGGAACCGCGATCGGCACCGTGCCAGACGTATCGGTGAAAAACCGCGGATGGGTCTCGATCTTCAGCGCCTGGCCGTCCGGCGCGCGGATGTCGAGCAAGAGTTGATACGTGTAGAAGTCGCGGCCGAAGCTGCGAAACGGCGGGCGGCGCTGGTCCGGATCGTCCTCCTCGCCGAACACGCCATCGAACTGGATGACGCCGTCGCGGACCGACACCCGGACGTCGTCCTCATGCGGGAACGGCAACTCGATCGTGGAGCGCGCCGCCTCGGTGAAGGGAATGCAGTGCCACGGCTGCTCGTGCGAACCGGTCTGGCGCGGGTCGGACTCACCTGCCCAACCCGGGACTTCCATCCTGGTCCGGCGTGGCCGCATGGCGGGATTGATCGATCGGAACTTGATGGTCGGCATACGGTTCTCCCGGAGCACCCGAGTTGTTCTCACAGAGCCTTTTGCTACCGGCCGGGTACGCCACAGATTAAGCGATCGATGGCTCTTTAATTTCTCGCCCGGCAGCCACCGACTTTAGACTTTCGCGCGGTGCGAGACGCGATAATGAAACTTGTTATTAACCACTCAGGTCAGGCACGTAAATAGAGACTTGCGGCGAGAGGTTACGGCAGGAACATCGTCTTGACCTGGCTGAAGATTGTCGTGACGGCCTCGCAGCCGATCCGTTTCGCGGAGACCTCCTCGGTGCCCTCGGCCAGCCAGCCGTCGACGGCCGCGTGGTCGGCTGCGTCGTTGTTGCGGGTGTAGCGCAGCGCCGCCTGCAGCAACGGATCGACCTCCGTGTCGGTCACCTGGCAGGCCCGCGCGGCACCGGCGACGAGGCCGATATTGTGGCCGGCGGCCTGCATCAGCGGCCGATTGTGGAGCGCGCCCTGCTCGGCCGCGTCCGCCTGCTCGGCGATCGCGGGGCAGGCGGACTTGTCGGTCCGGGTCTGGCCGATGCCGGCGGTGAGGTTGGTCTTGGCGATGTCCTGCGCCGCCGTGCCGTCCGCATCGTCGAACTGCAGGACGTAGGTGAAGCGCTTGATGGCGAACACCATCGCCTCGCTCTGGCCGTCGCAGCCGAATTTGCGGCCGAGGGCGAGGGAGTAGTCGCCGAGATAGCGGAGCTTGTCCTGCGTGCTGGGCGCGGCTTCGTCGCCCAGAGCGGGCGCGGCTGCGATGATGAGGCAGAACAAGAGGATCAGGCGCATCGTCACTCGTTCCCGCATAAGCGAAGGCGCTACACTACAAGCTCGCTTCGCGGCGTCCAGGGATGATGGAAGCGGGATTGACGGCGCGCGCGCGAATTCCGACAAGCCCGGGCATGCCCGGAGCCACCATCCTTACCGAGCCGCTCGCCGGGCTGGAGGCACAAGCGCGCGGCCTAGCCGAGGCGGCCGGGCTCGAGGCGGACGTGTTGGCGTTGCGGCCGCGGGCGCCGTGGCGCTGGGTCGGCGCGCGGGCGTGGCCGCTGCCTTTGCACGCCGTCGGCATTGCCGATGCGGCGACCGACATCCTGTTCAGCGCCGGCGGCACCGCGGCCGTGATCGCCGACGCGCTCCGGCGGCCGGGGCGGCAGTTGGTGCAGATCCAGCACCCGCGCTTCGATCCGCGCCGCTTCGACGTCGTCGTGGTCAACCGCCATGACGGGCTGACCGGGCCCAACGTGATCGTCACCCGCACGGCGCTGCATCGGGCGACGCCGGCGCGGCTCGCCGCGGCGCGCGCGGCATGGGCGCCCCGGCTTGCGCACCTGCCGCGGCCTTGGGTCGCCGTGCTGGTGGGCGGCAGCAACGGGCGGTTCCGGCTGGACCGGAGCGTGGCGGAGGCGTTGGGCGGGCAGCTCGCGGCGATGATGCGGTCCGATCGGGTCGGCCTGGCGCTGACGCCCTCGCGGCGGACGTCGGCGGAGGCGCGGGCGGCGCTCGAGGCCGCCGTCGCGCCTCTGGGCGGCTGGGTGTGGGACATGACCGGGGACAACCCGTATTTCGGGCTGCTTGCGCTGGCCGACGCGATCGTGGTGACGGAAGACAGCGTCTCGATGGTGTCCGAGGCGGTGGCGACGGCGGCACCGGTGCTGCTGGCCGGGCTGCCCGGCCGGTCGCGGCGGATCCGGCTGTTCACGCGCCTGCTGCAGGAGGACGGTCGGGTGCGGCCGTTTGCGGGGCGGCTCGAGATATGGCCGGCGGCGCCGCTCGACGACACGCCGGCGGCAGGTCAAGACGTGCGGCGGCGGCTGGGGTATTGATGGACGATGCTTGAGATCCAGACTTTCGACGCCCGGGCGGGCGGTAACGTGCTCTACAAGGCGCTGGCCCATCCGCTGGCTGCCGAGGCGATCGCACGCTTGGCCGAGACGCTCGGGGGCGGGTCGCTGGCGGTCTACGACCCGGAGGGCGTCGCGAGCGCGTTGTGGGCGATGCATCCGTGCATGCCGGCGCCGTCCGAGCTGTTCGTGCACGACGTGGATCAGATCGGGCAGAAGCGGGCCGGGGTGGCCGCGCGGCCGTTGACGGATCTGCCGCGGTCGAAGGCGGACGCGCTGCTGATCGCGGTGTTCGACGGGCATCGGATCGAGCCGCGGATCGCGTTCATGGTGCCGAAGGGCATGACGGTCTGGACGCTCGATGCGGCCAAGTTGCCGGATGCGATGCTGACGCAGCCGAAGCGGTATCTGGAGCGGACCAATTTCGCGACCAATTACGCCTTCTTCCGCGATACCGGGGCGGCGGGCGAGCCGGGCCTGCATACGCGGCTGGTGACCGCGAACTATTGGGCCGGTTATGGCGCCGGGCCGGTGCGGCTGTGGTGCCGGTTGTTCGATCGGGCGGGCGCGACGCTGGCCGAGTGGGAGGTGGCGGCGCCGCAGGGCGCGGGCGGGATCAGCATCGACAGCCGCCAGGTGCGCGCCCGCTTCGGTCTGCCGGAGTTCACCGGGCAGCTCTTCGTCCACGCCATCGGCGCGGCGGGGCACGACGTGGTCAAATACGCGCTCGACACCTATGGCAGCGACGGCGAGCCGAGCCTGTCCTGCACGCACGACGCCAATGCCTGGCCGAGCGACCGTTACGCCGGCCTGCCCGCCCCGCGACCCGGCGAGCGCGTCCTCTTCTGGCTGCAGAACAGCCACGCGGCCCCCATCCCGCAAGGCGCGGTGACGCTGGACCGGATGGGGGCGGAGCGCCCGGTGCCGCTCGGGCGCGAGCTTGGCGGCTACGCGACCGCGGCGATCGACGTCGCCGAATTGCTGCCCGGCGTCGTCTGGCCGGCACAAATCGAGGTCAGGGCGGGGCGGCACGTGGTGCGGCCGCGCTACGAGGTGATCAAGGCCGGGCGCAGCCGGATCGCGCACCTGAACGTCGAGCGGGCGGATCTCAAATCCAATCCCGAGATCAAGTCGCTGCACAACCTGCTCGGCCGCGGCTACCTGATGCCGTTCCCGGTGCTGGACCCGGCGCGGTTCACGAGCGTCGTGCTGCCGACGCCGATGGCCGAGCGGCAAGCCAATCTGCCGCTGCGGCTGGAGGCGTTCGATACGGGCGGGCGCAAGGTGGCCGAGCGCTTCCTCGGCAATCTGCCCCGCGACCACGATCTCGCGGTCGACCTGGCGGAGCTCGGCGCGGTCGAGGGCCACGCCGAACTGGTCTACGATTTCAGCGACGGCGGCGACGCGGATGGCTGGATGCACTGCCTCGTCCGCTACGAGCACCGCGCGACGTCGCATGCCGCCGAGAGCAGTTTCGGCGCGCACATCTACAACACCGCGATGACGTATCGCGACGAGCCGCAGAGCTATTCGGGCCTGCCGCCGGGCTTGTCGACGCGGCTGTTCCTGAAACTCGGCGACCGGGTGCGGCGGAGCTTCGCGGTGCTGATCTATGCGGCGTCGGCGCCCTGGCACGCGATGTCGGCCACGTCGCTGCTGCTGCACGACGCCGACGGACGCCAGATCGCCGAGCGCCCGCTCCAAATCGCATGCTCGGGCAGTGCCACGGTGTTCCCGCACACGGTGTTCGGCGACGAGTTGCTCGAGCAGGCCGGGGCGGGCGGCTACTTGCTGATTAGAGACGTGACTTGCCGCTTGTTCGGGTATCATGGGCTCATGACCCATGATGGGGCGTTCTCGCTGGATCATATGTTTGGGTTTTAGCGTGCCTTTCGGCGCCTAAATCCGCGGACCGCCGAAGAGGGTTTTGCTATGATCAGGCCCAGCAAACTACCAATGGTGTCCGTGTTGGCAATGCACGGCGCTCAGCTCGTTGACAGTATCAACCCGCCCGACCCGACCCGCGGGGCCGTCCCCTACCGCAACGTTGGCTTACCACTCCTTCTCTCGACTCAGGCAGAAAGTCATCGGGATCCGACATTTCATCGATATGCCCGCGTGGACCTGATCGCGAGTTTCGACACACCGCAGGCCTGTCAGGCCGCCAAACCCGCGGCCGAGGGTCAGCTTCGGATGAACCCGGCCCCGGCTGTATCCTTATCGCAGCCCGTATCCGTCGAGCCGAGCAACCACTTCGTATGGGCAAAGGATGTTCCGTTGGGATGGATCTTGACGCAGTGGGATCCAACAAGCCGATCCGTCGTGAACACAACTGCGATACATCTGATGGCGCGCGGTTTCGTGGTTCGGCAAGTGGCAATGGTAGGACTGAGCCTATTCGTCACTACATTCGGCGAGGGAAACAACTTCACTCACCAGTTCGCATGGATGAACGGCAGCTTCGGCGGCGGTGGCTTCAAGGATTTGGATGTGCGGATTTCGAGGGGCGTCTCCGGCGAGAAAGGCTTCCAGTCGGCTCCTGCGGCAGCACCTTCCGGCGCGTATGTGACGTACTGGAGCGGCGCGAAGCAGACAGAGGAGGTTCGTGCTCGTCAGCCGCTGCCGCCAGGGCCCTTCGTGCTTGCCCCGCTATGATGAGGGGCGTGATCGCCGCTATCGCAGTGATAGCCATTGGGGGCTTAACCTATGCTGCACAGCCGGGTGGCATCCAAGTCGAACAGCAGACGAAGCTTCTTTCCATTGAGCTGCCAGGCAACGGCATCAAACGGGCCCAAGTCGAGGCCGCATTGGACGGCTATATCGCCAGATACGGCTTCAAGCCCGATGGCAGCGGTTTGGGTATTTGGAACGTCGAGCACACTTATCTCGGGAAATACTGGACCTCGATGGTAGCCGAGTTCCTCCCGGAACGAACCTTCATTATTCTCTGGAAGCGTCCGACCGACCCAGAGTCTCATTTAGATATGATCGAGGGTTTGAAGGCCGTATTTTACCCGCTCGGGTTCACGCCGTGGGTCGTCAGAGAGGACGGTTAGCCCGGATCAACGCACAGCGTATCGCGTCCAGTTTCATCGATCTTGCCTGAATCGGGGCGCCGCCCTAGCAATCATCAATGTTCGATCTGCCGAAGACGAGCGCGAACTATGCGCCGCTATCGCCGCTCAGCTTCATCCGCCGGGCGGCCGAGGTGTTTCCGGAGCGGGTCGCGGTCGTGCATGGGGATCTCAGGCAGAGCTGGGCCGAGACCTACGCCCGCTGCCGGCGGCTCGGGTCGGCGCTGACGCGGCATGTGGCGCCGGGGCAGACGGTGGCGGCGATGCTGCCCAATACGCCGGCGATGGTGGAGGCGCATTTCGGGGTGCCGATGGCGGGCGCGGTGCTGAATGCGCTCAACGTGCGGCTCGACGCGGAGACGATCGCCTTCATCCTGGCCCATGGCGAGGCGCGGGTGCTGCTGGTCGATCGCGAGTTCGCGGACTTGATCGGGCGGGCGCTGGCGCTGCTCGAGGGCGAGCGGCCGTTCGTGATCGACGTCGAGGACGCGCTAGCGCCGCCGGGGGAGCGGGTCGGCCAGACCGATTACGAGGCGTTCCTGGCGGGGGGCGATCCGGATTACGCCTGGGCGTTGCCGGGCGACGAGTGGGACGCGATCGCGCTCAATTACACGTCGGGGACGACGGGCAACCCGAAGGGCGTCGTCTACCACCATCGCGGCGCCTACATGAACGCGGTCGGCAACGTGCTGACCTGGGCGATGCCGCATCACCCGGTCTATTTGTGGACGCTGCCGATGTTCCACTGCAACGGATGGTGCTTTCCGTGGACGGTGGCGGCGATGGCGGGGACGAACGTGTGTCTGCGCCGGGTCGAGGCGGCGGCGATCCTGGACGCGATGGATCGGCATGGCGTGACGCATCTGTGCGGCGCGCCGATCGTGATGGGCGCCATCGTCAACCATCCGGGCGTGCAGAAGCGGGCGGGGACGGTGCGGATGATGACCGCGGGAGCAGCACCGCCGGCTGCCGTGCTCGAGAGCATGGAGAGGCTCGGCTTCGAGATCACCCATGTCTACGGGCTGACGGAGGTCTACGGCCCGGTCACCGTGTGCGCGTGGCACGAAGAGTGGGATGCGCTGCCGGCCGAACAGCGCGCCGCGATCAAGGCGCGGCAGGGCGCGACCTACGTCGTCCAGGAAGGTCTGATGGTCGCCGATCCCCACAGCCTCGACCCGGTGCCGCGCGACGGCAAGACGATGGGCGAGATCATGACCCGCGGCAACGTCACCATGAAGGGCTACCTCAAGAACCAGGCCGCCACCGACGAAGCCTTCGCCGGCGGCTGGTTCCATACCGGCGACCTCGCGGTCTGGCATCCGGACGGCTACGTCGAGATCCGCGACCGCTCGAAGGACATCATTATTAGTGGCGGCGAAAACATCTCGACGATCGAGATAGAAGATGTGCTGTATCGGCATCCGGCGGTGCTCGAGGCGGCGGTCGTGGCGCGGCCGGATGTGAAGTGGGGCGAGACGCCGTGCGCGTTTGTCACGCTGCGACCCGGCGTCGACGCGACACCTGACGACATCATTGCGTTCTGCCGCGAGCGGATGGCGCGGTTCAAGGTTCCCAAGACGGTCGTGTTCGGCCCGCTGCCGAAGACCAGCACCGGCAAGATGCAAAAATTCGTGCTGCGCGAGCAGGCGCGGCGTTTGGAGAGCAAGTAGATGCCCCAGCCCGACCACGTCACCGCGCTCGACCCGGCCGACGAGAGCACGCTGCCCGAGGACTTGCAGCCCTACTTCCAGAAATGCCGCGACAAGCTCGGCTTCGTGCCGAACGTGCTGCTGGCGTGGCTGAAACGACCGGAGAAGCTGCGGAACTTCATCAAGATGTACGACGAGCTGATGCTCGGGCCGTCGAGCCTGTCCAAGCTCGAGCGCGAGATGATCGCGGTGACCGTGTCGTCATGGAACCGCTGCTACTACTGCCTCGTCGCGCACGGGGCGGCGGTGCGCAAGCTGTCCGAGGATCCGCAACTGGGCGAGATGCTGGCCTTCAACTACCGCGTCGCCGACTTGCCGACCCGGCAGCGCGCGATGCTGGACTTCGCCGTCAAGCTCACCGCGGTGCCGCACGAGATCAACGAAGCGGACCGGTCCGGCCTGAGCCAGCACGGCTTTTCGGACGAGGATCTGTTCGACATCGCCGAGGTGACCGGATTCTTCAACTACACCAACCGGGTCGCACACGCGCTCGATATGATGCCGAACGCGGAATATCACACGATGGGACGCGGCTAGCTCACGAATCCCCTCATTTTGTAGACGGGTGGGTAGCTCCGATTCGGTGGCATTGTGTAGCTGTTTCAACCCATGTTGGTTTGGAGCAAGGACTTGGT
>JAABUX010007799.1_pt1 | contig 12459 bp, 12 predicted proteins | sample 5561851 | NCBI WGS metagenome assembly JAABUX01 (sample SAMN10711883, study PRJNA513361) | rock metagenome | isolation source: Antarctica rocks | place: Antarctica: Victoria Land, Richard Nunatak red sandstone | collected 2016-01-03 | reverse complement strand
CAGGACGGGCACGAGCGGGTCGCCGAGGACCGTCCGCACGTCGTCGAGCAGCGTCGGCTGGTTGCCTTTCAGGGCCATGACGTAGTGCGCCCCGGCCTCGTGCAGCAGCTTGGCGCTGGCGCGCTGGGTGTGCATCGCGTCCATCGTCACGTCGCGTCCGCGCAGGTCCAGCAGCTTGAGCAACTCCGGAAGGGCCGTGATCTCGTTGGACTTGCCGTCCACGGCGACCTGGCCGATGCACAGGCCGACATCAGTGGCGAACGCGTGCAGCAGGTGTAGGGCTCGGACGCCGCGCGCCACATCCGCACTGCCCCGCACGGTCTTGCCGTCGATGGCGACGTGGCCCGCAGAGCCTGCGGTGACACGCCGGGCGAGGTCGGCGAGCACCGCCTCGAACTGTTCCGGCTTGATGAGCCGGAGCAGTCGCCCGAACGTGTCGTGAAACGGGGTGCCGTCCTCGTAGGGCAGGTAGCGGCGCAAGAAGTCGACCTTTGCTCTGGCGAACTGCGCATAGCCATCGCAGCACCCGAACCCGCACAGCGTGGCGCAGAGCGCCGCAAACAGGATCTCCGCCAAGCTGTGGGTGATCCGGCCCACGACCCGGGGATCGTCGATCCCGGTGAAAAGCTTGCAAGCGGAAGGAACCATGACGCACGCCTCTGACATGCGCGAACAAACGTTGCTCAGCTACGCCGGATCCAGCGCTGCCTTACGCCTGGCTAACATCTCAGCACGACAGGCTCTTTGGTGCGAAGTCCCTGCAAGCAGGGCGGCCACAAGGATGCCGGCGGCGGCGCTGCAGGTGCCGAGCCCCATGTCGGCGCAAGTACGCCGATAACGGCGTAAGTTCGCCGCGGCTCCGTTCAGCCGAGTGATGAACAGCGGCCAGTCCGGCCCTGATGCCCCCCCGTAGGCGACGACGCGGGACGGCGCGAGATCGAGAGCATTCAAAATCGTGGGGAGTGATCACGCCGCGGCTGTCGTCGCCCTGTGGTCATCGTTGGCGGGCCGAAAGCCGGGGTGGCGATAGCGGAAGGCGTCCTCGAGCGTGTCGTTCAGCACCGCCGTGCGCACGTCGAGGTCGCGGGCGGCCTGCAACGCGTGCTCGAAGCGCACGGCCGCGTGCCACCAATCCAGCACGATCGTGGCTCGTGGAAGCGCCTCACGCTGCAGCCGCCACAGCCCGGCATCGCCGTCGCACAGCACCGTCGCGGACGTGTCCGCGTTCACGCCCGTCGCGGCGAGCGTCTGCCGGAACGCCTCGGCCGAGACCGCCTGGCCGTTGCGGGCGAAGGCGAAGCGGTACTGGGCGCCATCGGCATGGATGACCTTGCCCGCGACCACCTCGAAGTGCCGCTCCTCTTGCCGGTGCCGGCTGCGCACATAGCCGCCATCGAGACCAACCACGACGGAGCCGGCCGCCTGTGCCGTAGGCTGCTGTGCCGTCGCGACGGGGTGCTTTTGCACGATCTCCGTGCCGACCCGCAGCGTCCTGTTCCGGACCGTGCCCGTATTTTGCGCCCCACCCATCGGCAGCAGCTCGGACAGGAGGCTCGCGACCTTGCCGAAGGGCACCAGCGCCGCATACCGAGCCGTCACGTAGGCCAGCTCTGGTGCGACCGCATCCTTGCCGAGGTCCAGCGCGGCGAAGCTCTTCGCTTCACCCGGGTCCTGACAGGGGCAGACGAGCAACCGGCGGATGCGCACCGGCACGTCGCCGAACAAGGAGCGAAACCTCGCCCCATAATGGCCCTTGCTGGCCAGCACGCGCCCGCACGCGACGCACGAGCGACGGCGCTCACCCAGCACGGCCACCTGAGCCGGCACGATCTAAGCCTGCAGTGCCGCCGTGAGCTGCTTCGCCTCGGCGAGCTGAAGCCCAAGCTCGGCCAAGCCGGCCTGCTCATCGCGCTCGATGCGGGCAACTTCGGTTTCCACCATCACCCCAGGCCGCAGCTCCGCAACCAGCTTCACCCGCCATACCAGCTTCGGCACCAGCCCACCCTCGTCCCGTGAGCCCGGAACCTTACCCGACCCGATCAGCACCCCACGATTTTGAATGCTCTCTTTAACGTCCGTAGTGCGATTCGAACGCCGACGATGTCATAGCAACTTCATCGCGGCCAACGCCTGCCTGGCTCATGGTAAATCTAGGTCTTTATTGGCGCACGCGTCCTCATGCTCATTCTGGATTTAGAACTGGCGACTCCCATCCTCCCCATTCCCGATAGCATTCGCGCCGACATTCCAATGCAGCTCGACTGGCCGGCTTGGAGCGGCGAGATGCCGCCCGTCGATCACTTCATCCTCCAATCCGGCAAAGGAAGGGCTAACCGTGCCTTCATGGCGCGTCGCCTCGGCCATCCCGTGCAGCTCCTCGGCCGGTGCAGCGGTGATATGGGCGAGCCGGCGCTCAGTTTTTTGCGAGATGCGGGGTCAAATCTCGCGGCCCTCTCCCCCGCCGCTGGGCAATGGACCGCGTCTCCTGTTACCGCCATCCCGCCCACCGGTACGAACGCCGTCCTGCTCGCGAGTCATGCAAAAGATACTTGGGTCAGGCCAGCCTTGCACTTTCCCGAAACAGATTGCGGTCCGCAGCAGGCAGACCCAACCCGCAAGCAGATCGAGATACTACTGCCCGACTTGGCCCGAGGCGTGCGTGACCAATCCGCCTGACAAGACGCCTGCAGAAGCTTGGGACATCGTCTTCAACGCCTACGACCCCGGCGACGAGCGGCGGCGCGAGTCCCTGCTCGCTCTCGGTAATGGCGTGCTCCTCACTCGCGCCGCTGCGACCTGCGCCGTTGCAGACGAGCATCGCTATCCCGGCACCTACCGCACCGGGCTATACGATCAGCGCGACGAAGTGGTTGCGGGCGAGCGCATCGTCCACAACGGGATCGTCAACCTGCCGAACTGGCTGCCGCTGATGTTCCGCCTGCACGGCGAGGAGGCATGGATCTCCGTCGCGACGGCCGAGATCCTACGCTACCGGCATGTGCTGGACACCCGCCGCGGCCTCACTTGTCGCGAGGTGCTGCTCCGCGACGGGCAGGGCCGCCGTACCTGGCTGCGCGAGCAGCGCCTGGTGAGCCTGGCGCAGCCGCGCCTCATGGCGCTCTGCCTGGAGCTGGCGCCGGATGGGTGGGAGGGCGCGGTCGTGATACGCTCTGCCCTCGATGGCGGCATAGACAACGGCAACTGGCCGCAGGAAGCACCGGGCGAGCGCCGCTTCCTGGGCAGCGTCAAAGGCGAGCAAGTGCTCGGCACTCTCCTGCTCCGGACGCACTTGGCGCAGTCCCGCGTTGCCGTTGCGGTCGCCGCGCGGACCGTCGTCGCCGGCGTCGCCGTCGTCTCGCGCGAGGTGGAGCACGAAGGCGACATGATCGCCGAACGGCTCGCCTGCCGTGTGCAGGCCGGGCAAACGGTGCGAATTGAGAAAACCGCGTCGATCTGCACCGGGCGTGACGCGGCTGTGTTCGATCCGGGCGATGCGGCGGTGGAGGCCGTGCGTGAGGCACCGCCATTCGAGGCGTTGCGGGCCGAGCACGAGACAGCGTGGGGCCGCCTATGGGAGCGCTGCCGACTGGACGCGGGGTCGGGCGCGTTTGGCGACGCGCTCCGGCTGCATGCCTTCCATCTCTTGCAGACCGTGTCGCCGCACACGGCAGCGCTCGACGCCGGGCTGCCTGCGCGCGGGTGGCAGGAGGCATACTTCGGTCAGGTGTTCTGGGATCAGGCATTCGCCTTCCCGTTCCTTGCCGTGCGGCTGCCGGGTCTCGCACGTGCCCTGCTGCTTTACCGCTACCGGCGGCTCGGCGCGGCACGAGCGGCAGCCGTCCAGGCTGGCCTGCGCGGCGCCATGTTCCCATGGCGCAGCGCGACCACAGGGCAGGAAGAGACGCCGCTCCTGCAGCCTAACCCGCTCGACGGACGGTGGACGCGAGACGACACGCGGCTACAGCGACACGTCAGCCTGACGATCGCCCGCGACGCGCGGCTCTATATCCTCGCTACGGGCGATACCGAGTTCCTTGCCGAATACGGCGCGGAACTGCTGATCGAGATCGCGCGCTTCTGGGCCAGCGCCGCCCGGCCTGACAAGGCCTCTGGGCGCTACGACATCCCCGGCGTGGTCGGGCCGGACGAGTACCATACACGGATGTCGGGCGCCGCAGCGCCAGGAGTCGAGGCGAACGCCTACACGAACGTCATGGCCGCCTGGCTCCTGGGACGCGTGCCCGAGATGCTCGACCTGCTGCCCCGACGGCGACGCGAGGGGCTTTGCCGTGCCCTGCGCCTAGGGGCCGACGAGATCGCATATTGGGATCTGCTCAGCCGTCGGCTCCTCGTCCTCTTTCACGGCGACGGGATCATCAGCCAGTTCCGCGGCTATGACACCCTAACACCGCTTGACCTGGGAGAGTTCAAGCGCAAGCACCCGGGCGGGCGCATGGACCTGGCGCTGGAGGCAGAAGGCAAGAGTGCCAACGACCACCAGATCTCGAAGCAGGCGGACGTTCTCGTGCTGCCTTACCTGCTGCCGGGCGCGCAGCTCACGGAGACGCTCGCGCGGCTGGGCTATGCCATGTCGGACGACCAGCTCCTGCACACGGCACGCTACTATCTCGCGCGCACGTCGAACGACTCCAGCCTGTCTCGCATCGTGTGCGCGGGCGCCCTCGCACGGCTCGACCCGGCGGCGTCGTGGGAGCTGTACCAAGATGCACTTCGCCTTGACCTCGACCCGGCGCAGAAGGGCGCCGCCGAGGGCATCCACCTCGGGGCCATGGCCGCCACGTTGGACGTGATGCAGCGGCTCTATCTAGGTCTTGACGTCGACGGGCACGGATTGTCGTTGTCGCCCGCGTTGCCGCCACACCTCGGTCCAGTGGCAATGAGCCTCTACTACCGCGGGGGCGCGTTCGAGTTGGCGTGGAACGGGGCGGCGCTGCGGCTTGCCTCCGACGCAGCGAACTTGGGCGAGGTTGCGGTGGCGCTCGAAGGGCGGACGGAATGGCTTCGACCTGGGACAGCATTGGAGGTCACCCCAGCCCCATGACCATCAGCAAACCCTCGGAGTTCCGGTCCAGCCCGTCCCAGGTCTTGCGCGCGGGCATCTTCGACGTCGACGGTGTCCTGCTCGCATCCCCGCACGAGCGTGCCTGGCGCGAGGCCTTGCACGGCTTCGCCGAGCCGGATCGCTTCACCACCGCGATGTATCAGGCCCATGTCGCCGGCAAGCCACGACTCAGCGGCGCCCGTGCCGCCCTGGAGGCGCTGGGTGTGCCGGATGCTGAGCGGCAGGCCGTCGCCTATGCCGAGCGCAAGCAGGAGCGGCTTGAAGCGCTGATTGTGGCCGGACGTGTCGACGCCTTCGCCGATGCGCTTCGCTTCCTTCAGGCGGTCGGGGAGCTGGGCTGGCCCATGGCGGCCGCATCCTCGTCGAAGAACGCCAATCGAATGATGAAGCCGGTCCGCCTCGCCTCCGGACAGGGCCTGCTCGACGCCTTCAGTGCCAATGTCTGCGGTCGCGACCTGCACCAGGGCAAGTCGGACCCCGAGATCTTCCTGCTCGCTGCGGCAGAGCTTCGGATCGCACCCGAGCACTGCTTCGTGGTCGAGGACGCGCCCGCCGGCATCCAGGCCGCCCGTGCCGGCGGCATGGCGGCGCTCGGGGTCGCCCGGCTCGGGGATGCAGCCCTGCTGCAGGCAGCAGGCGCAGATCTTGTGGTGACGAGCCTGGACGACGTTGTCGTTGGTGAATTGGCTCGTGGGTTAGCGTGGAGCAGGGATCAGGGATCAGGGGTGCGGACGCACTGACCCCAACCCCGTCTGAGATCAGGCGATGCGGACGTAGGTTGGGCGTTCCAATTCCAGATGTGGACCGATCCCTGCACCACGCTAACCCAGGCGGCAAAGCCCGCCACTGCTATAACTTCACGCAAATGTCCCACAACCTCCCGCGCCTCGCCGTGTTGCACCCGGCATGCACTACATTGCGCTCGCCACCGATTATGACGGAACCATCGCTCATGACGGCGTGGTCGACGCGCCCACGCTCGCCGCCCTGGAGCGGCTTCGCACCAGCGGCCGTAAGCTGATCCTCGTCACTGGCCGCGAGCTCGCCGATCTTCTCCGCGTCATGCCGCGCATTGACGTGTTCGACCGTGTGGTGGCGGAGAACGGCGCCGTCCTTTACCGGCCGGAAACGAAAGAGGAGCGGCTGCTGGCGCCCGCCCCACCGCAGGCCTTTGTTGAGGCGCTCCGGGAGGCGGAAGTCGATCCGCTTTCGGTCGGCCGCGCGATCGTCGCGACCTGGGAGCCCAACGAAAGCAAGGTGCTGGCGGCGATCCGGGATCTTGGGCTCGAGCTGCAGATCACCTTCAACAAGGGCGCTGTAATGGTCTTGCCGGCCGGCGTGACCAAGGAGAGCGGGCTGCGGGCGGCGCTGGAGGAAATCGAGATCTCGCCGCACAACACGATCGCCGTGGGTGACGCCGAGAACGATTTCGCATTCTTCAACATGTGCGGCATGCCGGTGGCCGTCGGCAACGCGCTGCCGATGCTGAAGCAGGCGGCCGTGCTGGTCACCGAGCGCGCCCGCGGCGCCGGCGTTGAGGAGTTGATCGACCGGCTGCTGGCGACCGACCTCGCCGACCTGGACGCGGGCAATACGCGTCAGCATGTGACGCTCGCGACCGCGCTGGACGGCGAGGACACGCTGGAGATCGTGCCGCAGCGCCAAAGCCTGCTGCTGGCAGGCTCCAGCGGCGGCGGCAAAACGACGTTGACCACCGGACTGCTGGAAGGTCTCGCGGCGGCCGGTTTCCAAGTGCTCGTGATCGATCCCGAGGGCGACTACGACGATCTCGACATCGTTATAAGCGCCGGCTCGGCGCATGAGGCGCCACGGATCGACAAAATCGTCGAGCTGCTGCGCAAATCAGGGTCCGGCGTCGCCGTGAACCTGCTGGGCGTGAAACTGCCGGACCGCCCGGCCTTCTTTGCCAGCCTGCTGCCAGAGCTGTTGGCGTTGCGCGCCCGCACGGGCCGGCCGCACTTCGTCGTCGTGGACGAGGCGCACCACCTGCTGCCCCACGGCTACGACCCCGGCGCTGCCGCCTTGCCCGCGGACCTCAAGGGTTTCCTGTTCGTGACGGTCGGGCCGGAGGCGCTATCCACCCGGGTCGTGCACTGCGTCGACCGCATGATGGCGGTCAATATACGTCTCTGGCGTTCGGCAGCCGCTGCAAGGAGGCCGGCGTGCGGCCGTCCATGGGATCGGTCGGTGATGCCTATGACAACGCCATGTGCGAAAGCTTCTTCGCCACCCTGGAATGCGAGCTGCTGGAGCGGCGCCGGTGCGGATCGCAGGTCGAAGCCCGCATGGCCTGCTTCAGCTTCATTGAGGGCTGGTACAACCCCGTCCGCCTCCACTCCAGCCTGGGCTACCGCTCGCCGATGGCATACGAAGCAGCCGAAGCAGCAACGGAGGTGGCCGAAGCCCAGGCATAGCCACCAAAGCCCACCAACACTCCATCAAACCGGGTCAACTTCAGTATGTCGGAACCTGTGCGAAGGTCCGTCCTCACGCCCCGGTGTTATCCATCATAGGAACTGGCACCGTTTCACCGTAGGTTCGGGCATTACAATCCGAAGGGCAGTTCGATGATGAAGCTGAGCGCGCGCAACCAGATCAAGGGCCGCATCACCGCCGTGGTGAAGGGCCAGACCACCGGGCACGTCCACATCGACATCGGTGGCGGCATCACGGTCCACTCCTCGATCACCAACGAGGCCATTGACGACTTGGCCTTGAAGGTGGGCGACGAGGCGATGGCCGTCATCAAGGCCTCCGACGTGATGATCGCCAAGTAAGCCATGCGGCACGCTGCTTGGTTGGCCGGGCTGCTGCTGGCGTCCCTGGCCGCGGCAGCGGCCCAGGAGGTCGTCACCACGCCTGCACCCACGCTGGCCACCACAACTAGCGCGGGCGTGCAGCATGTGACGTACACGGGTCCGCTTCTCTGGACCCTGGTGCGGGCAGCGCAGCCCGTGGACGAGCCGGGCAGCGGCAACACCGCCCTGCAGCATACCTTCCTGGCACGGGGGCAGGATGGCTACGCCGTGGCGCTGTCCATCGGCGAAATTGATCCGCGGATGGAAGGCAAGCAGGTCGTGGTCGCCAACGCTCGGGACGGCCAGCCAATGGCCACCCTGCGCCTGGTCGTGCCCGGAGACCTCCACGCCGCCCGCAGCGTGCGGGACCTGGTGGCTATCGAGGTGCGCTAGGCCGAGCGTCCAGCCCGCCCGGCCTGGTCCCTATTGGGCCTACCCTGCCATCCAACCCGCGCAAGTCAAAGGCCAGCGTCAAGGCTGACCGCCGCCAGGAGGCTTGCTGGCTTCGCCACCCTGCTCTGTGTGAGGTTTTGGCGCGGGTCGTCGCCATGGTTCAGCAAAGTGTTGATCACCGTCAACCGAGCTGCCCCAGCAATACGAACCAGACGTAATCGAGAGGCACAAGCAAAACGAAAGTGACGAGCGCGAGCACGAGGCAGAGCCGGAGGCCATCGCGCGCGGGGACGGCGCCCATGCCCATCGCCACCACGATGGGCGATGCCTGGTAGGGCAGCACCGGCGTTGCGTAGCCGATGACCTGCACCATCAGCACCGTCAGCAGCGGCAAGCCCGAGGCGTCCGCTAGCGTGTGGGCCAGCGGCGTGAACAGCGCCGGCACGCCGTTGGCGGTGACGACGAAGTTGAGCAGGGCCGTTATGCCCACCAGGGATGCGAAGCTGCGGAACGGGGCGCCGGGGTCCAGCGGTGCCACGGCAAGTAGGGCCTGGCCAATACGGTCGCCAAGGCCGCTGCGTGCGACCAGGGCCGCAAGTCCCAAGATGCCGGCGATGTAGATGCAGGTGCGGAAGTTGACGCCGGTGGCGAACTCGTCGCCGGTGATGAAGCCCACGCGGGGCAGCAAGCAGATGCAGGCGGCAGCAAGGCCGACCCAGGCGGGCTGAACGCCGTGCAGCGTGTCGGTCATCCACAACGCCAGTGTAGCCAGCAGCAGCAGTCCCAGCCGGCGCTCCGCCGCCGTCAACGGCCCGGTTCGTGCGGGGGCGCTGACCGGCTGCGGCTTGGCCGGGAACAGCAGGCAGATACAGGCAGCCAGCACCACACCCTTGAGCACGCCCAGCACAGGCGCGTGCAACGCAAGGTAGGGCAGGTAGGCGAAGTGAACGCCGTACGCCGTTTCTGCTGCGCCGGCCATGACCAGGTTGGGCACGTTGGCTGGGAGGATGGAGGTGGACAACTGGAACGTGCCGAAGCCGACCGCCAGCGCCAGGCCGATCCGCCCCCGGCAGCCCTCCGCCAGCCCGGCCTGATCTGCAAGCGCCATGACGACCGGCATCAGCAGCGCGATGCGGCCCATGTTGGACGGCATGACGAAGGCGAGGGCATAGGTCAGCAGCACCACACCGCCGACCAGGCGGGGCCAGGAACCGGAAAGATGCGAGGCGAGCAGGCGCGCTGCGCGGTCGGCCAGGCCGACCTTGCGGATGGCGACGCCCAGCACGAAGCCGCTCAACACGAGCCAGAAGGCGGACGACAGGAAGCCGGAAAACACCAAGTCGGCCGGCGCGACATGCAGCACCATCGCAACCGCAAAGAACAGCAGCGCGACCAAGTACTCCGGAAGCCGCGCCGTAGCCCACAAGGCGACGGTTCCTGCCGACAACGCGGCGGGCAGCAGCAAACCATCCATCTTGTTTCTCCACCTGCTGTTGTCGAACGCGAAGGTGCCAGGTGGCGGCACGGGCGAAAATGCGCCCTTGTGCAAGCCACCCTTCGCGCGGCACGAAGGTTGTGTGCGCCTCGACCTCGACGACCTGAGCCTGTTCCGCCACATTGCCGAGGCTGGCAGCATCACGGCCGGCTCCAAGCGGGCCAACCTGGCGCTTGCCGCCGCCAGCACGCGGGTTCGGAACATGGAAGCCACCATTGGGGCCAGGCTGTTTGAGCGCAGCCGCGGCGGCGTCACGCCCACGCCAGCCGGCCATGCCCTGCTTGCGCACGCGCGGGCGCTGCTGACACGGGCCGAGCGGATGCGCGAAGAGCTGGACGCCTATGCGGGCGGCGGATTGGCCGGGCATGTACGGGTGCTGTCAAATACGAACGCCCTGACCGAGTTCCTGCCCGAAGCGCTGGGGCGGTTCCTGGTGGCGCACCCGCAGGTCACGGTGGACCTGCAAGAACGGCTGTCCGATGAGATCGTGGGCTTGGTGGCTGAGGGCGTGGCAGAGCTGGGCATCGTGGCCGCGACCGCGGACGCGGGCAGCCTGCAAACCTACCCGTTCCGCACCGACCGTTTCGTGCTGGTGGTGCCGTGCGGCCATCCGCTGGCCGGGCATGACGGGATCGCCTTCGCCGACGTGCTGGACCATGACTTGGTGGGGCTGGACCAGGCGAGCGCGCTGCAACGCTTCCTGGCGGAGCGTGCGGCGCGGATTGGACGGCGCCCGAAGCTGCGCGTGCGGTTACGCAGCTTCGACGCAGTATGCCGGATGGTGGAGGCGGGCGTCGGCGTGGGCATCGTGCCGGAGACGACGGCACGGGTTTCAGGCCGGGCACTCGCGATCAAGGCTGTGCCTCTAGCCGACGACTGGGCCGTGCGAGAGCTGCACATCTGTGTGCGCGACCTCACCACCCTGACCTTGCACGCCCGGCGGCTCGTGGACCACCTGCGAGGGTGAGGATTGTACCACTTCGTCAAACGTCGGACAGATGACCTGGAACACCCGCAGGTGATCCACGTCATCCCAGAACTGACCTACCCCGGATTGGCTGCCGCCCAGCGCCCGTTCTGCGTACGACCGCCATAACCGTATGTGTCGCCATCCACCGCGTGAACGAGAACATAGCTCTCCTCGTGCAGCGGTCCGAGCAGCGCGGCCATGCCGTCGAAGGCTGCCCGTACGAAGGCGGTCGTCTCTCCCTTCGTGTTCGTGCCGGCGGTGATCTTGATGTCCAGCCAGAACGCGCTCTTGCCATCCTCCACGGCCGGGCGGCGACCGGCGACGAACCAGCCTTCCGGGTCCGCCGGCTCAACAAGCACGGCCGTCACGCCCGGGTCCTTGCCGAGGCGTTCGGCTCCCAAGCGGGCGCCAAGGGCTGCAATCTCGCCGCGCAGCTCGGGGCGTGGCGTGGGTGTGACGTAGCGGACGGAGATCATGGGCATGGTGGGCCTCCTTGGTTGATGTGCCGACGCCCAACTTGACCAATCCGGTAGGAAAGCGGAACTCTATGGTCGCATGTTCTCACCATAGTGGAGTCTTATGGTGCTTGACCTGGAATCCGTCCGCCTGTTCGTGCTTGCGGCCGAGTTCGGAAACCTCACCCGCGCTGCCGAGGCAGCCGGTACGGTCCAGCCCGTTGTCAGTCAGCGCCTGAAAGCCTTGGAAGTCGCACTCGGACGCCGGCTGCTAGAGCGCACGCCTCGCTTCGTGCGCCCGACGCCGGACGGCACCGCCTTCCTGGACCGCGCCCGCGTGCTGCTGGCCGCACACGACCAGGCGGTGTGCTTCGGGCCAACCCCCGCCATGCGCTTCGCGGTCGGCTTGAGTGAACACGCGGTCGGCATCGGGCTGGAGGGGGTGTTGCGCCGGGTGCGTGCCGCCCTGCCGGCCGGCGCTGCGGTCGAGGTGCGAACAGGGCAGTCACAGCCCCTGCGGGTTGCCTTCGACGCGGGCGAGATTGATGCCGCGGTGATCCGGCGCGAGACGGGCGGGGATGAAGGCGAGGTACTCGGGACTGACCCGCTCGGCTGGCGCACCGCCAACGGCGTCCAGCTCCGCCCCGGCGAGCCGGTGCCGCTGGCCACCCTTGGGCCGCCTTGTGGCGTGCGGGCCGCCGCGATCCGCGCCTTGGAGCGCGAACACATGGCCTGGCACGAGCCTTTCCTGAGCGGGGGGTGTGCGGCGCTACTTGCCGGGGTGCGCGCGGGACTGGGCATTGCGCCGATGGGCCGAGCCGCGTCGGGCGATGTGCCCGATGCAGGACCAGCACTGGGGCTGCCGCCTTTACCGGCATCAGAGGTCGTCCTGCTTGGCCGGGCAAGCTCACCAAGGATGGCCGTGGCACTGCGTGCGCTGGGCGCAGGGGTGCGCGCGGGCCTGTATGGAATCTAAACCCAGGGATAGAGCGGCAACACCCAACGTGAAGGCCGCTCTACAATGCTGCGTTTGCGCGCGAGCGTAATCCGCAAGCGAACGTCTGGCATAAGCCCCCGCTCCCATCTCTAGTTCGCGGCAGCGAAACGTTCGCGATACGCCTGCGGCGTGGCTGCGAGCAGGCGCAGGAAGCTCCGGCGCATTGTCTCCTCTGAGCCGAACCCGCAGCGGGCTGCGACGCGCTTGACCGGCAGGCGCGTGTCGGCGAGCAGCCCGCGCGCTGCCT
>JAABUX010007798.1_pt1 | contig 12460 bp, 9 predicted proteins | sample 5561851 | NCBI WGS metagenome assembly JAABUX01 (sample SAMN10711883, study PRJNA513361) | rock metagenome | isolation source: Antarctica rocks | place: Antarctica: Victoria Land, Richard Nunatak red sandstone | collected 2016-01-03 | reverse complement strand
GCCGTGACGGGACGGGACGGCCCGACGCGTAGGATTTTCAATCGTGTCGCCTCCGATAGAGCGGCGCGGCCAGCGCCCACGCGGCAAAGTTGCCGGAGTTGGGTCCAGGCTCGACACGGCCCATGGGACCTATGAGAGCTATGAGACCCATCGTCAGCATAACGGAGATAGGGGTTGCGGCGCTCATCTTGTGTCAGGTCGAGGCAAAGATGGGCCGTCATGGGAATCCTGGCCCATGTACCATGCCAGCGCCGCCACGGCGATAGCGGGCGGGACCGTGTGCGGGCCGTCGAACTCACGGTAGGTCAGGTCGTAGCCGGCGCGCTCCAGTTGGGGCGCAATGCGGCGGCTGCAGCGGTCGATAGGTAACACCTCGTCGTGCAGGCCGTGCGAGATAAAAACGCGCGGCTTGCCGCGGTGGTCCGCCGGGACCATGAATCCTGGCGAGAACGCTATGACGTGGGTGAAGAGGTCGCCGTTGGTGAGGCCCACTGAGAGCGCGTAGGACGCCCCGTTGGAGAAGCCCTCGATGGATGGCGATGCGTGTCGGGTCCACGGCGTAGCGAGTGAACGTCTGTGCCAGCGCCCGGTCGATATAGGTGATGTCGGGGCCGTAGCCCCGGCGGATGACGTCCCAGGTTGGTCCGCGCGAGTCCGGCGCCAACAGGATCAGGCCGGCCTCGTCGGCGTGCGCCAACAGCGGATTGAGACCGTGGTGAGCGACGCCGCCGGCGCCGTGCAGCATCAGGACCAGCGGCGCCGGGCGGTCGTCCCGATAGCCGGCCGGGATGTAGAGCAGGCCGTCGCGCGTCCGGTCGAGCCCTAACTCCCGCAGGCCCGACGGTGGCTGCCCGGGTGATCCCGCCCCCGACTCCGTCGCTTGAGCGTGCGCGACCGGGCGTGCCCACAGGCGTCCCCGCCGCGCCTCTCCGTGCGCCTTTCCCTCACCGTCCGCTACCATGGTGTCCCATTCCTCATCTGCTCTCGCTCATTCGTTGTCCGATGGCCCACTTCCACCCGTCATCAGATCTTGGGATAGGGCGCAGGGTCTGCAAATAATCGGCCTGGCGGATCGGCTGGAGAGATCTCTGGGGGCGCGGGCGTCTTGCCCGTCCCAGGGTCAACGCCGGGACGGGCGAGACGCCCGCGCCCCCAGGACAATCTTTTGCAGATCCTGGGGTAGGGCGAGGAAGGCCGCGTCGCTGCCTGTCGGCCCCGCGGACAGGCGCCGGGTCGCCCAAATAGCGGTCTGGATAGCGGGTCGAGGATCGGGTTTGCCGGCAGGACGGCGCTCCTGGTAGCCTCACGTAGCAGTCGGCATGCCGTCCCTTGCCCGCGTTTCGTGTCCACGGCCCGATCTGCCCCGTGCGGAGTGGTACGCGTCGTCTACTGGCCATCACGATTACTAACCCACCACTAACCACCACGACACGAGGAGAGAGACATGTTCCCTGTGACACGCGTCATGACTGCGCTGGCTATAGCCACGCAATCGCCCAGTACGGCCTCCGACACGCTCGACACCACGATCCTGTGGACCGGCTGCATCCTGATGCTGCTCGGCCTGCTCAGCTTCGGCTACCTGCGCCTGACCAAGGCGACCGCGGCGTCGCGCGGCTTCTACGATAAGACGATGTTGATCGTCGCCACGGCGACCTGCTCGTATCTGGCGATGGCGCTTGGCGTCGGCTCGGTCCACCCGCAAGGCATCAACACGGCGGCCGACCTGGCGCATCGCGCGTTTATCCCCCGCTACGTGGACTGGGCGATCACCACGCCGCTGCTACTGCTCGATATTATCCTTTTTGCCAGGCCCCTGCTCAATAAAGGATGGGAGTGGGACGCGGTGACGATCGCCGGGTTCGACGTGATCATGATCGTGACGGGCGTCGCCTCCGCCCTGCTGGCCGGGACGGATCGCTGGTTCTTCTTCTGGGCGAGTGTGGGCGCCTATGCCGTGGTGTCGGGCTACGTCATCACGCTCTTTCTGAAAGCCAAACGTATCCCGGAGCGGCGCGTCGCCGATAAGCTGCGCACGCTGACCGGCTACCTCAGCGTGCTATGGCTCATCTACCCGTTCGTCTTCGCGCTGTACTTCGGCGGCGTGCTCGATGGCACGACCGAAGACATCTTCTATATGGTCCTGGACGTTCTGGCCAAGGTGGGCTTCGGCTTCATCCTGCTGCTGGGCCCGGCGGTCGAGCTGGTCGACAAGGTCTCGTCCGTGGCTCAACCGGCGGAGGAGAACACTCAGGTCAGAGGCGTCAAGCTGGCTTAATAGCCCGCCAGGTGTGGGATGCGGAGCCGCACCTTCGGCCCCCTGGAGTCGCCAGCCGTTCAGGTCAGCGGTTCCAGGGCAAGGCCATGTAGTTCTCGATCTCACGAGCGGTTCCTGGGGGTAGGGGCGTATTGCATACGCCCGGTGCGGCGTGCCCTGGGGCGTATTGCATACGCCCGGTGCGGCGTGCCCTGGGGCGTATTGCATACGCCCGGTGCGGCGTGCCCTGGGGCGTATTGCATACGCCCGGTGCGGCGTGCTCTGGGGGGGCGTATGCAATACGCCCCTACCCGGTTTGGCCGCCCTACTCCGAGAACTACATGGCCCTGGTTCCAGGGAGGCGGCCGTGCGCAACCAGCCCTGAATGCAGGCTTGGGAACCTACGAGGTCGCCCCGCCGATGGGCGTCAGCGCGGCGACCACGGCCAGATCGGCGTCGCGGTCGTTGCTCGTCTGGTCGCAGGCGATGACCAGCGTGCGCACGCCGCGCACGGCAACCGAAAACGATACTCGTTCCTTATCGACCGTCGCCGTGTGCGCGTAGAGCAGCCGCATGTGCCCGTTCGCCCCCCCACGAATGACGAAGCGCGCCCCCGTGGTGTCGCCCCCGTTCTCACCGTAGAGCGTGCCGCTGAGCCGGGTGTAGCGCCCGCCCAGGGAGAAGCGCCCGCTGGCCCCGAAGTAGGCGTTGAGCTGCAGGCCGTGCGTCAGGATCGTGCGGCGGTTGACCGCGCCGACGCCCGGCGCGATGACGGTGATATTCTGGTTGTCGCGGATAGGCAGGCTCTCCAGGGGTACCGTCCGCGTGCTGGCCGCCCAGCGGCTATGAGCCGCGTGACCAGCAGTTCGGGCCGCGGTCCCGGTCATCGCCGGCACGATCAAGAGTAATCCCAGCGCCAGTACGCACTCCGTCGCGCGCAGTCTCCGCCACCGCATAAGTGACCGTCCTCCCTTTATCCTAATCCTATCGTGATGCTATTAACGTATGCGTCCGACTCCCACCTCCACCAGCCCCTCTCATTAGGATACAACGCGGGGTCCTGTCGCTATGGAGAGGACCAAGGGACCGGTCGTCATGGGGTGGGAGTAAGTGATCGAGCAAGATGCGGGGCTGTGCTTGGCGAGGGCGACTCCATGGCCGCGGGGGCTGGCGGCGACCTCCAGGCCATGGGCGATGCGGTCAAGAGGGCGGACGCTCAGCGATCATCGGGTAGTTGACCGGCGCCGGTGACGGCGTGCGTGTCGCGGTGGTAGAGGCGCCGCATCGTGGCGCTGGTCCCGAGCAACTCGTCGAGCGTGCCGCGCGCGGTGATGCGGCCATCCTCTAGCAGCAGGATCTGATCGGCGCGCGCCAGCACGGCTGGTCGGTGCGACACGGCCAGGCAGGTCGTGCCGGACGCGAAGACGTGCTGCCACAGCAGGCTCTCTGTCTCGGCGTCGAGCGCGCTGGAGAGATCGTCGACGACCAGCAACTCGGGTTCGCGCACGAACATGCGCGCTGCCGCTGCGCGCTGCATCTGTCCGCCGGAGAGCCGAACGCCCCGGGCTCCGATCTCGGTGTCCAGGCCGTGCGGAAAGCCGACCAGATCGCGGTCGAGCACGGCGGCGCGGACGGCGCGGTCGAGTGCAGCGTCGGCGGGCAGCCCCAGCAGGATGTTGTCGCGCAGGGTCCCGGAGATCAGCGTGGGGGCCTGCGCCGTATAGGCTACGCGCGGCGGCGCGAGCACGCGGCCAGGCTCGTCGACGCGGCGCCCGTTCCAGTGTACCTCGCCAGCTTGCGGGTCCAGCAGGCCCAGCAGCGCCCGCAGCAGGGTCGTCTTGCCCGCGCCGACGCGCCCGGCGACCACGGTGACGCTGCCGCGCCGTAGCGTGAAGGTCGCGTCCGTGATCCCGCGCCCCGACGAGGCGTGGCGCGCGGTCAGTCCCCGCACCGCCAGCTCATCCAGGCGGTCGTCGTCCGTGCGGGCAAGCGGGGATAGCTCCGGCAGGGGCCCATGCAGGTATAACGGATGATGCTCTACCAGGCGCCGCGCCGGCGCTCCCCGTAAGAGCGCGGCCGCGCGCTGGAAGGCCACGCCCGACTGGCGGTAGGTGGCGATGAGGTAGCCCAGGAAACCGGTATACTCCGCGACCTGCATCAGGTAGGCGGCGAAGAGCGCGAAGTCGCCCACGGTAAACGCGCCCGCGCGCATGGCGGACGATGCGGCCAGCAGGGTCAGCCCCGCGCCCAGGCTGGCCGTGTTGGCAAAGAGCGCGTCGAGCGCCAGTCCCTGGAGCCGGTCGCGCAGCATGGCGCGGCGGCGCTCGTCGCCCAGGCGGCGCAGGCGCGCCACGACTCTGTCCTCCGCGCCCGCCGCCTGTATGGCCTGCACCGCGCCGAAGGTGTCCCCGATGGAGCCGGTCACCCGAGCCGTGGCCTCGCGGCTACGCGCCCGCAGGTGTTCCAGCCGCGTGCGCGCGAGGTGCGCGAGCACGATGACGGCGGCGATGGGCACGAACACCAGCGCCGTGACCCGCGCATCGACATGCAACAGGATGGCGATGCCGCCGCCGGCGAAGATCAGTCCGGCGGCGGCGTCGAAGACCCAGTCGGCCATCAGCCCCATCACCTCGACGTCGTCGCGCAGGGTGGAGATGGCCTCGCCAACGCTCCCCGACGCCTCGCGCGCGCCAGACTCATCCAGGATATGCGCGAGCAGGTTGCGCCGCAGCAGACCGCGCACGGCGAACGCCCATGAGCGCCCCCACAGTGCGGTTCCCAGGATGATCGCCGCCCTGGCCAATCCGGCCGCCAGCGCCAACGCCACGATGCTTCCCAGGGTGAGGCCGGCGGGCGCGTGCCCTTGCAGCATGTCGAAGAAGGCCTTGGCCAGCAGGCCGGGGAGCAGCGGCCATGCATGGAAGAGGATCCAGCAGAGCGCCACCACGGCGTAGCGCAGCGGCCGATAGGCGATTAGCCGCGCGACGACGTACGCCGTCGGCGGCAAGGATCGTGCTCCGTCCGCATCGGTCATGGCAACACCTCCCGAATGATAGTCACGGCTTGTGAATTGTTGGTCTGGGCTGGTCGTGGCGTCTCAAGCGCGATCCGCGGCGACGAGCGCCCGCGATCCTGGTCCCCAGCTCGTCAAAAGCCCGTCAAACTGGCTCCGACAAACGACCGGCTTGCCGAAGCGCAGCGAACCGCGAGCCCGGATCGGCCGCCAGTTGTGGGCGCGGACCATATTCGACCGCGCGACCGTCTTCGAGGATCATGATGTCGTCCGCGCGCGCCATCGTGGCCAGGCGATGTGCGATGACGATCGCGGTGCGGCCCGCCAGCAGGCCGTCCAGCGCCCGCTCCAGCAGCGCCTCCGTCGCGGGATCGAGGCGGCTCGACGCTTCGTCCAGGATGACCAGACCGGGGTCCTTGATGAAGACGCGCGCCAGGGCGACCAACTGCGCTTCGCCGCCTGAGAGCCGCGCGCCGGAGATGGGGGTGTCGAGCCCCCGCGGCAACCGCTCCAGCCACGCCGTCAGGCCCAGCGTCCCCAGCACATCGTGCAGTACCGCATCGGGAACCGTGGCGTCGAAGAAGGTGATATTGTCGCGCAGGCTGGCCTCGAAGAGCTGCACGTCCTGGGTGACGACGCCGACGCGCGACCGCAACGCCTTGAGGTTGGCGCGGCGCAGGTCGACGCCGTGCAGAGACACCGTGCCTTCCTGTGGATCGTACAGCCGGAAAAGCAGGTGTCCGACGGTCGTCTTGCCGCTGCCGGTGCGTCCCAGCAGCCCCAGCACGCGGCCGGGTTGCAGCGTAAACGATAGGTTGTCGAGGGCCGCCCTCGCCCCCGGCTCATGCGGATCCGTCTCTCGGCTCTGCGGAGCCGACAGCCCAACCGGCTCTCCCGGCGCGCGGGAGAGGGGCCGGGGGCGAGGGGTGAGCGGGCGCCGGCCGTCCCCGTAGGCGAAGCTCACGTCACGGAACCTGACCTCTAGCGGGCCGCTGGGAATACCTTCCTCCCCTTCGACGAGTAGCGACCGCATGGCCAGCAGCTCCCGCACGCGGACGACCGCCGCGTCGGCCCGTTGTAGGTCCTGGAGTTGCGTGCGGATGGTCTCGATGGGGGTCGCGAGCATGGCAGTGTAGGCTACCACGAGGTAGACCGTGCCCAGCGAGACTGCTTTGCCCTCGTAGAGACCGCCGCCCAGACCGTAGGCGATGGCATCGCCGACGGCAAAGACCACCGTCGCGCCGATCCAGACCGCGCTGCCCCATAGCTCCGCGCGCATGCGCACCGGCAGCCACGAGCGCATGCGCTCGGCGAAGCCCCTCATGGCATAGGGGATCGCCGCGCACGAGCGCAAGTCCTCGGCGGCGCCGAGCGTGTCGCCGACGTAGCCGAAGAAGGCCGCGCTCTGCTGCCGGTCCTCGCGCCAGTGCGGCGTGGCAAAGCGCCGCACCCGCCGCAACAAGGCCAGCGCTAGGGCAGCGAAAATGGTGAAGGCCAGGCCAAGCCGCGCGTCCAGCAGGTAGAGCGCGACCAGCACGCCGCACAGCAACAACAGGCTGCCGACCAGTTGGACCACGAACTCCGAGAAGAAGCCGGCCAATGCGCTCACGTCGCCGTCCACGCGCTCGATCAGTTCACCCGGCGTGCGCGCATGGTGGAACCCCTGGTCGAGTCGCAGCAGGTGCTCCGCCAGGTCGGCGCGCAACGCATTGGTCGCCGACCAGGCCACGCGCTCGCTCCCGTACGTGGCCAGCACGGTCATGGTCTGCCGCGCGATGGACACGGCGATGAACAGCAGCGCCACCCGGATCAGCGCCTCCTCGCGCGCGCCCGTCTGCACGGCGTCGATGAAGGACCGCGCCACCCGCGGTCCCGCGAGCCCGAGCGCGGTGCTGGCGAACAGCAGCACGGTCATGCAGAGCACCGCGCCGCGCTGAGGCGCCAGGTAACGACGCAACAGGTACCGGTAGGCATGGGCATCGGGTGTGCCCTTTGGAGCCGCGATAGGTCCCCTCCTTCGTGCGACGGTTGCTGTGTAGCGAGACGAGTATACGGGTCCGTATATGACACCTCCTGTCATATAGGGATGGTAAAGTAGGTAGATAGGTAGATAAGGAGGGCGCATGCGCGCCGATCGTTTGCTGTCCATCCTGTTGCTGCTCCAGGTCCACCGGCGCATCACGGCGCGCGACCTGGCGCAGCGGCTGGAGGTGTCCGAGCGCACCATCCATCGCGACATGGACGCCCTCAGCGGCGCGGGCATCCCCGTGACGGCCGAGCGCGGCGCGGGCGGCGGCTGGGCCTTGCTCGACGACTACCGCACGGACCTGACGGGGCTGAACCGGGCCGAGATCCAGACCCTCTTCCTGGTCACACCGGCACGGCTGCTGGCCGACCTTGGCCTGCGGCAGGCGGCGGACGCGGCGCTGATCAAGCTGCTGGCGTCGCTGCCGTCCGTAGCGCGTCAGGGCGCGGAGTACGCGCGCCAGCGCATCCATGTGGACGCGGCGGGCTGGCAGCAGTCGCGCGACGACGTGCCGATCCTGCCCCTGCTCCAGGAGGCGATCTGGCAGGAACGCCGGGTGGCGCTGGGCTACCGGCGCGGCGATGGCACGACCGTGGAGCGCGTGGTCGATCCGTTGGGATTGGTGGCCAAGGGCAGCCTGTGGTACCTCGTCGCCGCCGTGGACGGCGGGACGCGCACCTACCGCGTCTCGCGGGTTGGCAGCGCCACGATCACGCATCAGCAAGGCGCGCGTCCGGCCGATTTCGACCTGGCGGCCTATTGGGAGCAGTCATCGGTCAGCTTCCGGGCCAATTTGCCACGCTACCCCGCCACGCTGCGCGTCGCCTCCGCCATCGTCCCTCAGCTGTCGCGCGCGGGCTACTACGCGCGCGTCGAAGCGGTCGAGCCGCCTGGGGCCGACGGCTGGATGACCGCCTCGGTGCTGTTCGAGCTGGAAGAAGACGCCTGCGCCTACGTGCTCAGCTTCGGGCCGCGCATCGAGGTGCTGGAACCACCGGCGTTGCGCGAGGAGGTCAGGCGATGCGCCGAGAGCACTGCCGCTCTCTATGGGTAGGTTCTTGACGGGGCGCGACTACCGGTCTTTCAGGGCCGTGACGATGGCGTCGACGTCGTAGACGCAGCCGCCCCAGGTACCGCCTCCGATGCGTTGGAGCGCCGCCCACAGCCGTGTGTCGTCCGGTAGGTCGGGATCGGGGGCGAGATCGGAGCGCGGCGGGCGTCGCGCCAGTTCGCGCGCGCCCCAGTCCCGGCCCAACAACTCATCCGCGCGGCCCACCAGGTCCACGGTCCCCTCCAGCCGGTCGCGGTCGATGGTGATCGCGATGAGGTCGCCATCGAGGACGCGCCCGATGGGGCCGCCGACCAGGGCCTCAGGACCGATGTGGCCGATGCAGGCCCCCGTCGACACGCCCGAGAAGCGCGCGTCGGTCAGCACGGCGACGTGCTTGCCGAAGGGCAGGAACTTGAGCGCCGACGTGATCTCGTACGTCTCCTCCATCCCGGCGCCCTCGGGTCCGCGGCAGATCAGCGTCACAACGTCGCCCGCCTGCACAGGCTCGTGGCCCTGGCCCTTGATGGCCTCCACGGCGGCGCGCTCGCTCGTGAACACGCGCGCCCGGCCCGTGAAGCGGTAGACGCCGTCCGGGTCGACCACGCTTGGGTCGATGGCCGTGCTCTTGACCACGGCCCCCTCCGGCGCCAGGTTGCCGCGCGGGAAGGTCACGGTGCTGGTCAGTCCTCGCGCTCGCGCCCGCTCGGGGTCCATGATCACGTCGTCGGGGTCCACGCCGTCCTGCGACCGCAGCCGTTCGCGCAGGGCCGCGCGCCGCGGTGAGCCCTCCCACCAATCGAGCGCCTCCCCCACGGTGAGGCCCGCGACGGTCAGGGCATCCAGGTGCAGCAGGCCCCACGCGCGCAGGTGGAGCATCACCTCGGGGACGCCCCCGGCCAGGAAGACGCGCACCGTGGGGTGCCCCACGGGTCCATTGGGCAGCGCGTCGACGAGGCGCGGCACGCGCGTGTTGATCTGATGCCAATCGTCCACCGCCGGTCGGCGTAGTCCCGCGGCGTGAGCAATTGCCGGGATGTGCAGCAGCAGGTTGGTCGAGCCGCCGAAGGCCGCGTGTACGACCATGGCGTTCTCGATCGCTTTGTCGGTCAGGATGTCGCGCGTGGTCATGCCCGTGCGCTCCAGGGCGGCCACGGCCACGGCCGAGCGACGGGCCATGTCGAGCCAGATGGGCTGGCCCGACGGCGCCAGCGCGCTATGCGGCAGGGACAGGCCGAGGGCCTCGCCCACGACCTGCGCCGTGGCGGCCGTGCCCAGGAACTGGCAGCCCCCGCCCGGCGTGGCGCAGGCGCGGCAGCCGAGGTCGGCGGCCTGTTGCAGAGTGATCAGATTGTGGCTGAAGCGCGCACCGATGGTCTGGATCTTCCCCGCGTCCTCGCCCTCCGCGGCCGGCAGCGTCACGCCGCCCGGAACGAGGACGCAGGGCAGGTCGCGCATCGCCGCCAGGGCCATCATCATGGCCGGTAGGCCCTTGTCGCAGGTCGCGACGCCGAGCACGCCCCGGCGCGTGGGCAGCGAACGGATCAGCCGGCGCAGGACCAGGGCGGCGTCGTTGCGATAGGCCAGTGAGTCCATCATACCGGTCGTGCCCTGTGTGCGACCGTCGCATGGGTCGGTGCAAAAGGCCGCGAAGGGCGTGTGTCCGTCGGCGCGCAACTGCTCGGCGGCGGCGGTCATCAGCAAGCCGACCTCCCAGTGGCCGGTGTGGTAGCCCAGGGCCACGGGGCGGCCGTCCGGCGCGCGGATGCCGCCCTGGGTGCTCAGGATAAGGAACTCTTTCTGCCGCACGCGGGCGGGCTCCCAGCCCATCCCCGCGTCCTGGCTGAGGCCGAACAAGTCGCCGCTCGGCCACGTCGCCAGCATCTCCGCCGTCAGCGGCAGCGCGCCGGCGGGCCCGGCGGCTCGCGTCTCGACATTGTAGAGCGCGTCGTCCGCCCCATCCAGGACCGCGCCAGGGGCGTTCAGGTCTCTCTCCTGCATCGGGCCTCCACTACTCTCCACTCCTACGGTTAAGATAGGACCTCTGCCGTCGTGCCTTCATGATAGACGACCATCGGGGTCGATGTCTCTATCTCGCTGCCCTCTGTGATACAGTGGGACCGTAACCGAGGGGACATGACATGCCGGATGGAGGGAGGCGCAACCCGTGTATATGCCGCGGATCAGCAGCGCGACGCCGCTGCGTCGCTATCGTCTGGGGACCTACCGCGCCGTCCTGCTGGGCAACATCGAGAGCGTGGGCGGAGTCAAGTACCTCTATATCCTGGCGGTCGTCGCCGACGGCGCGCCGGAGCCGCTGCTGTACGTCGCCTCGGAGGTCAACGCCCTGGCCGACACCGGCGGTGGGTCACACTTTCTGGGCGTCTTCGACGAGCGCGGCCACAGCAACGGTGGCGCGGCAAACGAGTGGGCGGACCCCGAGCTGTTCGCGCAAAAGGCGCTGTCCATCGCGCTCGAACGCCTGGACCTGTCGAAGCCGCCCGAACTGCTCACATAACGCATAGCGAGGCATCCAGACGCATGGCCGAGCATCCTGGGCGTATTCGGGCGTATTCAATACGCCCCTACCCCGACGGGACCCGCCAGGAGCGAGAAGGGCATGGCCCTGGCGGCGAACCGCCCTATGAAGACAACATCACATGTCCAAATGGAGTATCGAGCATGACCATCAGCCACCACGCGTTCCGAACCATCAGCCACCACGCGTTCCGACTCGCCGCCCGCCCCAGCGGCCTCCCCAAGCGCAGCGACTGGACCTATAGCGAGGAGCCTGTGCCCGAGCCGGGCGACGGCGAGCTGCTGGTCCGGGTGCTCTACATCTCGCTCGACCCGGCCATGCGCGGTTGGATGAACGAGGGCAAGTCCTATATCCCGCCGGTGGGCATCGGCGAGGTGATGCGCGCCGGCGCCGTGGGCCGCGTCATCGCCTCCAGACACCCCGGCTTCGCCGTCGGCGCGTACGTCTCCGGCGGCTTCGGAGTGCAGGAATACGCCGTGTCCAACGGCCGAGGCGTGACGATGGTCGACCCTTCGGCCGCGCCGCTGCCGGCCTACCTCGGCGTGCTGGGCCTGCCCGGCATGACCGCCTATTTCGGCCTGCTCGACATTGGCCAGCCGAGGGAGGGCGAGACCGTCGTCGTCTCGGGCGCGGCCGGCGCCGTGGGCTCGGCGGTGGGGCAGATAGCCAGGATCAAGGGCTGCCGCGTCGTGGGCATCGCCGGCGGTGAGGAGAAGTGCCGCTACGTGGTGCAAGAACTCGGCTTCGACGCCGCCATCGACTACAAGGCGGGGGACGTACGCAAGGCGCTGAAGAAGGAGTGTACGGCGGGCATCGACGTCTATTTCGACAACGTCGGCGGCGACATCCTCGATGCGGCGCTGGCCGGGCTCGCGCGCGGCGCGCGGGTCGTCATCTGCGGCGCGATCTCGCAGTATAACAACACGACGCCGGTCAAGGGCCCCGCCAACTACCTGTCGCTGCTGGTCAACCGCGCCAGCATGACGGGCATGGTGGTGTTCGACTACGCCGACCGCTACGGCGAGGCAGGGGCCGCGCTGGTGGGCTGGATGGCCGAGGGTAGGCTCCGCTCGCGCGAGGACATCGTCGAGGGCCTGGACACGTTCCCCGACACGCTGCTGAAACTCTTCAGCGGCGAGCACAGCGGCAAACTCGTGCTCAAGGTGGCCGAGGACTCTGAGGTCTAACCGCTCGGCGCGTCGTATCCATTGTCGGTGAAGAACGCACAAACGACATTTCAGATCGTGATGTTGTCCCGCATGGGCAGGTTGTGTCCCGCACCAGCGTAGACTTCAGCTGGGATGCGATAGGCGAGCGCTTGGTGCGGACGCTGGTGGTTATAGAAGTGGAGATAACGAGCCAAGCCCTGCCGCGCCTCGTGTCCAGATCTCTGGGTCCACTATATCACCACCCTGGACCCGGCGGGCCGACATCCGCCCGACCCCGGATCACCAGCGCGCTGGCCCGCCGGGGCGTCGTCGACGCCGGCGCAATGGTGACCGCGGCGAGTCCCCCGGCTCCTACGCCACGTGGTCCGACAGCCCCGCACGCCTGCTCATCGTTGAGGAGTATCCGGT
>JAABUX010007797.1_pt1 | contig 12461 bp, 8 predicted proteins | sample 5561851 | NCBI WGS metagenome assembly JAABUX01 (sample SAMN10711883, study PRJNA513361) | rock metagenome | isolation source: Antarctica rocks | place: Antarctica: Victoria Land, Richard Nunatak red sandstone | collected 2016-01-03 | reverse complement strand
CGAACGCGTCGTTGCCCCCGCCGCCCGCCCCCGGCTGCACGCCCCCCGTCGTGGTGATGAACGTCGTCGCGCTCGTCCGCCCCGTCACGTAGGCGTTCCCCGCGCAGTCCAGCGCCGCCCCGTAGCCATACTCCTCCCCGTTCCCGCCCAGGAACGTGCTGTACACCAGCGAAGCCGTCCCGCTCAGCGTGGTGTCCACCTCCGCCACGAACGCGTCGATGCCCCCGCCCCCGTAGGTGAACTGCGGCGCGTTCGCCGTGATCGGGAAGTTGGAAACGGCTTGCCCCGTCACCACCGCCTTACCACTGTTGTCGGCCGCGATGCCGTACCCGATGTCGTCGCCGCTCCCGCCCAGGAATGTCCCGTAAGCCAGCGCGTCGCCCCCCGGCGTCAGCTTGTCCACGAACACGTCGTCGCTCCCGTGATCGGTGGGCTGGAACGCGTTCTTGGTGGGGAAGTCACCCGAGTTGGTCCGCCCCACCACGTACGCGCTGCCCTGGCTGTCCACCGCGATGCCCTGCGCGAAGTCGTCGCTCCCCCCGCCCAGGTAGGTGCTGTACACCAGCGCGCTGCCCGCGACGTTGAGCTTGGCCGCGAACGCCTCGTTGTTGCCGTGGTCAACCGCCTGAAACGCGTTCTTGGTGGGGAAGTCGCCCGAGGTAGTGTATCCGGCCAGGTAAGCGTTCCCGCTCCCGTCGATGGCGATGCCGTAGGCCACGTCGCCGCCCGTCCCCCCGAAGTACGTGCTGTACACAAGCGCGCCGCCCGGTCCGAGCTTGGTCACGAAGGCGTCGTAGCCCCCGCCCCGATAGGCCGGCTGCAGCGCGCCGGTCGTGGTGATGTAGTCGCTCGAACTGGTTTGCCCCGCGATGTAGGCGTCGCCCTGGCTATCAACGGCGATGGCGTTGCCGCGGTCGTCGCTGCTCCCGCTCAGATAGGTGCTGTAGACGAGCGCGCTCCCGTCCGCGCTCAACGCCGTGGCGAACGCGTCGAAGCCTCCACCGCGCCCCGTGCGCTGCACGGCCCCCGCCGTCGTCGGGAAGTCGAGCGAGTTGGTGTACCCGGTGACGTAGGCTCGGCCCCGCGCGTCGACGGCCACGCCGGCGCCCACGTCGTCGTTGGACCCGCCCAGGTAGGTGCTGTACACGACGGCCGACCCACGCGGATTGAGCTTGGTCACGAAGACGTCGCCGTTGCCGTTGACCAAGGAGGGCGAGTAGGCGTTGGTCGTGGTGATGAAATTGGTCGAGGCGGTCTGTCCCACCACGTAGGCGTCGCCCTGGTGGTCGACGGCGAGGGCGTTGCCCGCATCCGCCCCGTTCCCGCCCAGGTAGGTGCTGTAGCCGAGCACCGGGTCGATCACCAGCGGCCGCGTGTGGTCGTAGGCCCCCACGATGAAGCCGACCGTGTCCGGCCCGGTGAGCGCGTAGCGGACGGCGACGGGCTGACGCCGCCCGTCGCTGTCCTGGTAGGCGGACGGCGCCGCCTGCGCCAGGTCGCCCAGCGCCGTCCGCAGCGTCAGGGTCCCCTGCCCGTCCAGGGCCACGCCCCGCACGCCGTCGACGCCCAGCCGGATGACGCCCGGAGCGGTCCCCGGCGCGAGGTGGTAGTCGTACTCGAGCGCCCCCTGCGTGCCGTGGTAGACCACGTCGACGCCGGGGTACACGGCGGTGGCGGAGACGGCGGCGTAGGTGGCGATCCCGCTGTGCCAGCCGCCCGGCGCCGCGCCCGTGATGTAGGTGGCCGCGCCAGGGAGCCGGTCCTGCCCGACGAGCGCCGCCGCGCGCGCGCCGATCAGGCGTAGACGCACCGCCGTTTCCTCCATGCCCCCACGCGGCACGGTCGCGCTCACCGGCGGAGAGCCGCCGATCCCGGCGGTGATGGTGAGTGGGTCGCGCGGCCGCAGCAGGACCAGCGTGGCATCGCCCCCCGCGAGGAACAGGCCGTAGCCGCGGCCGCGCGCCAGGAAGGCGATGCGTTTGTCCGTCTGCCCCGCGTTGGGCTCGAAGTGCAGCGGCAGGCCGTGGTAGGCTGTCAACAGCGCGGCGGTCCGCCCCACGTCGCGCGCCGCGGCCTGTCCGGTCCGACGCGCCGCGGCTCGTGCCGCCGGCGCGGCCTGTCCGGCCCGGCGCGCCGGCCCCGTCGCGCGCGCGGGAGCGCGGCGCGCCGCACGCGTGGCGAGCGCGAGGTGTGGCGAAGGACCGGACGCGGTGGTGGAGATGATCTCGATGCCGCTCACCGTGGCCGGCCCCGTTACGCCGGTGAACTGCAGGTACAGATTCCCGCCCCCGTCGGCGGTCGTCGGGAACGCCGCGACGAGCGCGCGGTTCGCCCCCACCGCCGCGTAGATGTCGAAGCCTGTCAGCACCTGCGTCGATTGAATGGACACGTTGAACCGGCGCTGGCCGGCCGCGCCGTCGTCGATCTCGGCGAAGTGCAGGCGCACCGTGTAGGCCCCGTTCGGCGTGAGGTTGTGCACGTTGTAGCTGAAGCTACTCCCTGTACGCTCGCTCTGGTAGACCGCCAGCGGGGCGGCGTTGGTCACGCCGCTCGTGTCGATCGGCGCGGCGGTCGCCGAGATCGTGCCGCTGTTGTAGGCATTGTCGGCGACGAAGGGGCCGGCCACGCCGCCCCCCGTGTCGATGGCTGTGTCCTGTACCGTCGGATTCAGCCCGACCGTTTCGGTCACAGCCGTGCGCTGCCCCAACCGGTTCACGGTGGCCGTGAACTCGCTCTGCTGCACGCCGGTAACGGTGGTGCGCTGGTCAGTCAGCCGGTTCGCCCCGTCGTAGCCGTAGGTCGTGATCGCCCCATTAGCGCGCGCGAGCCGCTGTAGCCGGCCCGCCGCATCGTAGCCGTAGCCGGCCCGCCGCACGCCGTTCTGCGCGACCGCCTGCAACTCCCCGGCCGGGTCGTAGCTGTAGCCCAGCGTCAGGCCGTCGGGGTAGGTCAGGCCAGTGCGCTGCCCCGTGGCGTCGTAGCCGTAGCCGACCGTGCCCGTCCCCGGCGCGGTGATGGCCGTGGTGCGCCCCACCGCGTCGTAGCCGAACGTGGTCGTCCCCGTCGCATCAGAGAGGCTCATGCGCCGGCCCAGGGCGTCGTATTGCGCGTGGATCGGCGCGGACAGGTTCTGAGCGGCCGTCCCCGTCAGGCGGTTCAGCCCGTCGTAGCTGTAGGAGAGGTCATTGGCCGCGCCGCGCGGGTCGTGCTGGACCGTGACGCGGCCGCCCTGGTCGTAGGCGCGCGTCGTCGCGCGCCCCAACGCGTCGATCGCCGCCGTCTGCTCGTCGGCCGCGTCGAACGCGAAGCGGCGGGTGTGCCCATTGGGGTCGGTGACGGCGATACGGTGACCCGCGCGGTCGTACTGATACCCTGTGGTCACGGTGCAGTCCGTCGCGCCCGCCGCGCAGGCGGCCTGCGCGTTTTGCTGCAGGACCGTCTGCTGATCAAGCAGATCATAGCCATAGGCCGTGACATGGCCGGCCGCGTCGACCGATTGTGTCCGCCGGCCGCCGAGATCGTAGACCGTGCGCGTGGTCAGGTCCTGGTCGGCCGGCGTGCTTGCCGTGACGACCCCGGTCACATAGTTCTGGATCGTGGTCACGGTGCGGCCGAGGCCGTCGGTCAGGTAGACGGTGAGCCGTCCGTCCGGCGTCGCGCTCCAGCGCGCGGCGCCGGTCCCGTCATAGCCTGACTAGGTGACGCGGCCCACCGCGTCGGTCACCGCGACAGTTTGCCCGAGGGCGTTGTAGCCGTCGCTCGTGGCCGCGCCGGTGGCGTCGGTCTCGCCGCTGACGCGCCCGAGCGCGTCGTAGGTCGTGGCCGTCCCCACGTTGGTGTCGCTCGTGGCGGCGCCGCCCGCGACGTAGTTCTGGGTGATGGCGACCGTCTGGCCCAGCCCGTCATAGGCGCTGTGGGTCACATGCCCCAACGCGTCGACGGACTCGAAGGCGCGGCCCAGCGCGTCGTAGCGGGTCCCGCTGGGCACGTTGCGGTCGGGGATACCAGGGTTAAATGAGGCGCATACGGCGACGGTCGGGTTGACCGGGGTCCCGCCCCCGTCGGCGCAGTTCTGGGTCGTCGTCGTCGCGCGCCCCAACGCGTCGTAGCCCGTGGCCGTCCAGCGTCCCAGCGCGTCGCGCTGACCCACGGGCTGGGTCAGGCCGTTGTAGGCGGTCACGCTCACACGGTTGACGTCGGTCCGCCCCGCGTCGGCCGGGTTGGTGTCCAGATTGACCGTCGTGGTGACGAGCCGGCCCAGCGTGTCGTAGCCATACTGCGTGACACGGTCGGTGATCGGCGCGCTGGCCGCGAACTGTCCCGTGACGTAATTGTCGATCGCCCCCGCCGTGCTGCCGTCGGCGTTGTAGCGCGTGACGTGGATGATGTCCGTGTCATGCCCGTCAGTCCAGTTCTGGTCTCCCGGCGCCACTGTCGTCGGGTTGCCGTCCTCGTAGTTGACCGTGGTGGTGACAGGCCGATTGAGCACGTCGTACTGTGTCCGCGTCCAGCGCCCCAGCGCGTCGCGCCGCCACGTCACGTTGCCCTGCGCGTCGTACTGGCGCGTCGACTGGACGTTGACGTCGGGCAACGTGTTGACCGGCTGGCCCATCTGATCGTTCAGCGTCGTCGTCACCGGGCGGCTCAACGCGTCGTACGCGGTACGCGTCACGCGCACCGCGGCCTGGCTGAATTGTCGCGTCGCGGTGTTAAACGTGCCGGTCAGGATGCCCGTCTGCGTCACCAGCGTCTGCCGGCCCAGCGTGTCGTAGCCGTAGAGCGTGGATACGTTCTGGTCGGTCTGCCCCGGCGCGAAGGCCTGGTAGATGGGCTGCCCCTGGGCGTCGAACTGGGCCGGGACAAGGGTGCGCGTGGACCAGTCGGCCTGGCCGGCCGCGTTGTAGTGCGTCGCGGCGACGTGGCCAAGCGTGTCGGTCACCGCGGCCTGCCGCCCCAACGCGTCGTAGCCGTCGCGCGTGGTCACGTTTTGGTCGGGGTGAGTCGGGTCGAAGGTCCCGCTGCCCGTATAGTCCTGGATCGTCGCGGCGACCGTGTCATCGGCGTTGTAGCGCGTGACGTCGACCCGTGGCGCGGGCGTCCCGACGCCGACGGTCGTGGTCACCACGCGCCCGGCCGCGTCGTAGCCATAGTCCGTCTCCTGGGCGCCGCTCGCGCCATAGCCGACGATCTGGGCGACCGGCTGGCCGGAGGCATTATACGTATAGTGCGTCACCACGCCATCGGGCGTCTGTTGGTCGGTCAGCAGGCTCCGCCCGTTGGACACCGTGTACGTGTACGCGGTGGTCAGGCCGGGCGAGCCGGCGGTGATGCCGGTGGTCTGCCGCGTCAGGTTGTTGGAGACGTCGTAGACCGCGAGCGATTGACGCCCCAGTTGATCGGTGACGGTGACCGGATTCGCGCGCGCGTCATAGCCGACGCTGGTGGTCCCGCTCAGGGGATCTGTGACCGTGAGCGGCAACCCGGCCCGGTTGAAGGTCGTGGCGGTGGTGTTGCCGTTGCCATCGGTCGAGGTGGTGGGGCTGAAGTTGGCGTCGACCTGCTCCTGCTGCGTGGACACGCCGTCGCGCACAACGCCGGTCATGACGTTGCGGGTCGAGTCGTATTGGACCTGCTCCGTGTCCTGCTGTCCGTCCGGCCCGGTCGTCGTGACCGTCGTCGCGCCCGCGGCGTAGCTTAACGCGACCCGCGTGCCGTCCTGCAAGGTCTGGTTGCTCACGCGCGGCGGGCTGGCCGCGGTGTCGTAGGTCGTCTGCTCGACCGTTTGGCCCAGGGCGTTGGTGACGCCGGTGAGCAGGTGGTTCGCCGGCGTCCCGTACGCGTAGGTCGTGGTGTGGCCCATCACATCCGTGACGCCCGTCAGGTTGCCGCTGCCGTCGTAGGCGTAGCCCACGCCGCGGCCGGCCGCGTCGCTCACGCTGGCAATGGCCGCGCCGTTGTAGGCCACCTTGAGGTAGCGGCCGGCATTGGCGGCGTCGGTGATCTGCGCGAGCTGGCCCTGGCCGTTGTACTGCAAGAGGAGTTGGCGCCCTTGCGGGTCCGTGATGGCCGTGGCGCGGCCCGTCGCCGCGTCGAAGGTGATCTGATCCCGCGACTGCCGCGTGTCGGTGTAGACGGCGCCCGCGCGTACCAGCGTGTCGTAGACGCCGGGGAAGGGGCGATACTGCCCATTGCCCAGGTCGAGGAAACGCAGCCGGTTGCCCTCGGGTGTGACGAGGGTGACCACGCTTGTGATCGGTGTGGTCAGGCGCGTGGCATAGCCGTCCTGCCACCCGTAACCCAGGCCGGCGGTCGCGTCGCCGACCTCCTGCGAGGAGTAGGTGCGCGACCACGCCAGGGCCGGCCCTGGCGTGTCGACGGAAAGGTCGGTATCGCTGGTCCACGCGTTGCCCGTCCGCGTGTTCACGGGGTCGCTCACACTCAACTGCGTCGCGTCGCACGGACAATCGTTGGGCACGAGGTTCTGGTCGCCGAGCAGGACGCTCGTCGGAGCGATGTGGGGCTGAGGCCCGCTCCCGCTCGCGCCGCCGGAGCTGGCGCTCATCATCAGGCTGAGCCCGCTGCTACAACATTCCGTGTAGTCGATCTCGATAGGGTAAAGCCCGGCCGCCGGGAAGGTGACCGTGACGTGACTCTGGGGCGTCGTGCCGTTGGTCCCGGTCATGGGGTAGGCCGCGTCCACGACCGGGTAGCCCGTGAAGGGACCCGTTTGGGGCGCGCTCGCCGGCACGGCCGGCGTCGCGGCGACGGTAGTCGGCTGTTGCGACGGGTTGTCGCGGTTGGGTCCGATCGCCAGCGCGTAGCTGTCGTCGACGTTGGTCGAGAAGGTGACCTGGCCGGGCTGCACGATCGCCAGGGTGGCCGTGAAGACGGCCTGGAAGGAGTAGAGCGGGACCGTGCCCGTCACGCCCGCCTGGTACTGATGCCCCGCATCGGAACTCCAGGCCGTCTTCACGTCGCAGCTCCCGTCGGCCTGGGGGACGACATCGGCGAAGGGCCGGCTGTACGAGGTGATCGGGGTGGTGTTAGTCGGGAAGGTACAGCCGGCCAGGCCGAGCGAGGGGTTGAAGTTGATCGCCCCGAACTGTCCGGTGAAGACGGGCGGCGTCGCGGGGGTCGCGGTGAAGCTATAGGTGGCGTTGGCGCTCGCGAAGAACGTGCCGTAGACGGTGTTGACGCTGGGCGCGTCGACGGGGCTGGCCGTGTCGGGCATGTTGGGATCGGGCGCGGTGTAGCCCTGCAACGGCGCGGCGGAGGCCAGGGCGTCGGCGGTCGCCACGCGAGGCGACACTGCCGCGCGACGGTCGCGCCCGCGGGAGGGCTGTGCCGTGTGAGCGGTTCGCGTCCAGGCGAGGGGTACGAAGCCGCGCGGGGGTGCCACGGCGTGCAGGATGGGGTGGGCCACAACGCGAGACGTCGTGGGCGCACCCAGCGGCGCGGATGCGGACACCGTGGCCCCAGGCGGCGCGGCCGCGACGACCAGTGCACAGACCAGAGCAATCAGCGCCAGATGACGGCGCGCCAGACGCACCCGAAACATACTTCACTCCCCTCTCCCGATCGCGCCACTACCTGAATTGGCCGGCATGGCTAGATCATGACATAGAACGAGACCAGAAAGCTATCACCCGCGCGAATGATTTTTCCTCATCCCCCAGCGACGCCGCATGGCGTCACCACGCGTAGAACCCGCGCGGGGAGCGTGTGGTGAATTAATCCGAGGGCTAATCCCCCGCCGACGGGAGATGCTCATGGCTGCGGGGAGGGCGGGGTAGCTTGCGTCGGATATTGGCCAGGTGCGTCTTGACCGTGTTCTCAGAGACCCCTAGGTGGGCCGCGATCTGTGCGGTCGTGCGCCCTCCCGCATCGAGGTGATGCACCTCCCGCTCGCGGTCTGTGAATGGGAGGTGCGCTGGCGTGGCGTCCGTCGCCGAGGCCGCCGGGCTACCGAGCAGGCGCAGCCGGTCGCGCAGGCGCGTGCCCAACCATGCCGGCGGGAGCCACAGGAGTTCGCCGCTGGCCACCGTACGGAGGTCGTCGACGAAGCCCTCGTCGGGGTGGCAGATCAATATGGGGCGTGTGGTCCGGGGGACGATCGCCAAGCATCGCTCGAGCGCGTCCGGGACGGCGGCGCAATCGACGACGAGCGCGGCGCCGCGTCCGGCCGCGTCCAGCAGCGCCGCCGCCGTATCCACCAGTTCCAGCGGCAGGCCCACTTGTCCGGCGTGGAACGCCACGCTGGCCGCGATCTCAGGATCGTGGACCCACAGCGCCACCCTTGGCGCGCCCTCGGCCACACGTTCCCGCGTCAGCACCCGCTCCTGCGGCGTGAGCGTGAGGCCCTCCAGGCGGCCGCCGTGCCGGCGCTCGTGCGTACCCAGCAGCGCAGGCAACAGACGGGGGCTGACGACCACGCCGCCGGCAAGCACCGTCAACAGGTAGTGCAGCAGCGCCTCTGGGGGCGCGTCCTCCCAGGCCACGCAGCCGCGCACGTCCAGGTCGAACAGTGCACGGAGCGTCGCGCCGTCGAGCGCCGCCCGTGCGCCGACGACGACCAGTTTGCTCGCGTCGTCGGCCGCGCGTAGGTCCCACACAAGGGGCACGAGCGGCATGAGCAGACGGTCGGGAAGGTCAGCGGTGAGGAGGATCGCAGCGGGGTGGAGGCGCATGGCTTCCCGCGCGGCCTCCGCCCCGTGCCGCACGTCGCCGACGAGGCGCAGCGTCGGGGAAGCGGTCAACGCCGCCCGTAGGGGGACGGCATGGGGATGGTCCGCGCCCACGAGCAGGATGGTTTGGGGACACGTCTGGGACTGCATAGGGACCCGTCTTTCTCGCGACAGCAGGATGGCGTCTAGCGCTGAGGGTCCGCCGCGCTTACCCTCTCCCCCCGCCCTACCCTCTGGGGGCGCGGGCGATGGGCGAGGCACCGACACGTACAACGACCTTATAATACAATAAATGCGATGCTGAATGGTAGGCCGAAGATTTTATGCGATGAGCGGGTGTCCGCAGCGCTAACCGCGTGGTCACGATCGCGGTGTCACGCGGGTTATCCGGGTGGAAGGTGCGGCGCATCTTCCACGCGACGGCCCATGCGCGCCGCGACGAGGCAGCCCACGCAGGCGACATACGATGCGGGAGCATCACACCCAACACCTGAGCGTGGAAAGAGCCCGGCGCATGCAGTTCTACAGTCTCCAGACCACGGTCACCATCGCGGTCCCCGATGCGCGGGTCGAGCGCACCACCATGGCTAACGGCCGCCCCGCCGCCCGTGCCGGCCTCGACCTCTTCCCGCCTGCTCGTCCGCAGCCCTAACGCGCCGCTCCCCGCATACTAGCACCGTACTAGCATAGTCCCCCTCATCGTGCTAGCATGACCCTCTCCACCGTGCTATCTCCGTGCTAGCACGAGCAAGCCGTGCTAGCGCGTTTGACGCCTAAAATCGGCCCGTGCTAGCACCCTTTACCCTGGGGTAGTCGTCGCCTACGTCATGCTAGCACGAGCACACGGCCAACACATCACCCCCCACGCCAGGGCGACGCCCCGCGCGGAGCGCACAGGGGCGCAAGGGGCACACGAGGAGGTCGCGCTCACGGGCGATCGCGGAAGGTGACGATGACAATGCCGCCCGTGGTGGACGACCCGGTGACGTTGTTCTGGTCGGGGACGGTGGCCCCACGTGCGACGGTGACGACAGCGCCGGCCTGGGCGATGGAGACACCGGAGAGATCCGACCCGCTCGACGAGAAGCTCGCCCCGCTCGACCCGGCGAGGGTTGCATTCGTGGCTACCACTGCGGCCATCGACGCCGCGCGCGTCCTGCTCGCCCACGCCGCAGAGATCGTCGCCGCCTGCGCCATGGCCCACCCCCACGGTCGGCGTCGGCGTCGTGCCGGTCCCCGAGGAGGACGCCGTGTATGTCCACCACACCGCGCGCGGCATCCTCCCCGCCATCGCCGCCTACGAGGCGCTGGGCGCCCTCATCATCGACCCGCGCCAGTGCCGCAGCCTCGCCGACGTCCGCGCCCGCATCCGCCTGTGGTCAGAATGGCGGCGTGGGCTTTTGCAGGGCGAGGCGTGGCGCGTCCTTCCCGGTGCCCCGCCCGGTACGGAGGACCCGTCCACGCCGGCGGGATAGACCCACAGGCTGCGATACTGGATGGACAGACGTCGGAGTAGATGTGGAGGAGAAGGGACACCGGCATGAGGGAGCCGACGCGTCGGCCGCCGGTCAGCAGGCCGGGCTGGAACGAGCACGCCGCCGTGGCACTCCTCGTCCTCGTCGCCGGGCACTTGCTCGCCACCGAGGCCGGACCCCTGACGCCCGACCGCCTGGCCCGCTTTGTCGCCGGTCACGACCTCCCCGCGCTCGTCGCCGCCTGTGAGGGGAGCCCGAGTGAGCAGGCGCGCCACGGCGCCCACCAGCTGCGCCGCCTCATCCGTGCCGGGCAGGCCGGCGTCTACCAGCGCGTTATGTCGGGTCTCCCCGTCGCCCTGGCCGACCCCTATTTTCGCCTCGCCCTCGCGCGTGCCGCCGCCCGCGCCGGCCTCGACCTCTTCCCGCCGACGAGACCGGGCGGGTGAGCGCGGGGGCCACGAGCGCCGCCCTGTCGGCGTGGTGAGCAGAGGGGATCATCGTCGCGCGGCGTGGGACCGCGCCCCCCTTATCCACCATACGACCACCAGGCACGCGGGCCGGCCTGGTACGCTCTGGGGAGAGACCCTGGACCACACAGGAGCCCGTATGATCCCGCCACCCGCGCCCATCCCCGCCCCCGCCGTGCTCACCGCCGCCCAGGAGCGCGACTTCGCCCGGCTGATCCGCGCCGGCCGCCGTGCCCGCCTGCTGGCCCAGCGCCACCTCGCCGCGCGCCTACGCCGCGACCTGCCCCCCGCCGTCTCCGCCCGCGCCGCCGCCGCCGCCGTCCTGGCCGTCCTCCTCCCGCGCCTGCCCCTCGCCCCGGCCGTCCTCCCCGCCGCCGTCAGCCCCCTCTTGCCCCAGGCCCTCGCCGCCAACGCCCATGCGCGCGTCCTCGCCGGGCTGGACACCTGGCCCCTCGACCAGGAGGCCCTGCGCGCCGGCGACGCGGCCCGCGCCGCCTTCGTCGCCGCCAACGGGCGCCTCGTCGTCGCCCTCGCCCGGCGCTACCAGCACGGCGGCCTCCCCCTCGACGACCTCGTGCAGGAGGGCACGGTCGGCCTCCTGCGCGCCATCGACCTCTTCGACCCCGCGCGCGGCTACAAGTTCTCCACCTACGCCGTCTGGTGGATCAAGCAGGCCCTCCACCGCGCCCTCGCCCGGCAGGTCCCCCTCGCCCACGTCCCCGACAACGTGCAGCTGGAGCGCGCCCGCCTCGCCCGCCGTGCCCACGCCCTCCACGCCGCCCTGGGCCATCCGCCCTCCCGCGCCGAGCTCGCCGCCGCGACGGGCCTCCCCCGCGCCCGCGTGGACGCCCTCACCGCGCCCCTGCCCGCCCCCGTCCCCCTCGACCAGCTCATGGGCGACGGCGAGTCCACGACGCTGGGCGACCTCCTCCCCGACCCTGACGCCGACCGGCCCGACGCGCGGGCCGAGGCCCACGCCCTGGCCGCCGCCGTACGCGCCGCCCTCGCCACCCTGGACCCCCGCGCACGGGCTATCCTCGTCGCCCGCCACGGCCTCGACGGGGCGCCCCCGCGCACCTTGCAGGAGATCGGCCAGCAGCTCGGACTCACCCGCGAGCGCGTGCGCCAGGTCGAGGCCAAAGCGCTCACGCGCCTGCGCGCCCCCGCCCTGCGCCACTGGCTCGCCGACGACGCCACCCCCGCCGCCTCCTGACACGTCCCCCCTGACGCCGCGACCTGCGATACTGTGGGCGAGGCCCCACGCCGCCAGGGGACGCGTGGACGGCGCGACGCCGCGAACGGGACAGACGAGCCAGGGGAGGGACACATGACCGACGCGCAGGCCCGCGCCCATGTCTGGACGCTCTGCCTCGCCGCCCTCGTGCTCTGCGCTCTCACCGGCCCCCTCGCCGCCGTCCTCGCCCCACTCGCCCATGACTCATCGCTCGCCCTCCACGTCGTGGCCGCCGTCCTCGCCGCCGCCCTCGTCGGCGCGTATGTGGCCCTCGCCGCCCTGCTCATCGTCGCCGTCCTGCGCGTCGTGCGGCCCCGTCTGCACGGCCGCCACTAGCCCTCATGGGAGTGTGACCGCAGCCCTTCAACGTGGTGCAAGCGGCCCTCCCACCTCCTCAGATCGTAGCGCTACTGTAGCGCTATTTTGGTGCTACTGGCCCTCAAAACGTAGCGCTACTCCTAGCGCTAGTGCTACAGGCATGGCGCTACGATAGCACCACGTTTTGAGCGTGAAAACGGGGGATTGGCGCTACCATGGCGCTACTCTTTATCCTGGGCGCTACACCGCTCGTAGCGCTAGCGCCATGGTCGTTCTAGCACCA
>JAABUX010007796.1_pt1 | contig 12464 bp, 14 predicted proteins | sample 5561851 | NCBI WGS metagenome assembly JAABUX01 (sample SAMN10711883, study PRJNA513361) | rock metagenome | isolation source: Antarctica rocks | place: Antarctica: Victoria Land, Richard Nunatak red sandstone | collected 2016-01-03 | reverse complement strand
GCCCGATCTCCTCGCGGCGCCCGATCTCCCCGCGGCGCCCGATCTCCCCGCGGCGCCTGAGCCAGATCGCGGCCGCAGCGACTGCGGCGATCAGCGCCGGCACCGCCGCGATAACGAACAGATCCTCAGCACCCCATTGCTTGGCCAACAGCACGCCGCCCAGCAGCGGCCCGACGATCGAGCCGATCCGGCCGATGCCGAGCGCCCAGCCCACGCCGGTGGAGCGCAGCGCCGTCGGGTAGAACGCCGCCGCGAGCTCATTGGCCGCCGTCTGCGCTCCGACGATGCAGAACCCGGCGGCAAAGATCGCCACCGTCGCCACCGCCGTCGAGTGCCCGCTTCGAATGCCCCGCCTGGCCGACCAGCGCGATCGCCGCCGCCGCCACCACATAGGTGATCGCCAGCCCCAGGAACGAGAACCGGTCCATGACCCGGCCGAGCGCCAGCACGCTGATGAAGCCGCCCACCTGCAACATCGAGCTGATCAGCGCCGCCTCGGAGACGGAAGCGCCCAGATCGGCCATCACCGTCGGCAGCCAGTTCGACAGGAAGTAGAGGTCGAGCAAACTCATGAAGAACACCACCCACATCAGCATCGTCACCGCTGTCCGGCCGGCGGAGAAGAGCTGCGTCACGGGCGATCCCTCCGCCCGTTCCTCGTGCAAGAGGAAGCGCGTGCTGGCGTCGATGCGGGCGGCGGGATCGATCTGGCCCAGCAGCGCCGCCATCGCGGATCCGGCCTGGTGACGCAAGGCCAGGAACCGGATCGATTCCGGCAAGCGCCACGCCAGCACCGGCACGAGCAGCAGCGGCAGCGCCCCGCCCACGATGAACACGGACTGCCAGCCGAAGCGCGGGATCAGCGCGTAGGCGATCCAGCCACCCACCGCGGCGCCGACCGAGAAACCGCAGAATGCGAGCATGACCAGCGTCGCGCGGCGCCGATGCGGGCTGTATTCGGCCGCCAGCGCGACCGCGTTCGGCATGGCGCCGCCGAGGCCGAGGCCGGTTGCGAAGCGGATCGCCATCAGCGTGGCCGGGTCGTGCGCGAAGACGGTGGCGAGCGTGCCGAGGGCAAACCAGGCGGTGCTGGCGACTAGGATGCGCTTGCGCCCGATCCGGTCGGCGACCGGGCTGAACAGCATTGCGCCGAGCATCAGCCCGACCAGCCCTGCGCTCAGCACCGGGCCGAGCGCGCCGCGCGGGATTTGCCACAATCGGGTGAGTTCCGGCGCGACATAGCCGATCGCCTGCGTGTCGAAGCCGTCGGCGAACAGCACGGCGGCGCACATCAGGACCAATCGCGTCTGAAAACGGCTGATCGGCCGGGAGTCGATGAATTCGGCGACGTCGATGGTCGCGGCGGTAGTGCTGCTCATTTGGCTCCACCTGACCACCAGCCCGGCCGTGAGGCAATGAGCGGTAGCGCGCTCGCTACCGATTCACACGGCGGGCGCGGCGCGCTTCAGGAAGGCATCGAACGCGGCGAGCGTCTCGGCCGAGACATAGTGCTCCATCCCCTCGGCATCCGACTCCGCGGCTTCCACCGGCACCCCGACGGCGATGAGAAGGGCAACCACGATCCGATGCCGATTGCGCACCCGCTCGGCCAGCGCCTGCCCCTCGGGGGTGAGGAACACGCCGCGGTAGGGCCGCGCCGTCGCGAGTCCTTCGCGCTTGAGCCGCTGGATACTCTTGATCGCGGTCGCATGGGAGACGCCGAGGCGGCGGGCGATGTCGGTCGGGCGCGCTTCGCCCTCGGTGCCCAGCAGGTCTGAGATCAGCTCCGCGTAATCCTCGAGCAAGGCAGCCGACCGGTCGGCTCGCGCCTTGCCGAACCGCTCGGCTTGGGTCGGCTCCTCTGGCAGCGCCGCGCTCGACCCGATCGCCTTCTTGCTCGTCTGCACGGCCCCTCGCCGATCGCCGGCGCCGGAAGTCGGGGCCTCACGAAGATGTAGCATAGGCAACTCTTTATCGGAGCGCCAACAAGGGGTCGCAATTTTGCCATCTGGCCCGAACATCGAGCCTCTTGACGCAAGTGTAGCCAAGGGCACATTTGCCACGGCAGATTTGCCTGCCGCGAGTGAAGCGGAGTGACGATGCTCGATGCGAGCGTAAAGCTGGGAATGAGCGAGCGGACGAGCGCGGGGATCCGGGCCGTGTTGGCGGGGCGGCGCACCGGATTCGGCTCGGCGTTACTCTTCGCCGGCCCGGCCGTGATCGCCTCGATCGCCTATATGGACCCCGGCAATTTCGCGACCAACATCCAAGCCGGGTCGCAGTTCGGCTACGCCCTGCTCTGGGTGGTGCTGATGGCCAACCTGATCGCAATGCTGTTCCAATCGCTTTCGGCCAAACTCGGCATCGTCACCGGGCACAACCTGGCCGAATTATGCCGCGACCGGTTCTCGCCGCCGGTGCGCTACGCCATGTGGATTGCGAGCGAGATCGCGGCCATGGCGACCGATCTGGCCGAGTTCCTCGGCGGCGCGATCGGCCTGTCGCTCCTGTTTCACATGCCGTTGCTGGCCGGCATGGCGATCACCGCCCTCGTGACATACGCGATCCTGATGTTCGACCGCAGCGGCTTTCGGCCGATGGAGCTCATCATCGGCGGCTTGGTCGCGGTGATCGGGCTCTGCTACTTCGTCGAACTCCTGATCGCCCCGATCGCCTGGCCGGAGGCGGCGCTCGGCGTGGTCATTCCGTCCATGCCCGGCCCGGAGGCGCTGACCATCTCCGTCGGCATCGTCGGCGCCACCGTCATGCCGCACGCGCTCTATTTGCACTCCGGCCTCACCCAGCATCGCACGCCGGCGACCACGGCGCGCGAACGGCGGATGCTGCTGCGCTTCTCCAACCGCGAATGCATCGCCGCCCTCTCGCTCGCCGGCCTCGTCAACATGGCGATGGTCATGATGGCCGCGTCTGCCTTCCACGCCGGCCACCCCGACGTCGCCGAGATCGAGACCGCCTATCACATGCTGACGCCGCTGCTGGGCGCGGGCGCGGCCGGCGCGTTCCTCGTCTCGCTGATGGCGTCCGGAATTTCCTCGTCGGCGGTCGGCACGATGGCCGGGCAGATGATCATGCAGGGCTTCGTCGGCTTCCGGATCCCGATCTGGGTGCGGCGGCTGGTGACGATGCTGCCCGCGTTCGTGATCGTGGCGCTGGGCGTCAACGCGACGCAGGCGCTGCTGACCAGCCAGGTCGTGCTGTCGTTCGCGCTGCCGATCCCGATGATCGCGCTGGTGATGTTCACGCGGCGACGCGATGTGATGGGCGAGTTCGCCAACAGCCGGGTGATGGACGCGGCGGCGATCGGCGGGGCCATCATCATCCTGTGCCTCAACACCGTCTTGCTGCTGCAGACTTTCGGCGTGCCGATTCCCGGCTTCGGCGCCGGTTGATTCACCGCCCCTGGAAGCGCGGCGGCCGTCTCTCGTTGAAGGCGAGCACGCCCTCAAGCCGGTCTTCCGTCGGCACGGTGCGGTTGTAGGCCTCGATCTCGAAGGCCAGGCCGTCGCGCAACGACATCTGCAGCCCGCGGCCGATCGCCTGCTTGGCCTGGCGGATCGAGATCGGCGCGTTGGCCGCGATCCGCGCCGCCGTGGCCCGGGTTTCGTCGAGCAGCGCCGCGGCGGGCCAGACCGCGTTGACGAGGCCCCACTCCATCGCCTGCTGCGCCGTGAACGACCGGCCCGTCAGGATCAGCTCCTTGGCCCGGCGCTCGCCGACGGCGCGCGAGACGGTCTGGGTTCCGCCGCCGCCGGGCAGGATGCCGAGCGTGACCTCCGTCAGCGCAAAACGGACGCCTTCGGTCGCGTAGAGGAAGTCGCACGCGGCAGCGATCTCGCAGCCGCCGCCATAGGCCGCGCCGTTGACCGCGCCTACGATCGGGATCGGGCAGTCGAGCAGCGCACGCACCATCCGCTCGAAAATGACGTGCTGCGCGCGCCAGGCGGCGTCGGTCATGCCGCGGCGTTCCTTCAAGTCGCCGCCGGCGCAGAATGCCTTCTCGCCGGCCCCGGTCAGGATCACGCAACGCACTGCCCCGGGCGCCATCGCGAGCGCCTCGAAACACTCGACCAGCTCCTCGCCCATGCGCGTATTCAGCGCGTTGGACTGCGCCGGCCGGGCCAGCGTGATCGTGGCGACCTCGCCGTCCTCGACCGCCAGGGTCTCGTAATCGGTGCGCATCAGAACAAAAACACGCCCTTGCCGCCGGTCTGCTTGTCGAAGGCTTGATAGGCCGTCTCGGCCTCGTCCAGCGTGTAGTGGTCGGTGAACAGCGCGTCCACGTCGACGCCGCGCTCGACGATGAAGCGCGCGCACTCGGACTGGCCGATGGTCGAGAACGTCCAGCTGCCGACGATGCTGAGTTGGCGGCGCAGCAGGTCGGGGCTGACGTCGATGCGCATGTCGCCGCCCTCGCCGACGCAGACCATCGTACCCCAAACCTTGGACGCGCGGACGGCGGCGATGCGGGCTTCGGGCGCGCTCGAGGTGTCGAGGGCGGCGTCGACCCCGCGGCCGTCGGTGAGGTCGCGGATGGCGGCGGCCGGGTCGTTCGCGCGCGGATCGACGGTCTGCCAGGCGCCAAACTGGCGGGCACGCTCGAGCCGCTCGGGGCTGATGTCGAGCGCGATGACGCGGGCGCCCATGGCGACGGCGAGCTGCGTCGCCGAGAGCCCGACCGGGCCCTGGCCGAAGATCGCGATCGTGTCGTTGCCGGACAGGTTGGCCCGGCGCAGGGCGCCATACGCCGTCCCGGTCCCGCACGCGATCGCGGCGCCGGCCGCAAACGAGAGCCGGTCGTCGAGCGGCAGGACGGTGTTGGCCGGGACTTTCAGATAGGGCGCGTGGCCGCCATGGGCGTTGTTGCCGTAGACCTTGATCGGCATCTCTTGGCAGAGCTGCGTCCATCCACTGCGGCAATGATTACAGCAGTTGCAGCCCTGGTAATGGTGGATCATCACGCGCTGGCCCACCTGCGCGGACCGCTTCTCCACCCCCGGCCCTACCGCGGCGACGATCCCGGCCGGTTCGTGCCCGACGATCACCGGCTCCGGATTGGTCGGCAGCCCGATGCCGCTCGCGCCTGGCTTGCGCCGATACTGGTGCAGGTCGCTGCCGCACATGCCCGACGCCTTCATCTCGATCACGACCTCGCCGGGCCCGGGCGTCGGGTCCGGAAAACTCCTCAGCTCGATCCGGCGATCGCCATGGAACACCACCCCGCGCATGCGCTTCCCCCTCGGACGATTGGCCTCACTCTCGGCGTTTCCCCACCCCCGTCAATGGGACGGGTCAGAAGCCGAGCAGCAGCACGTCGAGCGCGCGGACGATCGCGTCGTGCTCGGCGGGAAGGGAAGCGACCTTGTGCTTGAGTTCGTGGACCGGAACGCTGGCGATGCCCTGGGTGATCATCACGTGGCGCTCGCCGGCGATCTCGAACACCGGGTTCAGTGCGCTGATCGGCTTCGGCGCGGCGTGGGCGGGCAGGAGTGGCACCACGGTGCGGGTCGCCAGATGGGAGAGCAGGTCGGCCTGGACATCGAGCGCGAGCACGGTTCCGCCGGGCAGCGCGAACACGTCCAGCCGGGCCATTCAGAACTGCCGGTAGACGTCCAGCGGCAGCCCGTGCTCGGCGACATGACGGTTCCATGCCTCCGCAGCATCGCGATTGTCGGCGAGCCAACGCTGCCGCCGCTCCTCGGCGACGGCCGCCGCCAACCCTCGCTCGCACGCCTGCGACAGATTGATCCCAAGGTCACGCGCCTCCCGCAGCATCGGCTCCGGCAAGGTGACATTGGTCGCACGGCGTGGCGCGGCGACGACGGATGCGTGATGGATCATGTGTAAGCAATGCGCATTTGGCATGCGCATGTCAAGTTGGATGTGACGTGCGGCCAGCCACCACGACATCGGCCCAACCCTCGACGAGCTTAACCATTTCGGTGAAATCCGAGTCCGGCCCATAGACACTGTTGGTCATCGAAAGCATCTGGCGCACCGCGCTGCCCACCACCATCGGCACGCCCATCGCCTCCGCCTCGTCGAGGCACAGCCGCACGTCCTTGAAACACAGCCCGGTGCTGAACCCGTAGTCGAAGCTTCGCGTCAGCACCGCGCGGGGAAATTTGTCGCGGATGGCGGTGTTGCTGCCGCTGCTGACGTTGATCACGTCGATCATCATCTGCGGGTCGAGTCCGGCCTTCACCCCCATCGCCATCGCCTCCGAACTGACCGCCATTGCCGCGGCCGAGAGCAGGTTGTTGGCCAGCTTGAGCGTCTGCGCCTGGCCGGGCTGCTCGCCGACGTGGAACAGCTTGCCCATCGTCGCCAGCACCGGCGCCACCGCTTCGTAGAGCGGGCGCGGGCACGAGACCATCATCGCGAGCGTGCCCTTCTCGGCCCCCGGCACGCCGCCGCTGACCGGACAATCGACATAGCCGAGCCGGCCCCCGGCGAGCGTGGCGGCCACCGCCATCGTCGTGCGCGGCCCGGTCGTCGACAGGTCGATCACCGTCGTCGCCCGCGTGCCCTCGGCGATCCCGCCCAGCCCGGTGACGACCTGTTGCAGGATCGCGGGCGAGGGCAGGCTGCACAGCACGATGTCGGCCGCGTCGGCCACCGCCTTGACGCTGTCGGCCGCCTTGGCGCCGCGCTGGACCGCGATGGCGACCGCCTGCTCGACCCGGTCGAAGACATGGACCGTGTGCCCGGCCGCGAGCAACCGGACCACCATCGGACTGCCCATCTTGCCCAGACCAATGAAACCGAGTTCCGCCATGCTGCCTCCGCCGCGCTTGCCGCAGGCAGCGTTGACCGACAATCCCGCGCCTGTCTACGCTCGCCCCGAGCAGGGAGACGGCCGATGTCCGACGACGCGAAACTGTTCGACAAGGGCATGCCGATCCGGCGCGAAGTGCTGGGCGCGGAGTATGTCGACGCCTCGATGGCCAAGGCCGACGACTTCATGATGGCGTTCCAGCGCGCGACCACGACGTGGGCGTGGGGCTGGGCCTGGGGCGACCCGACGCTCGATCGCAAGACCCGCAGCCTGATCAACCTGGCGATGCTGACCGCGCTCAACCGGGCGCCCGAGATCAAGCTGCACGTCAAGGGCGCGCTGACCAACGGCGTCACGGTCGAGGAGATCAAGGCGACGTTGCTGCACGCGACCGCCTATTGCGGCATCCCCGCCGGGCTCGACGCGTTCAAGGCGGCGCACGAGGTCCTGGTCAAGGAAGGCGCGATCACGCCGAAGTAGCGGCGGCCGGCCGGGCCAGCAGCTCGGCGTATTCGATCGCTTCGAGCAGGCTGCTCTCGTTGGCGATGCCCTGGCCCGCGATGTCGAACGCGGTGCCGTGATCGACCGACGTGCGGATGATCGGCAGCCCCAGCGTAATGTTGACGCCGGAGAGATCGTTCCACTTGCCGGTCGCGGGATCGATCTCGAATCCCAACAGCTTGACCGGGATGTGTCCCTGGTCGTGATAGTTTGCGACCACCGCGTCGTATTGCCCGGCGCGGAGTTTGACGAACACGGTGTCGCCCGGCACCGGGCCGACCACGTCCATCCCATCGGCGACCGCCTGCGCGATCACCGGCGCGGCCACGTCGATATCATGCCGCCCGAACAACCCACCCTCGCCCGCATGCGGGTTCAGCGCCGCGACCGCGATCCGGCACCGCGGCAGACCGAGCCGGCTGAGCGCGGCGTGCGTCAGGTCCAGCACGCGCCGCAGCCGCTCAGCCGTCGCGCGCATGGGCACGTCCTCGAGCGCGATATGCGTCGTCACGTGGCTCACGCGCATGTTGCCGTGCGCCAGCATCATGCACGAGCCACGCACGCCGGTAAGCTCCGCCAGCATCTCGGTGTGGCCGGGATAGTGATACCCGGCCGCGTTCAGCGCCGCCTTGTTCAGCGGCGCCGTCACGATCGCGCCGACCCGGCCGGCCATCGCGAGGCGAACGCCGCGCTCGACCGCCTGGAACGCGAAGCGCCCCGCTTCGGCCGACAGTACGCCGGGCCGGATCGGCTCTCCCGGCGGCCCGGCTTGCAACGCCGCAAGCGCCGGCCATTCCGTATCAGTATCGACCGACGGGATCGCGAGCCCCGGCGCGAACGCCGCCCGCGCCGTCTCGAGCGACGCATTGTCGCCGATGATCAGCAGGCGGAGCGCGCCGGCCTCGATCCGCGGCAGCAATCGTGCGGCGGCCTTGACGATGATCTCGGGGCCGATCCCGGCCGGGTCGCCCATGGTGATCGCGAGGGGAAGGGCGCTCATGGGCAGACCTCATCGAAGACAAATCCGTTACCGACTAGCAGATCGCGCAACAGGCCGGGGGCGCCGAATGCGCCGGATTTGGTTACTACCGTCACCCCGTCCCACTCCCCGCCTTGGATCACCGCGCGCGGCAGGCCGGGCTGGATGCGGCCTTCCAGCGCGAGGCTCCGCGCCCCGAACGCCTGGCAAACGCCACGCAACGTCTCGCCGCCAGCCACGATCAGCGAGCCCGGCCGGTGCAGCCTGGCCGCCTGGCGATGCAACGCCGCACCGATCCACGCCGCCGCCGCCGCTCGCCCGAACCCGTCCGGCACCGCCACGCTCAACAACGCCATTCCCCGCTCCCACGCCGTGTCCACGCCAGCGCCGTCATCATCCAGGTGCAACCAATGCGGCGCGCATGCCCTGAGTTGCGCAAACGTCGCGGCCTGGTCGGACCCGAACAGACCGAGGATCGGACGCTCGAGCCGCGCCGACGCCACCGCCTCGGACCCGGCCACCGCCCGCGCCAAGCCGCCTGTCCCGATCCACAGCACCGAACGCGGGACATCTCGCGCGATCTGCTCCAGATCCGCATCCGTCTCGGCATCGAACACGCTGATCCCGTCCGCCAACTCGCCCCCAAGCCGCCCCGCCTGCGCCGCCATCCCTTCCGCATGCAGAGCCGCCACCAGATCCGGCCCGGCCGGCGCCCAGCCCGCGCCCGCCCGCGCCCATTGCCGGCCCTGCCGCGTGACTCGACCGTGGAACGGAAACGCCGGCGCCAGCACGGCCGCGCGCCATAGCCCGGTCGCGAAACACGCGGCGATCTCGGCCACTGTCGCGCCGCGCATCAAGCTGTCGATCTTCTTGAACGCGACCTCGCCAGTGGCCAGGGCAGGCGCCAGCCGGGACACCGCCGCGCGCGCCGCGGCAGTGCCAAGCTCGCGCGTGCCGCTATCGATCGCGCAATGATCAGGCCATGTCTCGGGCAAACCGCCGTGCCAGAACGCCATGACCGGGCCATCGCCCGCAAACTCAGCGCCGGCATCCAATGCGCCGGTGAGATCGTCGGCGAGCAACCGGACGCTCACCCGACCGGCATGCCGGCGGTAACCGGCAGCCGGGTCATCCGCGCCGCCCAGCGCAGCGCTCCGGGCCACAGCACCGCGCCCCGCGTCAACACGCCCGGCGCGATCCGCCCCGCGCGATAGATCGTCCACGCGCGCGCCACTTGCGCCCCCACATCGCGCCGGATCCGCGCATGGTAGGACGCGCTCCCGCCCTGCAAGGAGCCCGCCGCGACGAAGGCGCTGTGCAGCGCCATCGAAACACCGTCGCCCGAGAACGACGGAATGACCGCCGCTTGATCGCCTAAGCGGAACAGACCAGCCGGGTCGCTCGGCGCTGCCCGATGCACGAAGCCGTACGGTACTCGCGCGATTGCGAGCGGCCGGTCGAGCAAAGTGCGCGCGCCTTTCAGCCGGGTCGCCAGATGCGGCGAGATCGCTTCGAGCATCGCCTGGACGCCGGCCCAACTCTCCCCCGCTTCGGCGAAGACGGTGCGCTCAAGCAACAGACACAGATTGACCCCGCCGCCCTCTACCGCCTGCAGCCCGCCGTAACCGCCGCGAAAGACGATCACCTCGACGAACCCGGTCAGCGCCGCCGCTTGCGAGGCTCCGACCGCGAGGTACATCTTCAATCCGATCAGGTCGTCCGGCGCTCGCCGCGGCTGGCGCGCCACCCCGCGCAGATCGTGTTTGCCGGTCGCGAGGAACACCTTGTGCCCGGGGAAGCGGCCCGAGCCGGCCACTTCGGCCACACCATCGATCACCCGCCGGACCGCATCGCCGCGCAGCACCGTCGCCCCGCGCGCCGCCGCTTGCGCCAGCAAGGCCGCATCCAGAACCCGGCGCGACAGGCCCATCGCGGGAAATGGCAACGCCGCCTGCGCGACCGTGGCGCCGTAGACGAGGCGCACGCCGTGCACCGGCACCGCGCCGAGCCCGACCAGGTCGATGCCAAGCCGGTTCAAGTAGTCGATCGCCTCGGCGCTGACGAATTCGCCGCACATCTTGTCATGCGCGCCGGTCGTGCGCTCGATGAGCACGCTATCCGGCCCGAGCAAACAAGCCGCCGCCGCCCCAGCCACCCCGCCGCCTGCAATCAATACCTTCATCGGATCCGACTCACGCAGAATCGGAACGGGAGATGCCACCGCACCTGCGCCACCTTATTGAGCCCGGCCGCCCGCAACAGCCGCCGCCAGTCCGCGCGCGTGAAGCTGCGGGTGACGCTGATGGCGCCATCATGGAGCACCATCGGGTGCCAGCCAGCCGTCGCCGCCAACGCCTTGAAACCGTAATAGGCGAGCGGATGCCGGTGCAGATCGTTGATGAACCAACCCCGCCGCGCCGTCTGCTCCATCCAGCGCAAGAAGCGGACGATCTCGTCGTCGCTCATGTGATGTGTCGTAAGCGAACTGATCACGACATCCACGCTGCCCGGCGGTTCATCGAAGACATTGCCGGTCCGATACGTGATCGGGAGCCCCGGAGGGGTCGCGGCACGGGCGGCGAGAGCGCTGGCCGGGTTGAGATCGACGCCTTCGAGCCGGAGCGCGGTGCCCCGCCGCGCGCGCCAGCGCGCAATCCGCCGCAACATGTCGCCCTCGCCGGATCCCACGTCCAGCACCGAAAGCGGCGGCCCGTCGGCCCGGCGCGCGACCCGGCGCATGAACGCCAGGGTCGGCAACCGCGCCAACGTGACCGTGTTGACGCTCGCCAGATCGTGCAGGCATGCAGCCAGATCGGCCGCGTCGATATCGTCGGCGTCCAACCACTCCGGCTGCCGGCTGCGCGACGCGAACCGCCCGTCAGACGACATGGAACCGGAATGTCTCCGCACTGAGTCCGGGGCCGAACGCCATCGCCATGCCGTTCCCTTTCTCGCCGCCTGCCAACACGCGCTGCAACACGAACGGTAGCGTCGCCGACGACACGTTGCCGATCTCGCGCAGGACGGAGCGCGAGTGCATTAGCGCGTCGTCGGCCAGCCCGAACCCTTGCTCCACAGCATCCAGCACGGTTCGGCCGCCGGCATGGACCGCCCAATGCCGGATCTCGCCTGGCGCGTCGCCGGCGAGCAAACCCGCGCCATCGTTACGCGCCCGCTCCGTCCGCAGCGCCGCCGCGATTGTGGGCGGGACCTGGCCGGAAAGGTGCATGTCGAAGCCCTGATCGCCGATCCGCCAGGTGATCAGGTCTTGCGTTCCCGGCAAGGTCGCGGCGCGGAATTGATCGAGCGCGATCCCGTGCGGCTCGGCCGTCACCAGCGCCGCCGCGCACGCATCGCCGAACAGCATGAACGACAGCACGGTCTGCAGATCGCTCGTCTCCTGCAAGTGCAGCGTGCACAGTTCGAGATTGATCACCAGCACCCGCGCGGCCGGCTCGGAACGCACGATGTGGCGCGCCGCCCGCAGCGCCGGGACCGCAGCGTAGCAGCCCATGAAGCCGATCAACGTCCGCTCGACGTCGCCGCGGATACCGAGGATCTCGGCGATTTTCTGGTCCAAGCCCGGCGCCGTGAACCCGGTGCAGCTCGCCACGATCATATGAGTGATCTCGGACGGCTCGATCGCCAGCCGCTCGACCGCCTGCAGCGCGAGCCCGGTCGCCTGCGCCTCGTAGGCCCCCATTCGCGCCGCCGTGCTCGGGAACGCGCCGCGGCGGTAGAAGTCGGTATCGTCGAGCGAGTCTTGCCCGGGCGGGTTGGGCCGCAGGTGCGAGAAGCGATGCTGGATCCCCGCCCGCTCCGCCATCCGCACGAACAGCCGCTTCGACGAGCCCGGCAGCAAAGTCCCGGCGAAGTCGATAAAAGCCTGGTGGACGTCGTGCGGCGGCACCGCCGTGCCGATCCGATTGATGTGGGCCGTGGCGGAGGTCATCGCGCCGGGAAAATTTCCGTCCATCACACCAACTGGAACTATGGGTTTAACATAAATGGGTTACGGGTGCGCAATGCAAGATCGGCACCCGGGCGAAGCGGGATCGTGAACTCTTCCGCTTAACACGGGCCCATGCTCTAGCAGGATGCGGAAAAAGTGTTCCAACGTCCCGGTTTTCCGGGGTCCCTGATCGTCATCCGCCTCGTCTGAGCCTCTATTTTCTAGGTTTCAGTGTC
>JAABUX010007795.1_pt1 | contig 12464 bp, 11 predicted proteins | sample 5561851 | NCBI WGS metagenome assembly JAABUX01 (sample SAMN10711883, study PRJNA513361) | rock metagenome | isolation source: Antarctica rocks | place: Antarctica: Victoria Land, Richard Nunatak red sandstone | collected 2016-01-03 | reverse complement strand
ACGTGCTAGGCAGACTTGGGTACGGTAACCCCGCAGCGCCGGTATGGTTCCTTGGCATGGAAGAAGGCTTGGGCGATGGACTGGATGCAGTCCTCCGCCAGTTCCTCGAACGCCCTCAGCCGCTCGACTCTTTCGAGCATATGGGTCTTAGCCTCACGTATGCGCCCAAAACGCCAACCTGGCGCATCATGGCCAAACTCGCACGGCGATTGCAACTCAAAGCAGCGGACTGGGACAACTCACGACGGGCAATGGAATACGTTGTTGGTGATTTAGGCACATCCAAGGGCGACACGCTGCTGCTTGAAATGCTTCCGCTACCCTCTAAGAAGGCTACCGATTGGCCAGACCAATACAAGAGCCGGTTTCCAAGCCGACGTGCTTACAAAGAGGAAATGCTGGGCAAGCGCATTCCGATCATTCGAGATTTGGCGAATAAACACAGGCCGCACGTTGTCTTCTGCTACGGGGAAAAGTATTGGCCTCACTACGAAGAAATATTTTCGCTCCGGGATATAGACCTGTACCAGTACACGGTCAAGACCAAACCATACACAGCAAAGATGGGCTTGTGGGAGGACAGTACCGTCGTTGTCCTCACCCCCTTCTTCGTCCCGTACAAGTTGCCGAATCGAGAGTTGGGTAGGGTGTCAGAGCGCGTAGAAACAATACAGCACGCGCTTACAAAAGCCAATGATGGAGGCCATCTATGAGCCTGGTACTGGCTGAGCGGGAGACAACGGGTTACTTCGACCTCACCGCTGAGGAAGTCGCGCTGCGTGAGCGCGTGTGCGGCTTCGTCCGGGAGCACGTGGCCCCCATTGCCGATGAGACTGACCGCACGGGAGAGTTCCCCGCCGCGGCTGTGGCCAAAGCGGCCGAACTGGGCCTGCTGGGGCTGATCGTGCCGCGCTCCTACGGCGGCGTCCAGGCCGGACACCTGGCCTTCGCCCTGTTCGTGGAGGAGGTCGCCTACGCCTGCGCCGCCTCCAGCGTGATCATGGACGTGCATACCAGCGTGAGCACGGAGCCGATCGTGCTGCTGGGCAGCGAGGAGCAGAAGCGCCGCTACCTGCCCGCGCTGGCCGCGGGGCGCATGCTCGGCGCGTTTGCCCTGACCGAGCCGGAGGCGGGCTCGGACGCGGCATCGTTGCGTACCACGGCGCGGCGCGAGGGCGACGACTACGTGCTGAACGGCAGCAAGATCTTCATCACAAACGCGGGCCGCGCCGGCCTGTATACCGTGATGGCCGCGACCGACCGCGAGCGCGGCGCCAGGGGCATCAGCGCCTTCCTGGTGGAGGCTGCAACGCCCGGCCTCACGGTCGGCGCGCCGCTACGCAAGCTGGGGCTGCACGGCTCGCCCACTTGCGAAGTGTTCCTGCACGACTGCCGCGTCCCGGCCGCCAACCGGCTCGGCGCGGAGGGCGAGGGCTTCCGCGTGGCCATGCTGGCGCTGGACAGCGGGCGCATCGGCATCAGCGCGCAGGCGCTGGGACTGGCCCGCGCCGCCCTGGACGAGTGCATCGCCGCCTTGAGAGAGCCGCATCGCGGCGAGATCGGGCAGGGCACGCGGTTCGAGCTGGCCGACATGGCGACGCGCATCGAGGCGGCGCGGGCGCTGACCTGGCAGGCGGCGCGCCTGTGCGATCGCGGCCTGCCCTTCACGACGACGGCCTCGATGGCCAAGCTCCTCTCCACCGACGCGGCCATGGACGTCACCAGCGGGGCGCTGGCGCTGGCCGGACTCGACGCCGGCCCGCACCACCTGGCGCGGCTGGACCGCTTCTTCCGCGACGCCAAGGCCACGCAGCTCTACGAGGGCACTAACCAGATCCAGCGCGTCGTGATCGCCCGCAACGTGCTCAATAGCCCGGCGAAGGCGCGGTGATGATGTCCGACGACCTTGTCGAGCGCGTCCTGCGGGGCGACCCACGGGCCATCGGGCGCATGCTCTCGGCGGCTGAGAACGGCGCTGTCGGCCACGAACGGTTGCTGGGCACGTTGTATCGGCACACCGGCCGCGCCTATGTGCTGGGCGTGACCGGTCCGCCCGGCGCGGGTAAGAGTTCGCTGGTCGACGGGCTGGTGCGGCGGCTGCGCGCCCGCGAACTGACGGTCGGCGTGCTGGCCGTCGACCCCAGCTCGCCCTTCACCGGCGGGTCGATCCTGGGCGACCGCATCCGCATGCAGGCCCATGCCTACGACCGCGCGGTCTACATTCGCTCCATGAGCGCGCGCGGCCACCTGGGCGGCCTGGCCGAGGCCACCACCAAAGCGGTCCACGTGCTCGACGCGGCGGGCAAAGACATCGTGATCGTGGAGACCGTCGGCGTGGGCCAGTCCGAGCTGGAGATCGCGGGGACGGCCGACACGACGGTGGTGGCGCTGACCCCATCCTCCGGCGACATGGTGCAGATGCTCAAGGCCGGCATCCTGGAGATCGCCGACGTGTTCGTGGTCAACAAGGCCGACCAGGAGGGGGCCGGACGCCTGGCGCGCGACCTGCGGGCCATGCTCAATATGGGCGAGCATCCGGCCCCGGGCGACTGGACCCAACCCATTGTGCAGACGCAGGCCACGCGCAACGTGGGCGTGGGCGCGCTGTGGGACGAGACGGAGCGGCACCACGCCCACCTCACCGAAACGGGTCAACTGGTCGCGCGGCGGCGCGCGCGGCTGCACGCCGAGATCATGGAGCTGGTGCTGGGCCGGGTGCGCAGCCGTCTGCACGACGACCTGCGCGGCCGCCATGAGTTCGAGTCGCTGCTCGACCGCACCCAGGCCCGCGAGCTCGACCCCTACCAGGCCGTCGACACCCTGCTAGGCTCCGGCGCCCTCGCCCCTCAGGGATAAGGGTATGTCGACACCCTGCTAGGCTCCGGCGCCCTCGCCCCTCAGGGATAAGGGTATACTGACGACGAGCGTGTTGCGGAGGAGCTATTGCCATTGCCCACCTGCGCGCGAGGCCGGCCGTTGTCCTTACCGACGGCCGGCATTTCTTTGTCCAGCGATATCGGAGCCGGCAGCGTTCAACGCGGTTGGTGTACTTTTGGAGTTGTCCGATGGGTATCCTGGTAAGGCATGTCAATAGGATACGGCTTGTGGAGACGCTTCCACCGGCCATCTCGGATCTCCGCGCCTGTGATAATCCGACCGTCCAGGATTTCCGTGCCGCGCACGATCCACCTATTTTGGATCTCATCGCCGCGCACGATGGCGAAGCTCTCAGAGCCTTCGTGGAGTTGGTGCGACAGGATTAATTCCTGACCGTTTGCAAAGCCGAAGAGTAATCCTACCTCTCGCGGCAAATCTCCATCCTTGGCTCCGATCGGATCTCGCGTCAGCACAAAGATGGACTCCACTTGCTGGCCGATCAACTCTTGTAGCCATGATTCGCTATAGCCTGGATCCCGGGCGTCTATTGGATGGCGATCAGGATCGTCGATAGTAGCGGCCATCCAATCCCGATGCTCCCGATCGTCCGCCTCAACCCACAGTGTCACCGATGCTCTTTCTTCTAAGCTCGCGAAGCCGACGACCAGTCCCGATGCGAAGGACATTATGAGCGGACCAATTGTCCGGCGAAAGACCAGTGGCGGATCGAGGTGTAAGTCGATCACGGCTTCTTGCGGCGACAGCCAACTGTAGCGCATCATTTTGGCCAGTCTATCGCCGCGAAGCTTCTCAAGGATGTCCAGATGCGCCGATGGAATATCCTCTTGCTCAGGGGGCGATATGCTCGTTGTACTCGTCATCGTAGGTCATCTCCGTCTAACTTCCGGGCGCTCTCTTCATCCCGTCGCGCAACGTTTTCCTTTGCCACATCAAGGTCCCTTGGCCGTGCGCCCCCTCTTCGTCCATAAACAGGATCGCGTGCGGGGCATGGTCTGGGCCACGATGGTGGCGCTGCAGCTCTTCGCCCTGCTCGAACTGCAAGCCCACCAGGCCAGGCTCACCATCTCGGGCCAGACCCTCAATGTCACTTGTAGGACACTAATGCGGGCAAACGTGTTGCGATTTAGTCACGTTTGTGCGGCACGTCTCGTCGGTCTCAGGCGGAGCCTCGTTAGCCCTTGCGCTCCGTCGTGGCACGAGGACGCGCGGACGCCCTCAGGGTAGACCGTGTCCCTGCCGATGTCAAGAGGTCATGGGAGGGCCGCGTGCGGTGGTGCGATGGATGTCCCACCGATGCCGGTGACCCTTGGCCGTGCGACGCGACCGAAGGACAGATAAGATAGCTGTTATGGCAATGTAACATGTGTGTCTGGTATCTTGGCCATAAGCGTGAGCGAGCCCGCTGCTGGCGCGCAGCCACGTTCCTATAGTTAGTAGGAGGCAATCTGTCATGACGATGCCCCGGCGCGCCCTCACCCTCGTCTTCGCCGTCTCCACCGCGCTCATCGCCGGCACACTGCACCGCCCGCCCCCCGCCCATGCCAGTGGGTATTCATGTGCCATGACCCATTTCTATGGCATTATACAATGGGGCGGAGGCACCGCCGGTGAGTCCACGCAGATTCTCGTCACGTCCCTTTCTCCCGGCGAGGGGTTCGTGACCAATGAGACCTGGTTCAACGAGGAGGCCGGACCGGGGTCGGGATGCCCCCTGGACGGCGATCCGAACTACGGGTGTTGGGTGGAGACGGGGGTCGGCATCGGGCAACTCTACGATGTCTATTGCAACGCGGACTGCTACTTCTGGGCCGATGAGCGCCCGTGCAACGGCTGCCAGAACAGTTTTATGCTGCATTTCATGGGCTACGCCCCCACGGCGGACATGGGTCAGCGGACCACGTTCCAAGTCGTGGTGGACCCGCCCTGCGGAGGATGCGGTTGGAGCGGGGACTGCCCCGGCAATGAGTTCGGCGTCACCGTGACCGGATCCTCCGGCGACACGTTCTCGGGCCTCTCGACAGCTAACGGGATGCAGCCCTCCAATATCCAACTCGGCATGGAGTTGTATGGCACCGGTGGGGCCGCCGCCTCGCCCTCGCTCTATGCCTACAACCAGTATTTCTCTACCAACGGCCTCCATTATTACCAGACGAACGACGGACACGTCATCGCGCCCGATCCGCCCGTGCAGGCCTTGTGGGACTACCCACCCTCCTCGAACCGGTATCCTGGTGGCGTGTGGCAAACCTCGTGTCCATCCGGGGGATGTTAGCGCATGCGTCGAAAGCAGAAGGAGTGACACCATGACCCGATCCCGCTACGCCTGGCGCGCCCTCGTGGCCGTCGCCCTGTTCGCCCTCGTCCTGGTTCCCGATCCTGCCCCCTCCACCGTGCGAGCGGGCGCCTATCCGCCCATCAACGTGCCCGGCCCTCCGGGTATCCCCGCCATCGTGCCCGAGCCCGCGATGCGCGCCCGTGCTTTAGCCTCGACCACCACCCCCTACACCGCGACCACGACCTACACAGACGCCGACGTGCGGGCCTACCTCGCCCCGCGCCTGGACCGCATGTTCCCCACTACCGATGGGCACCCTGCGGTCATCTCGCGCGTGCTGTTCATCCCCGCCATCGTCGCCAGTTCCTACTTGCTCAACGCGGACCTGGGGCGCTCCCCCGACACGCTGGTCTGCTACGTCGAGATCACTGGCTCGCTCAGCCTGGCCGCGATTTCACGCCCCGTGCGCCTCGACCCGCGCACGCATCGGCGCCGGCGCTCCTTGCCCCCCAAACCGGCCCACCTCGCGGAACTGGTGTTCGACGCCCAGACCGGCAATCTCCTGACGCTCAGCTTCATAGAGGGGTTGAACGGCGGCACCCCGCCCACGCCCACGCCGGCTCCCACGCATACCCCGTACCCGCGTCCGTCCGTCGTACTGCCCGCCGGGATGCCGACCTGGACACCCACTCCGACCGTTAGCCCCACGGTGTCCTCCTAACCTCGACACCGTACGGACCGCTGCTGCCGATCCTGGGCGCGCAGGCGTCGTTCCAGTCCTTCGCTCCGGTTGGCGGACGTTCGCGTACATTGGCCACCGAGACCGAGGCCGCCAGCGTTCCTGTGGCGAAGATTTTGACCGACGTGGTGGAGAATGGGCGGACGCTTCACGAGTGGATCACAAGCATCGATGCGCGGGTATATACGCTTGTCCATGACGTCTATGCGCCGCGCAAGATGTTGGAGGATGATCAGTCAAAAGGTGAGGAGGGAGCGGACACCTTAAACCGACCGGCGGCGAGGTCTCCTGGCAGGGCGGGTCGAGCCGGGGGATTCGGCGACGCGGCGCGGCTTCCAGGGGCGTAGGCCTTCCGCGGGCCCCTCATCGTCATCCACCTCTCCGTTGCCGCCCCGTGCCCCGCGCCCCTTTCCTCGGGCGCCGTGCCGATCCTGGCCCTCTTGTAGCTTGTGATACTGGGCGAACCAGTGCGAGAGGGTGGAGACGAGTTGCTGGTCCTGGCGGGCATGGCGCGCGCGGCGGCGGGCGTCGATGGACTCGAAGAGCAGGTTCTGCAGGTCGGCCGGGTGCGCCACCGTCTTGAGCACCACGCGCTCGTCGGGGCCGGCCACCTCGACCACCACGTCCCCCACGTCGGCCAGCCGCCCGAAAAACGTGGGGATGTCGAGGGCGATGTCCTGCACCGACTCCAGCTGCACGATGTCGCGCGTCTGGAACAGCAGCGGCACGCTGCGCAGCTCCATCAAGCGGTCGGTGGTCACCACGTACTCGTGGGCCAGGTAGTCCAGCACGCGCCACAGCGCCCACGGCGCCAGGATAAACACCACGGCGAGCTCGGCCAGCGGCAGGATGCCCAGCCCCACCACGGCCACCACGGCCACGGCGAAGAACACGCCGAGCAGCGGTCCCAGCAGCCCCACGATGAGCACCATGGGGTGCTGGCGCGTCACCATCACCACGGCCTCCTCGGACAGCAGGTTGAGCCGCTGCTGCATGCGCACTGCCCGGTTCGAAATCGGCCGCACCGGCTCGGTGACAGCCACGCTGGCGTCCGGCGCGCCCTCGATGGCCGTAACCAGGCGGCGCATCACCTCGCGCGGCTCCTCGGCCAGGCGCCGTCGCGTCACCTCGTGGCGCGCCGCGCGCGTCTCGGCGCTAATCAATTCCTGGATGCGCCGCGGGCGCGCCACGCCGCGCAACACGACCTCGCCGCGACGCCCCGCGGTGTGCACGTTCACGTCGCCAATATCGAGCAGGCGGGCCATGGGCCCGCGGCTGACGTAGTCGGTCTCCTCCACCTTGAGCAGCGAGCACTCCTGGCGATAGACCGACAGCACGCCCGCCTGCACGATGACGCGCCGATTCGTGACCACGTAGGACTGCCGCAGCCACGGCAAGAGATCCCACAGCAACCACTTGACGGCGTAGGCCAGCAGCACGATACCCAGCAGCCACAGGAAGAACGGCAGCAGCACCGCCAGGCGCAGCGCGGGCACGGCCAGGTCAACCGCGGTATAGAGCAGGGGCGAGAAGAGCAGCAGCGGGAGGGGCAGGCCGGCGCGTACGATGCGCCAGAGGTGCGGCCGCATCACCACGACGTGGCGCTCACCCTCCTCGAGCTGGGGGCTACGCATATCCTATCCCCTTACCCAGGACTATGTCATTCTCGATCTCGCGGGCGATTCCAGGGGTAGGGGCGTATTGCATACGTCCAACGCCGCGGCTGGGCGTATGCAATACGTCCCTACCCCCGCCTGGCCTCCCTACCCCGAGAGCTACACGACCCTGCCCCTTCGCTCCCGGCGCCTCTCCAGCGGCCGGTAGAAGTGTCAGGGGTGAGGGTTGCCGCGCGGAAGAGGTGGGTGAAGGTAGCTGGCTCAGCCCCGGCCTCTGCCGCGGTTGAGCCGGCCGTAGAGCGTGCCGACGAACACGATGGCGATAAAGAGGAGCAACAGCAACAGCGCGTACGGCAGTTTGGACCACAGGTCGGCGTTCGTTGCCCCCGGGGCCAGCATGAGCGAGTTGGCGATGAAGCTGACCGACCAGGTGTTCGGCGCCGGGTGGGAGAATGCGATGCCTGGCACGCCGACCGACAGGCTGCCGGGCGAACCCACCTGGACCGCATCGGTGATGTAGTGGTCGATCATAGCGGTGATCAAGAAGCCGTTGAGCAGGCCGATAGCGCCACCCTGCAGCTTATCCTTGCGCGTGCCGCCTTTGCGCGGCACGTCCACCAGACGCCCCAACGCGTAGGCCGCCATGGCGACGATAAGCACGAAGAGCACGGCCAGGAAAATGTCCTGCGTGTCGAGCCCGGTCAGCGCGACGCCCAGCTTTTGCAGGCTGACCACGATCAATGCTCCGCTGAGCAGCATGACGGCGATGGCAAAGAAAATCGCCCCGGTCGTGAGCGCGGTCGCGCGCACGCCCCGGGCAACCCCGAACACGCCGAAGATGACGATGACGACCAGAAAGATCTCGACCGCACTGATGACCATGGGGCCATTCTACCAAGGCGGCGAGTTCTTGGCCTACCGTCACCCCCAAGCGCGCGTCTCCAGTGGCGTGCCTGGCGATGTTGCGAGTCGAATTGCCGGTTTCTGTGGACGGTGAACAAACGCGCCCGTCAGGGCTACAATGGTGTTCACATACGGACGGTGTGGTCTGGCGCAGGTCGGTCATTTGTCGTATCCAGCGCCGGTAATGCCCCGGTAATGCTCATGACCTATAGTGTCTCCTAAAGGACTCTACACGGAGGCCCCGCGTGACCATGGTCGCGCGGGGCCTCCGTGTGTATGCCCTCTCGCTAGCCGGTCCTGGCGCACCGTCCTCATCCTACGCGGGATCACATGGACCCTGGCGACGACTCCCGAGCAGGGGTGCGTGGAACGTGGAAGTGCTTGGCCGCTTGATCGCTGAGCCGAGTTGGCGTGCGTATAGGAGCACCGTGTGCTACTGTTGTTACTAGGAGATGCCGAAGATGAGGAAGCCGTATCACAACACCACTTACACATGAATAATGATATAGACATGACCACCCGTGCGGCTGCCAGCTCTTTGCGCGCCAGCGGCCGCGCAGCGCAGCCGCTGCATCACGCCATGCGCGCCCTTAGAAAGGTTCCAGAAGTGACGGTCTACTTCTGGATCATTAAATTGTTGACCACCGGGATGGGCGAAACGACGTCGGACTATCTGGTCCATCAGCTTGATCCGTTGATCGCGGTCGCGCTGGGGGGCCTTGGTCTGGCGGCCGCCCTGGTCCTGCAGTTCTCCGTCCGGCGCTACGTGGCCTGGATCTACTGGGTAGCCGTCGTGATGGTCGCCATCTTCGGCACCATGGCCGCTGATGCGTTACACATCGGGTTGGGTATTCCGTATCTTGTCTCGACAGCGTTCTTCGCGGTCGCGCTGGCCGTCATCTTCGTGGCCTGGTATGCGCGCGAGAAAACTTTGTCTATTCACAGTATCGACACCCGTCCCCGCGAACTGTTCTACTGGGCCACGGTCATGGCGACCTTCGCGCTCGGCACCGCGGCGGGTGACATGACCGCGATAACTCTTGGATTGGGATACTTCTCCTCGGGCGTGTTGTTTGCCGTCGTGATCGCTGTACCGGCCCTGGCCTACCGGCTGTGGGGTCTGAACGCAATCCTTGCTTTCTGGTTCGCCTACATCGTCACCCGTCCGCTTGGCGCATCGTTTGCCGACTGGCTTGGACGGTCGCCCCATCTAGGCGGCCTTGGGCTGGGAACGGGACCGGTCAGCCTGGGCTTAGCCCTTGTCATTGGCGTCTTCGTCGGCTACCTGACCCTGACCCACGAGGATAGGAAGGACGAACAAGAGGGTAGTGCTCCTGTCACAACGTGAAAGGGGCAGACGCCCTTACCTACCTAAGTTTCGCCCGAATAACGGGCGCCTATGGGGAGAACGATGCATGTCCGTCTCTGAGTCCACGCAGCCATCCCCGTTCCTGAGTCCCTCCAGCGGCGGGACCGAACTGTACCTGATCCGCCACGCCGATGCCCTGCCCGACGCGGCGGAGGTCGTGGAGGGCGGCTACAACGAGCAGGCGCTGAGCCCACTGGGCCGCAAGCAGGCCGAGGCCCTGGCGGCGGGCATGCGCGGGCTGACGCTGACCGCCGTCTACAGCAGTCCCATCCCGCGCGCCGCGCAGACCGCGCAACCCCTGGCCGAGACGCAGGGTCTGGAGGTCCGGCTTGACGACGGACTGCGCGAGGTTGCCCTGGGTCCGATGGACGCGGGGCTGGGGCCGGACGTCACGCCCGAGCAACGCGCCGCGGCCATCCGCGACGGCCTGCACGAGCTCGCGCGCATGGTCGTCACCACCGGTGTGTGGACTGGCGTCCCTGGTACGGAGTCGTCGCGGTCGCTGCGCGGGCGCATGACCGAGACAGTGGACCGCATCGCCGCGCAGCATCCGGGGCAGCGCATCGCGCTGGTCAGCCACGGCGGGTCGATCAACGCCTACATCGCCGCGTTCCTGGGCATCGAGCGCGACTATTTCTTCCCCGCCGCCAACACCTCTGTGTCGGTGGTGCGCTGGCACGGCGCGCGCCGCCTGTTGATGGGCCTCAACGACATCTCCCACCTGCGCCAGGCCGGCCTGATGTAGGCGCCAGTTGCCAGTTGCCAGTTGCCAGTTGCCAGTTGCCAGGCCCGCTACGCTGGAGTTGCTTCATGCTAGAGATAGAATACGTTACGACCGCGCGCGCTCCCAGTGACCTGCAACAACCCGTTGCCCTGGACGACGTGATAGCCATGTGCAGGCGCGCTTTCCCCACGGCACAGCCGATCGCGCTACGTGAGCTCGGCGGCGGCGAGTTCAATACAACCTACAAGATTTCGCTGGCCGACACACAAAGAGACCAGGAGCACGTCGTCTTGCGCGTGGCGCCGCGGGACATGGCAACCATGTCGCGCAACGAGCGCCTGCTGATGCGCAAGGCGCACAACGCGCAGCCCTACCTCGCGCCCATCGCCCCGCTCATCCCGCGGACCATCATGACCGACTTCACGCGCCACATCGTCGACCGCGACTATGTCTTCCAGAGCTTCGTTGAGGGCGAGTTGTGGTCGGACGCGCGCGACGCCCTGTCCGACGCGCAAGACGCCACGCTCTGGGAGCAGATGGGCGGCATCGCCAGAACCATTCACGCCGTGCGCGGCGAGAGCTTCGGGGAGCCTTATCCGGGTACGCAGTTCCCCACCTGGAGCCGCGCCATCCTGCACAACCTCGCGGATATCGTCGCGGACGCCGCGGATTGCGGGCTTGACACGCGGGACCTACGCGCCATCGCGGATCACGCGGACGCCCATTGCAACGTGCTCGATGAGGTCACGGAGCCGCGCCTGTTGCACGGGGACCTGTGGCCGTTCAACATCCTCATCCGCCGGAAAGGCGACAGGGCGCGCATCGTGGCCGTGCTCGACGCCGACTACGCGTGGTGGGGCGATCCTCTGGCCGATTGGACGATGCACCTGCTCAGGATCAAAGACGCGTCACGGCCCCGCGATGCGCGCGGCCATGCCCTGTTCTGGCAGGAGTACGGACATCCCCCACATACCGAAGGAGCACGGCTTCGCCAGCAACTGTACGAGGGCATGTATGCTGGGACGGACCTGGTGTGGGCCGCGCGCAACAAGCGCAAGGACGTGCTCGACGACGTGTACGCCCGCTTGCACCGGATTGCGCTCTCGTTGTAGCCACCAGCATTGGGTTGGCGACTTGATCCGGTGTACCGCTGTACCGGTACGTACGTGATAGTAGGAGAAATGACATGCCATCGACGATCCATAGCATCACCTTCGATTGTGCCGAGCCTGTCCAGCTGGCCCATTTCTGGGCCGCCGCGCTGGGCTACACGGTTGGCGAATGGGACGAGGAGGATGGGGAGTTCGCGGAGGTGTTGCCGCCCGAAGGACAGGTAGGACATCATACTCGTCTGCTCTTCGTCACGGTCCCCGAGGGCAAGGCGGCCAAGAACCGCCTGCACCTCGACCTGCGCCCCGACGAGCGCTCGGCCTCCGAGGTCGAGCGCCTGGTCGCCCTTGGAGCCCGCAAGATCAGGGAGTATGACGTGCCCCACGGCCACTGGACTCTCATGCACGACCCCGAGGGCAACGAGTTCTGCCTCGCGCGCGGCGCCGCCGATACGTCGGCGAGTTGAGAGTACCGGGGGCATAGGGGGATGACGTGGGCGCGCAAGACATAGAAAAGGCCGGCAGCGGTTCAGGTGATGCCGGCCGAGACGCGCAACCCGATGGCACTCGGGGAGTTATTGCGCGTATGTAGATAGCGTACCACGAGAGAGACAATCATGACAACAGTATGGATCGCGAGGCGAGCGCCTTAAAATTGTGGGGTTCGGCCTGCGACTGCGGTCGCATGGCAGCAGACGGACACTGCGGTGTCGAAGCGGGACCAGGGACCTCGTCGCGGCGCACCACACCCGACCGCAGTCGTCGTGCGCTGTCATGCGACCGCGGTCGCAGGCCCGTTCCGGCCGCGGTCCACTTTTTTGAGGCGCACCC